>Ga0207646_10003997_pt1 | contig 16328 bp, 20 predicted proteins | sample KBSK5502metaG_FD_184343 | JGI IMG/M metagenome (GOLD analysis project Ga0207646, IMG submission 184343) | Corn, switchgrass and miscanthus rhizosphere microbial communities from Kellogg Biological Station, Michigan, USA - KBS K5-50-2 metaG... | ecosystem: Host-associated > Plants > Roots >... | reverse complement strand
CGCCGAAGCCGACCCTCGCTGGAACCGCTAGCCAGCCAAGACAAGTGTGGGCACGCGCCGCTTAACCCGTGGGCTGCCCCGCAGCCAGACCCCGTTTCCCCAGATCAGCGCCAAACGTGAAGACCTCCCCACTGAACCCGCAGGTCAAGAGCCTGGACCGTGAACTCGGCCAGGGCTCCTGGTGTACGGGCGTCCGATACTGGGAGCGGATTGGGCGCGATTCTCCGCGCGCGGCCTGGCGGGACGTTGGCCACGCTCCCCAACCCGGGACCGGCTTCTGGGCCTGCCTGGGCGCTGCTTTCCGGCGCGCGGGGCGCCGCGACCACACCCGCGGCGAGGGTGATGCTGACGAAGGTCATCGCGATCAGCACCACGATGTTCATCGCGATCAGCACCACCACCATGTAGAGCGCGGCCGTGGAGGGGAGACTGCCGACGGCCTGCTGGAGTCCTACGCCCGCGACGCCGGCCTGACCGTCCAGGGCACGCGGGTGACCCGGGCGATGCTGCGCGGCGCGCTGGTGGCCAGGCTGCTCAGCGAGGCGGCCTGGGCGCGGCATCCCGAGTACACCTGGTGCTCGGGGCCGGCATGTACGTCCACCTGGCGGTCGCCGGACACAGCCTGCCGGCGGGCGGCATGGCGGCCGTGTCGGTGCTGTGGTCGCTGGTCTTCCTGCTCGGGCTCGGCGTGTTCCTGCCCATCGAGCAGGAGCTCATCCGGCTGGTGGCGGCGCGCACCGGGGTGGGCGAGGGCGTCATCCCGGTCGTCCGCCGCATCTGCGTGCTGTCCGCCGTCATCCTCGCCGTCCTGTTCGTGCCGCTCGCCGCCGCCGCCGTACCGCTGGCCCGCCTGCTGTTCGGCGGCGACACCGCGATGGTGGCCGAACTGGGCACAGCCTGCCTGGCCATGGCGGTCACCACGGTGAGCCGCGGCACGCTGGCCGGCCAGGGCAAGTTCGGCGCTTACGGCGGCCAGCTCGCCATCGACGGCGGGTCGCGGGCGGTCTCGCCTGCGTGTTCGGCCTCGCCGGAGCCCATTCGGCCGTGGCGTTCGGGCTCGTCCTGACCGTTGCCGCGCTGCTGTCCGCGGCGCTCACGCTGCGCCCGCTGCTGGCGGACCTGCGCCCCGGGCCAGCCCTGCCGTGGAAAGCGACCAGCGGGCGGCTGGCCATGCTTATCGCCACCATGCTGCTCGCCCAGGTCATCATCAACGTGGCGGTGATCCCGGCTGCTGTCGCTGGGCGACCCGGCGGTGGTCGGCGCGCTGCTCGCCGCGCTGGTGCTGGCCAGGGTGCCGTTGTTCGTGTTCACGTCGCTGCAGACGGCCCTGCTGCGCAGCCTGGCCGGTGCCATCGCCGCGGGCGACCGGGCGCGCTTCCGGCTGCTGCTCGGCCGGGGCTGCGCGATCGTGGCGGTCCTCGGCGCCGTCGGCGGGCTGCCCGCGGTGATCTTCGGGCCGTGGCTGACCCGGGTGCTGTTCGGCGCCCGTCCCGTCCTCGGGCACGCCAGCTTCGCCTGGCTCGCCGCCGGGACACTGTGCTACATGCTTGCGCTGGTGCTCGGGCAGGGCGCGATGGCCCTGTCCCGTCACCGGGACCAGTTGCTCTCGTGGGTCTGCGGGGTCGCGGTGCTCGCCGTCATCACCGCGTTGCCCGGCGAGGTTACGATGCGCGTCGTGGCCGCCTACGCGCTCGGCTCCAGCACCGTGGCGGCCGCGCTGATCCGGCACGCGCCGAGGCCCGCCAGGAGCGCCGCGGGCGGGGAGGTGCGGGCATGGCTGATGACGAACCGCTAGCCGATCTGGTCGCGCGGCTGAGCGTGCCGCAGAAGGCCGCGCTGTGCCTCGGCTCGGACTTCTGGCACACCGCGCCGGTCAGCGAGTTCGGCATCGAGGCGGTCATGCTGTCGGACGGGCCGGGTGAGACCGCCGGGGAGCACGGTAGCGTGCCCGCCACCTGCTTCCTGACCGCCTCGGCGCTCGGCTCCTCCTGGGACCCGGATCTGGCGCGCGAGGTGGGCGCCGCCCTTGGCGCCGAGGCGCGCACGCAGGGCGTCGCGGTCGTCCTCGGCCCGGGGGTCAACATCAAGCGGTCCCCGCTGTGCGGGCGCAACTTCGAGTACTTCTCCGAGGATCCGCACCTGGTCGGCCGGATGGCCGCGGCCGTCGTCGACGGGCTGCAATCGCAGCAGGTCGGCGGCTGCGTCAAGCACTTCGCCGCGAACAACCAGGAGACCGACCGGATGCGGGTCAGCGCGGATACCGACGAGCGGACCCTGCGCGAGATCTACCTCCCAGCGTTCGAGCACGTCGTCGCCGCGGCACGGCCCTGGCTGGTGATGTGCGCCTACAACAAGCTCAACGGCACCTACACGTCGCAGCACCGGTGGCTGCTGACCGAGCTGCTGCGCGGCGAGTGGGCTTCGACGGCCTGGTCGTCTCCGACTGGGGCGCGGTGCCCGACCGGGTCGCCGCGCTGGCCGCGGGGCTTGACCTGGAGATGCCGCCCAACCACGGGTCAGCGACCGCGCGAGCATCGACGCGGTCGCCGCCGGAACCCTGGACGAGGCGGTGCTCGACCGCGCCGCCGGCCGGGTGCTGCGGCTGGTGCAGTGGGCACGGCGCCGCGAGCCAGCCACGCTGGACGTGACCGGGCACCACGCGCTGGCCCGGCGCGCTGCGGCGCAGACCATGATGCTGCTCAAGAACGACGGCGTGCTGCCGCTCACTGATGCGCCGGGCCTTTCGGTCGCTGTGATCGGCGAATTCGCCCGGCCTCCCCGCTTCCAGGGTGCGGGCAGCTCCCGGGTCAGCCCGACCCGCGCCGACGTCCCGCTGGGTGAGCTGGCCGCGGCGCTGCCAAGCGCGACCCTCCGGTTCACCGCCGGGTACGGCACCAGCGGGGACGATACCGCCCCGGAGCCGCAGCTGGCCGACGCTGGCCGCGCTCCCTAACCCGGGGCCGGCCTCTGGGCCTGCCCCGGGCGGGGCTCCGGGTCGCGCGGGCACCCAGAGCCCCGACCGGGCGATCAGGCCCCGGGCCGGAGGAACCGCAGGATGCGGTCGAGAACCTCGGCCGCTGCCTTCCGCCGTGCGGGCCGCTTCGACCACACCGCGGGGATGATGATGCCGGCGAAGGCCATCACGACCAGCACCACGACGTACAGCGTGGGCGTAGAGGGGAGACTGCCGACGGTCGTTCTGACCTGGGCGATCACCGCGTGAAGCAGGACGGTGAGCGTGCCAGCAACATGCTGGCCTGGTACTGTGGTACTCACGAATGGCCTCCTACAGGTCATTTGTGGTGGTTGACGGCCTCCCGCGCTAACGGGGGGCCGTCGCCGTTTCCGGCGGCGGCCCAGCGGCCATTAATGAGACCCTATCCCACGCGGTGCCCTCCAGGCGGCGCTAGGAACGGATCTCGTGGCCTTCAGGATAGCACCCTCAGTTTTTGCCCGGCGCACTCCGAACGGCGCTCAGCGTGTCTCTCAGTGGCGCCTGGGTGCACCCACAATAGGGCCGGGTGTGGTATCACGCGCGCGCGTTAGATATATATAAATATAACGCGCGCGTGATACCACACTGACGCACGACCCGCCATCGGTTCCGCAAACTCCGGGAGAAGTAGGGGCGCCGTTTCGGCCGACGGGTAGGCCTGCTCAGAAGCTTCTGAACAAGAAGTTCTGAACCCCCGGCCCACTCTTCGACTCAGGGCCAGACGCCGCGCCGAACATGTGCGAGCGCGTTTGCCAAAATCGTCGCGTTGTGGTATCGCGCGCGCGTGTGTATAGATATATATGACGCGCGCGCGTGATACCACAAGTCCCAGCGGGAGATCAAGCGCGCTGTTCCTGGTGTGTCGCCCTGAACTGACCAGGCAGGAGTGCCTCAAGTACTGCGACCACTGATCGCGGCGCCAGCTGAGCGCGCTCATGCAAGGATGCTTCCCACAGCTGTTGTAGCCCTTCTCCGCAGCTCGGTGCGCTGTTACCGGCATGTTTATCTGGCGTAACCCAGCCATGATCAACGGCCATGCTCTTTATCCACCGTCTCCTTCACGGCTGCGATCCCTGCCGGCCGAAGCCGCTGTCCATCGCGGGCGGCCGTCTGGAGCTGCTGGAGGCTGCGACCACAGTGACGAGATGTGACTGGATGCGGAGCCACGGCCGCACCTGATCCGCCTTATAGAGACCTCCGCTGAGTCTCTTCGACTACATGAGCGATGTTACGCATATCTGGGTGATCGGGGCACACCCACCAGAGTGGTAGGCAGTCCGCTCATGCCGATGAGCTGCACGCGGTCCGCACCACAGGTGGCTGAATTACATTAGTGGCTATCACCCGGAATAGAGTAAGGTTTATCGTCAGTTGGCTTCCTCGTTTACCGGATTCAGAACCATCTGAGGTAGCCTGAGCCCAGTGTCCGCGAGTTGCTGAGAAAATGATCGGAGTCGATCACGGGTCTCGGCCGCCGATCCTATGGGAAAAGAGTACCTATCACCGTTCCGCGCAACCAAGCGGAAGGCCGTATCCGATCGTGTTCTAATTTTCCATCCTTGTGCCCTCGCGGACTTCTCGATCGCATCTAGCTCACGATTCAGCTCTCTTTCTTCCTCATCGAGGGTCAAGCCGTGGCGCAATGCGGAAAAGGCACTAACCGAGTCCGTCGTAAGTTCGCGGCCAGCATCTGCAGACGATTTTTGATCGACTTCCACTTTCAGCACGGAAGCACGTGCGAGCAGGTCGGTCGGAAGCATCAGGAACAGGCGCCGTCCCGTTAGTTCGTGGTACTCCGAAGCCAGCTCCGGCCGCGGCCCGATGAGTTTGGCCTGCTGGCGCCACCACCAGTCTTCCTTCTGGTCGCGTGTCACGATCAGCAGATCTCGGTCCCGTTCCTTTGCATGGCGGGTTGCCTGATACCAGACCAGGTAATCGCCAGCGCTCCCCTCGGGCAGGTCGCCGTCTTGCTTGCCCGCGTCCATGTACCCGGGAGGCTCCCCGGCTTCGATCCTGCGGTTAGCCTCGGCAACGCATTCAGCCCATTCATCAGGTTCCAACGGCGAGGTGACGTGTCCTGCGAGGATTGTCTCCAACTGTTCCAGGATGGGGTCTTCGCCGTGGCTCGCGTCGGAGTCCGGAAGGGCTTGTTGAAGTTTATTTTTCAACGTGTCGAAGAAGCTATCCACCTGGCCTGTTAGTTCCGACAACTCGTCATCGTCGGCGCCGACCGCTTTCGCCCATAGGGCTAGCGCATCATGGATGGCCCGGTTCGGCTTGGCCAGTGCCTCGTTAGCCGCTTTCGTGGCGGAGCGGGGACTGTCCTGTGTTCGCTGTCGGCGACGCCAGAACTCACGCAGTGCCTGGTGAGGGACGACTAGGCGGTCGCCCAGGCCGCTGAGGGTCTTGATCAGGTCCTGAGAAGTCTGGGGCCGGAACCTGTACAAATCAAGAAGAACGTTCGCATCGACAGTAACGACAGCCTCGCGCAGTGCGGTATCGAGTTCCGTCGAAGTCGCGACCTTGAATCCAGCGAACTCTCCGTCATACAAGCCATGCATAGGAAGATTCTGCCCTTCACAGCCAGGATTCGGTGCCACTTTTTCCTACCGGCCGTGAGAACGTCGATCACCTGCATGGAGAACGGGACGTTCTGTGTGCGTCCGCGACACATCGAGCAGGAGTTCACGTTCGTCGGGCTGCAAGCGCGGCTCAACGAGCCTCACCCCGGGGTAGTGGCCGCGGGTGTACCGGATCCGTACCGTGTACTCGCGCGATAGCGGGGTCGGCGTCAGCGTCCCCGTCCAGACGAGCACGGTGGGCCGGAGCTTGGCCTTCCCGTCGGGGAAGTCGCGGTCGAGCTGGAAGGCCTGCTCGATCAGGGTGCGCTCACGGGCGGGCACGGCGGCTTGGGCCGTAGAAGGAGTGGTCGCGGACGGCCCGGCTGCCCGCCGCGGCCAGCGTCCCGGTGCCGGTGACCATGGCCAGCCGGCCGCTGCGCCGGCTCTTGAATAGCCCGGAGCCCGCGGCCCGTTGCGCGTGCTCGGCGGGCCGGTCCCCGAAGGCCGCGGCCATCTTCTGGAGGACGCTGTCGACGCCGCGGGTTTCGCCGAGGCCGGCGAAGTCGGCCGCGGCGTGCTCAGCCCAGTCGAAGAGCCAGTCCGCCCGCTCAGGATGGCTGCGCCACCGGTCTGCGAAGTTCCCTTCGGCTGGACAGGGTTGGACACCACGTAGATGCCGTTCTTCACTTCGACGAACCTGGGCATGGCGGCGGTCACCGTGTGGAGCACGTCGTAGAGCGACCCGCCCCCGGTGTAGGCCTGCGCCATGAGCGTGGTGATGATGATCGAGGCGGGCCGGTCCTGCAGGTGCCCGGTGAAGCGGCTAGGACTTCAAAGAGCCATCAGCACCTTCCATGCCGAATGCGTGCCGGAAGTCCGCCCGGATCTCGCAAGCTCCCAGGTCACTGACGGTTCGCACGCCCGTTTACAAGACGGCTGCTCTGCCGACTGAGCTACACCGGCCGGGGACTCGGTGCATGGTAGCCCACTCGGGGGTTGACATGCGCATCTGCATCCTGACCTGGTCATCTACCGTCACGATCAGGGCTCGCAGCATGTGATCGATGACGGTCGTGTGTCCGGTCGACACCGGGCGAGGGCGGCCCTCAGCGGCTCCCTGTGCCCAATGCGTGCCCAAGTTCCGGACGCCCACAGATGCCGGCCAGTAGCGTCGGGCTGCGGTTGCCGTGCCGAAGCTGAAGCTGATACGGAACGGCGGCCGCTAATCCCAGCGCTGCATCCATCCAGACAGCGTCGCGTGATCCAGACGGGGCAATCAGGCCATGTGGGGGGTAAGCGCCCGGTATGGCGCCGCCGTGCATTCATGCCCTCCCGCACACGAGTGAGGTCGCTTAGCCCTAGCTGGAGGGAGGGAGGCCGATCCCATCGAGGAGCGCGGAGATGTCGTCGCGCGCCTTCCGCGCCCTGGCGTACGGGGCGAGCTTCAGGCGACCATCGGCGACGGCGCTAAGAACATCCGAGAGCATCTTCCCAGGTCTGCTCGGGACAAGGCCATCGCCCGGTCGGCGGCGGCAGATGCGGAAGTTCACACCGAGGGCACCTGTGAATAAATATCCGGTCAGCCGCTCGCGCGTTGGACCCATAACGCGGGTGCCAGACCACGCGAAGCCCGATAGATAATCGCTCGCCGACCCGCCGTTATGTAGGTTTTCCTATGCAGGCTTGCCGCGGACGCGGACATGCGTAACAGGGTGATCTGTATGGGAAATTCGAAGTAGGCACGAATATCAGCATCATTATCGGCGACGCGTTGCGGGACCGACCGGAGGCGCGGACGAGCACGCTAACCGGCCGCAGTGCTCGGAGGCATGCCGGGTACCGGGACCTCTGGCCCGCGGGTGCGCTGGAGCCACGTGATCACACCTTCGGCGGCGGTGGCGAACCAGCGTCTGATAGGGGGAGCGACGTGGGGATAAGGTGGGTGGTCAGCTCGTTGACTGCGGGAAAAACGCCGATCTAGGCTCGAACAGTTTCTTGCGATTGGTAGTGATGCGGTGCCGGACCGCGTTGCCTTGGGAGTCGGAGGGCTCGAAGCCGAGCCCGGCGATCACATCTGCGGGATGTTCTCCGGCGAGACGGAACGAGATCAGGTCCTGATCCCGTTCCTGCAAGCCGGTCTAGCGTCAGGCGACAAGTGCATCTGCGTGGTTGATGGCACCGCTCCAGGAGAGATTGTCGCAGCCCTCGGGCCGACCGGCGAAGCCGCGGCGTTGACCGCCAGCAAGCAGCTGGAGGTGATCGGGGCGTCTGACCTGTACTTGCGGTCCGGCCGCTTCTCGGCCGACGAGGTGATGGGGAGCTGGAAGGCCGCGATATCCGACGCGATGTACGCCGGGCAGTTCGACGTCGTGCGTGCGGTGGAGGCGTGGTCGCGGCGCGACGTCCTGCCCGACATGAACGAGCTTTTGATCCTCGAGTCCGCGATGAACCGGTACCTACCCCTCTACCCGCAGGTCATCGTGTGCCTTTACGACGTGGACCGGTTCGGGGGCGGCGCCCTCATGAATCTAGTCATGACGCATCCCCGGATGCTGGTGGGCGGAGTGGTCATCGAGAACCCATACCTCTTGACACCCGATGAAGTCCTGGCCAAGACGGCGCACCGGGATGCCGCCTCTGCGTCTCCCATAACCGAGGAAGCGGAACAATGGTTCTCCGACGTGATGACTGGCTCGACCTAGCTCGCAAGGTCGACTGGACCCCTCGCTATGTCGACGAGCGAGAGCTGTTCCCCGAGGAGATCAGCGGCCGCCCCTGGCTGACGCACGACGCGTGGCGCAACTGGAACGAGGCCTACCGCACGACCTACCGTGAGTACGTCGCGAATCAGCGGGATAAGGACGCCGCCGTGCTCGGTGTGCGCGCGGCGCTCACCAAGCCCCGCCTGTTCGACGACCTCGACCCCGGATGGGTTCAGCTGGTCAAGTTCCACAACGGCGCGGTAGCCCTGGCGGAGTACGCGGGCGCGGTGGCCGAGCTGCGCATGGCTCGCTTCGGGCGCGACAGCGCCTGGCGGACGATGGCGAGCCTGGGCGCGCTCGACGAGATCCGCCACACCCAGATCCCGTTGCTGATCGGCCACGACCTGCTGGCCCACGACGGCAACTTCGACTGGACCCACAAAGCGTTCCACACCAACCAGTGGCTGATTCTCGCCGCACGCCACCTTTTCGACGACATGTTCCTCGCCGCCGACGCCATCGATCTGGCGATCCAGCTCAACTTCGTATTCGAGACGGGGTTCACCAACCTGCAGTTCATGGCGATGGCGGCCATGGCCGACCGCGCCCACCATCACGTGTTCGAGAAGACGGTCGCCAGCATCCAGACCGACGAGGCGCGCCACGCCCAGATCGGCCATCCCGTGCTGCGGACGCTGCTGGAGAACGGCTCACGCGAGCGGGCTCAGTACCTCATCGACAAGATGTGGTGGCGATGCTGGCGGCTGTTCCTCGCGCTGAGCGGAACCGCCATGGAGTACCTCGCCCCGCTCAGCGCGCGGAACCGCTCGTTCAAGGAGTTCATGACCGAGTGGGTGACCGAACAGTTCATGAAGAACCTCGCCGAGTTCGACCTCGAAAAGCCCTGGTTCTGGGACCTGTTCATAGAAGAGCTCGACTACGCGCACCACAGCCTCCAGCTCGGCCTGTACACCTACCGGACCACGCTGTGGTTCGACGTCGCGATGCCCGACCGCGCCGAGCGTGCGTGGCTGAACGAGAAGTACCCCCAGTGGGAGGAGACCTACGGGGCGCTGTGGGACCAGCTCGAGCTGCGCTGGGAGGCCGACGGCGAGGCCAACACGCTGGCCTACGGGCTCCCGGCGCTCTGCAACCTCTGCCAGCTCCCCGCATTGTTCATCAGACCCGGGCGGAACACAGCCTGCACCATTGAGATGGGCGGACGCCGCTACCTGTTCTGCTCCGAGCCGTGCCGGTGGATCTTCGAGCAGGAGAGCTCGCGGTTCGCAGATCACAACAGCGTGGTCGATCGCATCGTCGCCGGAGAGGCACCCGGCAAGCTGACCGAGCTGCACCGGTGGATGGGCCTGCAGGCGCCTGTCGAGACCGGCAAGGACCTGCGCCGCGGCCTCGATCCGTGGCGCCTCGACCCCGTTCCGACGGCTTGAGGATGCGGCGATGCGCGTCTACCTGTTCGGCTTCGCGAGCGATGATTTCCTGGGCCGTGTCATCGTCACCCCGGATCAGCGCACCGTGGCGCAGCTGGCCGATCAGCTGGTGGCCTGGGGCCAGGCGCCCGAGCGGGGTGGACCTCTCACGGTGCGCAACGAGGCTGGGGACATCCTCGATCCCGCCGCGACTATCAGAGTGGCTGGGCTCGGAAATGGTGACATCTTCACGGTCGAGCGACGGTGACATCACCGTGGCAGTGTGGTGGTACGCCGGGTCGCTGGACGACATCTGGGAAGGCGAGATGCGCGCCGTGAACCTCGGAGCCGTCGACGTCCTGCTATGCAACCTCGACGGGACGTTGGTCGCCTACAAGGACCGGTGCCCACACCTGGCGAACCTCCTTTCCGAAGGCGTTCTGGCTGACGGTGTCCTGACCTGTGCTGCGCATGAGTGGGAGTTCGATGCGCGGACCGGTCGCGGGGTGAACCCGGCCAGCGCATGCCTGCACCGCTACCCGGTGCGACTCGACGGCGAACGAATCCTCGTGAGCGTCGAGGAGGACGAATGAGCACATCCGGTGACACCGGCTACGGGGTGGGCCCGGTTCTGCATGCCACGCCGTTCGCGTGGTCGGTCGTCTCGGTCATCGAGGAAGAGAACACGCACGTGCTCGTCCGGGACGAGGGGGCATACCTGCGCGTGCTGGTCCCCCGGGTCTGCCGGCTGTCGCGGGCGGGGCTCGAGGCCGCAACGGGCTCCGCCATCCGGTTCCCCGGTGACCTCGAGGCTGTGATGTCGTCGTTCACCGGTGTCATACAACTGACCGAAGACGGTGCCGTGTGGCGGCTCGCGCGCGAGCCAGCGGCGGAAACCGCCGCTCCGCTGACAGGTGGCCGATGACCACACCGGCAGGACGTCCGCCGGGCCGCAAGACGTACACACGGCTCGCGACGGGCCGGCGCGTCCCGCCCGAGTACGAGCTCGTCAGCACCGACCTGCACTACAACCACCCGATGCGATTCGAGCTGCCGGCCGTCAATCCGGTGGTCGCCTGGTACCACCGTTACCGGGAAGGCTCCACTCTGCAAGCCCGCGACTGGAAGCAGTTCTCCGACCCGCGCCGCACCACCTACCGCGGTTACACCCAGCTGCAGGACGGCCGTGAAGACGTCGTCGACGGCCTCCTCCGGGAGATCGATGACACCGGGTACGACCGGGACCTCGACGGCGAGTGGGTGCGGTTCCTCGATTGCTGGTACTTTCCGCTGCGCTTTCCGGTGCACGGGCTGCAGATGCTGGCCGCCTACGTCGCGCAAATGGCGCCAGCTTCCCGGGTCACCAATTGCGCGGCGTTCCAGTCGGCCGATGAGCTGCGCCGCGTCCAGCGGATCGCGTACCGCACCGTGCAGCTCAGCGGTCCGCCGCTGGAGACCGGGGCAGCGCGGCGACAGCGGGCGGCCTGGGAGGACGCCGCGGCGTTCCAGCCACTGCGCGAACTTGTCGAACGGGCCCTGGTCGCCTATGACTGGGGCGAGGCGTTCACGGTGACCAACCTTGTCATCAAGCCCCGGATCGACCGGCTCGTGAACCAGGAGATCGCAGGCGCGCTTGCCACAGCGAACGGCGACCCGATCCTGACCAGCATCCACTTCTCGCTCGACGAGGACGCGCGCTGGCATCGCGCGTGGACCACAGCGCTGTTGCGGCACCTCATCGACGACACCCCCGCGAACGCCGAGGTGGCGTCCGGCTGGATCGAGAAGTGGAGCCCGCTCGCTTCCCGGGCCTTGGAAGCCCTCGCCGGGATCGTCGCCGAGGCGCCTGTGCCGCTCGATGCGAGCGCAGCGGCCACCCGGATCAGCGATGACGTGTCGCGGGAGACCGACTCAATGCTGAAGGCGCCGCCGACTTCCACCTCACCCTGAGGTAGCCCATTGCGGCCGATCCGCCTCATGGTCATCCCCGCAACAGCAAACGTCGCACGGAATGGTTGTGCTGCGGCAGCTAAGCGAGCCGCTTCCCTAGCCAGGGTTGACAGCAGTTGGAGGTGTCAGGTGGTTTGGCCGTGCCAGTCGGCGGGGCAGCCCGACGCGGAGACCGGGAAAGAACAGTTCATGGTCTGCATGCTGCATGCGGCCAGCTGCCGCCAGCCCCGGTCGGAGACAGTGATCATCTCGGTGCTCAGCGGTCTGGGAGGTCGTCATATGCGGGCGTGACCGTTAGGTAGGCGTGCTGCCGGCGCGCAGGAACCTGTCGTAGAGGGCGACAGCTATCGCACCGCCGGCCAGCGGCGCCGCGAGGTATGCCCACCAGTCGGAGAACTGGCCCGCCAGGATCATCGGCCCGATCGCCCGGGCTGGGTTGACGCCCGCGCCGCTGACCGGCCCGGCGATCACGATGGCTATCGCGAGGGCCGCGCCGATGGCCATGGCAGCGATGCCGCGCGGAACCCGGCGGTCGGTGGCCACCGCCACGACCACCAGGACCAGCACGAAGGTGACAACGGCTTCCGCCGCGAGCACCCGCCCCGCGGAAACCCCGGCAGCCGGGACCGTGGCGCCAAGGCCGGCGATCGACCTGGCCTGGTCTCCGTACAAGCCCCAGGTGACCGCAGCCGCGGCTGTCGCGCCGGCGAACTGGGCGATGACATAGCCAGGAGCGTACGCCCATGGGAAGTGCCTGTTGACGGCCAGCCCGAGCGTCACCGCCGGGTTGAGGTGGGCACCGGAAATGTGGCCGACGCTGGCGACTCCGATGGCCAGCGCCAGGCCGCCGGCCACGGGCACCGCCAAGGACCCGTAGGGTGCTCCGGCCACTGCCCGGGACAAGGCCGCCGCGACGGCGGTGCTGGTGATGGCCAGGACCAGTACGAAGGTGCCGGCCGCCTCGGCCGTGACTGCTCGGGCCAGGTTGCGCTCAAGCTGGTGGCCGTGCAGGAGCACGACCGTGTTGCTGCTGGCGGTCCGCTGCCCTGACCGAGGGCTCATGCTGGTTGCTTTCATAATCACCAGTCCGCTGGTAGCTTGCTGAAGCCGATAGGGACGACCTGTTCATGGTCATCGGCTTGCAGGGTCTCCTTTTGAGCTCGCTCTTTTTGAGCCCTGCTCGCGCGGGGTCGGGGAGCAGGGCTCAAAAAGGGCGCGGGCTCAGACGCCTGCTGCGGCGGCCCGGATGACGTCGAGGACGTAGTCGGGGTGGGAGAGCATGGGGCAGTGGCTGCTGTCGATGTCGTAGGTGGTGGCGTCCATGCGCTTGGCCGCGAATCGCTCCAGGTCGGGGTGGACAGCCTGGTCGTTGTTGGCCACGATGTACCAGCTCGGCTTCGACCTCCATGCCACGCCCGGGGCGTTGCGGCCGAACAGCTCGGCGGCCGGGGGGTAAGCGGTCGCCCAGACCAGCCTCTGCTCTTCCTCGGGCAGGTCCCCGCAGAAGTAGGTGGCGCCGGACGGGAGCATCCAGATGCGCCCATCTGCGACCTCGATCTGGGAAAACAGCGGCGTCCGGGGGAACTTCTCCTGCTCGCCCTGAGAGGTCTCAGTCTCGTCGGGCCCGAGCGCGGCGACGTACACCAGCCCGGCCACCCGGTCATCGGTGCCCGCGGCGGTGATAACGGCGCCGCCGTAGGAATGGCCGACCAGGATGGCCGGGCTGCTGACCCGCCCCAGCGTGGCCCGCGTCGCGGCGACGTCGGCCTCGTTGGTGTCGAGGCCGTACTGCGCGGCGATCACCTCATACCCCTCCGCCTGAAGCGGAGGGATCAGCTTGTTCCAGCACGAGCCATCGGCCCAGATTCCGTGGCAGAACACGATGCTCGGCTTGGTCGGCATGGACATTGTCCCTCCTGAGGGGTTGCGCTGGCGCATTGATCTGCAAGCTGACCACCCGGGAGCCAGTCCGTTTATCCGCGAGCGGCCTTGGCCCTAATGTCGTCCTGCGGCTTCGCTCAGTCGTTGGCCACTTTGGACCAACTCGGGGCGGCAGTTCGTCCATCTGGACCATCGCTGGGCGTACGCTTGAGGTCGATCCCTGGCCGGAGGTGTGGGGTGAACCTGCAAGCAGAGGACATCGCTGGCTTCGGATACCAGTTTGGTGACCACGTTCGGGCCTTCCATGACGGAGGCAACGACGTGGACGACATCGTCGTCGACCACGCCTTCCAGGGTTTGCAGGCCGGGAACAAGTGCGTCCGCTTCGCCGACCGGGTGTCCTCAGTGCGAGATCCAAGCTCTGCCGAGTTCATGACGCGCGAGGGCGTCCTGCCCTTCCTCGCGGAAGGCGACGCCATCCCGAATTCGCACTACGCCTTGACTCATCAGTTCCTTGGCAGCCCATGACTTCAGCCGCCCGCCGCGTATCGAGCGTCGCGAACTCGGAAGAGGCCGCCAATTCGACGCTGTCGTCGGTCAACGCAGTCTTTACCTTGTCGCTGATCCTCACTCAGGCAAGGTCGCCTCGCCAGGCCATCCGCCTGCTCACCACTGCGGTGCCGTCGATCGTGTCCTGCCATGAGGTCATGGCCTGGCATCCGAGCAGGTCGGGGGACTACTACGAGCACGCCCCGGACGGCATCAGCAACGCGCTGGCCAGGATCACGGTGCCGGGGCGCCTTGAGATGGGCGAGTCTTCCCCCTGGTGGGCGTTCCCGCTAGCGCCCGCCCTGGCGGATAACCCGATCTTCCTGGTGGTCGCCGACGCCGACCCTTTGTCCGGCGAGGAGAAATTTCTGCTCTCGGTCCTGGCGCAGCTTTGCGGGACCGTAATCGCCAAGCTAGAGCTGCTCGCGGTTGAGCGAGCCAACACCGAGCGGGTGGCCAGTCTCAACGCCGATCTCGGGTCGACGGTCTCGACCCTCACGAAGATCATGGAGACCCACCGGCAGCTGAACGAGATCGTCGCGAACGCCGGTGAGGCCGGCATCGCTAAGACGCTGCACCAGCTCACCAGGTTCCCGGTCCTCATCCAGGACGTGCACGGCAACATTCGCGCGGTCGCCGGTGACGTGCCGAGCGATCGACGTGCCAAGGAGCAGCCCGAAAAGCGGCAAGAGCTCATCCGCCAGCTGCAGATCACCCGCCAGGCGCTCTACCACGGCCGGGCCTGGCTGGTCCTGGCCAACCCACGGCCCGGCGTCCTCGGCGTAATCGCGCTTGTCGACCCCGCACGCACGGCGACCGAGACCGATCTCGCCGCGCTCGAATACGCCGCAACCGTGCTGAGCGTGGAACTCTCCCGGCTGCAGAGCGTCGCCGAGGCGGAACTGCGCAGCCAGCGCGATTTCGCCGAGGAGTTGCTCGCGGGCGCGGACGAACCCACAGTCAAAACATCCGCGCACGCGCTGGGGTACGACCCGGAGCGGCCCCACCGCGTCATCGTCGCCACCGGACGCCCGCGCGATGGCCTCGACGAGCAATTCTTCCAGGCCGTCGTCCGCGAGGTTCGCCGCCTCGACGTGGCCACACTGATCGTGGGCCGGGCCAACTACATTGTGATCATCGCCTACCGCGAGGCCGACTGGACCAAGCTGCAGGCCGGCATCACCAGCCACCTGCCAGGCGGTAGGTGTCGGCTCGCCGTGGGTTCTCGCTACCCCAACGCATGGCAGGTCGCCGCGAGTTACCGCGAGGCACAGTTCGTGGCCAACTTGTCCTCATCGGCCCTCGGCCATCCCGCCGTGCCGGTACTGCTGTTCGACTCCCTGGGCGTGTACCGGATGCTCTCGTCGGTCACTGACCCCGCCGGAATCGAAGCCTTCATGAACGACCAGCTCGGCACGCTGCTCGACTACGACAAGCGGCATAACTCCGAGCTTCTCGGCACGCTCGCGCAGTACTTTGACAGTGGCTGCAATATCGACCAGGCGGCAGCGGTGCTCTCCATACACCGGAGCACGCTCAAGTACCGCCTGAAGCGAGTCCGGGAGCTGCTCGGTCAGGATCTGAACGACGGATCGACCCGGCTGGACCTACACCTCGCCACCAGAGTTTGGCTCACGCTTGAGAGTCTTCGCCGGACCGAGCAAGCCTGACCAAGCTAACAAGCCTGACCAAGCTAAAGGGTGCGGTACAGGTCGGTGACCGCATTCACCTGACCGTGTGATGCTCACCCGACCATATGCTCACCTGAGGGGCGGTGGGCTGGACACCGGAATGGCTGATATGGGCGGCTGTCGGTGACAGTTGCATGAGACCGTCCTTGAGCGCCGAGTCGGCATACGCGCGAAGTCGGTCAAGAACCAGGTGACGTTCGGTGACCAACGCCCGGCTTTGCAGAAGGATGTCAAACCGCTGGCTCAGGCTGCCCAGGTTCCGGGCGGCCAGTGGCACGGGGTTGGCGCCTGCCGGAAAGGCGGGGAGGACCGCAGCCATGCCTGTTCAGCGACATGGCGCGGGAAGGCGATAACGGACGACCTCTCCGGCATTGGCGGCGTAGATGGTATCGCCGGCCACGGCCAGTTCTCCGGGCGGAAGCCTGGCCGGGATGCCGGTGACCGCCCCGGCTTGGCCGTTCTGGAATCTGAAGCAGACAAGCGGTTCCGAGGCGACGGAGGTAGACACCACGACGGTGTTGCCGGTGGCCCACAACCTCTCCGGGAAGGCGAGGGCGGGATTGTTGCTGATG
>Ga0207646_10003996_pt1 | contig 16330 bp, 16 predicted proteins | sample KBSK5502metaG_FD_184343 | JGI IMG/M metagenome (GOLD analysis project Ga0207646, IMG submission 184343) | Corn, switchgrass and miscanthus rhizosphere microbial communities from Kellogg Biological Station, Michigan, USA - KBS K5-50-2 metaG... | ecosystem: Host-associated > Plants > Roots >... | reverse complement strand
TGCACTCGAGCACGAGGGCCCCAACCTCGGGATGGGCCGCCAGCATTTGCCGCACCACGGCGAGGTGCTCCTGGCGCGCGGCCTCGACGTCGAGCGTCAGTAAGTCATCGAGCAGCACCCGCGTGAACTCCTTCTCGGTCTCGAGCCCGGCCACGACCACCGTCATCTCCGGCGTAATGCCCGCGCCGGCGAAGTGCTCCGCATTGAGCGAGGACGCGTCCACAGTGAGCACGCCCACAGCGCGACCCGCCGGCAACATGCGGTGGACCAGGGGCACCAGCATGAGGCTCGAGGTGAAGACCGGCACCGAGACGGCCGAGGCCAGCTCCCGCTGGAACTTGGCGAGGAAGCCGCAGTTGGTGGTGATGGCCCGCACGCCTTCCCGCTCGAGATGGCGGGCGCCCTCGATGAAAACCGGCAGCAGCCCGGTGTGGCCCTGACGCACCACGCGGTCGGGCGAGGCGCCCTCGACCCGGTGGTAGCGCACCGGGAAGTCGAAGGTCCCGGCATTGCCCATGTCCCCGGGGATGCGCGGGAACTGGGTGTCGAGCATTAGAATGCCCACCGAGAAGCCGTAGACATTGGGGCCGCCCTGAACCCTCATCGCGAGCGCCTAGTTGAGGCGGGCGAGCTTTTCGCGCACGCGGCGGAACTGCCCTTTGACCTTGTCGTGGTCGGCCGCGTGGGGAAAATCCGTGAGATAACGCTCCCAATCGGCCAGGCCGCGGTGGGGCAGCCCCATATTGCTCCAGGCGACGCCGCGGTCGCGCCACTCGCTGCCCGCCCCGGGATTGAGCACCAGGATCTGGTCGATCACGCGGATCACCCGGTCCCACTGCTCCTCGCGCCAGTAGCTGCCCTTGAGATTGGCGAGCATCCGGGTGAGGAACTGCCCGTTCCCCACGGGCTGGAAGTGCTCCGGCTTGAGCGCCACGGTGCGACCGAGGGCGCGGCCGACCAGCTCGCCGCAGCTCTCGCCGGTGAGCACGCTGCCGCCATTGAACGGGTCGAGCAGGACATGCTCGCCCCCGAGCCGGGCGCCCGTGATGAAGTGGCCGGGCAACCCGATGCCCTCCATCTCGAGGCCGAGGCGACGGCCCACCTCGATCAGCACGAGGGATAGCGTGATCGGGATGCCGAGCCGGCGGTCGAGCACCTCGTTGAGGTAGCTGTTCCGCGGGTCGTAGTACTCCTGGCTATTGCCCGCGAAGCCCTCCTCTTCGAAGAGATACTCGCGCAGCCGGTGCAGCCGCTGGAGGGGATCGGCGGCGCGGCCGCCCGCGCCCACTCCCACGGCCAGCTCATCGAACCGGCGCACGTAGCCGGCGACATCCAGGTCGGGGTATTCGCTGCGCGCGATGACGAGAGCGGCACGCGCCAGATTGATCTCGCCGTCGGGCCGGGAGACCTCGTCGGCGAACTCGCTCAGCGATGGGTCGGCGTTCATCAGCAGCCGGGGGCGTGGTGGATGCCCGCGGTCTTGAGCGCCGCGGCCTGCAGCTCTTCGGCCAGCGCGAGGGTTTTTGCCGCCGCTTGGCGCGCCAGCTCCTGCGCTTCCACCGTGGTGGCCGCGCGCAGCAGCAGCGTGCGGCCAAGCTCGTGATGGAAACGCTCGTCGGGCTCGATGACGTCGCGGTAGAGCGTGGCCGTGACCTTGTCCCCCGCCCGCTCGCAGAACTCGATGAACTGGCGGTTCTTGACGACGGCGATAGCCTCGCGGGTGAACTGCCCCGCCGCCACGCGCTCCACCGTGCTCTTCAAGGTGTCGAGGTAGTTGAAGAGCGGTCCATAGCCCTTGGCGAGGGGATTGAACGTCGTCGCGGCAAAGCCGAGCTCTCTCAAGCGCTCCGAGATCATCCGGTAGTGCTTGGCCTCGTCGCCCGCCTGGCGCGCGAAGGCCATCTTGACCTCGACGTCGTCCGTGGTCACGAGCCAGCGGGCGGCGATCTCGGTGGCCTCGATCTCGTTCTTCAGCGCCACCTTCAGAAGATTGAGGACATTCAGATCCCCCGAGACCTCGGGCCTGAGCGTGGCCTCGGGCTCGAGCCGCCTCAGCACGGCCTGGTTCTGCTCGTCGAGATCCTTGACGAACTCCTCGGCGGTCATGCGGCGAGGCCTTGCTTCAGAATGTCTGCCAGCTCTTGCGTCAGGGTCTCCTTGGTCACGACGCGGGCGCAGCGGGCGTGCAACGGCTGGGTCTGACGGGCCAGGGCATGCGTGGTGAAGCCCAGCAGCGGCACACCTGGCGCCTTCTCCTCGAGCCCGCTGAAGAAGGCCTCGTACTCCCAGCCATTGGTGGTGAGATCGATGATCACAAACGACGGCTTCTCGCCTTCGAGCCCGGCAGCCAGCTCCTCCGGAGTGCGGGCAAAGATCAGCTCCGTGCCCACGAGACGGGCCGTCTCGCGGATTCGCGCGACGAAGAAGAGGTCCTTGACGACGGCGATGACCCGCTGCGCCACGCTGCTATTCGTCTTGCCCCTGATTCCCCAGCCAGTGTTTGTTCCACTCGGCCAGGTGGGTCAGGGTCCTGAAGTCTTTCATGCGGTCGAGGTACACGATGCCATTGAGATGGTCGGTCTCGTGCTGGATCACGCGGGCGAAGAACTCCTTGGCGACCAGATCCATCTTCTTCCCCTCGCGGTCATAGGCCTCCAGCCACACCGTCGTGTATCGCGACACGATGCCGCGCATGTCCGGCACCGAGAGGCAGCCCTCCCAGCCGTCCTCCACTTCCTCAGTGAGCTGCGTCACGAGCGGATTGATGAGGACAGTGAGCGGGATGCTGGGGGCGTCCGGGTAGCGCGGGTTGCCCTTGACCTCGATGACGGCGATTTGATTCGAGACGTGCACCTGGGGCGCGGCCAACCCGGCGCCGTTGTACTCCCGCATGGTCTCCACCATGTCGTCGATGAGCCCCTGGATTTCGGGAGAGCGGATCTCCTTGACCGGAACCTGGGCGCTCACCTGACGGAGCACGGGGTGGCCGAGGCGCGCGACTTTCAGGATGGCCATGACATCTCCTCGCCGCTGAATTGTAGCACAGCCCCTTCACCCTGATCTTCGAGCCATTTCACCGCTCGCCTCGCCACGCCTGACACAACCCAGCCGTGTCTCGGCTCGCATCTGTCGAACCATTTCACCGCTCGCCTCGCCACGCCTGACACAACCCAGCCGTGTCTCGGCTCGCACTACCACTTCAGCCCGTAGCCGTGCGGTTTGTAGGACTCGAGATAGCGCAGGAGCGCGTCCACGTCGGGCGCGGGATACCAGAGGTCGAGGAACTCGGGCTTGATGAAGCCGAGATCGATGCCGCGCTGGATCTGGGCCCAGAGCGGCTCGTAGAAGCCGTCGAGATCCAGGACCGTGATGGGCTTGCGATGATAGGCCAGCTGCTTGAGCGTCATGACCTCCAGGATCTCTTCGAGCGTTCCCAGCCCGCCCGGCAGTCCCACGAAGGCATCGCCCCGCTGATCCATGATGGCTTTGCGATCCCTGAGGCCGTCGGTGACCACGACCTCCGAGACCGTCGCATCGCCCACCCCCAGCTCGAGCAGCGCCCTCGGAATGACACCGGTGACATGGCCGCCCGCCGCCAGCACGGCCTGAGCCAGCACGCCCATGAGCCCCACGCCGCCCCCGCCGTAGATGAGCCGCCAGCCGCGCTTGGCGAGCTTCTCGCCCAGCTCGCGCGCGGCGGCGAAGTACTTCGCGTCGACGGCATTGCTCGAGCCGCAGAATACCGTCACCGCCGAGATCATCCGCGCAGGCTCCTCCAGAGCAGGCCCGCCGCGCCCGCCGAGAGCACGAGCCATACCGTATCGAGCTTCAAGCGCCAGAGGGCGAGCAGGCTGGCCCCGCCCAGGACGGCCGTGAACGGTGACGTGATGGCCCCGCGCGCGAGCGGGATGGTCGCGGCCACGATGGCGCCCACCACCGCCGCGTTCACCCCCTGAAGGAAGAGCCGGAAGCGCGTCCAGTGCTTGAGCCGCTCCATGAGCGGCGCGGCCGCCAGGACGATGGCGAACGCGGGGGCGAACACGCCCACGGCGGCGACCAGCGAGCCCAGGATTCCGCCGGCCTGGTAGCCCACGAATACCGAGAGGTTCACAATGGGGCCCGGCGTGATCTGCCCCAATGCCAGCCCGTCGAGGAAGGCGCGGTCCGTGAGCCAATGCCAGCGGTCGACCGCCTCACCGCGGACTACAGGGATGATGACGTAGCCGCCGCCATAGACCAGCGCGCCCATCTTCACCCAGAGCCAGGCGAGGCGCGCATACACCTCGGGGCCGGCCAGCGCCGCCAGCACGGGCAGCGCCCATACCTGCGTCGTCGCCAAGTGAGCGGAGAAAACCCGGTAGCCCACCCAGACGGCGCCGCAGAGGATCAGGACGAGCACGGTATCCACCTCGCCCAGCGTGGTCAGAAAGAATCCGGCGATGGCGACCAGGCCGAGCCCGATGTTCGAGCAGGCCGTGCGGCCGAGCCGCCAGGCCGAGAAGCCGATCACGGCGATGACCGCGGGCGCGATGCCGAGGAAGATGCCTTGCAGCGCCGGGATCGCACCGAACCGCGCATAGAGAAGGGTGAGAACGAGCATCACGCAGAAACCCGGCAGCACAAAGGCGGCGCCGCCGACGAGCCCGCCCAGCAGGCCCCGCTGGAAATAGCAAATGAGGACGCCGAGCTGAGTCGAGGCCGGCCCGGGCAGCATCTGGCAGAGCGCGAGGCCATGGAGGAACTCCTCCTTGCTGAGCCACTTCCGGCGCTCGACCACCTCGGTTTCCATCAACGCGATGTGGACCAAGGGCCCGCCGAAGCCCGAGAAACCCAAGCGGAGGAAGAGCCGGATCAGCGCTCCGAGCGAGGCACCCTCGGTCACGAAGGGACGGGCCCGGCCGAACCCGTATGATTGGCCAAGGCAATCATGGCGTTACGTCGCATTCCAGAAGCCTTTGGTCGAAGCAGCGCGGTGCCTGCGAATCGCTCCTTGAACTGGCCTTCGTCCATCCGGGCGACGGCCTCGGCTCCGGGGTACGGGCGCGTCGGATGAAGTGAAGCTTCGTGCGTGACGGGCGATTTTCGGTTCCACGGGCAGACGCTCTGGCAGAGATCGCAGCCGAACTGCCACTGCCCCATGTCCCGGTGAAGCGCCGGATCGATCTCGCCACGGTGCTCAATGGTGAGGTAGGAGATGCAGCGCCGGGCGTCGAGGACATAGGGCGCGACGAAGGCCTCGGTTGGGCAGGCATCCAGGCAGGCCCGGCAGGAGCCGCAGCGGTCGGGCAGCGGCTCATCGTGGTCGAGCGCGGCAGTGGTGAGCAGCACGCCGATGAAGAACCAGGAGCCGAGGTCGGGGTGCAGCAGCATGCTGTTCTTGCCTATCCAGCCGAGCCCGGCGCGAGCCGCCAGATCGCGCTCGAGCACCGGGCCCGTGTCCACATAGGCCTTACTGCGGGCTCCGGAGGCTTCGGCGAGGTGGGCGGCGAGCCGCTCGAGCCGGGGCGTGATCACGTCGTGATAGTCGCGGCCCCAGGCGTAACGCGCGACAGACTCCCAGCTCGGATCGGCCGGCTCGCCCTGGTAGTAGTTGAGCGCCAGGCAGACCACCGAGCGCGCGCCTGGCAATACGCGCTGAGGATCGAGCCGCTCGTCGCGGCGGCGCTCGAGATAGCGCATGTCAGCCGCATAGCCGGCCTCCACCCAGCGGGTGAAGGCTTGGCCATGCTCGGGCGGATCGACTGATCCGATCGCGACCAGGTCAAAGCCCAGCTCGAGCGCCAGCGCCTTGACGCTCTCGGTGAGCGTCGCCGTCGCCAGGGTCATGACTTGCGCGCCTTGACGATGAGATGGCTGCGCGTGAGCGTCCGCCCGCCCGATTCAAGAAAGGCCAGGAAGCGGTGCCAGCGGCCGTCGGCCTTCCACTTGTCCTCGAGCCCGACGGCGGCGGCCAGCCCTTCCTCGACCGAGCTGAACGACCGGACCTCACGCTCCACCTCGAGCGCCTCAGGGATAAGACCGTGGCTGAGCAGGGTTCGTTCCATGCGGGTTTCGTCGTAAGCGAAGCGCGAGACCCGGCCCGTCTCCTTCCATTGATCCACGTGGAAGGCCACCATGCCGAGGCAGGAACCCGGCTTGAGGGCCCGCCCGGCACGCTCGATGATGGCATCGGAGGCGCAGAGATGCGCCGCGATCAGATCGGGCGCCCAGCGGCCATACTCATCGCGCTCCACATCTGCCTCGTGAAACTCCACATTGACGAGCCCGGCCCGCCCGGCGCGCTCCCGGGCCTCGCTGATCAGCGCCGGGTCGCGGTCGAGCCCCACGACATGTCCACAGCCGGGCGCGAGCAACAGCGACAGCCGCCCCCAGCCGCAGCCCAAATCGAGCAGGCGCTTGCCGGCCAGCTTCTCTTCGCCCAGCAGCGCGAGAAATCGCGGGGTGATCGTGTGCGCGTGCTCGAGCAGGGTCATTCGGACGCGTCGTCGTTGTCGGCCTTGAAGTACTTGGCCTCGGGGTGATGGAACACGAGCGCGGACACCGAGGCCTCGGGGTCCATCATGAACCCTTCGGTGAGCTCGAGGCCGATCCGGCCGGGCTCGAGGAGATCGAAGAGCAGGCGCTGGTCGGCCAAATTCGGGCAGGCTGGGTAGCCGAAGGAGACGCGGAGGCCGCGGTATCGCGCCTTGAGCTTGTCCTGAAGGCTCAACTCCGGCGGATCGGGGAAGCCCCATTGAGTGCGCAGCCGCGCATGGAGCATCTCGGCAAAGGCCTCCGCGCACTCGATGGCCAACGCCTGGAGAATATGCGAGTGCAGGTACTGGCCCTCGTCCTTCCACTTCTCCGCCAGCTGTCTCACGCCCGTGCCGCAGGTGACGGCGAAGAGCGCCACGTAGTCGGTTTCGCCTGAGGCCGCGTCACGCACGTAATCCGCCAGGCAGAGCCGTTCGCCCCGCGGCTGTCGCGGGAAATGGAAGCGCGCGGCTTCCTTGCTCCCCTCCTGGAGGATCAGATCGTCGCCGGAGGATGTCGCCGCGTAGAAGCGGTATAGCCCGTCGGCCCGGATCAGCCCCTGCTCGGCCGCCACACGCTCGAGCGCCTCGACGGCCTCATAGACCTCGCGGGTCTTGGCATCGCCCTGCTCCAGGAGGCGAAGCACCGCGCCCTTGACGCCGAGATGCTTGCCCAGAAGCATCTGGAGATTGAGATAGGGATAGATGTGGGTGAGCGGGACATTGCGCAGCACGTGAAGGTCGAGGTCCGGCGGCTTCGGAACCGGCACCGAGCCAGAGACGGCCGAGCGGGCCGGAACGGGCGCCATAGCCGCGCGAGACGTCTCGGGCGCCCCGCTCCCCGCCCTCAGCGCCTCCTGCTCGCCGCGGATCCGCTCGAGCAGCCCCTCGCGCGTCGTGGCGCCGAAGAGCCGGTTGGCCAGATCCAGCCCGTCCATGGCGTCCTTGGCATAGATGGTGACGCCGCCGTACTCGGGCGCGATGCGCGTCGCGGTGAATTTTCGGGTAAGGGCGGCGCCGCCGACCAAGAGCGGGATCTCGATTCCCGCGGCGCGCAGGTCCTGGGCCGTCACGATCATCTGCTGGGCGGACTTCACCAGGAGACCCGAGAGACCGAAGGCGTCGGGCTTGTGGGTGTGATACGCGGCGATCAGATCCTCGGGCGGCACCTTGATTCCCAGGTTCACGATCCGGTAACCATTGTTCTTGAGGATGATCTCCACGAGGTTCTTGCCGATGTCGTGCACGTCGCCCTTGACCGTGGCCAGCACGACGGTGCCCCGGCTCGCGCTCTCATCCTTCTCCATGAACTGCTCGAGATAGCCCACCGCGGTCTTCATGGCCTCGGCGGACTGGAGCACCTCCGCCACGATGAGCTGGTTGTCGTTAAAGAGCCGGCCGACTTCCTCCATGCCCTTCATCAGCGGGCCGTTGATGACGTCGAGCGGCGCCACCTCCTTGAGCTTGAGCCCAAGGTCCTCGATGAGACCGTCCTTGGTGCCCTCGACGATGTAGCGGGCCAGCCGCTCGTCAAGGGACAGGCGGGCTGTGGGCTTGATGGCTTTTGTCCGCCCGCGGAAGTGGGCCGCGAACGCCGCCACCGGATCGGCGCCGCGCGCGTAGATCAGGTCTTCGGCCAGACGCCGCTCCTCTTCCGGGATCGAGGCATAGCGCTCGAGCTTCTCGCTGTTGACGATGGCGTAGTCGAGCCCGGCCTTGGTGCATTCGTAGAGGAATACGGAGTTGAGCACCTCACGTCCGGTCGGCGGCAGGCCGAAGGAGACGTTGGAGATGCCCAGGATGGTCTTGCACTCGGGGAAGCGCGCCTTGATGGCCCGCACGCCCTCGATGGTCTCGACCGCCGAGCCGACATAGTTGGCGTCGCCCGTGCCGACCGGGAAGACGAGGGCGTCGAGGATCAGGTCGCGGGCCGGCACGCCGTACTTCTTCGTCAGCAGCTCGTACGACCGCTCGGCCACGGCGAGCTTGCGCTGGCGCGTGACCGCCATCCCCTGCTGCTTGTTCTCGTCGATGCAGCCCACGACCACCGCCGCGCCGTAGGTCTTGAGCAGCGGGACGACCTTCTCGAAGCGCTCCTCGCCGTCCTCCAGGTTGATCGAATTGACGATGGCCTTGCCCTGGCACTTGCGCAGCGCGATCTCGAGCACCCGCGCGTCGGTCGAGTCGATCATCAGCGGGACCTTGACCTTGCGGGTAATGAAATCCATGAAGCGGTCGATGTCGGCCGCTTCGTCGCGGTCGGGGTTGGCGAGGCAGACATCCAGCACCTGCCCGCCGCCGCGCACCTGGGCCCGCCCCAGCTCGGCCGCCTCCTCAAACTTCTCCGCGACGATCAGCTCCTTGAACCTGCGCGAGCCGATCACGTTGGTTCGCTCGCCCACGAGCAGGGGCCGGATGTCGTCAGCCGGATAGACGACCTCGATACCGCTCACCGCGGGAGCGCGGGAGGCCGCCGGCTTGCGCGGCGGCCGGCCGTCCACCAGCCGCGCCAGCGCCCGGGTATGGGCCGGCGTGGTGCCGCAGCAGCCGCCGACGAGATTGACCCAGCCTTCGTCCACGAAGCGCCGCATTTTGAGCGCCAGGCTCTCGGGCGTCTCCTCGTAATGGCCGTGCTCGTCCGGCAGGCCCGCGTTCGGGTACACCGTCACGAAGCACGTGGCGATGCCCGAGAGCGTGCGCAGGTGGTCCGTCATGAACTCGGGGCCCGTGGCGCAGTTGAGCCCGATCGAAAACAGCTCGACGTGCTCGAGCGAGGCATAGAGCGCGTCCACACTCTGGCCGGCCAGCATGGTGCCCATGGGCTCGATAGTGCCGCTCACCATGAGCGGAATCCCGAGCCCGGCCTCGCCCATCGCGCGCCTCACGCCGATAGCCGCGGCCTTGACATTGAGCGTGTCCTGGCAAGTCTCGAGCAGCAGCGCGTCCACACCACCCTCGATCAGCGCGCGCGCCTGCGCGTAGTAGGCTTCGCGCACCACGTCGAAGGTCACATTGCCCGTCACGGTGATGGTGCGCGTGCCCGGTCCCATGGCCCCGATCACGAAGCGCGGCCGATCGGGTGTCGAGCGGCGCTCGGCGGCCTCGCGGGCCAGCCGCGCGGCGGCCAGCGTGATCTCGTGGCAGCGCTCGGCGAGCCCGTATTCGCCCAGCACGTAGGGCGCGCACCCGAAGGAATTGGTCGAGACCAGATCGGCGCCGGCGTCGAGATAGGCCTCGTGTATGCCGCGGATGACGTCGGGGCGCGTGAGGTTGAGGTGCTCGTTGCAGCCTTCGTACTGGGCCCCGCCGAAGTCGGCCGCGCCGAGGTTGCGGGACTGGATCATGGTGCCCATCGCGCCGTCGAGCACCAGGATGCGGCCGCGGAACGCCTCGGCCAGGCGGGCGGAGCGCTCGGGCACTTTCATGGCCACATTCTAGCATCCGGCAGCCCTCTCGCCCTGCCCTCTCCCCTGCGGAGGCGAGGGTTTCGAACTCTCTAGCCGGGTGAGGGGTTATACTCCGGCGCGGCGATGAGGACACCCTTCGGCTCTTCCACCCGGCGTAAGGAGGACTATCGGTTCGTAACGGGCGACGGCCGCTACGTGGACGACCTGCGCGTGCCCGGCATGCTTCATGCCGCCTTCGTCCGCAGCCCTCACGCTCATGCGCGCGTGGAGCGGATCGAGACCGCCGAGGCGCGGAGCATGCCGGGGGTCGCCGCCGTCTTCACCCTCGACGATCTCCCCGAGTGCAAGCGCCCCATCCCGCCCTCGATCCCGGGGCCGGCCAGCTTCCACGACGCTCCCCAGCCCGTCTTCGCCGTTCCCATCGTCCGCTATGCAGGCGAGGTCGTCGCGGTCGTCATCGCCGAGACGCCGTATCAAGCCGCCGATGCCGCTGAGTCTGTGACCGTTGCGTACACGCCGCTGCCGGCCGCGGGCACGGCGGAGGCCGCGCTCGAGCCCGGCGCGCCGCGCGTCTTCGACGCCTGGCCCGACAATGTGGCCGGCCTCTCCACGGCGAGCGTGGGCGAGCCGGCCCAGGCCCTGGCGGGCGCCGACGTCGTGGTAGAAGCGCGCCTTGGGCTCGCGCGGGTGGCCGGAGCGCCGATCGAGCCTCGCGGCATTCTGGTCGTCCCGGAGAGACTAGACGGCCGCTTGACCATCTGGGCTCCTACCCAGAGCCCCTACGGTCTCCGCGCGGCCGTTGCGGCGGCGCTGGGATTGACGGAGGAGTCGGTGCGCGTCGTTTCCACCGACGCGGGCGGCGGCTTCGGCATTAAGGGGCATACTTATTCGGAGGACATCATCCTCCCCGCCGCCGCGCGCCGGCTCGGACGGCCCGTCAAGTGGATCGAAACGCGGCGCGAACACTTCCTCACCGGCTCGCCCGACCGCGGCCAAGAGCACGCGGCGCGGCTGGGGCTCACGGGCGACGGCGCCATCACGGGGATCGAGACCAGCTTCACGCGTGACCACGGCGCCTACCTGCCGCTGGGCGAAGTCATCGCCCGCAATACCATCAATCATCTGCCGGGCCCCTACCGGGTGCCGGCGCTGCGGGCCACGGCAACCAATGTTGTCACGCATACGCTTTTCTGCGGTGCCTACCGGGGCTCGGGACGACCGGAGGCCGCTTTCGTGATGGAGCGGCTGCTCGACCGTGCGGCACGAACGCTCAAGCTCGATCCTGCCGAGATCAGACGCCGCAACCTGATCCGGCCCGACGAGATGCCCTACCGCACCGGGCTTCTCTACCGCGACGGGACGCCCGTCCAATACGATCCCGCCGATTACCCGGCCGCCTTCGATCGCCTGCTGGAGGCCTTCGACTACGCGGGCTGGCGCCGCCGTCAGGCCGAGCGGCGCGAGAGCCGCCACCCGATCGGAATCGGCCTCGCCGCTTACGTCCAGGGCACCGGCGTCGGACCCTTCGAGGGCGCCGACGTCCGGGTGGACGGAGGCGGCAACGTGCGCGTCTTCATCGGTGTGTCCTCGCAGGGCCAGGCTCACGAGACGACCATGGCCCAGATCGCGGCGGCTGAGCTCGGCGTGGATCCCGAGCAGGTCGCGGTTGTCGCGGCCGATACCGCCGCCCTGCCCTTCGGCAATGGCACCGGCGGCAGTCGCGTGGCCGCGAACTCCGGGCCGGCCGTCGCACGGTCGGCAAGAGAGGTGGCCATGAGGGCGCGCCGCGTGGCCGCCGAGCTCCTCGAGTGCTCGCCGGAGGATATCGTGCTGGCGGGCGGGCGAGCCCACGTGGCGGGAGTGCCCGCGCGCGCCCTGGCGCTGGGCGACCTCGCGCGGGCCGCGGCCAAGAGCAAGGCGCTGGCGCGCGAGGGCACGCCGGGGCTGCAGGCCTGCGGCTACTTCGCGCCGGAGTCCGTCACCTTTGCCTTCGGCGCTCAGTGCTGCGCGCTCGAGGTCGACCTGGACACGGGAGCCGTCCGCCTCCTTCGCTGGGTGGCGGCCCATGACTGCGGCCGCCCCATCAACCCGATGGTGGTCGAGGGACAGCTCCACGGCGGCGTGGCCCAGGGCATCGGCACCGCGCTGAGCGAAGCGCTGCTCTTCGACGCCGAGGGCCAGCTACTGACCGGGAGCTTCATGGACTACGCGCTGCCGCTGGCCGCCGACCTGCCGCCGCTCGAGACCGTGATCCTCGCCTACCCGTCCACGCGGAACGACCTCGGCATCAAGGGCGTGGGCGAGAGCGGCATCATCGCGCCGGCGGCTGCCATCGCCAATGCCGTGGAGGACGCGCTGGCCGACCGCGGGGCGGAGCTCATGGGCGTACCGCTCACCCCCTCGCGCGTCTGGGCCGCGCTCAAGGAGCGCGCCTGAGTACCCGGCGCGAGGGCACTGATGCGCGGTCTCCGAATCCTGGGTGCGATCGGCCTGCTCCTGTTCGCTGCCGCGGCCTTCACGCCCCTGGCCAACAACCTCAATGCCTGGATGGCCGGCTCGCCCACTTTGGAGCGATCCGACGCCATCGTCGTCCTGGGCCGCGGTGGAGCGGACACGGATGGCGTCCTGACCAACCGATCCCTCCGGCGCGTGCTTCGTGGAGTCGATCTCTACGGTGACGGCCTCGCTCCGCTTCTGGTGCTATCCGGCTCGGCGGAGGAAATCCGCGCCCGAGCCACCCTCGTGCGGGGGTTCGGAGTGCCCGCCGCGGCCATCGTGAGCGGCGGCCCGGCGTACACGTCGGTGGAAGAGGCGGAGCAGCTCCGCCGGCTCCTGCTCCCACTCGGCAAACGGCGTATCCTCCTCGTCGCCGATCCAATCGACATGCCCCGAGGGCGGGCCCTGATGGAACGGGTCGGCTTCATCGTGTTCCCCGCGCCCACGGCGGCGAGCGGCCCATCTCAACCCGAGTCGCGGCTCCGCCTCGGGTGCGACATCATCATCGAGCTGTCCGCCTGGGCCTACTACCGCTTGAGCGGCTCGCTCTGAGACCCAGACGTGGCCTCCCTGACCCTCGCGACTATCGTGGCCCTGACGTCGTGGGCGGCATATCTCGTCGCGACCCGGCGCATCGGCCTGCGCCGCTCCGAGCTCCGGGGGGCCGCCACGGAGGCCCTTGCCTACCTCGGACTCGCGGTGGTCTTCCTGCTGGTCAACCTCGCCGTAGGGACGGGCCTGATCCTCGGGCTGCGGGCCCTTACCGGCCACTTCATCTCCGTCTACGTGGTGAACGACGCGACCTTGGCCATCCTCTCCCTCCTTCAGGCGCTCGTCCTGCATTGCTGGCGAGAGCGACCGAGGTGACAGAGATGACCGATCGTGCAATCCGGACGAGGAGATCACCCTGGCCCCCTCTAGGCGTCTTCCGATTCTCGTCGGTGGCTGCCGGAATTTGTAATGCGCGGGGGCCGACCCTGGAGCCAAACTCATTGATTCCTCGACCTTCTCAGGTGGCCTGTCTTTTGCTCACTCAGCTGGAACACATATGGGGGCACTGGCTGTGGCTCCGCTCGAAGCCGTAAAGGGCAAGCGCATCCTGCTGGTCGATGACGACGCTCTTGTTCTGTCCGTTGTCCGCGAAATGCTCGAGGCAGACGAGCACCGGGTGGAGACGGCCACGAATGGGCTGGAGGCCCTTCAGCAGATCGAGCGGGGGTCCTTCGACCTCATCATGACGGACATCCGCATGCCCGGCCTCGACGGCATCGGCCTCTACCGCGCCGTCGTCAGCCGGTGGCCCGAGCTACGCGAGCGGATCATGTTCATCGCCACGCCGCGGGACGACGACGCGACCCGCGACTTCCTCGCGCAGACCGCCGTGACGTACCTCGCCAAGCCCTTCGGGCTCAACGATCTGCGCCGCGTGGTCACCCAGATCGTGCGGTGAGGATTCCCGAAGGCGCCTAGCGCGTCTCCGGAAGTACCGCGACGCACTCGATCTCGATCAGCAGGTCGTCGCGCACGAGGCGCGAGATCTCGACCAGCGTGCTGGCCGGCCGGCTGGCCCCGAAGTACTCCTGCCTCACCGTGTTGACCTTCTCGCGGTCGCGCACGTCTCTGAGAAAGACGGTCACCTTGCAGACATCGGCGAAGGTCGCGCCGGCAGCCGCGAGGCACCGCTTCAGGTTCTCGTGCACTTGACGCGCCTGCGCGACCACGTCGCGACCGCCCACCGTCCGCCCCTGCGCGTCGGTGGCGACACAGCCGGACACGAAGACCAGCCGGCCGGCCCGGACGACGTGGACGAAGTGGCTGATGGGCTCCGGCATCCCGGCCACCCTGATCTCCTCGCGATGCGAGCCGCCGGCCACGCTCATGCCCCCTGCACCGAGCCGGAGACCAGGCCGTGGGTCAGATACCGGCGGAAGATGTAGTAGAAGATCACGGGCGGCAGCGAGTAGATCACCGAGAGCGCCATCAGCAGGTTCCAGGGCGCATCGTCCGTGGTCAGGAAGTTTCCCATTCCGACTGGCAGCGTGATCATGGTCTCCCCCTGCAGGAGCAGCACCGCGTAGAGGTACTCGTTCCACGCGAAGAAGAACGCGTAGGTGCCCACGGCGATCAGCGTCGGGGTGATGAGCGGCAAATACATCCGGAAGAAGATGGACACGGGGCCCGCCCCGTCGATGGCCGCCGACTCGTCGATCTCGGGCGGGATGGTCTTCGCATAGTCCCACAGCACCCAGAGCGCATAGGGAGCCGCGAACGTCGTCATGGCGAAGATCAGGGCCCAGTAGGTATCGAGCAGGTCGTAGTCGCCCATGATCTTGAAAAATGGGATGGACAGGAACGAGGCCGGGATGATGTAGGTGAACAGCGTCATCCCGGATACGTAGCGGCCCAGCCCGAACCGGATCCGTCCCAGCGCGAAGCTCCCCATGGCCGCCACGCCGAGCACGGCGATCATCACGGCGCCCGACACCAGCAGGCTATTGCCCAGCCAGCGCCAGAAGAACTTGACGAAGGGGCTCTGCTGGAAGAGCACGAACTTGAAGTTCTCTAGCGTCGGGTGCTTGACCCAGTAGACGGGCCGGAACAGATCGTCCCATGGCGTCAGCGCCAGCATCACGATGTAGTAGATCGGGAAGAGCGTCCAGGCCGTGACGATAGCCAGAACGACCCCGCGCATGATCGACGTGCCGAGCCTGCGCCTGTTCATGTTCCCGTCACCGGATCTTCTTGATGAGGATGAAGATGAACAGCAGGGTCACCGGCAGCGCGGTGGCGAAGACCCCGACACCCCAGTCGATCTTGCCCATGCGGAAGGTATAGCGGTAGGCCAGCGTGGCCAGCACGTGGGTCGAATCGCCCGGCGCCCCGCCCGTCATGAGCCACACATTGGTGAAGTCGCCCATCGTGAAGACCATGGAGAGCAGCGAGCAGATGAGATAGATCCCCGCCAGCATGGGGAACGAGATGAAGCGGAACATCTTGAAGACCCCGGCCCCATCGATGGCCGCAGCCTCGTACATCTCCCTGGGAATGCCCCGCCGCGCCGCCAGGAGAATGACGGTCCAGAACGGCAGGTACTTCCAGATATGAAATACGATGATCGCGCCGATGGCGGTCCAGCGCGACGCCAGCCAGTGATGGGTGCCGAGGCCCAGGTCCTCGCTCATGAGGTTCAGGATTCCCCATTGCGAGGACATCATCCAGCGCACCGAGAGGATGCCCGGAAGCACCGGGATCGCCCAGGGCAGCAGGAAGATGGCCGACAGGAAGCGCGTGACGCGGTCGTCGGAGGCGAGCACCCCGGACAGCAGCAGCGCCAGGAACAGCTTCACGTTCACCGCGACGCCGACGTAGACGAGGGTGTTGACGATGGTCTGGACGTAGATCGGGTCGTTGAAGAGCACCTCGTAGGTGTAGCGATCGAGTCCTTGGGTGACTTCGAAATAGAGCGGGTAGGCTACGAAGGCGAGGAACAGCGCGATCAGGGGCAGCGAGAACAGCAGCCCCTGGAGATTGCGTGACCGCGGCGACAGCACGCCTGCCGCCGCGGTCACCGATCGGCTGACGAGCTGGCCTACCGCCACTGAGCGATGATGGTCTTGATCCGGCCGATGGCCTCGTCGGCGGCCTTGTCCGCGGTCCACTTGTCCACGTTCGTCCGCGCCATGGCCTTGCCCCACACGTTCTCGGCGTAGACCTGCGAGTTGGCCGGATTCTTCCAGTGGTCGAAGATCTTCGTCGGCCGCTCCGTGTAGATTTTGGTGACCGTCGGCAGATGCGGGTCGATGGCGCCGCCCTTGCCCGCCTGCCCCTTGGAGAAGAACGGGTCGCTGGCCACGTCCCTGAAGGCCGGGAACCAGCGGCCGTTGGCGCCCTTGATGTACTCCGCGAAGCGCTTCT
>Ga0207646_10003995_pt1 | contig 16333 bp, 17 predicted proteins | sample KBSK5502metaG_FD_184343 | JGI IMG/M metagenome (GOLD analysis project Ga0207646, IMG submission 184343) | Corn, switchgrass and miscanthus rhizosphere microbial communities from Kellogg Biological Station, Michigan, USA - KBS K5-50-2 metaG... | ecosystem: Host-associated > Plants > Roots >... | reverse complement strand
GGCGTCCCGTGACGCGTATCAGGTCGACCTCTCAAAGGCCGGGTACGGCCAGATCACAACCGAAATCAAGCCAGCTCCGGAGTTCTACTTCGCCGAGGACTACCACCAGCAGTACCTGGGCAAGAACCCACGTGGCTACTGCCCCGTTCATGCCACCGGCGTCAAACTCACGGAGCCTGCCGTTCAGATGGAGCAGGTCTAGCTGCCATTAGGCCGTAAGCGACGGCCACGAAAGGCCGCGCTATCGGTCCCGAGCTGGTAACCATTGCCCGAAGGGCAGGCCGGAATCAGACGGCATGATCCCGCCGGCGTCAACGGGTTCGCGATCATGCCCGTTCCACTCGGTTAGCGCACGTCGCGGTCGTCTTCCGACAGATCGATAGACATGAGAAAGGGCCCTAGCGGGCCCGTTTCTCTGCGTGTTGGTTCGCCCTACTTCTTCTTTGGGGCGGCTGCCTTGCTTGGCTTGGCGGCGGCCGCCGGCTTCTTCGGCGCGGGCTTCGCTTCCTTCTTGATGTGGTGGCTCATCTGCGTTCCTCCGTGGGCCCGCTGGTGGCGGGTGTCGAACTTGGTCTGGAGATCTTAGCGGGGCGCGCTGCCAGCTGGCGCCTCCTGCGAACTCTCCTTCCTGCGCCGCTCAACCTCCGCGCGCACGCGCGGGGCAACCTCCGCGCCGAAGACCTCGATCTGGCGAGGATCGGGATCGGCTGGCCACAGGATGAAGGTGTCGAGACCCACTTCGGTCACCCAGCCCGCCAGGAGCGCGACCCATTCCTCGACACTGCCGGAGATGGCGCCGCCTCGGACACCTCGACCGATCGTCCCCGAGACATTGAGCATGCGGCGAATTGCCGAGGGTTCGCGACCGGCAGCGGCCGCCGCGGCGTCGATGACGCCTTGTGCCTCGACGATCTCGGCGATGCCGAGGTAGCCAAGTGACGGGATCCATCCGTCGGCCAGGCGGCCGATCAGCCTGAGCATCCGCGGACGGTAGGCACCGATCCAGATCTCCATGTTGTGCGCGGGGAGCGGGCCGGGGTGATAGCCGTGTGCCGAGTAGTAGGTGCCCTCAAAGTGCACCGATCGCTCGCCGCTCCAGGCCTGCCGAATGATGGCGATCGCCTCTTCCAGCGCATCGAGCGCCTGGCCCGGCGTTCGCCGTGGCCCACCCATGGCCGCGACCGCATCCCAGAACCCGCCACTCCCCAGACCCAGCTCGAATCGGCCACCGCTGAGCACGTCGAGCGTGGCCGCCTGCTTGGCGAGGACGGCTGGTGGTCGAAGCGGGAGATTCGTGACGTCTGCGAACAACCTGACCCGTTCGGTCTGGGCTAGCAGGCTCGCCATCAGCATCCACGTATCCAGGAAGCGCCACTGGTAGGGATGGTCCTGGATACCGACCAGGCGTAACCCAATCCGATCGGCCGCCGTGACCGCCGCCCGAATGGCGTCGAGCTCGCCGGCAGAGGGAACGACGGAGAGGCCGAACTCGGGCGGCCTTCCGTAGTCCACGTGGCGCGTCCTCGCGGCGCGGCGGCGATGGGTTGGGGGCTAGCGCTGCTGCGGGGCAGGCTCGGGCGCGGGCGCGATACGCGTGATCCCGTATGCCGCCAGACCGCCCAACAGACCGACTATGAGGAGCACCCAGAGGATGGGCTCGACCAGGCCGAACCCGATCATCCGGTCAATCGAATAGGCTCCCGGGCCCGCGCCGAGGGCGATCAGCACGCCCGCAGCCAGAGCGAGCGGAAACTCGATGCCTCCGGCCTTATTCCAGAAGCCGTTGGGCAGGTGGACCTTGAGGATAATCACGACCGACTGACCGATGAGGATCGTCGCCGCCAGGGGTGTGAAGAGCCCGATGGCGATCAGCAGGCCACCCACCAGCTCGGCGCCGACGGACACGAGCGTCCACAAGGGAGCCGGGTGGAAGCGCATGCCGGCCACGATCTTCTGCCAGCCTTCGATGCCGGGACCGTTCCACCAGCCGAATGCTTTCTGGGCGCCGTGCGCCGCAAACGTGAGACCCACGACGAGTCGGAGGATGAGAAGTGTTGTGTCTGCGAGTGCCATGGCCTGCCTGTCTTATTACGTGACCGCTCACCTTGCGTGCAGCGGTGATGCCAAGGCTAGGACAAGATAGTTGCGGCTGCAACTATCTCTCTGGCGCAGGAACAGGATGCGAGCGCATCTGCCGGGCCACCGCGACGTGATCGAAGGCAGACGGGAGCACGGCGACGTTCCAGCCGTCGGGGCGCGCGGCGCTGGGGACGACGAAGCCATCCGCGCCAGCGTCGCGAGCCGCACGCGCGACCGCCAGACAGGCACGGTTCGGCACGTCCGGAGACCACTCGCTGGTCAGCTGTTCCAGCGTCACGCCTAGCGCCTTCCTCGTCGCGTCCGCCCGGAGATCGAGGACGCGGAGGTCGAGATCCAGCGTACAGACGGTGCGCTCTTCCTCCTGGGCATCGACGGCGGCTGAGGTCGCCCGCCTCCACTCCGCCCACATGGTGTCGCGATCCAGCGCGGCGTAGAGTGGCCAGGGATCACCGGGGCGGTGGTACCTGCCGGCGTGCGGCGCCGGCTGGGCTGGAGGCACGCAGCCGGGCACGCGGATAGCTGTCTGCCGGTATGCGCGAGTACGCAGCCGTTCGAGGCGAGCGCCCTCCGGCACCGATGCGGAGCCGGCAGGGACCCTCAGGTCGGGTCCCCACCTGCGTACGCCGCCGCTGCGCCCCGCGCGCGATCAATGCGCCCGGCGGCGAGCTCGTCGATCGGCCGGCGGCCACCGAGGTACGCGCTCGCAGCGGTGAACCACTGCCGTTGTGCCTGTGTCGAGAGCCCAGGACCGAGCAGGGCCAGGATCGAGGCAAGGTCAGCGAGTCGACCCAGATACGCGCGACGTCGGGGCGTGACGCCAGCGCGCCAGCGCTCCACCGTGCGCGGATGAGCTCCAGTGGCGCGCGCCACAACCGGGACCGGTAGCCTGCGGATGACCGTCGAGACAGCCATGGCCATCCTCCGATGCTAGATGCGGCCGGGTCGGCTGTCGAACGCCAACGGGCCTAGATGTCACGCCGTGGCCGGCAAGGTGAAGCGGATCGTGGTCCCTTTGCCTTCTCGGCTCTCCGCGCTGATCTGGCCACCCTGCCCAGCAATCAGCTCGCGGGCGATCGGCAGCCCGAGCCCTGAGCCGCCGGAATCGGGCCCGCGGAAGAACCGTTCGAAGATGCGAGCGGCCACCTCGGGAGCCATGCCCGTCCCGGTGTCCTGGACCTCGACAACGACCTGGGCGGTCTGCGCGCGAGTGGCCCGCACCGAGACGCTCCCGCCTCCTGGCGTGTGACGGAGGGCGTTGCTCAGGAGATTGGCGACGACCTGCTGAGTGCGGGTCGGGTCGATCTCCAGGCTCGGCAGGTCATCCGGCACGTCGAGATCGAGCGTCACCTTCGCCGACTCCGCCGCGGCCTGAAAGCCCGCGATCGTGTCGCGAAGCAGCTGCGCGAGGTCCGTGGGCTCGCGGTGCAACCGCAGCTCCCCCGCTTCCGCCAGGGACAGTGTTCGGAGATCGTCGACCAGCCGCGAAAGGGTCCGCGAGCTGTCGAGCAACGAAGCAAGGTGCTCGTGGTCCGGAGGATGGACGCCGTCAAGCAGCGCCTCGAGGTTGCCCTGGATGACGGTGAGCGGCGTCCGAAGCTCGTGCGACACGTCGGCGAGCAGCCGGCGGCGCTGGACGGCGTCCTGTTCGAGCCGCCCAGCCATCTGGTTGAAGGCCCGCGCCAACCCGCGGATCTCGCGAGCGCCGTGCTCGGGCACCCGAACCGAGTAGTCGCCGGCCTCGACCCTGCCCGCCGCCTCGATGAGGTCACCGATCGGCGCCGCCGCGCGTCGGACGCTGGCACCCAGCAGCACGGCCACGATGACTGCCAGAACCGCCAGCACCGCACCGTGCGGAGCCGGCAGCGCGGCCCCGAGGGCGCTGGCCAGCAGCAGGAAGACCAGCGTGGCGCCGCCCACCGCAATGAACACGAGCAGGGTGGCGAAGATCGCCACACGCGCCAGGAACCGGCCGCGCATCCGCCGCCAGGGAGGCCCCTGCCACCCCGCCGGAGGCCATGTCTCGCCCGCCGGCCACCACGGCGGCCGCTGATCAGAGGCGCTCCACCCGGGTCCCCCGCGCCAATACCGGCGCCCGTACCGCCGTCCCTCCTCCTCGGTCTCAGGCATCGGCCAGCTTGTAGCCGACGCCATAGACGGTGAGCAGGTGGCGCGGCGTGCGCGGATTAGGCTCGATCTTGCGTCGAATGTTCTTGACGTGCGCGTCGATGGCCCGCTCGTACGAGTCGAAGGCGACGCCGTGGATCGCGTCGAGTAGTTGCGAGCGCGTGAAGATGCGGCCGGGCTGACGTGCCATCGCGGAGAGCAGCTGGAACTCGGTCGTGGTCAGGTCGACCTGCCTGCCGCCCACCTCTACCCGCATTCGAGGCAGGTCAAGGCTCAGGTCCCCCGCTCGCAGCACGTCAGCGGCCGCCTGGGGCAGCTGCCGGCGAAGCACGGCGCGGACGCGTGCCACCAGCTCACGAGGACTGAATGGCTTGGTCACGTAGTCATCTGCGCCGAGCTCCAGGCCGACCAGTGTGTCCGACTCGTCGTCCCGCGCGGTGAGCATGATGATCGGCACCGTCGAGTCGCGGCGCAGCCGTCGGGTCACGTCGAATCCGTCGAGGCCCGGCAGACCCAGGTCCAGCACCACCAGATCGGGACGGTCGGTCCTCGCGCGCATGAGCGCCTCGGGGCCGTCGCGAGCGCTCCTGACCGCGAATCCGGCGCGCTCCAGGTAGTCGCGGACCAGCTGCGTGATCTTGGGCTCGTCGTCGACGACCAGGATCGTCTGCATCGGTGGGCATGGTAATCGGACGAGCGGCCGCAGCCGCCCGTCCGTATCGGTCCAGGAAGCCCCTAGACCGTTATCCGGCTGCTGGCCCTTGACCCTGGCCAGGAACACCGGATCCAGGACTGCCGGAGGGCGCGGACGCTCCCGAGCCGTGGGCCTCGCGGTGCCACTCGTCGAGCATCCCGCGACGAGGGTCGTCGTGATGACCCGGCTTGAACCCGCCCGGCCCGTAGCCGTAGCCGCCGTGCCCGTAGCCACCCCAGCGGCCACGGCCCCATCGGCCCCAACCGAACGCGGCGCGCAGGAGCCCGAAGATCAGGAAGATTCCCAGGATCCAGAAGAAGATCCCGAAGAATCCGAACCCAAAGCCCCAGTGGCCGTAGTAACCGGGATAGCCGTACACCACCGCCGGCGCGCCGGACGCAGTGGCGGTCACGTTCTGGGCGAGTCCCTGGTCCACGCCGGCGTTGTAGACGCTGATTCCGACACCGGCCAGCAGGCCCACCACCAGCAGCACCGCGAGCACGCGGAATGCGGTTGACATGAGGAAACGATCTCCTTTCGAGAGGCGCCTGAGCGATGGACTGGGTTGGGTGGCGCCTCGATCGGAGATCAGCATCGGACCCGTATGTGGGCCAATTGTGAATGCGGTCCGGAGGAATCATGAGGACCGGTGGCGGCACCGGCACCCAGCCGCGGCTCCGTCCGCTTAGGCGTGGACGAAGTGCAGCTGCAACTCCATCACGCCATGGTCGTCGACGGACAGCACGAGGAACGACGATCGCCGAAAGAAGAGATACCAGATCCCGTAGCCGCCAGCGAGTAGGGCAAGCACCACCAGCACGGCGAGGACGCGAAGGACCGCGAGCGAGCGTGCTTGGCGAATCACGGGGTGCGGTGAGCTCCGGTGTGCGCTGGTGGCCGCGAAGATCGAGCGCGGGCCTGAAATCCGCCTGAAAGCCGGCTGGGGTGGCGAGCGGGCAGGCTCGTGACACATTACCCTTCGCGCGATGACCGCCACTGACCTCTCGCCCGCCTCGGCCGCGGAGGCGCAGCGCCTCCGCGAGCAGTTCGGATTCCTCCGGGAGGTCGTCGAGGAGATGGAGCGCAGCGTGCCGTACGCATCCGCGCTGGTTCGGTTCAGCGACGGTCACTCCATTGACCTGCGTGACGGGGAGCAGTCAGCGCGTCGTCAGGATCCGCAGAGCGGGGTGGTGCTGACCGCCTCGAATGGCCACGCGCTCGAGGAATCCGCGAGCGACGCCATCGACGTCGATTCGATACGAGGCACGGCACGCGAGCTGGTCGAGCGAGTCCGCCACCATCACGTGGACAGGCCGGAGCCGGAGCTGGCGATCCAGGCCGATGGGCCGGGCAACGTGGATTTCGCGACCCCGGTGGCGGTCGATCCTGTGAGCGTCTCGCTGACCGACCGCATCGCGCGGTACGAGGCCATTCGCCAGCGCTTGCGAGGCATGGAGGACCGCGCGGTACAGGCCATTGCGGTCCACCGAGATGGCAGCTCGACCTCGATCTTCGCCAATCGCTCGGGGATGACCACGCAGCAGATCCACCGGGTGGTGCTGATCCTCCAGCTCTTCGTCTCGGACGGCCAGCAGCGCCAGTTCGACCTTGTGATCAAGGCCGGCACCGGGGGCCTCGAGCTGCTGGATGTCTCCGATGAAGAGCTCGCCGAATGCGCAGCGACCGCCGCCTCACTGCTCACCGCGGGCTCCGTGCCGCCGGGGACGCACGAGATCATCGCCGACCCGCTCACCACCGGAACCATCGCGCACGAGGCCTTTGGGCACGGGGTCGAAACGGACATGTTCGTCAAGGAGCGCGCTCGCGCTGCCGAGTACGTGGGGCAGCGTGTGGGCTCGGACCTGGTCAACATCTTCGACGACCCCACCGTCCCGGCGGGCTACGGCTCGTACTTCGTCGACGACGAGGGCCAGTTGGCGAGCGGAACGGCCATCATCCGCAACGGGGTCTTCCAGCGAGGCATCACAGACCTCTACTCCGCGACGCGGCTCGGCATCCCGCGCTCCGCCAACGGCCGGCGCGAATCGGTCCAGCGCAAGGCGTACGCGCGCATGTCGAATACCTTCTTCGGAGCCGGCACGTCGACCCTCGAGGAGCTAATCGCCGGGCTCGACGATGGGCTGCTGGTGTGTCGCGCCATCAACGGCATGGAGGATCCCAAGGGCTGGGGCATCCAGATCTGGTGCAGTTTTGCTCGCGAGATCAAGCACGGGCGTCTGACCGGCACCATCTACTCCCCAATCGCGCTGACCGGGTACGTCCCGGATCTGCTGGCGGACGTCTCCGGCCTCTCCGACACGATCGAAATGGCCTCGGGCAGCTGCGGCAAGGGCTGGAAGGAGATCGTGCCGGTTGGCTCCGGTGGTCCCTACCTCCGAACCCGCTGTCGCCTGGGCTAGACCGATGGATCAGCGAGTCGTCGACGCCGTGCGCGGCCATCCGGGAATCCACGACTGGACGATCCGCTTTCAGCACGGTCGAGGCGCGCAGGTCTACCTGGCAGGCACGGCGATCGAGAACGTGCGACAAGTAGCACGAGATGCGTACGAGGTAGAGCTCTTCAATGACCATCAGATCGACGGTCAGCCGATGCGCGGCTCTGCGGTCATACCTCTCGGGAGAGAGGATCTCGACCGCCTGCCGGCGATCCTCGATGACGGTGTCTCGATGGCCAGGCTCATCCACAACCCGCCCTGGACCCTCCCCGATCCAACGCAACACCCAACCGTAGAGCTCGCCGACGAACGCCTGGTCGATGCGGCCGATGCGGTGCGCGAGGCGCGACAAGCAGCCGAGCAGATCCGAGATCTAGTGGCAGCCGCAGGCCCTGGAGTGCGGCTCAGCGCCGCGGAGCTGTTCCTCACCGCCGTCGACGAGGACCTGATCAATAGCCGAGGCCTCGAAGTTTCCTCGACATCCACGCGCGTGCTGTCCGAGCTCAACCTCCTGGCCGACGGCGAAGAGGAAGCCGAGTTCTTCCGGCAGGACGAGGTCCGGCGCCTTGACGATCTGCGCATGCCGGAGATGGTCCGCGAGGCGGCCGACCACGCCCGCGATGCGACGCACGCGCGCCAGGCGCGCACCCGCCTCGGGCCGGTGGTGCTCACCGATATCGCCGCGGACCAAGTCTTCGCCGCGAGCGTGCTGGGCATGAGCAGCCCCTACCTCACGCAGACGTCTGCCGGCGCCGCATACGCGCGTCTGTCGCAATTCGAGATCGGCGAGCCCGTCTTCCTCGGTCAACCGCATACCGGCGATCCGTTCACCCTGCGATCCAATGCGCTGCGGCCGTTCTCCGTGCTCTCCTACCGCTTCGATCCGGACGGATTGCCGGCCCAGGACGTCCTGCTCATCGAGGATGGGGTGCTCCGTGCCCGCACCGCGACGCAGCGATACGCGCAGTACCTGGGACTTCCGGCCACGGGCCAATCGGGCCTGGCCGAGATCGCACCCGGGCCGACGCCCATGGCGGACCTGCTGCGTGGCGAGCCGTCGGTCTACCAGGTCGTCGCCTTCTCGGCGCCCAACGTGGACGCGGTGACCGGCAACCTCGGCATGGAGATCCGGCTCGGCTACGAGATCGGCCCGGACGGAACCCGGCCGATCAAGGGAGGCTCGGTCACCGGCAACCTGTTCGAGGCGATGGCGGCTGCTCGCTTCTCGTCGGAGACCTCCCAGTTCGCGTCCTTCGCGGGACCGCGGGCCATTCGCTTCGAGTCGATGCAGGTCGCCGGCGAAGACGCCTAGCCGCCGGAGCGCCAGGACCCGGCCACCCAGGCGAGAGTTGGCACGAAAACTGCACCTCCGGTGGCGTGCGAAGAAATCCCCTCCTTGAGCGCAAGCTCGCTTCGCTGCGGCGCACGATCAACGCCGAGCGACAGCTCCTGGCGCATCCACTCTTCAGCATCGGGGCCGCGCGCGTCATGGTTCAGGCACGTGCCGACCTGCGCCGCCTCGACCAAAGGCGGGCGTCCCGCTAGACCAGCTGCCGTCCGCGACCGGGCGGCTCACGGTCCTTCTGCGGCGCGATGCTACGCTGCGGGCACCAACGCGTGCCTGGAGCGCGCAGCCTGGAGGTGAGGAGTGGCCAAGGGCGATCGCGTCGAGGCAGTGGTCGACACCGGGCAGGGCACGCAGACGTTCGTCATCGAGGCGACGCGCGCCGGACGCCGGCTGGAGGTAACCACCACGCGAGGCGTGGTGGAGGTGAGTGAGGTGACCCGCACCGGGACGCCGGTTCGTACCGGCCGCTTCATGTCCAGCCGCCTGATCGCGCTGGTCGAGCACCCATTCCACGAGGGACGCGACGCGAAGGTCGAGGTGTCGACCCGCCGACGTATCACCAGGGCCGATCAGGCTTCGTGACGCACCAGAACCGCGGACCTTCGTGGTGCGGGCGTCGCCGGCAGGGTTGCACTGAAACGCCCGCCGGGAGTTCCCGTGATGCTCCGCGTCAAGGGGGCATCTCACACCTCCGCCTCGATGGGGAGCGGCGCGCCTCAGTCCGCGGTGAGCGGCGGTTCGCCTGAGACGAATTCAGCTCGGCGCCTGACCGCTACGAGGTCGAGGTCCTCGATGGCGCCAGCCACCTCACGATCGGGGTGCGCTGAACAGCGGCTTTTGGCGTCGGTGGCACGGTCACGCTGGGACGGCGAGGCCCACAGGGTCCTGATCAGCCGCCCTGAGCGGGAAGCGTCCCCAGCGTCAGGGTCACCTGGATGCTGCTCGAGCCGCGCTGGATGGTGAGCACGACCCTGTCGCCGGGGGCGTGGGTCACGATCCGCGTCGACAGGTCGTGGTTGGTATCGACCGTCTGCCCATCCACCGCGGTGATCACGTCGCCTTCCTTCAGGCCGGCACTCGCCGCAGGACTGCCGTTGACGATTCCGGTCGAGCTGCCGTTGGCGGGTGGCCCGATGAGCGCTCCGTGGTCGACGCTCAGCCGCTTGTCCGTCGCGAGCTGCTTGGTGACTGCCTGGTAGTAGACCCCGATCCAGGGGCGCGCCAGCGGCTTGCCCGCGAGCGCCTCGGCCACGATTTCCTTGGCGGCATCGATCGGGATCGCGAACCCGATCCCCTGCGCACTGCTGGCCACCGCCGTGTTCACGCCGATCACCTCGCCCTGGCTGTTGAGCAGTGGCCCGCCGGAGTTGCCCGGGTTGATGGCGGCATCGGTCTGGATCAGGTTGTTGAGCTGCTCGGAGCTCGTTTGGCTGGCGTCACCGGCGGTGATCTGACGGCCGAGGCCGGAGATGACGCCCGTGGTCACCGTGTTCTCGAAGTTTCCGAGCGGGTTGCCGATGGCGATCGCCAGCTGCCCCTGCTGCAGGTCGGCGCTGCTGCCGAGCGGCACGGTCGGCAGCCCGGTGGCGTTCACCCTCACGATGGCGAGATCCGTCAGCGTGTCGATCCCGTACACGGTGCCGGTGAAGGTGCGGCTGTCGGCCAGGATGACCTGGATCCGGTTCGCGCCCTCGACGACGTGGCGATTGGTCAGGATCCAGCCGTTGGAGTTGAAGATGAAGCCCGATCCTGAGCCGCCGGAGCCCTGGCCGGATTGGACCTGGATGGTCACCACCGCGGGCGAGTCCTTCTTGACCGCGTCGGTGATCGCCGAGGTCTCGTCGAGGCGCACGTTGCTGACCGTCGTCCCACCAGCCGCGGTGGTTGTCAACGCGGCAGACGAATCCGGCTTAAGGAGATTGGTTACCGCGACCGCGCTCATGGCCCCTGACAGCATCCCGACCACCAGCGCAATCACGACCAGCGGAATCCACGCTCGTGACGCGCGAGGGCGAGGCTGAACGGAGACGGTCGGAGGGGAGTAAACGGGGGGCACGTAGGACGGGCTGGGGGTCCTCGACCCGTCCTCAGGCAGGTTTGTCATGTCAGCAGATTGGCCTCGTTTCCTGAGAAACGTCTGAGAATCAGCCTATCCCCGCGGGTTGGATTCTGGACATCAGCCGTTGACGAAACCAGCGGTGTTCACGACCTCGAAGTCCGACCCCACCAGCCCCTTGAGCTGGTTGAGCTCGTCATCACTCCAGCGCGGATCGGACGCGCCCGAGAAGAACCAGGGTGAGCCGTTGTCGGCCAGGATGATCCCGTAGCGCTTCATGGCCGTCAGGATCACGCGCATGCGGGGGCTGAACCCGCTCGTATCGAAGCTCGCCTTCAGCCGGAGACGCGTCCCCATGGGCGGTAGAGAAGGTGCGGATCCGTCCCCGGCGTCATGGCGCGCCGGGTAGATATGGGCGGATCGCGTGGACGGGGCCGTGAAGCGGATGGCGTGACGGATTGCGCCCGCGGCCACCTCGTCGTATCGCACCAGTCCGGGAAGGATCGGCAGGCCGGCGGCATCCGCGCTGGTCCAACCATCGGGACGAAGGGCATTCGATCGCAGATCCCAGATGGCGCCCGACCCGGCGTGCCAACCGGCGGTCGACTTCACCGCCGCGAACAGCTCGTAGAGCCTGCAGGCGGCGGTGTCCCACATGAGCAGATGCCGGTCGCTGCCGGCCTCGATCCTGGGGTTGGCCGGGATCGGGTACGGACCAGCATCGGACTCGTCCGCGTAGTCGAAGCTGACCGGGACGTGTTTGGTAGCACTGCCGACCACGTTGTACGGGATGCCGTAACCCGCAAAGGAGCCGAAGTCGGGATGGAGGTGCGCGCCCGCGCCAATGGTTGCCACCAACGTGGGTGAGTTGGATGCAACGGCCAGCCCGTCGACGCGCTTGTTCCACACGTTGCTCGAGGGGAACAGCGGGCAGGTGGAGGTCGGCGGCGGCGGGGCAGCCGTCGGCCGGGGACTCGGTTTCGACGCGGGTTTCACGGTGGCCGCTGGGGCCGGCGTCGGCTGCGGTGCAGGGCGGGGTGCGGTCGTCCGCCTGGCAGTGGGAGTTGGGGGCGATGTGGCACGGGAGGACGGCGAGGCGGTGGCTGGGGGCCGCGAGCTCGGCGGCGAGGCGAAGGCCGGACCGTCGCTGGCGAGCACGAGGGCAGCGGCGCTGGGCTCTGATGCTGGCCGGTCACCGAATGGAGCTCCGCCAACGCTCAGGCTTCCGTCGAGCGCCAGCAGGATGACGATGACGGCCACCACCCGAACACGCACCCGGTCATTTCGGCCCGTTCGAGACCGCGCCGCAACCCGGTCGATCAGCGTTCGGCGATAGGCCCTTTGGCGGGAACGACGGCCGTTCTAGCCGATCAGCAGACGCACGGCGACGATGATGCCGACAGCCACGATCGCGATGCGCAGCAGCTCCGGATGCAGGCGGCGGGCCAGCACCGCCCCAATCTGTCCGCCGAGCACGGCGCCTACAGCCAGCACCACCGCGGGACCCCACGCGACCGGTCCGGCCACGATGAACAGCAGCGCTGCAACACCGCTCACGATGGCGGTAAGGACGTTTTTGAGCGCGTTCAGCCTTTGGATGTCGTCCGCCACCAGGATGCCCAGCAAGGCGATCAGGATCACGCCCTGGGCGGCGCCGAAGTACCCGCCGTACACCGCGGTCGCGAAGACACCAAGTACCAGGAGGACCGATGGAGGGTGTGCGACTCCTCCTCGGTGACGGGCAAGCCACACCGACAGGCGGTCCTGGAAGGCGATGAGGCCACAGGCAACCAGGATCAGATACGGCACCACCCGTTCGAAGGAGGTAGGCGGCAAGGCCAGCAGCAATACCCCGCCGCACAGGCTGCCGATGAGCGCGGCGGTGCCCAAGACCAGCGCGCGAGGCAGCTGCCCGGTGAGCTCGCGGCGATAGCCGATGCTGCCGCTGATGGTTCCCGGGAAGAGCCCAACCGTATTCGACACGTTGGCCGCCAGCGCCGGGTACCCGAACGCCAGCAAGGTCGGGAAGGTAATGAGCGATCCGGAACCGACGACGGTGTTCACCGTGCCAGCGGCGGCCCCGGCAGCGAGGATGAGGGCCGCCTCGAGCGGTGACATCGGCTTCAGAAACCTCTCAGCTGCGGAACCCAGGCTGGTCGCAGTCGCCTCGTATTGGAAGGAGATTGCCTCATGGAGCAGTCTTTGGCGCGATGAACGCGCCGCCTCCCCTGCCGCCCTCGCGACGCCGCGGCGTCAGAACCCTGCTGGCTGGGGTCATTCTGGTCCTCGTGCTGGGGGTACTCGGGGTGGGCAGTGTCCTTGCCGCGAGCCCGAGTCCCAGCGCCTCGGGCAACGGCGCCGCGGCGTCCGGATCCCCAGCACCGGGCCACGTCTGCGATCGGAACAAGTCCTCTTCGGCCTCGTAGTCGGGCCGAGAGAAGGGATGGCGCGGCGCGAGCCGCGCCATCTTCGTGCCCGATCGCCGACCGGCGTGCCACGATGGGGCGTGGAGATGGAGGACCGCATGAGGACTCGGCTGGGCATCGGGCTCTGGAGCCAGGCAACCGATTGGGCATCGTACGAGGCTGCTGCGAGGCGGATCGACGAGCTGGAGTACGACCATCTGTGGACGATCGACCACCTGCTGGCGATCTACGGCGATCCGTACCAACCCATATTCGAGGGGTACGTCGCGCTCGCCGCCTGGTCGAAGGTCACCACCAGGGTGGGGCTCGGGCTGCTGGTGGGCGCCAACACCTTCCGCAACCCGGGACTGGTCGCGAAGATGGCTGCAACTCTTGACCACGCCAGCGCCGGTCGGGCGCTGCTCGGCATCGGCGGAGCATGGTTCGAGCCGGAACACGCTGCGTACGGCATCGACTTCGGGCACGGGTTCGGCGAACGCCTCGACTGGCTTGACGAATCGGTGGCGGCGATCCGCTCGCTCTTCGCCGGCGACAAGGTCACTTCAGCCCCGGATGGGCATTACCACTTCGATCGGCTCCGTCTCGTGCCGGCTCCTGTTCAGAAGCGGATCCCGATCCTGATCGGCGGCGCGGGCGAGCGCAAGACCCTCCGCACGGTGGCCCGCTACGCCGACATGTGGAACGGCGACGGCAGTATCGAGCTGCTCCGGCACAAGCTCGACGTGCTCGAACAGCACTGCGCCGAGGTTGGTCGCGATCCGGGTGAGATCGAGCTGACATGCGGCCTGAAGCCGGTGATCCGCGACGATCCTGAGGAGGCGCGCCGCGTCTGGGAAGGCCAGATGGCGCACAACCAGTGGCCCATCAGCGACGCCGAGCAGGACGACAGCTTCTGGGTCGGGACACCGGAGCAGATCGCCCAGATGATGATCGAGCGACGGGACCTTGGCTTCCACACCTTCATCGCCGAGATGGCCGCCCCATTCGACGACGAGACGCTGGAACGCTGGATCCGCGAGGTCAGGCCGATGGTCGACGCCGCATAGCGGAGCCTATCCCCGCTCAGGTCTCGTACGGGAGGCCGCGCCGAACCGCCGCCCAGCCCGCTGCGAGCAGCCTGTCGGCCACTGCCGGATCGCGCGCCGGCGGATGGTCCGGAACGATGAGCGCGCCGGCGAAACCGGGAAGCAGCGGCGAATGCCCGAAGGTGACAGCCACGAGGCGCTCGCCCTCGAGCGGGCCGCTCGCCACCTGGAAGAGCGTCTCGCGACTCACGTGGTCGTAGTGCACCCAGTAGGGATCGGTCGAGGCGACCCTCACCAGCTCGCTGCCCGAAGGCAGCCGCTGATCGTCGCGGGTCGCTCCCATCGCCGGCGCCCCTGCGAACCAGATGGGCTTGGCCTGGTGCCGGCGCTCCATGGCGGCGTTCCAGTCCTCCCACCAGGATGCCGGCCGCGGAGGTGCCGGATCGAGGGCCAGGTCCGCGAGCACGACGAAGGCATCGGGCTCGTGGAAGCGCTCCTGGCAGCGCTCGTCGCAGCCGGGGAGGAGCAGGCGCTGTAGCTCGCCTATGGTGAGGCGAGCCGAGAGCCATTCAGCGTAGGCCGCCGCGTTGCGGCCGGTCACGGCCGCGTCGAAGAACGCGAGAACCTCCTCCCCCTGGCGGAGCCGTTCGACGACGCCGGAGAGCGCCACGGTGTCGTGCACCGGGAGGTATGGGCGCTCCGGCGGCAGCTGCGGAGATGCCATGCCGGCATGAATATGCCGCTGGGTACCAGATGACAAGTACCACATTCCACCCCGCTCCACCCCGCACCCCACGAATGTGCGAGTCGAGACCCCAAGAATGGCTCCCGGACTAGTACCCAGGACAGTTCTGACGGACTAGGCTGCAGGCCTTGCACAGCCAGTTGCGGGTTGACGAAACGCTTCGGAGGGCACCATGAGCTTCGACGTCCTTGGCCAGTTGAACTGGCTGGCGGTCATCGTGGGGACCGTCATTTACTTCGCCATCGGCGCGGTGTGGTTCACCCCGATGGCCTTCGGCCGGCCATGGCAGCGCGCCATCGGTTGGGATCCGGCGACTGAGGCGCCCGGCATGAACGCGGTCACGTATGCGCTGCCCGCGATCCTCTACCTCGTCGCCTCGATCGCGACGGCCATGCTCGCGGCTGCGACCGGCTCCGACAGCTTCGGGAGTGGCGTCGTGCTGGGGTTGGTGGTCGGCGTTGGATACGCGCTGGTGATCAACGCCAACGACGCGGTCTTCGACCCCAACAAAAAGGCGCCGCTGACATGGTTTGTCATCACCGGCGCCTACAACCTGCTGGGCCTGTTGATCGTCGCAGTGCTGGTATCGGTCTGGCACTGAGCGAGGACCGCCCCCCTGGCGCATCGGGACCGGAATTACGCCAGACTCTCGACCGATGAGCCGCATCCTCCTGTACACCGGCAAGGGCGGCGTGGGGAAGACCAGCGTCGCGGCGGCCACGGCGCTCGCCTGCGCCAACACCGGGCAGCGCACCATGGTGATGTCGACCGACATCGCGCACAGCCTGGGGGACGTGTTCGGCGTGGACCTGGGACCCGAGCCGGTCCAGATCGGTCCGAACCTGTGGGGGCAGGAGTCGGACGTCTTCCACAACGTGTCTCGGTACTGGGGGCGCATCCAGGAATACGCGGCCAGCGTGCTCCGCTGGCGCGGCCTGGACGACGTTCTGGCCGAAGAGATGACGGTGCTTCCCGGCATGGACGAGGTCGGCAGCCTGCTCTGGATCGCCGACCATCACGACTCGGATCTGTACGACGTGATCGTGGTGGACGCGGCGCCGACCGGCGAGACGCTGCGCCTCCTTTCGCTTCCCGAGGCGGTCAAGTGGTGGATGGAGAAGGTGGAGCCGATCGGCAGGCGCCTCACCCGGCTCACCGGGCCGCTCGTTCAGCGCATGGTGGGTCTGCCGATGCCCGGAGAGGACGTCTTCGATGCGGGCGAGGAGCTATTCACCAAGCTCGAGCACATGCGTGCCCTGCTGGCGAACCCGGAAAAGACATCGGTCCGGGTGGTGCTCACCCTGGAGCAGGTCGTCATCAAGGAGGCCCAACGGGCTTTCACCTACTTCCACCTGTACG
>Ga0207646_10003994_pt1 | contig 16334 bp, 14 predicted proteins | sample KBSK5502metaG_FD_184343 | JGI IMG/M metagenome (GOLD analysis project Ga0207646, IMG submission 184343) | Corn, switchgrass and miscanthus rhizosphere microbial communities from Kellogg Biological Station, Michigan, USA - KBS K5-50-2 metaG... | ecosystem: Host-associated > Plants > Roots >... | reverse complement strand
GCGCACCCCGCTGAACGCCATCCTCGGCTTCGGCGAGCTGCTCGGCCTGGGCGACATCAGCGCCGAACACCGCGACTGGGTCGCGATGATGCTCAAGGCCGCGCAGCACCTGCTCATGCTCCTCGACGAGGTGCTCGACATCTCCCGCATGGAATCCCGCAACCTGTCCTTGTCCATGGAGGCGGTACCCGTCCACCGCCTTGTCGCGGACGCCCTGGAGCTGGTCCGTCCGCTGTCCCTCGCGCGCGGGGTGCAGCTGGACCCCGCGCCGCCAGTGGCCGGCCAGCACGTATACGCCGACCAACAGCGCGCCCGGCAGGTCCTGCTCAACCTGCTCTCCAACGCGATCAAGTTCAACCATCCGGGCGGCAAGGTCAGCGTCACCCTCAGCACGCAGCCCGGCGGGCGGCTGCGCATCAGCGTCGCCGACACGGGCCGCGGCATCAGCGAAGAAGACATGGGCCGGCTGTTCGCCCCCTTCGAACGCCTGGACGCGGCCCAGGCCGGGATCGAGGGCACCGGTCTCGGCCTGGCGCTGTCCCGCCAGCTCGTCGAGACGATGGGCGGCACCATCGGCGTGGCCAGCACGCTCGGGGTGGGCAGCGTGTTCTGGATGGAACTGGCCGTCACCGAGCCGGCCGCCGTGTCGCAGAAGGCCCTCGTCCGCGACGAGGTCACCGCCAGCCGCGCCTACAGCTCCGCCAAGACCGTGCTGTACGTGGAGGACATGGTCGAAAACGTCCGGCTGGTCGAGCAGATCCTCGCCCGGCGGCCCTCGGTTACCCTGCTGCCCGCCATGCTCGCCGGCGTCGCGCTCGACCTTGCCCGCCAGCACCACCCCGACCTCGTCCTGCTCGACCTCCACCTACCGGACCTGCCCGGCGAGGAGGTCCTGGCCCGCCTGCGTGCCGACCCGGGCACCAGCGGCATTCCCGTGATAGTCCTGTCCGCCGACGCAACCCAGGACCACATCGACCGGCTCAGGGCCGCCGGTGCCGACGCGTACCTCACCAAGCCGATCAGCGTGCGCGCGCTACTCCAGACCGTCGATGAAACGCTCGGCGAGCAGACGGGCCCGCGCGGAACGGAACCAGCTGCCCCAGGCCGCGGCACCGCTGCCGGCCCGTGATCCCGGCGGGCGGGAGCCGTCGCAGGGGTCTGGTAGGACAGGAGCGTGGCAGCGCAACCGGACCAGGCGGCGCCACCTCGCGCTGCCGCGGCTCCCACGCGGGGGGCCGCGCGCCCGCGCGCCCGCCGCCGGCCTTCCGGCGCGCAGCCCATAGCGGCTCAGCTGCCAGTGGCGCGGGTGGTGGTAGATGTGCCGCTCGCCCATCTCGACCGGCCCTTTGACTACCTCGTGCCGGAGCGGCTGGCGGAAGCCGCAGTTCCCGGGTGCCGGGTCCGGGTCCGGTTCGCGGGGCAGCTCACCGGTGGCTACCTGCTGGAGCGGGTGGGCGCCAGCGACCATCCCGGCCGCCTCGCCGCCCTGGAACGGGTCGTCTCGCCGCAGGTCGTCCTCACCCCGGAGATCGCGGCGCTGGCCCGCGAGGTCGCCGACCGGTACGCGGGCACCCTCGCCGATGTGCTGCGGCTGGCCGTCCCGCCGCGCCACGCGCGGGTTGAAGCCGAGAACGGAGCGCTGCCAACGGCGGATCACGGTCGGCCGGCCGCGGCCCCGGCGCGTCCGGCCCCGGGGCCGTGGGCCCGCTACCCGGCCGGCCCCGCGTTCCTCGCCGCCCTCACCGCAGGCCGCGCGCCGCGCGCAGTCTGGACGGCGCTGCCGGGCCAGCACTGGCCGGAAGAGATAGCGCGCGCCGCGGGCACGGCGGCCGCCGCCGGCCGGGGGACGCTCGTCCTGGTGCCCGACGCGCGCGACCTGAGCCTGGTCGACGCCGCGCTGGCCCGGGTGCTGGACCCCGGCCAGCACGTCTGTCTCTCGGCTGACCTGGGCCCGGCCGAGCGCTACCGCCGGTGGCTGGCGGTGGCGCGCGGCGCGGTGCGGGTGGCGGCCGGAACGAGGGGCGCGATGTTCGCGCCGGTCCGTGACCTGGGCCTGGTCGTGGTCTGGGACGACGGTGACGACCTGCACGCCGAACCGCGCGCGCCCTACCCGCACGCGCGGGAGGTGCTGGCGCTGCGGGCGCACCGGGCCAGGGCCGCGGCCCTCATCGGCGGCTTCGCCCGCACCGCCGAAGCGACCAGCCTGATCGCGCGCGGCTGGGCGGCCGCCCTGGCGGCTGACCGCCCGGCGGTGCGCCGTTCCGCCCCGCACGTCCGTGCGGCCGGCGATGACGCCGAACTGGCCAGGGACGAGGCGGCCAGGTCCGCGCGGATGCCGAGCCTCGCGCTGCGCACCGCCAGGGACGCGCTCGCCAGGGGCCCGGTGCTGGTGCAGGTGCCCCGGCGCGGGTACCTGACCGCGGTTGCCTGTCACGGGTGCCGAGCGCCCGCCCGGTGCGCCGAGTGCGGAGGCCCGCTCGCCGTGGAATCCAGCGGCGCCCCGGCACGCTGCCGTTGGTGCGGCCGCACCGACGCCGGCTGGCGCTGCCCAGCCTGCGGCCACGGCCGCGTTCGCGCCGTGGTGGCCGGAGCCCGGCGCACCGCCGAGGAACTGGCCCGGGCATTTCCCGGCACGCAGGTGCTCGTCTCGGGAGGCACGGCCACCCTGGCCTCGGTTCCGGCCGCTCCGGCGCTCGTGGTGGCCACGCCGGGCGCGGAGCCGTACGCGGACGGCGGGTACGCGGCGGCCGTGCTGCTCGACGGCTGGGTGCTGCTCGGCCGGCCCAGCCTCGGCGCGGCACAGGAGGCGCTGCGCCGGTGGCTGAACGCCGCGGCCCTCGTCGCCTCCGGGCCGTCCGGCGGCACGGTCATCCTGGTCGCCGAGGCGGCCCTGGCGACGTCGCAGGCGCTGATCCGCTGGGATCCTGTCACCCACGCCGAGCGGGAGCTTGCCGAAAGAGAGGCGCTCCGGTTCCCCCCCGCCGTGCGGATTGCCGCCGTCACCGGCCCGGCCGGGGCGGTGCGGGCGTTCCTCGCGGAGGCCGTCCTGCCCGCCGAGGCGGAGCTGCTCGGCCCGGTCGCGCTCCGCGGGAACGGCGAGGACCGCGTTCAGGGACTGGTCAGAGTGCCCAGATCAGGAGGGCTGGCGCTGGCGTCCGCTCTGCATGCGGCCATGGCGGCGCGCACCGCGCGCAAGGAGCCAGGCCAGGTCCGGGTGCAGCTCGATCCCGCCGAGCTCCTCTGACGCCGGGCACCGGCAGGAGGGGCGGGCGGGCGCAGTGCCGGAGGCGCGCCGCAGGCAGGATCAGCACGCTTGCCCCCGGAGGTCGTAGGGTGCTGGGGTGGCCACCTCACAGCGGGACCCGCGGGAGGAGGGCGGCACGCCCGGGACCGGGAACCGGGGCGGCGGGCCGCCGCGGCTGCCACCGGTCAGGCTGGCCCCCAGGGAGGAACTGGCGTCGTCGGCCCGGGTTGCGCCCTTGCTACGGGCCGCCAGGCTGGTCGCCTGCTGGGCGGCTGGCGGCCGGCAGGCGGGAACCGAGGAAGGGCTGCGGCCCGACGCCGCCGCGGCGGCCATGACGGAGCTGGAACTCACCCCTGGGGAACTCGATGTGGCCTGGCGTGTGGCCGCCGGGACCGGCATGCTCACGCTCTCCGGCCGGCGGGCGGCCCCCGGGGAGCGGGTCGACGTGCTGGCCAGCGGCGACGCGGAGCAGGTGCTCAAGGTCTGGACCGACGCCCTGACCGTGATGCTGGGCGCCGAAGACCTCGACGGGATGGCGACCGCGCTTTACACGGTCGGCGCCCCGGTCAAGATGGACGCCCTGTTCGAGGCCTACATGGCCGCCGCGGGCGACAGGGACCGCCGCGGCCGGGAGCCCAGCGCGGACGGTGCGGACCTGGCGGCGGGGTTGTCCTCAGCGCTGGAGGCGCTGGCCGACCTCGGGGTCGTGGACCTCGGCACCGAGGACACCGCGGGCGGGCTGACCGTCACGTTGTCGCGCCTGGGCGTCTGGGGCATGCACCGCCGGCTGCGCGCCCAGGGCTGGCATGTGCCCGTGCTAGGCAGCGGGGCGCGCGGCGGCGCCGCCGCGCTGCTGGCCACCCTGGCCTGCAGCGACGCCGAGGACGGAGAGGCGGAGATAGCTACCTGGCTGGCGGCGCGCAGCCCCGGCCGGGCGGCTCGCGAGCTGATCGACGCGGCCCGGCAGGGGACGCCCGGGCTGCGCGGCGCGGGGTTCGCGGTGCTCGACCGGATCGGTGAGCAGGCCGTGCCGGCGGTGCGCGCCGCGCTCGAAGATCCGGTGCTGCGCGCACACGCCGCGGTGTGGCTGCACGAGCACGGCGAGGAGGCCGAACTGGGCCCGGGGGAGCGGGCCTGGCTGCTGGTGGACCTGGGGGCGGGGCTGCTGGAGGAGGCCGACCCCAGGGACGTGGTGGTCGAGCTCCTTCCCGACCTGCCGCCGAACGCACAGGCCGACATGGTGGCGGGGCTCTGGGAGGTGGACCACCCGGCGGTGACGGACCTGCTCACGGCCCTCAGCGAGCACCATCCGGACCCAGCGGTGGCGAGAGCCGCGCGCAAGGCCGCGTTCAAGGCGCGCTCGCCGTCGCCGGGCACGCGCACGAAGCGTTCCTAGCGGCCCAGGCCCTAGAATTGACCGAGCCAGAAAACTGGCGAGAACGCGAGAACGCTGCCTGGCCGGGCGGGGGCATAGGCCCGCGGCCGGCAGTCTCACCGGAAGGACGGTGCGCCATCAGCATCATGCCGATCCGCTTGTTCGGGGATCCGGTGCTGCGTACCAAGGCCGACCCGGTCAAGGACTTCGACGCCGAGCTGCGCAGGCTCGTCAAGGACCTGACCGAGACCATGCTGGACGCTCCCGGCGTGGGCCTGGCCGCACCCCAGATCGGGGTGGGCCTGCGGGTGTTCACCTATCACGTGGACGATCAGCTCGGTCACCTCATCAACCCGTCGCTGGACCTGTCGGAGGAAGAGGAGACCGGAGACGAGGGCTGCCTGTCCTTCCCCAGCCTGGTCTACCCGGTCAAGCGCGCCATCGGCGTGGTGGCCAAGGGCTTCAACATGCACGGCGAGCCGGTCACGCTGGAGGGGACGAGCCAGCTCGCCCGCTGCGTCCAGCACGAGACCGATCACCTGGACGGAGTGCTGTTCATCGACCGGCTCGGCAAGGCGGAGCGCAAGCTGGCGATGAAGGAGATCCGCGAGGCCGAGTGGTGGGGTGAGCCCGTCCCGCAGGTCAAGGTCTCGCCGCACCCGACCTGGGGCAAGGCCTTCTGACCGTGCGCTTGGTCTTCGCGGGTACCCCGCAGACGGCCGTGCCCTCCCTGGAGAAGCTGCTCAGCTCCCGGCACGAGGTCGTGGCGGTCCTCACCAGGCCCGACGCCCGCGTCGGCCGCGGACGGCGGGTTGGGCCGAGCCCGGTCGCGCAGCGCGCGGCCAAGGAGGGCCTCGAGGTGCTCAGGCCGGCCTCGCCGCGCGAGCCGGGCTTCCTGGCACGGCTCGGCGAGCTCGCACCCGACTGCTGCCCGGTCACCGCCTACGGTGCCCTCATCCCGCGGGCGGCGCTGGAGGTGCCCGTCCACGGGTGGGTGAACCTGCACTTCTCGCTGCTGCCCGCCTGGCGCGGCGCAGCGCCCGTGCAGCACGCCATCCTGCACGGCGACGACGTGACGGGAGCCACGACGTTCCGGCTGGTGGCCGAGCTGGACGCAGGGCCGGTGTACGGGGTGCTGACCGAGCCCGTCGGCCCGGACGACACCTCGGGCGACCTGCTGGCCCGGCTCGCCGAGTCCGGCGCCGGCCTGCTTGCGCACACCCTCGACGGGATCGAGTCGGGGGAGCTGCGGGCGGTGCCGCAGCCCGCCGACGGCGTAAGCTACGCGCCCAAGCTCACACCGGACGACGCGCGGGTGCGCTGGACCGCCCCGGCGCACGTCGTGGGGCGCCAGATCCGCGCCTGCACCCCGGCGCCCGGCGCCTGGACGACGCTCGGCGGGACCAGGCTGAAGCTGTGGCCGGTGCGGGTCCACGCCGCGGTGCCGCCGGGGGACCCGGCAGCGGGTGAGTCGCCGCCGGCCCCGCCTGTCGCCGGCGGCCTCGCGCCCGGGGAGGTGTCGGTCAGCCGGTCCGGCGTGACCGTGGGCACGGCGACTCACCCGGTGGAGCTCGGCGACGTTCAGCCTGGCGGCAAGCGCAGGATGAGCGCCGCCGAGTGGGCGCGGGGTTTGCGGCTGGGCGCGGCTGAGCCCGGCTCCGCCGCCCCGGTGCTGGACTGAGATGCCCGCCCGCCGCAGCTCCCCGACGCCGGCCCGCCAGGCCGCGCTGGCCGTGCTGCGCGCCGTGGCCGACCGGGGCGCCTACGCCAATCTGCTGCTCCCCACCGTGCTCGCCGAGCGCGGGCTGCACGGGCGCGACGCGGCGCTCGCCACCGAACTGGCCTACGGGACGCTCCGCGGCCGCGGCACCTACGACGCCGTGCTCGCCGCCTGCAGCACGCGCCCGCTCGACGCCATCGACCCGCCCGTGCTCGACGCGCTCCGTCTCGGCACCCACCAGCTGCTCGCGACCAGGATCGGCCCGCACGCGGCGGTGGCCACCTCGGTGGAGCTGGCGCGGGAGGCAGCGGGGACCGGCGCCGCCGGTTTCACCAACGCCGTGCTGCGCCGGGTCGCGGCACGGGACCTGGCGTCCTGGATCGGCGCCGTCGCGCCGGACCGGGCCAGCGACCCCATCGGCCACCTGGCGGTCCGCACCAGCCACCCGCGCTGGATCGTGGCCGCGTTCGCCGAGTCGCTGGGCGAGGACCCGGCCAGCGCGCTGCCGTGCACCGAGGCGGCACTGGCCGCGGACGGAGCACGCCCCCAGGTGACCCTCTGCGCGGTGCCGGGCCTCGCCGACCAGGCGGAGCTCGCCGAACAGGCGGGACACGCCGCCAGGTGGTCGCCGTTCGGCGTCTACTCCGAGGGCGGCGACCCGGGCGCGCTGGCGCTGGTGCGTGAGGGCCGGGCCGCCGTCCAGGACGAGGCGAGCCAGCTTGCCGCGCTCGCGCTGACCCGGGCGGGCGCGGGCGCCCCGGGCGGCCGGTGGCTCGACCTGTGCGCCGGCCCCGGCGGCAAGGCCAGGCTGCTCGCCGGGCTGGCGGCGGGCAGCGGCACCCGGCTGGTCGCCGCCGACGTACGGGAGCACCGGGCGCGGCTGGTGCGCGCGGCCACCGCGGCGACCGGGGGCACTGCGGTGCTGGTGGCCGACGCGACCAGGCCCGCCTGGCGCCCCGACTCGTTCGGCCGGGTGCTCGCCGATGTCCCCTGCTCCGGGCTCGGGGCGTTGCGCCGGCGCCCGGACGCGCGCTGGCGCAAGTCCCCGGCGGACGTGGCGGCGCTCGGCCCGCTCCAGCGCTCCCTGCTGCGGAGCGCGATCGACGCCGCCGGGCCGGACGGGGTGATCGCCTACGTGACCTGCTCGCCCCACGTCGCGGAGACGCGTGCGGTGGTGAACGACGTCGCGGGCGCGCGGGACGACGTCACGGTGCTCGACGCGCCCGCGTTGCTGGGCGAGGTGCCTGACCTGGCGTGCCCCGCCCCGAGCGAGGCGTACGCGCAGTTCTGGCCGCACCGGCACGGCACCGACGCGATCTTTCTCGCCCTGCTCCAGAAGCGTCCTACTCAGAACGGAAGCTGAACACGGGACCTGTACCGGGGGCGTGGGGGTCCGGGGGCTCGGGCCCCCGGGCTAGCATCGCTGCGCGGTCCCGGCGAAGCCGCCCGAAGGGCGGCGAGCAGGGGTCAGCCATCTCAACGCGTCAGCGCAGGGCCCGCCCTGCCCCGGTACGCAGCCGGGACGCGCCGATGTCGGCCCGCTGGCCCTCCGAATACCCGGTGCCGTAACCGTTGCCGGTGTAGGTCACCCGCGACGTGCGGGTCACGGGGTAGGCGTGCCGCAGGGTGCGGCCGATGACCTCGGAGCGGTCGGCGAGCACCAGCGCCGCCCGCGACCCGGCCCCGGAGGCGGGGTCCGCCGCCTTTCGGGCGGCCCCCTCCTCGGCGGCGCGGACCCGGGCCACCACCGCGGTGGCGAAGCCGAGCAGCCAGCTCCGCCGCCACGCCCGCGCGCTCCGCACCCTCGGCGGCAGCGGGGTCGCCGCGAGGCCCTGCCACATCTGGACCAGCAACGAGGTGTACAGGACGTCGGCCCGCTCGATGTCGGACGTGAAGCCGAACACGTGGATCCTGGTCCCGGGGCTGGTCCGGGGGAGGATGACGCACTGGCAGCGCAGCGAGGACGCCAGCCCGCACAGGAGGTGGGCCTGGACCCGGGCCCACGGGTTGCCGATGTCGATGACCCGGTCCGCGGGGCGGTCGGTCTCCGGCCGCTCCGCCGCGAGCAGGGCGCGGTCGATCCCGTACTTCGCCATCAGCTCGGCCGCCTTGGCGGTCAGGGCCTGGGCCTCGGCCGGCGTCACTCCCGCCGCCTCGGCCTTGACCAGCAGCTTGCGGACCCGGGCGAGCAACGCGTCGGGCGCATCGGTGTTCACCGGCGGTCCTCCTGTTCCCCGGCAGACTGCCCAATCCCGGGCCGAGGCTATCCGCGGACGGGGACATTTTCCGCCCCGCCACGCCGCGCTGGTGGGGGAGCCGCGAGCCACCCCCGGCGTCACCCACGCGAGGAGACCACCGGCAACTAGACTCGGCACCATGGCCGTCCAGATGGCGCCCAGCATCCTGTCCGCCGACTTCGCGCGGCTCGCCGACGAGGCGGCGGCGGTGGCCGGGGTGGCCGACTGGCTGCACGTTGACGTCATGGACAACCATTTCGTGCCGAACCTCACCATCGGACTGCCCGTGGTCGAGTCGCTGCTCAAGCACACCGGGCTGCCCCTGGACTGCCATCTGATGATCACCGAACCCGACCGGTGGGCCTGCGGCTACGCCGAAGCTGGCGCGCGCAATGTGACCGTGCACGCCGAGGCGCTCCAGGCCCCGGTCCGCACGCTGCGGATGATCCGCGCGGCCGGCGCCCGGGCGGGGCTCGGGGTCAACCCAGCGACGCCCGTTGAGCCCTACGAGGACCTGCTGGCCGAGCTTGACCTGCTGCTGCTGATGACCGTCGAGCCGGGCTTCGGCGGCCAGAGCTTCCTCGACCTGGTACTCCCGAAGCTGCGGCGAGCGCGGGCGCTGGTCCAGCGGCACGGCGGGTCGGTGTGGCTCCAGGTCGACGGCGGGGTGAGCGCAGACACCATCGAGCGGTGCGCCGAGGCGGGGGCCGACGTGTTCGTGGCCGGCTCGGCCGTCTACGGCGCCGATAACCCGGCCGCGGCCGTCCAGGCGCTGCGCCAGCAGGCCGAGCGCGCCACGGCCCGGGCCGCCTGGCACGGCTGATCCGCCTGTCGATTCCGGGGCAGGCCGATCGTCGGTATAGGTGGCAGAGCACATCAACTACTGGCAGGGAGACCAGCATGGCCGAGTACCTGATCCTCATCTTCGAGGACGAGAACGCCTACGCCACCGCGGCACCCGAGGTGTTCCAGCAGGTGATGGACGCACACAACCGGTTCGCCGAGCAGGTGCCGCAGATGGGCGGCAAGATCGTCGAGGGGCGTGCGCTCCAGCCGACCAGCACCGCGACCACCATCCGCGGCGACGTGGTGACCGACGGCCCGTTCATCGAGACCAAGGAGGCCGTCGGCGGCTATTACCTCATCGAAGCGCGCGACCTGGATCACGCACTCCAGATCGGCAAGTTGTGCCCCGCGCGGTTCGGCGGCGTGGAGGTGCGGCCGATCATGGAATTCAGCTGAGGGTGACCGGCTCGTCCCCGGCCGAAGACGGTCCCGGACCCCGTTCGGGGCCGCGGGCCGGGAGGGTGCCGGGTGCCGCCGCCGAGCCCGGTGCGGTGCCCGCCGCCATCGCCGACGCGCACCGTCGTGAGTGGGCCTTTGTGCTCGCCGCGACGGCGCGTGTCGCCGGCGACCTGGACCTTGCCGAGGAATGCGTGCAGGACGCCTACGCCGCCGCGCTCGCCGCGTGGTCGCAGCACGGGGTGCCGCGCAACCCCGGCGCCTGGCTCACCACCACGGCGCGCCGCCGCGCGATCGACGCGCTGCGCCGGGACCGGGTGCTGCGGGCCAAGCTGCCGCTGCTTATCGAGCCGGACCCGCCGGCTGCCGGGGGCGCACCACCAGGCTGGGAGCCGGGGGAGGAGGGCGAGGTGATTCGCGACGACCGGCTCAGGCTGATCTTCACCTGCTGTCACCCCGCGCTCGCCCGAGAGGCCCAGGTAGCGCTGACGCTGCGGCTGGTGTGCGGCCTGACCACGGTGGAGACCGCGCAGGCCTTCCTGGTCTCGGAGCCGACGATGGCCGCGCGGGTGACCCGGGCGAAGAAGAAGATCTCCGCCGCGCGAATCCCCTACCGCGTGCCGGGGGAGGCCGACCTGCCCGACCGCCTGGACGCCGTGCTCACGGTCGTCCACCTGCTCTACACCACCGGGCACACCGCCCCGGCCGGCCCCGACCTGGTACGCGCGGACCTGGTCGAGCGGGCGATCGGGCTCGCCCGCATGCTGCACGCGCTCATGCCCGACGAGCGCGAGGCCAGCGGGCTCCTTGCGCTTATCCTGCTCACCGACGCCCGCCGGGCCACCCGGGCCGACGCCTGCGGCCGCCTGCTCCTGCTCGAGGAGCAGGACAGGTCCCGCTGGGACCGCCCGGCCATCGCGGAGGGCACCGCCCTCGTGCGGGAGGCGCTGCGGGGCGCCCGGCCCGGCCGCTTCACGCTCCAGGCCGCGATCGCGGCCCTGCACGCCGAGGCGCCCAGCTACGGCGAGACCGACTGGCGGCAGGTCGCCGCGCTATACGACTTGCTCTTGCGGGTTTGGAGCTCGCCGGTGGTGGCGCTGAACCGGGCCGTGGCCGTTGCCATGGCGCGGGGCCCGGCGGCGGGCCTCGCGCAGATCGGGGAGCTGGAGGCCGACGGCCGGCTGGCCGGCTACCGGTACCTGCCCGCCGCCAAGGCCGACCTGCTGCGGCGCCTCGGCAACCGGGAGGAGGCGGCGCAGGCCTACCGCGACGCGCTGGCCCTCACCGACAACGATGCCGAACGCGCCTTCCTGGCCCGCCGCCTCACCGAGGTCACCGGGCTCGTCCAGGGGGCGGGGAACGGCTGATGCGAGCGTCATCGCTGCGTTCGGTCTCCAACCAGGAGGTCGGCGAGCGAGGCGCGCGAACTCGCGCATCAGGTGCGGGTACTCGCGTGCGGCGAGTTCCTTCAGGCGCCATGAGGGGAGGTCCCGCTCGCTGCGCTCGGTCACCGCGAGCAGGAGCGCCGCGCTTTCGGTGAGCTCGAGCAGCCGCTCAGCGAGCTGTACCGAAGTGGCATCTGCCCAGTGCAGATCCTCAAGCGCAAGCGCGAGCGGACCATCCGCCGCGAGCCGGTCGACGAGCTCGATCACCACCTCGAACGTGCGGTACTGGAGCGCTTCCGGCGAGAGCTCGGCGAGACGCGCTCCAGCCTCGGCATCGAGCGTGAGCCCGAGCAGCGAGCCGAGGTACGGGTAACGTACAGCCGCCCTTTCGCCAAAGAGCCGTTCGAGGTTCCGGCGCAGCGCTATCCGGGTACGCAGCTCGGGCTCGTCGGCGCTGAGCCCGAGCCAGTCGCGCAGGAGCTCACGGAACGGCCAGTAGGGAAGCGACTCGCCGTACGAGACGCAGCGCCCTTCCAGCCAGCGGCCCTCGAACCGCGTACGCAGCTCCGTGAGAAGGCGAGCACACCGTCGCCGGCCAGATCCTTCACCCGGCCGCCGAGCCGCTCCACCTCGGCGACGATCCGTGCGACCGCGTCGCCCACCACCAGGCGCAGCTCCTCGGCATCGAGTCGCTCACCCAGCGAGGTCGAGCCCACAAGGTCAGCAAAGAGCGCCGTCACAACCTTGCGCTCGTCGCGCAACTCCATGCTCACGGGGCTATTCCTGCCCGTCGGCGCCAACTCGCGCGCCAGGAGTGGGCGGAGTGGAATACGGCCCGTGGCACACTGGTTAGCGCAAGCAAAGCGTGCTCCGGGGTCGGTGAAACTCCGAGCCGGCGGTGACAGTCCGCGACCCGGCCAGGCGCCCAGGCGCCAAGGCCGGCTGACCCGGTGGAATCCCGGGACCGACGGTGAAAGCCCGGATGGGAGGAGACACGCTCGCGGCGTGGCGCGGCGGGCCAGCGCGTGGCCGCGGTCGCGCATCCGCGCACCCCGGAGCCGGTGAGAGATCGGCCCGGAGGAGGCGAAGCCGCGGATGTTCACCGGAATCGTGGAAGAGCTCGGCGAGCTGGTCAGCGTCGAGCATCTCGCCGGGGCGGCCCGGGTCACCGTGCGCGGGCCGCGGGTCACGGCCGACGTCGCCCGCGGCGACTCGGTGGCGGTCAACGGGGTGTGCCTCACCGTCACCGGCGTGGCGGGCGCCGCCTTCACCGCGGATGTCATGGCGGAAACCCTGAACCGCACCGGGCTCGGCGGACTGGAACCAGGATCGCCGGTCAACCTGGAGCGCTCGCTCCGGGTCGGCGACCGCCTCGGGGGGCACATGGTGCAGGGACACGTGGACGCCGTGGCCACGGTCGTGTCCCGGGTCAGCGACGAGCACTGGGACGTGGTCAGGATCAGCATTCCGCCCGGGCTCGGCCGCTACCTGGTGGAGAAGGGCTCGGTGGCGGTGGACGGCATAAGCCTCACCGTCTCGGCCCTGGGCGGCGGCCCCGGTGAGCAGCCCTGGTTCGAGGTGAGCTTGATCCCCGCCACGCTGGCCGCGACGACCCTCGGCCGGGTTCCGCCGGGCGGGAGCGTCAACCTGGAGGCCGACGTGATCGGGAAGTACGTGGAGCGGATGCTCCGCGGCGAGCCGGAAATGGTCCAGTCATGACTGGGCCTGACGCGCGGAGCCCCGTCCAGTTCGACACCGTCGAGCGCGCCATCGCCGAGATCAGGGCCGGGCACGCCATCGTGGTCGTGGACGACGCGAACCGCGAGAACGAGGGCGACCTGGTCTTCGCGGCCAGCAAGGCCACGCCGGAGCTGATGGCGTTCACGATCAGGTACGCCCGGGGCCTGATCTGCGTTCCCATGCTGGGCGTAGACCTCGACCGGCTCCAGCTGCCGCCGATGACCAGCGACAACCAGGAGCACATGGGCACCGCGTTCACGATCAGCGTGGACGCCCGCGACGGCATCACGACCGGCATCTCCGCGGCGGACCGGGCCAGGACCGTGCGGGTGCTGGTCGACTCCGCGACCGAGCCCTACGAGATCGTCCGTCCCGGGCACGTGTTCCCGCTCCGCTACGCCGAGGGCGGCGTGCTGCGCCGCGCCGGGCACACCGAGGCCGCGGTGGACCTGGCCAGGCTGGCCGGGCTTGCTCCCGCCGGGGTGGTGGCCGAGATCTTCAACGACGACGGAACCATGGCCAGGCTCCCCGAGCTGCGCGCGTTCGCGGACAAGCACGGCCTGGCGCTGATCACCATCGCCCAGCTCATCGACTACCGCAGGCACACCGAGCGGATGGTCCGCCGCGAGGTCGAAACCCGGCTTCCCAACGAGCACGGCGACTGGCGGGCGCTCGGCTACCTGGACTCCGTAGACGGCACCGAGCACATCGCGCTGGTGTTCGGCGACCTCGGCGACGGCGAGGGCGCGCTGGTCCGGGTGCACTCGGAGTGCCTGACCGGGGACGTGCTCGGCTCCCGGCGCTGCGACTGCGGCGCGCAGCTGCAGGCCGCCATGGCGGCCGTCGCCGCGGAGGGCCGCGGCATCGTCTGCTACCTGCGCGGCCACGAAGGGCGGGGCATCGGCCTGCTCGGCAAGCTGCGGGCCTATCAGCTGCAGGACGGCGGGGCGGACACCGTGGACGCCAACCTGGAGCTCGGCCTGCCCGCCGACGCCCGGGACTACTCCATCGGCGCGCAGATGCTCGCCGACCTCGGGGTGCGTTCGGTCCGGCTGCTGACCAACAACCCGGCCAAGGTGGCCGGGCTGGCCGCCTGCGGGATCGAGGTGACCGGGATGGTTCCACTGCCGGTCACGCCCACCCGCGAGAACCTGCGTTACCTCACCGCCAAGCGGGACCGGCTCGGTCACCAGATCAACGGGCTGCCGGACGATTCCTGGCCGGCCGTGGCCGGAAGCCTCCCGGGGGCGAGGTGAGCGGGGAGGGTCGCCCCGGCCAGGCGAGCGTGGACGCGGCCGGGCTGCGGCTCGCGATCGCGGCGACCCGCTGGCACGCGGACATCACCGACAGCCTGGTGCGGCGCGCCGTGGCCGCGGCGCAGGCGTGCGGCGTCAGCGAGCCGCTTGTCGTCCGGGTGCCCGGCGCGGTGGAACTGCCCGTGGTGGCGGCCGAACTGGCGGTCAGCCACGACGCCGTGGTGTGCCTCGGGGCGGTGATCCGCGGCGGGACCCCCCACTTCGAGTACGTCTGCGACGCGGTCACCGCCGGGCTGACCAGGGTCGCCCTGGACGCCCGAATCCCCGTGGGCAACGGCGTGCTGACCTGTGACACCCTGGAGCAGGCTCGCGACCGCTGCGGGCTGGATGGCAGCCGCGAGGACAAGGGCTGGGAAGCGGTCGTGGCGGCGCTCGACACCGCGCTCGTGCTGCGTTCCCTGCGCGGTATTGACGCGCCCTCGAGGTGATGGGACACCACTGGCACAACGTTAGGCATGAAAGGCTTTTCTCATGCTGTCGCTGGTCCTGCCCAAGGGCTCGCTGGAGCGGGCCACGCTTGAGCTTTTCGACGCGGCCGACCTGACCGTCCGCCGTTCGTCCGACCGCGACTACCACGCTTCGATCGAGGACCCGCGCGTTGACCGGGTGCGCTTCCTGCGGCCGCAGGAGATCCCGTCCTATCTCGAGCGCGGGCTGTTCGACCTCGGCATCACCGGCCGAGACTGGATCAGCGAGACCGGCGCCGACGTCGTGTCGCTCGGCGAGCTGCGATACTCCAAGGCCACGACCGGCCCGGTGCGGGTGGTGCTTGCCGTGCCCGAGTCGGCGCCCTGGCGGTCGGTCGCCGACCTGCCTGAAGGCGTCCGGATATCGACCGAGCTGCCCGCGCTGACCAGCAGGTACCTGGAGGCGCGCGGCGTCAATGCGATGGTGGTCCCCTCCTACGGCGCCACCGAGGCGAAGGTGCCCGACATCGTGGACGCGATCGTGGACCTGACCGAGACCGGCTCCTCGCTGCGCCGCAACGGGCTGCGCATCCTGGACACGCTGCTCACCAGCTATACCGAGCTGGTGGCCAACACCGGCGCCTACGCTGACACCAGCAAGCGCGCGGCCATGGAGGACATCGCGCTCCTGTTGCGTGGGGCCATCGAGGCGCGCGGCAACGTGCTGCTCAAGCTCAACGTGGCAGCCGCGCAGCTGGCCGCGGTGACGGCCATGCTGCCCGCCATGTCCTCGCCCACCGTGACCGCCCTGGCGCGGGGCGACATGAGCGCGGTGGAGACCGTGGTGCCGAAGCGCAGCGTCAACACCCTGATCCCGGCGCTGAAGTCGGCCGGGGCCAGGGACATCCTGGAGATCCCCATCTCCAAGATCGTCGACTAGGACTTGCGCGGCTCGCCGCGGTAGGTGCCGAACGACCAGCGGTTCCCCTCCGGGTCGCGCACCGCGAAGTCGCGCGAGCCGTAGTCGGTGTCGTGCAGGCCCGCCAGGACCTCGGCCCCGGCGGCGGTGGCGCGCCCGAACAGCCCGTCGGGGTCGTCGGTCACCACGTAGGCGCCGAACGCGCCGGGCTGGACCGGCCAGGCGTCCTCCTCGTCCGGCGGGCGCGCCGAGCCGAGCATGATGCCGCCGCCTGGCGGCCAGGACAGCTGGGCGTGGTCCACCCGGTCGCCTTCGCCGTAGACCGCGGTTTCTTCGAAGCCGAAGGCCTCGGTGAGGAAGCGGATCAGAGCCCGCGCGTCGCGGGCGCGCAGCGTCGGCCATACCTGGGGCGGGGGAGCGTTATCCGTCATGCTTCCGATTGTTGTGCCAGGTCAGCCTCGCCGGCTTGGACGAATCGGAACTCTTCGGCCAGCCACTCCGACGGCGGGCAGCCCGCCAGGTCACGGAACTCCCTGGCCAGGTGTGCGCCCGCCAGCGTCAGGTAGCAGCCGGCCGGGGCGTGCGGGTCGGGGTGCCCGACCACGGTGAGCGGGTCGTCCAGGGTGATGATCAGCGTTAGGTGCGGCGACGGTAGTCCGCGGTGCCGGGCGGGGGGCAGGCCCTCCTGGCGGTAGCCGTGGTAGGAGGCGATCAGGCCGCGCAGCGCCGGCGCCGGAGCGGCCTGGACC
>Ga0207646_10003990_pt1 | contig 16349 bp, 18 predicted proteins | sample KBSK5502metaG_FD_184343 | JGI IMG/M metagenome (GOLD analysis project Ga0207646, IMG submission 184343) | Corn, switchgrass and miscanthus rhizosphere microbial communities from Kellogg Biological Station, Michigan, USA - KBS K5-50-2 metaG... | ecosystem: Host-associated > Plants > Roots >... | reverse complement strand
ATACCAAACATTTGTTTGGAGTCAATACGTTAACAGCAAAACAATCTTGAAACCACCGGGCCAATCCTGACTCCCTCTTCCCAGTCTCTTCATGCTGGAGCTACTAGAGTTCCGCGCGAACCTTCGCCGCCGCCTTCGAAAGCGCCGACAGCTTGCCGAATGCCTTCTCCCGCGGCAGGTACTTCATCCCACAATCCGGAGCCAGGATCAGGCGCTCCGGTTCCACGAACCGCAGCGCGTTGCGGATCCGCTGAGCCACCGTCTCGACTTCCTCGACCGGGCTATCGTCGGCCAGGTCGATCACGCCGACGATAAGTGTCTTGCCACGCAAGCTCTTCAGCACGGACAGGTCGACCTTCTGCTGCGCCGACTCCATCGAGATCTGACGTACGTCGACGTCGGCGAGCGGCTCGAGGAACGGATAGCCGTTCGGCCGCGAATGGACGATGTGCGCATAGCCGAAGCACGTGTGCAAGGCCGTGGTCCCTGTGATGCCAAGCAGCGCCCGGTTGATCGCCCTGATCGCGAAGACCTGAGCCTTCTCAGCCCGCGCCTGCAGGTACGGCTCGTCGAGCTGAACCACGTCCGCGCCGGCAGCGAACAGGTCGCGCACCTCTTCGTTCACGGCTTCGGCCAGCGCCATCGCCAGCGCTTCTTCATCGTGGTAGTAGTCGTCCTGCGCCTGCTGCGACATCGTGAACGGTCCCGGCAGCGTCGCTTTGATCCTCCGCGTGGTGTTCGCGCGCAAAAACTGGACATCGCGCACCTCGACCGGTCGCGTGCGACGGATCGGACCAACAACGCGAGGCACCGGGTTGGGATGGCCGGTCCGGTCCAGAGCGGTGCCCGGGTTGTCGAGGTCCATCCCGTCCAAAGCGGTGGCGAACCGATTGGAATAGCTCTCGCGCCGGATCTCCCCGTCGGTGATGATGTCGATCCCCGCGCGCTCGAGGTCGCGTATTGCAACCACCGTGGCGTCGTCTTGGGCCTGCTCGAGATGCTCGGGCGCAACCCGCCAGATCTCCAGCGCCCGTGTGCGGGGCGGCAAACGGCTGCCCAGCATCGCGCGGTCGACGAGCCAGTCGGGTTGGGGATAGCTGCCGACGACCGTAGTCGGAACAAGAAGTGCGCCCTGCGCGCGCCCGGCGAACGCCTCCTGCATCGTGCCAACCTTAGTGGAGCAAATGAAGACACTGCGCCTGACGACTGTCGACGCGTACGTGGCATTCGATTTCGACTGCCCGATGAGCGCCGGAGGGACTCGCCTCGCGCCAGACGTGACCGAGCGTGAGAGCCAGCTCCTGGCGCGCGCGATGACGTACAAGTTCGCCGTCCTGGGCGCGAACTTCGGCGGCGCCAAAGGCGCGATCCGAGCCGTCCCGGCCGATCGAGATGACGCCGTCCGCCGGTATGTCGAGGAAATCCGGCCGCTGGTCGAGTCGGGGAAGTTTCTGACCGCGACCGACCTCGGCACCGCGCCGGACGACTTCCGGTCGCTCCCCGGCACCGACCAGGCGGACCTCATGCACACCGACTACATGGGCATGCCGCTCGACGCATACCTCACCGGACTCGGCGTCGCGACCGCGGCCGAAACCGTGCTCGGCGGCCTGGAGGGGCGCACCGTGGCCATCGAAGGTTTTGGGAAGGTCGGAGGCGCCACCGCCGTGGAGATGGCCAAGCGCGGCGCCCGCCTCGTCGCGTTTTCGACCATTCACGGCAGCGTCCGCCGCCCTGTGGGTTTCAGCGTCGACGAGCTCATGGATCTGCGCGCCCGATTCGGCGACCGCCTTGTACAACACCTCGGTGCCGTGGTTGGGCCCGCCGCCGACCTGTTCAACGTCGACGCCGACGTCATCGTCCCCGGCGCTCGCATCGGCGTCATCGATGAGGCGCGGGCGCGAGCGCTGAGCACGAGGGTGGTAGCGCCGGGAGCGAACGTGCCCTATACGGCGGGCGCCCTGGAGGTTCTCAGAGAGCGCGGCATCCCGGCACTCGCCGACTTCGTCACCAACTCTGGGGCCACGATCGGGTACATCACAGACGGACTCCAGACCGCGGCCGAATCCGTCGACGCGGTGGAGAAACGAGTGCGCGAGCTGACCCGGGCGAGCCTCGAAGACCCCCAGGGCCCGCTGGCGGGAGCCCGGCGGGTCGCCGAAGCGCATCTGCGGACGTGGCTCGATCCCGCCCAGATGCCAAACGGACCGGCGATGGCGTGACGCGAGACCCGATCTGGGACCGTGAGGTCGAGACCGAGGGTCACGAAGAAGCCTTCGCTCGCGCGTCGGCGGCGTGGGAAAAGCAGTTACGCCATCTCATGGACCACTCTCGCTTCTATCAGCGCAAGCTCCGCGAAGCAGGCATCACTCAGCCAAACCTGCCGCTGGCGGAGATCGGCACCCTTCCCTTCAGCACGAAGGACGAGCTCAAGGGCGCGATCGATGAGCAGCCTCCGTTTGGCAGCAACCTGTGCGTGGCGCCTGAGCAGGTGAAGCGCGTCTACCAGACGAGCGGCACGACCGGCGCGCCAAGCGTCCTCGCGCTCACACATGCGGATATGGAGACCTGGACGACCGTCGGCACAAGGTCATATTTCGCCACCGGCATCCACGACGACAGCAGCGTCCTGACCACCTTCGGGGCAGGCCCGTTCGTCGCAGGGCACACGCATTTCGTCCTTTCCCGCATCGGCTGCAGGTCGGTGCCGGTCGCGCCGGGCGACACCGACCGCGTGATATTTGGTCTCAAAGCCGGCCTCGCGGATACCCTCCTGTCGACGCCATCGTTCGCTCAGTACCTCGCGAACAAGCCCGAGATCTCGGGCGCGCGAATGGAGCTCAACCACATCGTCACCGGCGGCGAGCCGGGCGGGGGCATCCCCGCCATCCGGGACCACATCCAGCAGGCGCTCGGCGTCACGGTCACTGAGGTGATGGGCATCGGCGACATCGCGCCCTCGCTGTTCGGAGAGTGCCCGCAGCAGCAGGGCATGCATTTCTGCGGCGGCGGCCACGTATGGGCAGAGCTGGTCGACCCGGATTCGCGCGAGTCGATGACGATCGAGGCCGGCGCCGTCGGTGAGCTCGTTTACACGCACCTCACACGCGAAGCGATGCCGGTCGTGCGATTCCTGGGCGGTGACCTCGTGCGGATCGAGGGCTCTCCGTGCGAATGCGGCCGGGCGACTTTCCGCATGCGCGTCATCGGGAGGCGCGACGATATGTTCATCGTGCGCGGCGTCAACGTGTACCCGTCAGCGATTCTCGCTGTGGTGGGCAGGTTTCGTCCGCGCGTCACCGGTCGCGCCCGCGTGGTTCGCAAGACAGCCGACGTGAGCGTCACGCCGCCGGTGCCGGTCGAGGTCGAGGTGGCCGATGGGCAGGAGGCCGATGGAAAGTTGCGAGCCGAGATCGAGGAGGCGATTCACTCCACCCTGATCTTTCGCGCCCACGTCGACCTCATCCCAGAGCACGCGTTTGGCGAGAGCGGGTACAAGACGAGACTCACCGTGAACAGACCTTGAGCAAGCAGCGTAAGAAGCTGAAATCGGACCTCGGCTGGAGCACGACCGACCGCATCGTCGTGCGGGGTCACGACCTGGTCGAGCTCATCGGCAATACATCGCTCGGCGACTTCGCCTTCCTCGAGCTGAAGGGCCGGCTGCCGACCCCTGAGGAATCAGCAGTGTTCAACGCGATCGCCGTCACTCTCGTCGAGCACGGCCTCACCCCTAGCGCCATCGCAGCGCGGCTTACGTACTTCGGCGCGCCGGAGTCGTTGCAGGGCGCGGTGGCGGCGGGCCTGCTCGGAATGGGGTCGCGTTTCGGGGGCTCGATCGAGGAAGCGGCGCGAATGCTGCAGGATGGACTCGCCTCGGCAACGCCAGGTGTGGATTTGCGCGACGTCGCGCGTGGAATCGTCGCCGCATATCAGAAGACGAAGCAGCCCATCGCCGGGCTCGGACATCCCATCCACAAGCCGGCCGACCCGCGCACGGCCCGCCTGTTCGCGATCGCCGCCGACAACGGGCTTTCGGGGCGCCACGTCGAGCTCATGCAGCTCATCTCGGAGGAGGCGAGCGCGGCATACCGCCGCGACCTGCCTGTCAATGCGACCGGCGCGATCGGCGCCATCCTGGGGGAGCTCGACTTCCCCTGGCAGGTGGGCCGCGGGCTGGCGGTGATCGCGCGTGCGATCGGCCTGGTTGCGCACATCCAGGAGGAGCTCGCGGAGCCCATCGCCGGAGAGATCTGGAGCCGGGTCGACGAGGAGGCTTCCGACCTCAACCTGGCCTCCCCACCTGTGGGGAGGTCCGAGCGCGCCGCACAGCGGCGCCCTCGGGAAGGGGGGCTAACATGACACTTGCCGTGCCTGCCAATGTGCCGGGGATCCACCACGTCACGTGCATCACCGGCGACGTCCAGAAGAACGTGGATTTCTACGTCGGCGTCCTTGGGCTTCGGTTCATAAAGAAGACCGTCAACTTCGACGTGCCCGACACCTACCACCTGTACTTCGGCGATTACCTCGGTACGCCCGGCAGCGCGATGACCTTCTTCGGCTGGCCGCACCTGCCCTGGCGGCCGGCGGGGAGCGGGCAGGTGACCGTGGTGTCGTTTGCGATTCCAAGCCACTCGCTGGAGTTCTGGTCGGGGCGCCTCCGCGAGCTGGGCGTGGAGTTCACGCGTGCCGCCCGATTCGGAACCGACACGCTCGTCCTCAAGGATTTCGACGGCATCCAGATCGAGCTCGCCGGCGAGGCGTCGGATGAACGATGGAAGCCGTGGCCCGACGGACCGGTCGATCCGCACCACGCCATCCGCAGCTTCCACTCGGTGACGCTGACCGAGGAATCGGACGAGGCCACGGTGCACTTCCTCACCGACACGATGGGTTTTCTCGAGGTGGCCAGAGAGGGCAACCGCACACGCTTCGAGACAGGAGCCGGTGGCCCGAGCTCGATACTCGACGTCCTCGACGCGCCGGAGGCGCCCGTCGGCGAGGAGGCGGCCGGCACCGTGCACCACGTCGCCTGGCGCGCCAGCAACGACGCCCACGAGCTCGATTGGCGCGAGGTCCTCGTGAAGTCCTATTTCCGCGAGCCTGGCGGTGTCCTGTTCGAGATCGCGACCGACCAGCCTGGCTTCACCGTGGACGAGCCCGCCGACTCGCTCGGCACGTCGCTGCAGCTGCCGCCCCAGTACGAAGGGCGGCGCGAAAACCTCAAGTTCAACCTGCCGCCCATCGTCGTACCGACCACCGCGGCGCGAGGCGCAGGGCACTGACAGGGTTTACCGGTGGTCAGGAATTTGACGTCTGGAGGGGAATGAGCGAATGAGCACGACGATGGCTCCGGTCAATCCAATGGCGGCTGAAGGCAAGCACACCGTAATGGACGTTTTGAAGCGCGACCAGAAGAAGTTTTTCGACCTCGTCGAGGACCCGAAGAACTGGAACGTGCAAACGCGCTGCACAGAGTGGGAGGTCCGCGACCTCGTTGGCCACATGATCGACGTCACCGAGGGCTACTTAACTCGTTGGGACGCCGCGAAGAAGGGCGAGGCGCCAGGTGCTCTGGGCCTCGGTGTGATGGGCGAGAAGCTGAACGACCACGCGCTCGAGTTCCGCAAGCTGTCCCGCGATGAAGCGCTTACAAGGCTCAAGGAAGACAGGGCCAAGATGATGGCGATCTTCGAGAAGCTCACGCCCGAAGAGTGGACGGGCATGATGGTCGTCCATCCCTACATGGGTCCGGTCCCGGCGGGCTTTTATCCCGCGTTCCACATCATGGATTACGGGATTCACCCGTACGACATCGAGTACGGGCTCGGCGACAAGCTGGCCGAGCTCGATGAAGGGACAGCCGGGGTGCTCATCCCGTACTGCCACATCATCATGAAGTACACAGTCGACCAGGAGGCGGCGAAGGGCCGCGACTACAAATACGGCATGGACGTGTCTGGCCCCTGGGGTGGCAAGTGGCTGGTCACGGTAAAAGATGGGCAGTGGGACTCGCAGCCTGACGACGGCAAGTTCAAAGGTGCCGAGGCTGTGTTCAAGTACACGCCTTCCGATTTCGTGCTCACCGTCTTCGGGCGGTTCCCGGGTGGCTCGGCGACCGGCGATCCAGACGTGATCAACAACGTTCGCAGGCTCTTCTTCCGGTTCTGATCCGTTCGACGCTCTGGGTATTGACCTCCCCGCAACGCGGGGAGGTCGAGCCCGGCCTCCGGATCAGCGAAGTCAGCGAAGATGCGGCGGCGGAGATCGCGTCTGTGATGCAGGTCGACCGCGACGTCGTCGACGCGCGGATGGCGAGGCGATGCCGGTGTTTCGTGGCACGGCTTGGCGGCGAAGTCGTCGCCTTCGGTTGGTTGGCGACCGGAAGAGAATGGATCGGCGAGCTCGAGCTCGAGATCGCGCCAGAGCCTGGCGACGGCTACATCTGGAACTGCTTCACCGACCCGGCGCATCGGCGCAAAGGATTCTTTCGCTCCCTGGTCACCAGTATCGCGGCGCAAGCGCAGCGCGAAGGCTTGAATCGGTTGTGGATCGGCACTCTCGACATCGCTGCGGCCAAAGGCGTCGCGGACGTCGGCTTTGTGCCGGCGATGCGATTCACAACTGTGTGGATGTATGGGGTCCGCTGGCTCCGCGCCAGGCCGGCCGAGTCAGTGGATCCAGCCCTGCTGATGTCGGCGCGCCAGGTTCTTGCGATCGCCGGCGTCCCAATTCGGCTCGGCTCTTCGATGAAGCGCGCGGAGCAGCGCCGCCACTGAAGATTCAGAGCGCGGCCAGGTAAATCTCCAGCAAATCCTTGGCCGGGTAGCGATCTCCGAGGTCGTCGGCTGCGCGTTTCAGCTCGGCCTCGCCGATCTTGTAATCGGCGATGTGCTGCGGCAGGCCGAGCGACGCGATGAGTTGGGCGACGTCGCCGGCGGCATCCTTGCTTGAGCCGGTCGCTTCGGCAATCCTGGCCATGCGGTCGGGTTTCGCTCGTCCGACGTAACGCATGACGTGCGGCATGAGAAGGCATGAGGTCACGCCGTGCGGAATGCCGTGCCTCGCGCCGATCTGCTTGCCCATGACGTGGCAGAGCCCGTTCGCGGACGCTGCGGGCAGCGTGAAGGAGAACCAGGCCGCCAGCTGATTCTCGGTCCGCACGCTCGCGTCGTCAGGCGCCGCTTTGGCCCGTGGCAGCGAGTCGAACAAGCGGCGGATCGCCTCCAGGCTCATCACATCCGAAAACGGGTGCGAGCCATCGGCGAGAAACCCTTCCACTGCGTGATCGAGCGCCCTGATGCCGGTCGACAGCCACAGCGATATCGGCGTGGCGAGGGTGAGCTCGGAGTCGTAGATCACCGAGTCGAGCAGCAGCCGAACGTCCCGCGTGCCCGCTTTGTCGCCGGCCGCGTCCGTATAGCCGGCGCTGCCCGCAAGCTCGGCGGCCGACAGGGTCGTCGGGATAGCGATGTGGGGAAGCCCGCGATAAGCAAGGCCGTGACGATCTGCCAACCTGACCGCGACCATCTTGCCCGCGTCGATGGCGCTGCCACCTCCGAAGCTGACGATCCCGTCCACTCCAACCTCGGTCGTGTGGGCGACGGCCGAGTCGATCTCGGACATGGGCGCGTGCTGGCCGACGACCTCGGTTGCCGGCGCCACGACGCTGTCGAGCGACTCGCGGATGCGGCTCAGCAGCGTGCCTTCGGCGACGAGCGATCGCGTGGTGATGATCGCGACGCGTGTGACCTGCAGCCGGCTCAGCTCCCGTGCCAGCTGGGCGAGCGACCCCGCGCCCCAGTGAATCGCGCGCGGGTTCGCGTAGTTGAACGACCCGGTCTCAGGTGTCACGTCAGGCAATACGTTACTTTCGAAGCGACCCACATGGCTGGACCGCACCAAGGACAACCAGTCGTCCAGGAAGGCGAACCGCTGGAAACCGCGCACGCGGCGATGATCTTGGCCCACGGTCGAGGCGCCAGCGCGCTCGACATCATGACCATCGCCGCCGAGGTGATGTTCCCTGGCGTCGCATACCTCGCGCCTCAGGCCGCGGGTTCGGCGTGGTACCCGAATCCGTTCACCGCACCGTTCGAGGCCAACGAGCCGTATCTCAGCTCGGCGCTGGAAGTCATCGCCTCATTGCTGTCGCGCGTCCAGGCGACAGTTCCCGCCGAGCGCATCGTGCTGCTGGGTTTCTCGCAGGGCGGCTGCTTGATGCTCGAGTTTGCGGCGCGCAACGCGCAGCGCTATGGCGGCGTGGTCGGTCTCAGCGCCGGATTGATCGGTCCTGACAGCGCGCCGCGCGATTATCCCGGGGACTTTCAGCGGACGCCGGTCTTTCTGGGCTGCAGCGACGTCGATCCCTATATCAAGAAGGAGCGCGTCAGCATGACCGCGGAGGTTTTTCAGCGCACGGGCGCCGACGTCACGGCGCGTCTGTATCCCGGGATGGACCACACCGTGAACGCGGACGAGATCGAGATGGTTCGCTCGATCCTCAAGGCCGTGGCCGCCTAGCGGGCAATTTGCTCGCCGCCGATCGAAGGGCGTCGAGGTCGGACTGAGACAGCGCCATCAGGTCGGGTGGCGGCGTGTACTGCGACTCCAGTAGGTCCTTGCGAATCCTCTTGCCTTTCGCGGTCAGCACGACGTCTTTGACGCGGCGGTCGCCCTCGTTCGCGACGCGCTTGGCCAGTCCCCGCCGCTCCAGCCTGTCGACGAGCCATGTGGCGTTCGATGGGTCGTTGGCCCACGAATCGGCCAGGGATCGCATAGACCGGCCCGCGTCGGGGTCGAGACTGACGAGCGCGCGGCTCTCGGCCGGCGTTAGGCCCAGGCGCTCCAGCACCCGCACCCGTTCGGGAGCGGTGGCCACGATGTAATCGAAGATGTGTCGCCAGGCTGCCGCCGCGGCAGCCTTCTTGGCGGAAGAATAACGAGCCATTACTTGATATTATCGTATAGTTGAGGGACTTCAAGTAAACGGGGTTGATGGGAGGCTTCGATGACTAAATTCACCACTGCGGTCCACTGGACGTTGCGGATCTCGGGCGCGCTGCTCATATTGCTGGGTCTCGCGATCTGGACAGGACGGGCGGACTCGATCATCCCCGTGCATGAGTTCTTGGGCTTTGTGCTCGTCCTTTCGCTTTGGACGCTGGCCTTCTTCGCGGCACGGGCAGGCGTCCAGAGAGGCGTTGTTATAGCCGGCTTCGCCTGGGGCCTGATCGCGCCGATACTGGGCCTGACGCAGGCAAATCTGCTCACCAACGACTGGCACTGGGTCATTCAGATCCTGCACCTGCTCGTCGGCCTCGCTGCGATCGGTACGGGTGAAGGGCTCGCGCTGCGTATGCGGCGCCTGAATGCGTCCCAGGTCAAAGCCGCTTGACCGATCACAAGCTGCTCGACGGCAAGGTGGCAATCGTCGCCGGGGCGAGTCGCGGCATAGGCGCTGCCTCGGCACGTGCCTTCGCCGAGGCGGGAGCAATCGTGGTGGTGGCGGCACGGACAGAGTCAGCCATCGGACCGATTGCCGATGAGATCAACCGATGCGGCGGCAAGGCGTTGGCGGTGCCAACCGATGTGACCGATGCGGAATCCGCCGCACGGCTGGTCGAGGAGACGGTCAAGGCTTTCGGGCGGCTCGACGTGGCTTTCAACAACGCCGGCGCCGGCCACATGCCCAAGCCTCTGGCGGACATACCTTTCGAGGATTTCGAGGCCGGCTTGAAGTCGAATCTCTACGGAGCTTTTCTCGGCATGAAGTACGAGATCCCGGCCATGCTCGCGGGAGGCGGCGGGGCCATCGTCAACATGTCGTCGACGGCGGGCTTGCAGGGAGCGCCGGGAATGGGCCCGTACAGCGCCGGCAAGCATGGGGTCGTGGCTCTGACAAGAGTTGCCGCCCTCGATTACGGCAAGCGGAACATCCGCGTCAACGCCATCGCGCCAGGGCCGATCGTCAACGAGCAGATGAGCCGGCTGCCCGATGAACGGCTCAAGGAGATCGCCCGCTTCATCCCGATGGGACGAACCGGGCAGGTTGACGAGGTGGCGCGGGCGGTGGTCTGGCTGTGCTCGGATGAAGCTTCGTTCATCACCGGCGCCGTGCTCTCGGTCGACGGCGGCAGGCTCGCCGGAGGCGCCGGGATCTAGGAATAGGGCCCTACGGCGCCGCCTTCTAATCTCCCGATGGATTACGGAAGACCAGTCCGGTTCGGCTACTTCATCATCCCTGACGCCACCCAGCCCACGCGGGCTCTCGAGCAGGCGATCGACGCCGAGGAAGCCGGCATCGACTTGATCGGGATCCAGGACCATCCCTACCAGCACCGCTTCTACGACACATGGACCCTGCTCAGTGCCATCGCCGCGCGCACGAGTCGCGTGACCGTGTTTCCCGACGTCGCCAACCTTCCGCTGCGCCCGCCGGCGATGCTCGCCAAAGCGGCCGCTTCCCTCGACCTTCTATCAGGCGGAAGAGTCGAGCTCGGCCTCGGAGCGGGCGGCTTCTGGCCTGCGATTGGCGCGATGGGAGGGCCGATCCGCACGGCCGGCGAATCGGTGAGCGCCCTGGAAGAGGCGATCGAGGTGATCCGCCTGTTCTGGACTGGTGGGCGGGGACTGAAGTTCGACGGGCGCTTCTACCAGCTCGCGGGCCTCAACGCGGGCCCGCCCCCTGCGCATCCCATCGGCATCTGGGTCGGTGCGTACAAGCCGAGGATGCTCGGTCTTATCGGACGCAAGGCGGATGGGTGGGTTCCGTCGCTCGGCTACCTCAAGCCAGACGATTTTGGTGAGGCCAGCGCCCACATCGACGATGCCGCCCGCGCGGCGGGTCGCGATCCTTCGGCGATACGGCGTGTTCTCAACGTTGGAGGAGACCTGACGGCGGAGGAATTTGCCTCGCTCGTGCTCGAGCACGGGTTCGACACGTTCATGACCAGTCCGGAGGCAGGCAAGGCCTTTGTCGAAGAGGTCGTGCCGAAGGTGCGCGAGCTGGTGGCCGCGGGTCGTGGACCAGGCTGAACTCGTCAGCCTCATTCGCGGAGGCGTCGATGCGAAGGGTGGAGAGTGGGCCGACCTGGGCGCGGGCGAAGGCGCGTTCACGATGGCGCTCGCGGATCTTCTCGGTCCCGGCGCCCATATCACGGCCGTCGATCGCGACGCCGGCGCGCTGCGTCGACTCGCCGCGGAGATGGGGAGGAGGTTCCCCGCGACCAAGGTCGACACTCTCGCCGCCGATTTCAGGCGGCCGCTTGCGCTGTCGGGCCTCGATGGTGCCGTCATGGCCAACTCGCTGCACTTCCTCAACGACAAGAGCGCGGTGCTCGCGGGCGTCAAGTCGATGCTGCGCCCGGGCGGACACTTGATCGTGGTCGAATACGGGTCCGATCGCGGCAACCCATGGGTGCCGCACCCGTTCACGTACGCGCGCTGGGAGCGGATGGCGGCAGAAGCGGGTTTCGAGCGGACCCGTCAGCTCGGCACGGTGCCCAGTCGCTTCCTGGGCAGCATGTACTCCGCCGTCACTTTCGCGCCTCAGTCCAAGAGAGCTGATTGAAGGCGTAATAAATCGCGTTGAAGGCATAGAGGGCGACAACCAGCCATGTGTTCACGAACGCCAGGCCGATTGAAACCGCATACAGGACCAGCCCCAGCGCGAAACGCGGAAGAACCCTTCCTGGGCTGGTCCCCTGCACCTCGGGTCGGAGCAGGTTTGGATGCGTGAGCGCCCAGGCGACGAGGCTTTGAAAGGAGATGGCCATTACGGTCATGACCACCGCGTAGAAAGCCGCCGCCACCGAGCCGTTGACGCCGGAGTTGAGGTAGCGGCCCAGCAGCGCCGTCGGGTAGGGCACGAGCACAACAGTGAGCAGGAGCACCAGGTTGATGAACTGGATCGTGCGGTCGACGGCCCGCAGGTTCCTGAAGATCGTGTGGTGGTTCACCCATACCACGCCGACGGTGAGGAAGCTGGCGACGTAGGTCACGAGCTGCGGCCACTGGCCGAGGACCTTTTCGAGCAGCTTCCCCGACGCCACCTCGGGAACGGTGAACTGCAGTACGAGAAGGGTGATCGCGACGGCGAACACGCCGTCGGAAAAAGCCTCGAGTCGGGAAGTGTTCACGGTCAATTCACCTCCCCACCGGGTGGGGAGGTCGCCGGGGCCCTTTAGGGCCCCGGCGGGTGGGGGGAATCAGGTTTTCTATGCGGCTATTAGAAGACCTGCGAGGTCGAAGACGCGCTCGGAGTTCCGGCACCGCGCCGGCCGCGTCCCCGCCGCCTCAACCACCGATTGATCATCACCCGGCGATCGCCAGACGACACTCCGCCGCCACCCGGGTTGAACCGCTTGGTGACGCCGCCCATCGTGGCGCCCCAGGTGACGTACTTCTTGAAGCGCTCCTCGGCCTCTCGGGCGATCCCGATCCGCTCTCCGCGAGTCTCCTCACGGAAGCGGGCGATCCGCCCCGCGGCCGCGCCTTCCTTCTCCTCGGGAGTGCTCCCGAGGCCGGCGTCAGGCAGCGCGCCCAACACGACGATCTGGTCGTCCTCGACCGTCACGTCCACTCCCGTGAACCAGCCGTCTGGGAGTCTTCCGGCAAACCAACCTTTTATCGAACCGAGCTCTTTTCCATCCATGATTACAATATTACGCCGTAAGTGGCAGAAAGCAAGCAGCGCCGCAGAAGAGTGCAAATTGAACCTGGTGGGTAAGCTGCAAACAACATGGCGATGATGGGGCCGGGGAGCGGCCCGCCGATGATGCATTGGTGGCTGGGCCGGCGGAAGTCGGCCGACACCGGGCCCGCCAACAGCGGGCTGACCGGCGATCCCGAGATCGAGCAGCCGCCCGAGGACCAGGGACCAAAGGACCTCCGCAGCCGCTGGCTGAACTTCAAGCAGTCGGTCACCGGAACGAGCAGCGCGCTTCCACGCGTCCTGAGGCTGGTCTGGGATGCAAGCCCGGCGATCACGCTGGCCCTCTTCGCCACGACCGCCATCGCCGGCGTGATCCCGGCCGCTTCCGCTTACGCCGCGAAGCTTCTGACGAACGCCGTCGTGCAGGGCATCGCGATCCACAGCTTCCACCAGCCCGATCGGGAGGTCTACACGCTGGGTCCCTGGCATACGCCGGTGTTCACGGCGGTGAACGGGATCATCTTCCTGGTCATCGTCCAGCTCGCGCTCTTCGCCATATCGGCGCTGCTGGGCACGCTTCGGAACATCACCCAGCAGCTGCTTCAGAACGACGTCTCGATGCGGATCCAGCTGATGGTCATGGAGAAAGCGGCTTCTCTGGACCTCGCCTTCTACGAGGACCCGGCGTCATACGACCTCCTTCGCCGCGCACAGACCGATTCGATCAACCGGCCGGTGATCATGATCTCGACCGCTTTCGGCCTCGTCCAGACGCTGCTGACCTTCATCACGATGGTCGCCCTGCTGGTGGTGGTGAGCCCTCTGCTCGCGGCGATCGCGCTTGTGTCCCCGATTCCCGCGTTTATCGCCGATACGCGTTATGGCTGGCGCGGCTACAACATCGCGCGGTGGGGCTCGCGATTGCTGCGACGGATGAACTACATGGTCACGCTCGTCACCACCGACAGCTTCGCGAAAGAGGTGAAGCTCTTCGGCCTCGGGGGTTACTTCATCAACCGGTACCGGCTGATCGCGAAGGCCTACTACAGCTCGCAGCGGGCCCAGGTGGCGCGGCGCTACATGACCGGTTTTGCGCTTGGGAACCTGAGCACGATCGTCACGTCGCTCACCTATCTATATGTTGCCCTGCAGGCGATCATCGGCCGGCTGACTCTCGGTGACCTCACGCTGTACACGACGGCCGCCTCCCAGGTGCAGGGATCGATCCAGGGCATCCTCGGCGGCTTCTCGGGGATGTACGAGCACAACCTGTACCTCAACAACCTTTTTGAGCTGATGGAGACGAAGTCGAGCCTGCCCGTCGCGGCGACACCGTCCAAGGTCCCGCAGCCCTTGCGCGGGGAGATTCGCTTCGACAACGTCACGTTCGCCTACCCCGGTGCTGAAGCCAACGCGCTCAGCAACCTCAGCTTCACCGTGAAGCCAGGCGAGACCCTGGCGATCGTCGGCCGGAACGGCGCCGGCAAGACGACGTTGTTCAAGCTGATCTGCCGGCTGTATGACCCCAACGAGGGCCGGATCCTGATCGATGGGATCGACATTCGCGATTTCGACCCGAGCGAGCTGCGAGCGCAGATCGGAGCCATGTTCCAGGACTACGTCACCTACCAGGCGACGGCCGCGGAGAACATCGGCCTCGGCAACGTCCCGGACATCAACGACCGCGAGCGGATCGAGATCGCAGGCGCGCAGGCCGGCGCGGCGGAGCTCATCGCCGGGCTACCCGACGGCTACGACACGGCGCTGGGTAAGTGGTTCGACCACGGCGTGAACCTGTCCGGTGGCGAGTGGCAGAAGGTGGCGCTCGCCCGGGCGTTCATGCGCGACGCCAAGATCCTGCTCCTCGACGAACCCACATCGGCGCTCGATGCGCAGGCCGAGTACGACCTGTTCGAGCGATTGCGGTCGCTGACGCGTGGGCGCACGGCGGTTTACATCTCGCATCGGTTCTCGACCGTTCGCCGCGCCGACCGCATCGTCTTCCTCGAGCACGGCCGGCTCGTCGAGGAGGGCACGCACGCGGAGCTGATGAAGCTCAATGGGCGCTACGCCCGCCTCTTCCGGATGCAGGCTTCGGCGTACACCGGCGAAGACGTCATCCCCGAACCCGAAGATGTGAAGGTGTAAGGGACCGCCTAGTAGAGTTTCCCGCCATGCCGCCCCGGTTTGTCACACCGATCCGGGTCGGCGTTTTTCTCGGCTTAGCGACCGCCGCCGCTTATCTGATCGGCTCCGCCCGCTCCTTCGGTTACGACGCCGCGGCGACCTTCGCGAACTACGTCGCCACCCCAAACCTGGTCGACGCGTTCGCTGTGCACTCGGTGCTACCGAGCATCCAGCTCAAGTACATCGCTTCCAACGACCACGTTTTTCTCTCGCTCGTGAGCCATGTGATCTATTCGGTGACGGGATCTCGAAGCGAGGTCGTGTATCGGCTGGTGCCGGCGCTGGCGGCGGGCGGGACGGTCGGGGTTTCGACAGCGGTGCTCGCAAAACGATTCGGGATTCTCGCCGGTGGGTGCGCGGGAATTTTCATCGCCACCAACCCGCTCTTCGTCGAGAACAGCCGCGACCTGCGAGGCTACAGCCTGGCTGCCCTCCTCGCGGTCCTGGCGACGATTGCGATGTTCAAACGGGGGAGAGGGGCGCGAGTGGCATACGCGGTGCTGATGGGCCTGGCGATCGCCACGCACGTGTTCGCGGTCGTCGTGCTGCTGGCGCATGTTGTGTGGATTGCCTTGCGGAGGTCGTGGCCGGAGCTCCGCGAGCACGCCCCAGCCGGGATCGCCGCCCTAGTGATCGGCGCGGCGGCCAACGCGAATATCGAGGTCATGGTGTTCGTCCAGCACGGCTTTCCGGCCAGCCAGTTCGATCCGACCTTTCCCCGCGATCTCGCGCTTTTTCTCCTCGGCGCTCCCTCGCTGCTGGCGGTCGGCTTATGGCTCAGCACGTTCGGCCTCGGCCTGTGGGCGGTGCGCCGCGAGCCGCTGGTGTGGGCTTCGGTCGCGGTGGTGGTCGTCGTGGTCGCGGTTCTGTGGCTGGTGCTGCAGCCCGCTTATCTCTTTCCGCGCTTCTTCGTCTTCCTCGTCCCGGGGATCGCGTTCGTCATGGCGGCCGCCATCAAGCGCTGGAAGGTGCTCGCGCCGGTCGTCCTCGCCGGCGGGGTGGCGGCGGCGGTGGCCCAGGTGCCTGGCTATACAGAAGACCCGCTCGCTCTACATCAGGCTGCGGCCGCGGTGGAGAGTGCACGAGCCGCCGATCAAACTCCCTGCGTAATCCACTCGGACGAGCAGGTCCTCGCCGCCTACACGATCGCTTTCAAGGTGGTCACGACCGCAGGCGAGCTGGCCGGCTGTGACGAGGTGGTCGTCGTGAGTTGGAACGTCGACCTGACCCTGCGCGACCTTGCCGCCCAAGAGTTTCCGCGGCGGACGCTACTTCCCGCTGGCTACCCTGCCGTCGTGCTGGGCCGCTGAGCCCGAGCCGCTAGAAGCCGGCGTGGGTGTGGTTCAGCTGGAGGACGCGTACCGCGCGGCCACGCATACGGTCGCAGCGCCAGCAGAAAACCACGGCATCGATCCCCCAGGGCAGGATCCCTTGCAGCAGTACCTCTCGCTCACGACGGTGCAGAAGCCAGCAGACGAGATAGCTCATTGAGCCCGACGAAGCT
>Ga0207646_10003989_pt1 | contig 16354 bp, 14 predicted proteins | sample KBSK5502metaG_FD_184343 | JGI IMG/M metagenome (GOLD analysis project Ga0207646, IMG submission 184343) | Corn, switchgrass and miscanthus rhizosphere microbial communities from Kellogg Biological Station, Michigan, USA - KBS K5-50-2 metaG... | ecosystem: Host-associated > Plants > Roots >... | reverse complement strand
AGCCCGTCCAGCGGACCTGACTCAGCGTGGCTCATTCGCACACCTTACGGCTGCTGCCGCATGGTAGAACACGTTACAGTTCGATCCGGCGGGATGACCGGCCTCGGCAGCTCAGGACGGAGGCATGTGCCGCAGACATGGGAGCTGGAGGCCGACGTCGTCGTGGTCGGTTTCGGTGCCGCTGGTGCCTGCGCCGCGCTCGAGGCGGCCGGGGCCGGGGTCCAGGTCATCGTGCTCGACAGGTTCTGCGGCGGGGGTGCGACCGCATTGTCCGGAGGGATCGTCTACGCGGGCGGGGGGACGATCCAGCAGCTGCAGGCCGGGGTTCAGGACACGCCCGAGGCCATGTTCTCCTATCTGGAGCTGGAGGTCGGCGACGCGGTTACGCCGGGTACGCTCCGTGACTTCTGTACCGGCAGCGCCGAGATGATGGCCTGGTTGTCCAGCCAGGGCGTGCCGTTCCACGGCAGCCTGTGCCCGGATAAGACTTCCTATCCTGGCAACCGCCACTACCTGTACTACTCAGGCAGCGAGCGGTCGTTCGCGCATATCACGGTCCCGGCTCCGCGCGGACACCGCGCGGTAGGCCGCGGTGCGTCGGGCGGCGTGCTCTTCGGCCGGCTCGCGGCGGCGGTCGGGTCGGCAGGCGTCAGGGTAGTCACGCAGACCCGCGCCGAGCGCATCGTGACTGGCGAGGCCGGCCAGGTGACGGGCGTGGAATGCCTGAGCATGCGCGGGGCTCCCGCCTGGACCCGGGTCGCCCACCGCGTGCTGCACAAGCTCGGCAAGAAGCCATTCCTGTACGCGGGAGGCCTGGGCAGGCGGATGCATAAGCCTGTCGGCTTCATCGAGCGCCGGTACGCAAGGCCGCTGCGCGTCCGCGCCAGGAACGGCGTCATCATCGCGGCAGGGGGATTCGTGGCGAACCGCCCGCTGTTGCGCGAGCACGCTCCCGCCTACCAGGGCGGGCTTTCCCTCGGCACCGTCGCCGACGACGGTAGCGGCATGCGACTGGGCGTCGCGGCGGGCGGAGTGACCAAGTTCCTCGACCGGGTGTCCTGCTGGCGGTTCATCACCCCGCCTTCGGCCCTTCTCGGCGGAGTTCTGGTCGACCGCTCCGGGCAGCGCATCTGCGATGAGTCGCTATACGGAGCCGCCATCGGCGACGCGATGGTGCGCCGGCATGACCGCCGGGCGTGGCTGCTTGTCGACCAGAACGTGGTGGCCGGGTCGTGGCGTCAGCTTCGTAGCGGCGGCTTGCAGTGGTTCCAGTTGCTTCAGGCCGTCTATCTGCTGACCAGGGCGCGCGTCAATGGCACCACCGTAACCAGGGTCGCGGCTAGGGCAGGTGTCGACCCCGCCGGGCTGGCGGCGACGCTCGCCGCACACAACTGGGCCGCGGCGGCCGGAGAACCGGATCCGGCCGGAAAGCCTGCTGAGGTCGTGACCGTGCTCGACCGCCCGCCGTTTTCTCTGATCGACCTATCGGTGCGCCCACGGCCCGCCTATCCCGCGCCGATGCTGACCCTCGGTGGGCTGGTCGTGGCCGAGGACACCGGCCAGGTGCAGCGCGCCGACGGCGCCCGCATCGCCGGCCTGTACGCGGCGGGCCGCAGCGCTGTCGGGCTCTGCTCGCGGTCATACGTCAGCGGGCTATCACTGGCCGACTGCGTCTACTCGGGGCGTCGCGCGGGCCGGCACGCCGCGTCCCTACCAGAACTGGGTCGTCGCCCCGGAGTTCTTGACGATCTTCCCGGTCAGCTCCGGCCGCTCGAAGACTGACTTGATCGCGATCTGGCCAGGTCCGGTGAGCGTGAGCCAGATGGACTTCGCCTGCCACCTGGCCAAGCTCAACCAGTAGTTGCCGCGGGGGTACTCGAAAGGGGCGCCCGCTGCTCGGTATTCCGGTCTGATGCGGCGCTGACTATCTGTGATAGATCTCTAGAAAGCACCGCATAGCTCGGCCGGCCGATGCGATCGCGCCGCCGTCGCCGACGAAGCAGGACAGGAGCAGGATGAACGCAACCCCCGCCCGAACTGCCGAGCGAGCCGCCAGTCCCGGGCACGCGGACGTCCTGATCGTCGGCGCGGGCCTGTCTGGCATCGGGGCCGCCTGCCGACTACAGATGCAGGCTCCCGGCACGTCGTACGCGATCGTCGAGGCACGCGGCGTCAGCGGAGGGACGTGGGAGCTGTTCCGTTTCCCGGGCGTCCGGTCGGACTCTGACATGTTCACGCTCGGCTACCCGTTCCGCCCGTGGGACAGGCGCGAGGCAATCACGGGCGGCGGCAACATCCTTCGCTATCTCAGGGACACCGCGACGGCTTACGGCGTCGATAAGCAGATCAGCTATCACAACCGGGTCGTGCGCGCTGACTGGTCAGGCGATGACGCCCGGTGGACGGTGACGATCCAGCACACTGAGACCGGCGCGCGCAGCGAGCGGACGTGCGGCTTCCTCTACCTGTGCTCTGGCTATTACCGCTACGACGAGGGATACACGCCGACCTGGCCAGGACAGGAGGACTTCGCGGGCACTCTGGTGCACCCGCAGCACTGGCCAGCCGGTCTGGACGTCACCGGCAAGGCAGTGATCGTGATCGGCAGCGGGGCGACGGCCGTCACGATGGTGCCCGCCCTAGCCGAGACCGCCGCCAAGGTGACGATGTTGCAGAGGTCGCCGTCCTACGTGCTTTCCCTGCCTGGCGGCGACCCGATCGCCGATCTGCTGCGCAAGGTGCTGCCACCGGACCGCGCCTACGCGGCCGTGCGCTGGAAGAACGCGCGGATCGGCACGGCGATCTACAACTTCTGCCGGAAGAACCCGGCTCGGGCGCGGGCGATGCTGCAGCGGGGCGCTGCCAAGCGGCTGCCGGCCGGCTACGACATCGGCACGCATTTCACGCCCGCTTACGAGCCCTGGGATCAGCGAATGTGCCTGGTGCCTGACGGGGACTTCTTCGCGGCGATCAAGTCGGGCAAAGCGGAGGTCATCACAGATCACATCGAGTCCTTCACCGCGGCCGGAATCCGGCTGCGGGCAGGCGATCTGCTCGAGGCGGACGTCATCATTACCGCCACCGGGCTGAACCTGCTCCCGCTCGGCGGGATCGACGTGACCATCGACGGCGAGCCCGTCATCGTCTCGCACCGGGTGGCCTACAAGGGCATGATGCTCGACGGCGTGCCCAACATGGCCTTCGCGATCGGCTACACCAACGCGTCATGGACGCTCAAGGTCGATCTGGTCTCCAGCTTCGTGAGCCGCCTGCTGGGATTCATGAGCGAGAACGGTTATGCGACCGTCACGCCGCGCCTGCCGGACAGGCACATGGCGACCACGCCATTCATCGACATGACATCGGGCTATTTCGAGCGTTCGCGGCACACCCTGCCGCTGCAGGGTGACCGGTCACCATGGCGGCTGCGGCAGCACTACTTCAAGGACGCGGCGCTGTACCGCGGGCCAGTCGACGCGAAGGAACTGGAGTTCCGCCCGGCCGCCGTCCTGGCGCGACAGGCGAGCTGACCGATCAGGATCGCGCCGCGCAGCCGTGGCTAGCATCAGGTCGTGGCAGTCATCGCGCTCCGGCCGGTCGAGGACGCTGACCTCGACGCGCTGTTCGACCAGATGCGCGACCCCCAGTCGGTGTGGATGGCCGCGTTCACCGCCGATGACCCCGACGACCGTGACGTGTTCGACGCGCACATGGCCAGGGTGCGAGCCTGGCGCTTAATCTCCTTATCGACATAGTGTCGGCCCGGCCGCTGTACGCCCGTGCGGCCAGCGACAACACAGGCTCGCCTCGGGTCTTGCAGAAAGCCGGCTTCCAGGCCATCGGAACCGTGTACTCGTTCGCGCCGGCCAGGCACAACGAGATCGAGGAAACCATCCTGCGCAAGGATTAGTCCTGGCTCTGCCGATGTTCAGCGGGTGGTAACCTCGGTCCCTTGAAATCCTCGGCACGTCCTACCCGGCGGGCGCTGATCGCGGCTGGCAGCTCCGCGATCGCGCTGGCGATCCTGGCGGCCCTAGCTGTCGCGCTGACCGCACACCACTCCCCCGCGCCAAGGCGGCTGGCGCTCACGCCGTCGCCCACCCCGAGCCACCACGTGAAGCGGCCGCTGACCTCGCCGTTTACCGGCGAGCGGATCAAGTATCTCCGCCGGGAATTGATCTTCAAGATCGACAACGTCGTGCAAGCCAGGCCGCCGACAGGCCTGCAGGATGCGGATATCGTCTACCTGCTGCCGGTGGAAGGCGGGCTGAGCCGGATCATGGCGGTCTTCTCCTCGCGCGTCCCGCCGGTGGTCGGCCCGGTCCGTAGTTCCCGCGAGGAGGACGTCAAGCTGCTCAGGCAGTTCGGCAAGCCAGCATTCGCCTTCTCGGGCGCGCAGCCCGCACTGTTGCCGGTCGTCGAGCATGCCAGGATCGTCGACCTCTACGCTGGCCGGGTCGGCGGCTACTTCCGCGACTTCAGCCGGGTCGCTCCGTACAACCTCTATGCGAGCACGCGGACGCTGCTGCGCGAGGCGCCGCACGCCAGCCTCGCGCGCGATATCGGTTTCAGGTTCGGATCAGTTCCGCCCGGCGGCAAGACGATCCACTCATACAGCGTCTCCTACCGGTCGGCGCACTTCACGTTCTGGTGGTCGCACAAACGGCACCGCTGGCTGGTGTCGATGGACGGCCGACTGGCCCGCTCCGCCGATGGCCACCTGCTCGGCGGGCGCACCGTGGTGGTCCAGTACACCCGGGTCCGTACCTCAGTCTTCCGCGAGCTGGGCATCAGACCCCCGTACGCGGTCACGGTCGGTCATGGCACGGCGGTCGTGCTCCGCAACGGGCGGGCCTACCACGCGAAGTGGTCGCGGCCTAGCGAGAACGGCGGGACGAAGTTCACCCTGCCAGGCGGCCACCGGATGGTGTTCGCGCGCGGTCAGGTCTGGGTGATCTACGGCTTCGGTCATGGCTCGACGCGCTGAGCGGATCGCGCATGCCTGGCTCAAGGCCGGTCCCCCGGACTCTCCCATCACCGAGGAATGGCTTCTGCCGGCCGCCTAGTTCAGCTGGTCTGGGAGCACTGCCAGCCGCAGCCTCCTGAGCCGGTCGGGGTCGGCGATCACATCGATAGCGGTGATCTGACCAGTGACGCCGACCGTGAACGCAAGCACGACCTGAAGCCGGCCGGCGGGCGCGAACACGACGCCCACGGTGCCGTCCACCAGCGCAAGCTGGGAGCGCCCTGCCCGCACCGAGGCAGCGACCGCGCCGCTGGCGACCAGCTCCGCGCCGTGCAGCACCACCGGTCGCCCTGAGGGGCTGGCCTGTGCATCGGCGGTCAGCCTGACATCGGAGTCCAGCACCGCGACGAGCGCCCCGAGATCGCCGCCGCGGGCAGCGGCCAGGAATGCGCTGGCCACCTCCCGCTGCCGGGCGAGGTCGGCGGCGCGATCGGGGCTTGGCGCACCGCGCACCCGGCGCCGAGCCCTGCTGGCGAGTTGCCGCGTCGCCTCGGGAGAGCGGTCGAGCACGGCCGCCACCTCGGTGAAGGGCATCGCGAACAGGTCGTGCAGCACGAAGGCGAGCCGTTCGGCCGGGGTGAGTGTGTCGAGTACGACCAATAGGGCCAGGCCGACCGAGTCAGCGAGCACTGCCTCGTCCTCCGGATTGCCAGCCTGGCTGGCCATGGCAGCTGCGGTCCCAGTCGACGCAGCGGTGCTGGCCACCATCTCGGCTGAGCCCGGCCACGATTCCCCGACCGGTTCCTCCTGCCGGTACCGGCGCGAGCGGAGCATGTTCAGCGCGACCCGCGCGACTACCGTCGTCAGCCAGCCGCCGAGGTTCTCGACCTCGCTGGTATCCGCCCCAGTCAGCCGCAGCCAGGTGTCCTGGACTGCGTCCTCGGCGTCGGCAAGAGAGCCGAGCAGCCGGTAAGCCACCGCGCGGAGGTGATCGCGGTGCTCCTCGAATGCGGCTGTCAGCACCTCGGTATCGCTCATCTGTTGCGTTTCCTCATTGCTTGCTCCCCACACTGACACCGCGCAACCTGCGGATGTGACACGCGGGGCTTCGGCCAGTCTCGCCACCGGCGGCCGCGGCAGAAGCATCCAGCCAGGCTCACGGGGTACGCACAAGCTAGTCGGGGGAAAACGGGGGTTAAAGATGAGCAGCGGCTTCTACGGGCCTGAAGGCTTCGGTTCGAGCCCGTTTGATGACTTCCTTGCTCGCATCTACGGCGCGGGCGGCGGGGCGCCGCGCAGGCAGCGGGTCGAAATCACGCGGCTGATGAGCGCGCGTGCTCGCGAGCTGCTCGGCGCGGCAGCCGCGAAGGCAGCCGAGCTGGGCCGAACAGACCTGGACACGGTTCATCTACTCTGGGCAGCGGCAGCGCTGGAGCCGACTCGGCAGCTGCTGTCCCGGGCTGGTGCGGATCCTGACGAGCTCGCCAGGACAATCGAGGCCCAGGAGCGCCGGGGCGAGAGCAGGACAGAACCGCCGCAGCTGACGCCCGGCGCTAAGCGTGCACTGCTGGATGCGCATCAGATCTCGCGCTCGCTCGGATCTACCTATATCGGGCCCGAACACATCTTGTTTGCGCTGGCGATCAACCCCGATTCGGCGGCTGGCCGCATGCTGTCCAGTGCCAGGGTGACTCCTGAAGCGCTCCAGGCCGCCTTGGCCGGCCAGCCTTTCCCGCCCGGGCAGGGCGGCCCGCCTGGACCGGGCGGCGGGTCCGCGACACCCACGCTTGATCAGTTCGGCGCTGACCTGACCGCCCTGGCCAGGGAAGGCGGGCTCGACCCAGTGATCGGCCGCGATAGCGAGATCGAACAAACCGTTGAGGTGCTGTCCCGGCGGGGCAAGAACAACCCGGTCCTGATCGGAGAGGCCGGCGTCGGCAAGACGGCGATCGCCGAAGGTATCGCGCAGCGCATAACTGCTGACCAGGTCCCGCGCACTCTGGAGGGCAAGCGTGTCGTGCAGCTTGAGCTGTCGGGCGTGGTCGCTGGCACCCGTTACCGCGGCGACTTCGAGGAGCGCATGCGCAGGATCATCGACGAGATCGGGCAGCGCCGGGATGAGCTGATCATTTTCATCGACGAGCTGCATACCCTCGTCGGCGCTGGGGCGGGCACAGAGGGCGGGATGGATGCCGGCAATATGATCAAGCCGGCGCTGGCCCGCGGCGAGCTGCACGTGATCGGCGCGACAACGCTCGATGAGTACCGCAAGAACATCGAGAAGGACGCGGCCCTCGCCAGGCGCTTCCAGCCGATCCTGGTACCTGAGCCCAGCGCGGACGACGCGATCGCCATCCTCCGCGGCCTGCGCGATCGCTACGAGGCGCACCACCAAGTCCGGTATGCCGACGAGGCGCTGGTCGCTGCTGTGGAGCTGTCGGATCGCTACATCACGGACAGGTTCCTGCCTGACAAGGCCATCGATCTCATCGATCAGGCCGGTGCCCGGGTCAGGCTCAGGACCAAGACGCCTGGAAGTGACCTGCGTGATCTCGAGGCGCGGGCCGAGGAATTCAAGCGCGACAAGGACCAGGCGATCGCGAGCGAGCAGTTCGAGCAAGCGTCGCGGCTGCGCGACCAGATCAGCGACATTCGGCGGCAGATCGAGCAGCTCGGACTGGATGAGACCGCGGTGCCTGAGGTCACTGTCAACGAGATCGCCGAGGTCGTCTCGCGTGCGACCGGCGTGCCGGTCCAGCAGCTCACCGAAGAGGAGAAGGACAGGCTGCTGAGCCTGGAGCAGCATCTGCACCAGCGCGTCATCGGGCAGGACGAAGCCGTGGCGGCGGTCGCGGAAGCGGTCCGGCGGTCCCGCGCGGGGCTTGGCGATCCGCAGCGCCGACCCGGTTCCGTCCGTGACGAATGTGAAGGTTGTACCACCCTGCATTCTCAGCGGCTCGCGCTCATGATGGGTAAGGACGAAGACCGGAGCGTGGTAGGGCGGCTCGTCGCCCCACCATCCCCGCCAGGACTCGTCCCATTCGCCGCGCCCGGGACCGAACATGTTGCGCCCCATGATGTAGGCGCCGGCCGAGGTCAGGGCGGCTAGTTCGGCCGCGTTGCCCTCGGGCTGCTCGAACATCCAGCGGTGCAGCCGTCCGCCTCCCTCGCCGATCGGATTGTCGAGGCTCTGCCTTGGCCCCGCGACGAAACCGTCGACCGAGACCGTGATGCTGCAAGTCACCAGTCCCCCGCTAGCCGCTGAGGGGGTGGACGTGCTTTGCGGGGCAGGTGCTGAATTCCGATCCACGTCGGCAAGCCTGCCATAGCCGACTCCTGGCATCCCCTGGCACCTCCTGCCACCAGCGGGAAATATGACGAGTTCCGCAGATGTTATTTACTGGTTCGGCATAAGGAGCAGTGGTCATCGTGCCAAGAGTTGTGCCGGAATTTTGGGAGAAGATGAGGTAGCCGCGTTGCAGAAATGCGTAACCTGCGGAGCGGACCTGCATCCGGAGCGGGCCGCGAAATACAACTACTGCATGTCAGCTGAGTGTCAGGAGAAGAACGCCAGCGGGCTCACGATGGTAGCGGTCGGGGTCAACAAGGCCGCCGAGCAGTACCTGATCCTGGATGAGCAGACCAAGGCAGATCTGGCCAGTGGTAAGTATCGCGACCAGCGACGGGGGTCATTCGGCACGTCGATCCCGTCCTCGAGCGATCAGCTTGATGCGCGCCCGGCCCCGGCGTCCGAGCTCCAGCAGCTGTCCCAGCCGCAGCCCCGGCGCCGCCGGAAGCCGGAAGGCCGTCCGGTCCCGCGTCCGGCGCCGCGCAAGCCCTGGAGCCTGCGGCAGCAGAGACTCGCGCTGCTTTACAACGAGCAAGGGCTCAGGCCGGACGAGATAGCCCAGAAGCTGGGCCTGAGCACCTACGTGGTGACCCAGATCATCTTGACCAGCCGGAATCGCGGGAAGCTCTGAGCAGGTAGGGGGTATGGATGCCACCACATCGGGTTCGGCCGTGGAGATAGCAGGCCGCGTCAGGGCGGTGATCTTCGATCTCGACGGCGTGCTGATCGATTCGGAACCGGTGTGGGAGCAGGTGCGCCGCGGGCTGGTCGAGGAGCACGGCGGCCGCTGGCCCGATGACGTGCAGACGCACCTGCTCGGCATGAACACCGCCGAGTGGGCGAGGTACCTCAGCGAGGATCTCGGCGTCGGGCTCCCGCCCGGCGAAGTCGCTGACGTCGTCATCGTTCGGATGGCGGGGCGCTACGCCGAGAGCCTGCCACTGATGCCCGGCGCGGATCATGCGCTCCGGCGCCTGTCCGCAAGGTGGCGTCTGGCACTGGCGAGTTCGTCGCCGAGGCGGCTCATCGACTCCGTCCTCGCCGCGGCGGGATGGGCCGACCTGTTCGAGGCAACGGTGTCGACCGACGAAGTCGGCCGGGGAAAGCCCGCGCCGGATGTCTACCTTGAGGCTGCGCGCCGTCTCGGCGTTCCCGCCTCCGCGTGCGCCGCGGTCGAGGACTCAAGTAACGGTCTACGCTCGGCTGCCGCCGCGGATACGCCGGTCATCGCCATTCCCCGGCCTCAGTACGCCCCGGCGCCAGACGCCCTCAAGCTTGCCGCGCTAGTACTGACCAGCCTGACGGACCTAACCGTTGCCGCTGTCGAGCAGATCAGATAATCGCAGGCGCAGCGGCGCATACGGATCGCGAGCTGCCCTCGGCCGGCGCCGGAGCCAGGCCATTCGGCCTTCGGAATGACTGGCCAACCGACCGGAACGCTGCAGGTCAGTCTGCCGTCTGCGGCAGCCATTAATTGCCGAGGTGGACAACGGCGGACCCGCCTCCGGAACAGTCGAAACGGTAACTGCCGTGTCCGACGGGCTGTCCGGCCGCGCCCATAATAGGGCCGCCGATGCAGGGCCCGGAATGGTCAACCTGAGGTGCGGAATTATGGACGCGGTGTCGTAGCCCGGCGGTTCGCCCGGAGCGCGCAGGTAGCCGCCACTATTGGCGGGACCTGCCGCATGATCGGTTCTCATTCACAGCCGTCCTTGGTGCAATTCCTGCCGGTGGGATCCTGAGTGTGAGACCGTGCCGCGGAAATTACCAGACCAAGATTGCTGGCGGACAAGCCAAAGTCAAGGCCTGCGTAGGGTACGTTCAACATCCTGAAAAGGAGCCCACGCTTGAACCCCATGGGCAGGACGCCGGGCGCGGCCTTCGGCGGTCATCTTGGTCGTTGTAGATCGTCGGCTGAAAGAGCCCAGGTGAGCGCGCGCGACCACGTCCGGCTCGTTGTGCGGTGCGATGATTTCGGGATGTGTCATGCGGTCAGCGAGGGCATCAAGCGCGCTTTCGCCCAGGGCATCGTGACGACTGCGTCGACAATGGCGCCGTGCCCATGGTTCGGCGAAGCGATGGCGATCACGAAAGATCTAGGGATTCCGGTCGGGGCGCATCAGACGCTGACCTGCGAGTGGGATTACTTCCGCTGGCGTCCGCTCAGGGACGGGCCATCGCTGGCCGGGGCCGACGGCACGATCCGCCCGTCCGTCGAGCTGGCCCGGCGGCACGTTCAGCGCGGCGATGTGGTCCGTGAGCTGTTGGCTCAGGTGGACCGGTACCGGCTCTCCGACCTGGAAGTACTGACCGATCCGCGGATAAGAGAGCTGATCGACGAGCTCGGAGTGACGCTCTGCTTCCTCCCCGAAGCCCTGTCTGGCGATGCACCGGCAATCCTGGATCCGCCGGCGAGCCACGCCGCACCGGGAGCAGCGGGGTAACGACAGTCGCCAGTGACCCCGTCGAACCTCAAGCTTGCAGCGGAACCGCGAAGAACGCGAACCGGCCGAACGGCTACTCTAGGCCCAGTGCGAGTAGCGACCTGGAACGTAAATTCCGTCAAGCAGCGAGTGCCCCGTCTGCTGCTGTGGCTCGACCAGCGGCATCCGGACATCGTCTGCCTCCAGGAGACCAAGCTCGCCGATGACGCCTTCGAGGAGTTGCTCGGCGCCGATCTCGGCAGCAGGGGGTACGAGTTCGCTGTCCACGGCGAGGCCCGTTGGAACGGAGTGGCCATCCTGTCAAGGGTCGGCGTGGACGATGTCGTAGCTGGTATTGACGGCGCTCCCGGGTTCCCAGAGCCCGAGGCTCGCGCGATAGCGGCGACCTGCGGCGGTATCAGGACGCACTCCGTGTACGTGCCAAACGGGCGAGTCCCGGACTCCGAGCACTACCGGTACAAGCTCGCCTGGCTAGCCGCGCTGCGAGAAGCGGTCGCGGGCGACCCGGACGCCGCGATCGTCTGCGGCGACATGAACATCGCACCGACCGATGCCGACGTGTTCGACCCGGACGCGTACATCGGCCAGACCCACGTCACTGCACAGGAACGAGCGTCGCTGGCAACCCTCCAGGCGGCGGGGCTGCACGATGTGGTTCGGGAGCGGTGGCCGAACGAGCGCGTGTTCACCTACTGGGACTATCGGGCCGGGATGTTTCACAAGGACCTCGGCATGCGGATCGACCTTGTGCTAGCAACCAGCCCGGTGACCAAGCGGGTCCAGGCAGCATGGATTGACCGGCATGCGCGGAAAGGCGCGGGCCCAAGCGATCATGCTCCCGTGATCGTCGACCTCGACGAAGCGCCCGATGGCGACATCGGACCGGTCGTGCCGCCGCAGTCCGCGGCCGCGCCGAAGCGCGGCTCGGTAAGGCTGCCGCAGGCGCCATGACGCCGGGCCAACGAGATCGGGGAGCTTGCTGCCTGCAAGCTGCGCGCGATAGCGCGCTGCGGCGTTGGTGAGTGATCACGTGCCGAGTGCGCGGCGCAGGAACATGTTGCCTGGTCGATGGCTGCGCGGGCGGCCAGGGTCTGGCTCAGCGCATTGAGCAGCATGAAGTCGTGGACAGTGCCGTCGTAGCGGACGGCCGTCACCGGGACGTCCGCTGCTCGGAGCTTGGCGGCGTAGGCCTCACCCTCATCCCGCAGGACGTCAGCCTCGTCGACCAGCAGCAGGGCGGGCGGCAGCCCGGTGAGCTGCGCGGCGGACGCCGTGTTCGGGGATGCGGTGATCTGGGTCCGCTGTGCCGGGTCGGGCGTAGCCCTGCTCGATAGCGACGGGGTAGTGCGCCTCCGGTGAGGCCGTGTATTCCACGAAGGCGACCGCGCTCCGGGCACCGACGGCCAGCTCGCGAACGAGCCGGTCATGAGTGCTGGCGTTGCCGAGCACCCAGCCGCCGCCGTGCATGTACACCAGGACGGGCAGCATGCCGGTGGCTCCCTGCGGCTTCACGATGCGAACGCGTACATCGCCGAGGGCTCCATCTGATACAGGAACGGCGGTTTCGAGAACGCTTCCGCGAGTTCCCGCGCGGCGGGTTCCAGGACGACCGTGCTCATGAGAGTTCCCCTGCCCATGGCTGAAGCGGCTTCATTCGCGAGCGCGATGCGGCGACACACCAGAACACCTGCCGGCGTATCGAATGTCCCGGTTCACTATGGAACTGCCCGCCCAGGTCGTCGCGCTCTGAGCGGCGCGCTTCCGCTCGTGATTTCCTGGCCAGCATGCCTTAAACCAGACACCTGCGCCCCAGCCCATTCGGTCAGCTCATCGGCCTGGCGGACCCGCCCGATGCGCCACCAGCGAGGCTATTACGTGAGATGGTCCGGCCGGCGCTGCCGCCTCACGGCTCCGCGCTCGTCGCGGCCGAGCGAGGCCAGGCTCTCAGAGATGGTGGAGCAGACCGGGCGGTCTAATCGATGAACCGCTGTTTCTCTGAGGGCGCCACCGGGCACGTCCCAGGGTGCGAAGGAAACAGCCGCCGGTCACCCGAAATGACGGTGCCGCCGGACGCGGCCTGGGTTCGTGACGGAACCCAGTTGGTTGCCACAGCGCCGCGGTCAGAATAACACGATGAGCGTGTCCGACTACGCACTCGACCTTCCGCTTCCGAATCGTCATGCGCGGAACAAGGTGCCGCTGCTTATTCCGGGGACGTGCTGGTGGTAATTGCCCGATCACACAGCACGAGGAGCGCCGATGAGTTTCGCGCGCAGTGCCGCCAAGACAGAGGCAAGCCCGCATGATGACACACTGCGGCGCCTGCGAGTCCCGCCGAGCCTGTTCGCCATCGCACTCGGGCTGGCTGGCCTGGGCGAGGCGTGGCACGCTGCCACGCCGGCGCTGGGGACACCCCAGGCGGTCCCTGACGCAGTCAACATTCTGGCCGCCGTGGCGTGGCTGGCTCTGGTCACGGCATACGCGGCGCAAGGTCCTAGGCAGATACTGGCCGACCTGCATCACCCGGTTCTTGCGCCGTTCGTTCCCCTCGCCGCGATCACCGCGATGATCCTTGCCGCGGCACTGGCCAGGGACGCCTTCGCGGCTGCCCGGATCCTGGTGATCGTGTTCCTGGCGGTAGCGATCGCAGCCGGAGGGTGGCTGACCGGTCAGTGGACCGCCGGAGACCTCAGCCAGGACTCGGCGCATCCCGGCTACTACCTGCCGGCCGTCGCCGGCGGGCTGGTCGGCGCCTCCGCCGCCGCGCAGGTCCACTTGCATGCCATCGCCGAGGCATCGTTCGGGATCGGTTTCCTTTGCTGGATCATCCTCGGCTCCATCGTCTGGAACCGGCTGTTCTTCCGGTCCCGCCTGCCAGCTGCGCTGTTGCCCACCCTGGCGATCGAGCTCGCCCCGCCCGTCCTCGCCGGGCTCGCGTACTTCGCCCTTACCGGCGGAGCCACCAACTTCATCGCCGCCGCGCTCGGCGGCTACGCGGTGCTGATGGCACTGGTGCAGCTCCGGCTGCTGCCGGTCTACGCCAAGCTCAAGTTCACGCCCGGATTCTGGGCATTCACCTTCCCGGCCGCCGCTGCGGCTACCTTTGCCCTTCGGTGGATCACGCTCGAGAAGCCCCCCGCCGGTACCGCCTATGCCATCATTGTCATCGCGCTGTTGACCGGACTTATCGCAGCGATCGCCGCCCGCACCGTGTTTGCCGCCACCCAGGGACAGCTCCTTTTCGGCGCTCACGCCGCCGCCAGTCGCGGTTCCGGACCACCGTCCTACCCGGCCGGTCGTACGGCAGCTGCTCCCAGGCCGAGGAAGGAAGGCAGCGAGCCGCTGGCGCAACCCAAGGAACGAGGCAGCGGCAGCCCGCCACGATGATCGGATTGCTCACCGCCCGCCCATAATCGCGGCGGACCGTGACCGGCGTCGTCCATACCCCTGCTGCTCGAACATGCTTTCTGATACTGGCTGTGTAAGGCAAGTCGTCGTGATGCGCGCCCCTGGTCGAGATGCACGGGGGCCACCGCGCCCGCGGTGCTTAGGAGCAGCATGAGCGCGACGGCTCCTGTGGGCTTAACTGAGGCAGTCAGATAAAATCATCAGCACGCGCAACAACCCGAAAGTCCTCTGGCCAGCTCGCTTGCGCCGACCGAGGAGCCAGGGTGTGCATACGCCACGGTGCCACGCGGTGCGCTCGGCCGAGACGGCCAGATTCCGCCCTTAGATTCCGCCCAGGTGACTTGGCGCATGCGGGGAGGCGCCGGCCCCGCCGCTACCGGCGCGACGCCTAGGCGGCTGATCGTTCTTTCAGATCGCGGTGCGGCCGCCGTCGGCGGCGACGACCGCGCCGGTGACGTAGCTCGCTCGCGGTGACGCGAGGAAGGCGACAACCTCGGCGATCTCGCTGGGCTCGGACGCCCGGTGCATGGCGGTGGTTGCCCCGAGGCTGTCGGAGCGCTGGCGGGCCTCTGGGCGTGTGTGGATGGGGCCGGCGGCGACCGCGTTGACGCGCACGCCTCGCGGACTGTACTCCGCGGTCCAGCCCTGGGTCAGCGACGCCAGGGCGGCCTTAGTCGCCCCGTAAGCGGCTCCGCCGGGTAGCCCGATCCTGCCGGCCATGGCGCTGATATTGACGATGCTGCCCGCGCCCTTGGCCGCCATCGCCGGGGCGAACGCGCCGACGAGCAAGTACGGCGCCCGGACGTTGCTGGCGAACATCGAGTCGAAGTCTTGCGCGGTCGTATTCTCGGTCGGCCCCAGGACCGATTGCCCGGCGTTATTGACCAGGACGTCGACCTCCCCGACCTCCTCAGCGAGGCGCTGGATCTCGGCCGGGTCGCTGAGGTCGGCGGCAATGAACCGCGCCTGGCCGCCGGCCGCCTCGATGTCCCTGACGACAGCTGCGCCCCGGCTGGCGTCGCGCCCGACGACGATCATGTTCATGCCATCGCGGGCGAGCTGCTTTGCGATCTCCTTGCCCAGACCGGAGGTTGCCCCGGTCACCAGGGCGGTCATGGGCTGCGTGGTGGTGGACTGCTGCATAGACATGGCGTGCTCCCCCCGTTGCGGCCACGAGACCCTGACACATACCCGCACGAGCGCGGAGCATGCCGGGCTTGGCCGCAATCCTGCGGGCCCGCTGTCCTTGGTCCTTCCGGCTTCGCGCCCTGGTCGAGCCGGGGGGTCCGCCTGCGAGCGGCATGGTTGGCCCCACCGACTACCCTGCCGCTCTACGCGGTCATGCTAGTTCTGGAACAGGATGGCTGAGCATCAGCGGGCGAGGACATGGCGCACAGGCGATCAGGGTGATATGCAGGCGTCCCTGTGCGGCCGAGGGCGGCCAGGATAGTCACGTTCAGGAGGACCCCGAGGGCAGCGGTCGCCGCGTCGGGAATCGTGTACGGGGCGCGGAATCCGGACGCGGAGGCCTGGGACGCGGACAAGGCGCCGGTCAGCAGTGCCGCCCAGGCCGCTTAGCGATGGCCCGTGCGGCACCAGCGCGCGGCCGTGATGCTGAGTACGGCCGCGCCGATCCCGGCCGCGATCAGCCCGGCAGCCGGGCCGGGATGGCGGGATGTGATCAGGACGAGGCTGCAGCGGGCGAGGTCCAGGGCCGCCGTGGCGAGCAGCATGGCGGCGATCAGCCGCCGGCTTGTCCGGCTGGCCGCGGCTGGGGATGCTGTCCTGCCATCCGGCGCGGTGGCCGCGACGGCTATTCGCGGGAGGCCGCGCATCAGCACGCGACCGCGTCGTGCTCGTCGTCCACGGGCCGGCATCCAGTCCGACGGGAGAGGCCGAGGCCGCATGGCGGGAGGGACGCCGGCACATCGCGGCGTGACTGGTGTAAGCACCTGCCGGCACGGTACGGGCCTTGGGCGACGGTCTACGGCCTGTACCGGCGGTGGCAGCGGGATGGAACCTGGGCGCGGATCCTCACCGGGTTGCAGGCTCTTGCGGATGCGGCCGGGTTGATCACCTGGGATGTCAGCGTGGACACGACCATCGCACGGGCGCACCAGCACGCCGCTGGGGCGCCGAAAGGGGGGATCTGCAGGCCGAGCCGCCCGGCGGTGTTGGCGGTGTCGA
>Ga0207646_10003984_pt1 | contig 16370 bp, 20 predicted proteins | sample KBSK5502metaG_FD_184343 | JGI IMG/M metagenome (GOLD analysis project Ga0207646, IMG submission 184343) | Corn, switchgrass and miscanthus rhizosphere microbial communities from Kellogg Biological Station, Michigan, USA - KBS K5-50-2 metaG... | ecosystem: Host-associated > Plants > Roots >... | reverse complement strand
CGGTGCCATTCACGTCAGGGTTGATGAAGACTCAGCTGGACCAAGCATATGCATGGTTCCCGCCGGATATGGGATTTCAGAAGTAACGACATTCGTTTCAGAAAACGTGACGCAAAATGTCAGAAATACTGACATGGAACCGCGCACGTCTGAAATCGTGCGTTATAAGGTATGCAGCGCGGCGGGGGTTAACTGGTGGATTGGGGTGATCGTAAGCGGTTAATTTCAGCGAGCAGTCGATTTCGTTCGGCGTCCCACTGCGCAGTCCACTCGCGTTTGACTTCTTCAATCAAGCGGATCTTTTCCTGCGACAGTAGCTCTGTGCGCAAGGGATTATTCGATCGCTCGATCACATCAACGAGTGAGTGTTCCAACTGCAGGATCTTCATCTTTAGCTGGGATCGCTCGGCGTCCCACGACGACACGAGTTTCCGCATTTGCTGTTGCAATTCCTCGTGACCTGCGATCGCCTGCGCCAGTTTCTCGTCGTATTCCGTATTAAATGCCTGCGGCTGATCCTGGATCCGGGTTCCGCTCATGCCTTTGCTACCCCCTTGCGCTGTGAGCAGCTCGGCTACCAACCCGGAAACCACTGAAACAAAGCGCATTCGTTCGATGCCGGCTTTACGTTTAGTTACGAAATGCCCCTAAAACAAGACCGACGAGACTCCGACCATCGCATTAAGGCGTCAGTAGCAGCTATAATGCGCGCGCAGCATGAGCCGAACACGCATCCTGAATATCTCCGTCCGGGACCTTACTTCAGCGACGGTTGTCGATCTGGATGGAGCCATCGATCTGCAGAATTCGCGCGGTTTGCGTACCGCGTTGTTCGAGAAACTGCTGGCCAGTCCGCGGCTTGTCGTCAACATGACGGGAATCCGATACATCGACAGCTCAGGCATTGCGACGCTGATCGAAGTTTTGAAGAAATCCAAAGAAGTGAACAAGGATTTTGTTCTATATGGATTGGGTACAGCCGTACACGACGTCTTGAAACTGACAAATCTCCTCGGAGTCTTTCACGTAGTCGACACCGAAGAACATGCTTTGGAAGACTGATAACGATTGGTGGAACCTCTTCTCAATATCGGAACCGCGACGGAAAAGGGCCTTGCCTATATCGGCGGACTCGCCCAGTTGCTCGGCCGAGCGGTCGCTGATGTATTCGCGTCGCCGCTGAAACGCAACCTGAGTCTTCAGCGCGCGTGTCATCAGGCAATGGCCGTCGGAGTTACGGCCATTCCCGTTATTTCCTTCATCACGTTTTTCATTGGCGTGATCATGGCGCTCCAGGGCGCATACGAACTGCGACGGTTCGGAGCGATACATCTCGTCGCAGATACCGTCGCGATTTCAGTCACGCGGGAGCTTGGTCCGCTCGTAACGGCGATCGTTGTGATCGGCCGCTCCGGCTCCGCATTTGCCGCGGAGATTGGCACCATGAAAGTGACCGAGGAGCTGGATGCTCTCGAGACCATGGCCTTACACCCCATCGCTTTCCTGGTAACGCCAAAACTTTTCGCAATGCTGGTGATGCTGCCGTGCCTGACCATATGGGCCGATCTCATGGGAGTTCTTGGTGGGAGCGTGTTTGGGATGATCGGGGCCGACTACACGTTCGGGACGTATCTTGCCGCGACACGCGATGCGCTTTTCATGCGCGACATCATTACAGGACTGGTCAAGAGCGTCGTGTTCGGACTCGTGATTACCGGCGTTGGATGCCAGGAAGGCTTCTCGACGGGAGCAGGTTCCGAACAGGTCGGGCGCTCAACGACGGCAGCTGTGGTCACGTCGATTTTCCTGGTTGTCCTCGTGGATCTCGTATTCACCGCTGTCTTCTACATGACGGGTGGCGCGTGATGTCATCGAATGAGGCTTCGATCATTTCCTGCAAGGATCTGCGCGTGCAATACGGCGATCGCGAAATTCTTCACGGCATCAACTTCGATGTGCAGCCACGCGAAACGGTCGTTATTCTCGGCGGGTCAGGCTCGGGGAAGAGCACGCTGTTGCGGACCCTGGTGGGTTTGGAAAGGCCATCATCCGGAAGCGTGTGGGTGCAGGGAACCGATCTCGCCAAAGCATCACCATCGGAACTGGATGAAGTCCGAAAGAAAATAGGCCTCTCGTTTCAGGGCGGCGCGCTGATCGGTTCGATGACCGTGGGCGAGAACGTTGCATTGCCGCTGCGCGAGCACACGGACCTGGAGGAGTCCACCGTCGAGGTGATGGTGCGCATCAAGCTTCAGCAAGTGGGCCTCATCAAGTTTGAGCACTTCATGCCTGCGCAACTGAGTGGAGGAATGAAGAAACGAGCGGCGCTCGCGCGCGCGATGGCAATGGATCCCGAAATCCTGTTTTTCGATGAGCCATCAGCGGGTCTCGATCCGATTATCGCTGCGGGGATCGACGAGTTGATTTTGAATTTGAAACAGGCTCTCGCGGTCACGATGGTTGTGATCACGCACGAACTGGCGAGCGCGTTCGTGATTGCGGATCGAATTATCGTTCTCGATGAAGGCCACATCATTGCGGCAGCGCCTCCTGACGAATTGAAAAAAAATACCCACCCACGGATTCAGCAATTCCTGAATCGCGTGGCCGACACCGAGGCTGGAGAGGACATTGATCACCTGCGATTGCTTATCGATTAGATCAAACCTGGAGTTGAGATGACGCCGAATCGCGAGCGTGTGATGGTCGGAGCTTTTGTGGTGGTTGCTGCGACTGTGCTGGCGGTGACGACTGTTGCAGTGTGGGGCGGCCTTGGGCGCTCGGGCGTTCCGCACCGAATGTACCTGAAGTTCAGCGGAGGCGTACAACCGGGAACCGCAGTTCGCTACGGCGGGTTGAGAGTGGGTTCGGTCCAGAGTGTTCGCGTCGATCCCCAGGATTCAACACGCATCGAGGTGGATCTTATTGTCGATCGCGACGCGCCGATAAAAACCGACAGCGTGGCGCGGCTCTCGAGCCTTGGTTTACTGAGTGATTATTACATCGAGATATCCACAGGAACGCCGGGCGCAGCATTGGCGCCGGGCGGCGCGGTACTTCAATCCGCCGAAACGACGGCGTTAACCCACCTCGGCGACACCATTCAGGATGTGGTTCCCCAAATTCATCAGGCTCTGGACAAGCTGACGCTCAATCTCGATGCTCTGCAGACCACGGTCGCGCGCGCCAACGATCTGCTCAACGATAATAATCGCGCGAACATCGGGCAGGCCCTCGCCCGGGCGAACGATTTGCTGAATGACCGGAATCGGATGAATCTCGCGGATTCGCTCAACAATTTCAATCAGCTCCTGGCTGAGACCCGGCCAAAGATTTCCGCCGGCCTCGACAATATCAATGAGGCCGTGACGCACCTGACTCCGCTGCTGGAAGACGTTCGGAAAACGTCGGCGCGTGCCGATCAAACGCTCGCGACGCTCGATGCGATGCTGAACGAGAACCGGTCGGATCTGCGAGCATCGTTGTCGGAATTGCGTGAGGTGCTGGCGAGTTCGAAAATAGCCGTCGATCAGATTCAAGGACTCCTGAACCAGAACGCCATCAACATCTATGAAATTCTGGACAACATGAGAGCGTCATCCACCAACATCCGGAGTCTGACGGAGACAATCAAGACCCGTCCTGCAACTTTGATTCGAGGCATGAACGTAAAAGACCGCAGACCCGGGGGAGGCCCCGGAGGCACGGACAAGTGAAACGCCCGCGGGCCTTGATCGTGATGGCGTGCCTGATCCTTGCTGCCTGTGCAGCTTCACGCCCCATCAGGTACTATCGCCTCGAAATACCAGAACCCCTGGCGCCCCCGCCCGACGCGGGTTTCGGCGTGGCGCTTCAGGTCGCAAACATCGATTCGCCCCCGATCATGCGTGACGGCCGGATTCTTTATCAAATGAATACGCATGAGGTTGGTGCGTACGAATATCACCGGTGGGTGGAAACCCCGGATCGCGTCGTTCAGGATTCGCTGGTTCGTATGCTTCGTTCGTCAGGGAAATATCAGTCCGTGGATACGCCGCGCAGTACCGTGAAGCCTGACTACATTGTTGAGGGCAAAATCTACGAATTCTCCGAAATGGACAAACCCGCCATCTTCGCTCGGATCTCTCTGGAAATCGAACTTCACGATGCGAAGACGGGCCGTACCGTTTGGTCGCGCCTCTACAGTGATGAACAGGCCGTGAGTGGCAAGGAGGTTTCAAACGTCGTCCACTCTCTCGATGAAAATCTGAACAAGGGCCTCTCGCAAATCGTCACCGGCCTGGAGCAATACTTCGCCAATCGGAAGTAGCCGCCCCTGGCTTGTCGGGCAGCGTAAAGAGCAATGCCATCGTTGCCCAGCACGACGCAGCGTCCGAAACGAATTGATGCCAACCGTTAGGGAAGCTCTCGAACGTGTGCGGCTGAACCGGCACGGCGCGCGTCGGTGCGAACCACGAACCGTCTGCAAGTTGATTCCGCAGCAACCACTGCACACCCTTCTGATAAACGAGGTCGTTGGCAGGGACGTTTCCCGAGACATGCAAGGCGTAAAGCGCCAGGCCCGTGGCATAGGCGTCCGGCCGAACGTTTGGAAGCTGGCTCCAGCTTCCATCGTCATTCTGAGTGCCCTTCAAGGCCTTCACGAACGGAGCGCGTTCGGACTGAGACGCGCCGGCATCCGCGAGCGCATTGAGCTGCATCGATCGTTCTTCCGTAGAAGAAGCCTTTGCCGAGAGCAGCCATCGTCTGGCTCGATCCACGCGTTCCTTGAACTCCTCGCGGCGGCCGGGAATGGGATAGAGCTTGATGGATCGTAGCGCCACAGCCGTCGTCGTAAATGCACTGTATTCTGTCGGGGGTCTGTAGCTCGAATTTCTGAATGCGCCGTCCGGATATTGGTTCAGCGACATGTAATGGATATGCGCGTCGGTCAATGCATCGGCCGGAGCGCCGGCTGCCGCCATACCCATGAGAGTGTAACCGAGCGTGTCCGACCCGCCCCCGATCGGCGAGGAACCCAACCGATTCGGTTCAAGAACAGGCTCGTCGGTGGCGATGGCGAAGCCCAGTTCCTTTTTCGCCTGGTCCTCATTGACGATAAATCCCTTTTTGCGTGCCAGCGCGACTGTCATTTGCGGAAGTGAATTGCTGTGACAGGAAACACAGTGACGGGCGTTCCAACCCGGTTCCCCGCTCATTTCGATCAGCGGAATAACCTTTTTCACCGCCGCTTCCACGGGCAGAGCCGCTGCCGCAGGTTTGGGCCATTCTTCGTTAGTTTCCTTTGCGCCCCCCTTCACGAGGAGATTGAGAGTGGACGTCACCCCCACGCGCGCCGCGAGCTGATAAGCCGTGTCACCGCGACCATTCTTCGCGTTGGGATCGACGCCTTTCGAGAGCAGCCATTCAACCATCTGGTCGCGGCGCGGCTCCATGGAGAGGACGGCTTGCATGAGGAGAGTAAATCCCTCGCGGTCGGTGGACTGGAGAGAAGCTTCGTGCTCGAGCAAAAACTGAGAAAGCTCGGGCATCGCCCTCTTCGCCGTATCGTTCAATACGCCTCCGGAGCTTGCTCCGACGTTTGTATTCAATGTTCCGTTGGGACGCAGTCCGTTGGCCAGCGCGCCTTTCTCCACAAGCAGCCGTGCGCATGTTTCACATCGCGCGGTGATGGCCGCCGAGAGCGAGGCGCCGGTACGGTCACCACCGGCAGGCACGCCGATGCTGAGGAGGTACTGAATCGCTTCAATGTCGCCGGTGCCGGCTGCAAGCGTCATCAACCGGTCCTCGAGTTCGGCTCCCTTGCTCACAAGAAGTTTCAGAACGGGAGTCGATCCGAACGTTGTGACGGCCACGCTCATCGGCGTCGCGCCGCGTTTGCCTTTGACTTTCACGTCGGCGCCCGCATCCAGCAACACTCGCGTCTTGGCCAAATTCGTCGCGGCGTACATCACCGCCGTGGAATCCTGCGCGTTCTTCGAATTGACATTGGCACCCTTGTCGATCAGCAGCTTCATCATTCTCGCGTCGGACTCGAGGACCGAATGCATCAAAGCCGTGGTGCCGTCTTTATCCACAGTGTTCACGTCCGCGCCCGCATCAATCAGTTTGCGAGCCTGCGCGTGATCGCCATTCCGGATCGCCGTCAACAGATCGGGCGCACCAGCGGCCAATAAAATCATCACAACGAAATGAAGCATTGTGGACCTCCTTAAAGCGATACAATGCCGGCAATGAATTCAGCCAGAAAAATATTAATTCTCGCGATTCTTCTAATGCTCTCGCCATTCTGCTGGGCGCAGCAGTTCGAAGGCGACTGGAATGTTCGGGATTTTACATTCAAGTCCGGTGAGAAACTACCGGAATTGCGCCTCCATTACATCACTCTCGGCTCGCCGGAACGCGATGCGGCAGGCCGCGTTCACAATGCGGTTCTCATCCTGCATGGAACGGGAGGCATCGGCCGGAATTTTCTGTCCGCGGAGTTCGGCGGAGAGCTATTCGGCAAAGGCCAGCCGCTGGATGCGACCCGCTACTACATCATCCTTCCTGACGCGATCGGGACCGGCGGCTCCAGCAGGCCGAGCAGCGGTCTGAGGATGAACTTTCCACACTACCGCTATGACGACATGGTGCGCGCCCAATATCTGCTGGTTCGCGACGGGCTCAAGGTGGATCACCTGCGCCTGGTCATGGGTACTTCCCAGGGTGGAATGCATACGTGGCTTTGGGGGGTGACCTATCCCGATTTCATGGATGCGCTGATGCCTATAGCCAGCGCGCCCGTGGAAATTGCTGGACGCAATCGCATGACCCGGACCATGGCCATCCAGGCTATTAAGAATGATCCGGACTGGAAGAACGGCGAATATACCACGCAGCCGCGTGGCCTGATGGCGGCGCGTAACATCCGTTCGATCATGACCGGCAGCGCCCTGCAATTTCAGAAGGAAAATCCAACGGCGGAGAAAGCCGATACGGCTGTTGAGGCAATGGGAAAGGCGGCTTTGCGAGGGGACGCGAATGACACGATCTATCAGTATGAAGCCTCGACGGATTACAATCCCTCGCCCATGCTCGAAAAGATCCAGGCGCCGCTGTTCGCCATCAATTCCGCTGATGATGAAATCAACCCCCCGGAGCTCGGCATCCTGGAGCGCGAAATCAAGCACGTGAAGCGCGGCCGCTACATTTTGATCCCGCTTAGCGACCAAACCCGCGGCCACCAGACCTACAACCGCGCCGTGCTCTGGAAAAATCACCTTCTCGAGTTGCTGCACTTCTCGGAGCCACACAGCGGCCAATGATCGGGCAGACGGTCTCTCATTACAAGATCGTCCAGCAGCTCGGCGCGGGTGGCATGGGTGTGGTTTATAAGGCTGAGGACGCCCGGTTGGGCCGGTCCGTCGCGGTAAAGTTCCTGCCGGAAGAGTGGTCCAGGGAACCGCAGGCCCTCGAAAGATTCCGCATCGAAGCGCGGGCGGCCTCCGCGCTGAACCATCCGCAGATCTGCACCATCTATGACATCGGTGAACACAACGGCCGCCCGTTCATCGTCATGGAATACCTCGACGGGCAGACGTTGAAAGAGCGTATTCACGGACAGCCGCTTCGCATCGATGAAATTCTGGACCTGGGAATTCAGATCGCGGGTGCGCTCGAGGCCGCCCACGCGAAGGGAATCGTGCACCGCGACATCAAGCCGGCGAACATCTTTGTTACCACGCAGGGACATGCGAAGATTCTCGACTTTGGGCTGGCCAAGCTGGCGCCGCAGAGTTCGCTGGGCACCGATGTATCCACCACGGCCGGGAAGGATCTGACATCGCCCGGCACTACGCTGGGAACGGTCGCATATATGTCGCCCGAACAGGCGCGAGCGGAGGAGGTCGATGGCCGAGCCGATCTCTTTTCCCTCGGATTGATTCTGTATGAAATGGCGACGGGCACTCAGGCGTTCGCAGGTCCCAGCGCCGCAGTCGTTTTCGATTCGATCTTGAACCGGAGTCCCATGCCGCCGGCGCGTCTGAATCCAACGATTCCTCTTGATCTGGATCGAACTATCGAGAAGGCTCTCGAGAAGGAGCGCCGCTTCCGATATCAGCACGCTTCGGAATTACGGGCCGATCTCGAGCGATTGAGACGAGACCTCTCGTCGGGACGGAGTTTCGTCGCGCCCCGGCCGGCCCCACAGGAAAGCGAACCCATTCAGGTAAGGGCATACCCCGTTGAAGCCGAGAGACGGCCGGGCAAAGCCGCTAAAACTGCTTTCATGCTCGGATTTATTCCGGGCGTTGGCGCCATCTATAACGGCGAATACAAGAAAGCGGCTATTCATTTGGCTATTTTCATTGTTCTGTCGCTGATCCTGAATGAAATGCCACGCTCAGTCGCGAGCCAGTTCAGTTGGGTGCGAGTCGCTTTCGTTTTTTACATGGCCTTCGAAGCGCGCCACACCGCACAAAAGAGGGGCTAAGCTCTAACTCTTCTCTCCACCGTCAGGACCGTAAAAGACCACCCATACAACCAAATCGTCAGTGAATTTCTCGAAGCGATGCACGACACCCGCCGGAGCAAACAGGAAATCGCCGGCGCTGAATATGGCTCTCTGCTCGCCGAAGACAAATTCACCTCTTCCGGTCACCACTATGTAGACTTCATCTCGTGTATGAGGGCCCTGGGGATCGTTTCCTTTCGGGGCGTAGATTTCGAGCGACAGCGTTCCATGCCTGAACAGCTCGGCAAACCGTTGGCCGCCGGGTCCCGGAATACGCGAAAGCGCATCTTTGAGTTGAACGAACTTGCCTTGAATGGATGATTTCATGACGGGCCTCAGCGCGGAAATGTGGGATTAACGGGGAAAAAGCGCGCAGGTTGGCCCCGCGTCTTGCAATACAGATTGCGTATCGTACGGATCTGTCCGTAGTGTACCGAGAGGTGAATCGCGTGATGATAGCTAAGAAGATACTGAAGCTCCATGCGTGGATAATTCCGGGAAGCGGCCTCCGTCCTTTGTTTCAACTGCTCTGAATTCATCTCGCGAAGGACAGCGATGAAGCGCGTGCAGGATGCATCGAGCGCTTTCAGGTTTTCTTCGAAATCAAAAGAAACAGAATCGATGACCTGTTGCTCTTCGGGCGTCACATCCGCGGGTATGGCCTCCCCTCGCTCGAGACCAGCCAACTGCCATTCCGTTTCCATGCGGAGATGCCGGATGATAAGGTTGATATTGTTTGCTTGAGGCAGAGGACGCCACTCGATCTCATCGGGTGTTAAATCCTTCAGGTCCTCTTTGAAGCGCCTCCAGACCCACTCATACATTTCGATCAGAGGCTCGACCGCCTCATGCATGCGGGCCCCCTATACGGTGAGGATTTCCTGTTCCTTCTTTTTCGCGACCTCTTCCAGTTTATGAATGTGGTCGTCGGTGAGCTTTTGAATTTCAGCGAGTGCGTGTTTTTCGTCGTCCTCGGAGATCGCCTTGTCCTTGAGCATTTTTTTCAAATGCTCGTTGCCGTCACGGCGGATATTGCGGACCGCCGTCCGATGTTCCTCGAGAACTTTGTGGACGTGCTTGGCGAGTGTTTTACGCCGCTCTTCGGTGAGAGGCGGGATAGGAATTCGAATCAAACGGCCGTCGTTCGACGGGTTCAGTCCGAGGTCCGAAGCGCGGATCGATTTCTCGATCGGGCCCACGAGCGAAACGTCGTAGGGCTGAACGGTGACGAGCGTGGGATCCGGCGTTCCGAGTTGCGCAACCTGATTGATAGGAGTCGGGGTTCCGTAGTAATCGACCTGGATGTTATCAAGAATGGAAATCGAAGCGCGGCCGGTCCGAATCGATGAGAGCTCTTTTCGGATATCGTCGATGGCCTTTTCCATGCGCTTCCGGATTTGAGCAACCTCGTCTTTGATCGCCATAATTGCCTCAAATGAATGTTGCTAATAAACCAGTGACCCGACTTTTTCTCCTTCAATAACGCGGCGGATATTTCCCCTATTACGAATGTTGAAAACGATGATCGGAACGCGATTGTCCTTGCACAGCGAAATCGCCGTGCTGTCCATGACGGCCAGGCCCTGCGTCAGAACCTCGATGTAAGAAATCTCCGAATACATCTTGGCGTTGGCGAACTTGACTGGATCCGCGTCGTAGATTCCATCCACCTTCGTGGCTTTAAGAATCACTTCGGCTTTGATCTCGGTTGCGCGGAGCGCCGCCGTCGTATCGGTGGAAAAATAAGGATTCCCGGTTCCCGCAGCGAAGATGACGACGCGGCCTTTTTCGAGATGGCGGATGGCGCGCCGCCGGATGAACATCTCGGCAACTTCTTTCATCTCGATGGCGGATTGAACGCGCGTGTAGACGTCCATTTTTTCCAGAGCGTCCTGCAGCGCGAGCGCATTCATGACCGTGGCGAGCATGCCCATGTAGTCAGCAGACACGCGATCGATTCCCTGAGCGCTTGCAGAGAGCCCCCGGAAGATATTGCCGCCGCCGATGACGACGGCAACCTCGACCCCGAGACCGTGGACATCCTTGATCTCCGCAGCAATGCGGCGCACGATATCGGGATCGATTCCGAATCCCTTGTCGCCCATCAGTGATTCGCCGCTCAATTTGAGAAGCACTCTTTTGTATTTAGTAGTCACTAGTTGTTTTGTTCGCCCAACGCGGCAGCTACATCTCCAGCCAAGTCGGTTGAGCGTTTCTCCAGGCCTTCGCCCGTCTTGAATCGTGCGAACCGGCGGACCTGAATGTTCTCGCCGATCTTGCCGACGAGATTGTTGATCAGGTCTTTCACCGTGATCGCCGGGTCCTTGACGAACTTCTGATCGTAAAGGCACGCCATTTCATAAAACGACTCGAGTTTGCCTTCGGCGATTTTATCGATAATGTGTTCCGGCTTTCCAGAACCGCGTGCCTGATCCTTGTAAATTTCCTTTTCTTTCTCGAGGACCTCGGCCGGCACATCCTCGCGCTTGACGTACAGAGGATTTTGAGCGGCGATGTGCATCGCGATGTCCTTCACCAGCGCCTGAAACTCGTCACTGCGTGCCGCGAAGTCGGTTTCGGAATTGACTTCGACGAGGACGCCGAGCTTCCCTCCGGAATGAATGTAGTGTCCGATCATGCCTTCAGCGGCAATTCGGGAGGCTTTCTTCTGGGCGGAAGCCAAGCCCTTCTTTCGCAGAACGACGATGGCCGCTTCCATATCGCCCTTCGATTCCATGAGGGCGTTCTTGCAGTCCATCATGCCTGCGCCGGTTTTCTCGCGGAGTTCTTTCACGTGTTTCGCGTCGATTTGCATGACTATCCTCTCACTTTAGTTCTGAACAGAAAAATAGCCACAAAACGGCACAAAATACACAAAAAGACTTTTGTGAATTTTGTGCCTTTTTGTGGCTGCTGTTTTTTACATCATTGCGGCTTCGTTCGGAGTCTGTACCGGCTCTTCGTCGGACGCAACGTGTGTGCGTTCGGACTTGGCCGACCGGCCGAAAGGCGTAACCACGTTTTCGTCTTCGGGCTGGCCGCCTTCGGTTTGCGGCTTCGGTGCAGCGGCGGCATCCTTGTTCACGGCCTGGCCTTCGATCACGGACTCTGAAATCTTTGAAGCGAACAAACGAATCGCGCGCAATGCGTCGTCATTACCGGGGATCACGTAATCGACCACATCCGGGTCGCAATTCGTATCCACGATGGCAATAACCGGAATTCCAAGGCGTCGCGCTTCGGCGACGGCAATTTCTTCGTTCTTCGAGTCGATGACGAACATCGCATCCGGCAAGCCGGTCATGTTCTTGATGCCTGCAAGGTTCTTTTCGAGAGCTTTGCGTTCCCGTTCCAATCGGGTGACTTCTTTTTTCGGCAAAAGTTCGTAACGGCCGTCTGTGGCCATGGCATCGAGCTCTTTTAATCTCTTGATCGATTTCTGAATGGTTGCGAAATTGGTCAGCAACCCGCCGAGCCAACGCTGATTGACGAAAAACATTCCGCAGCGCTGCGCTTCTTCAGCGATAGCATCCTGCGCCTGGCGCTTGGTTCCGACAAACAAAACTGTTTTTCCCTGGGCCGCAAGATCGGTCACGAACTGCGTTGCTTCTTTGAACAGGCGGAGAGTCTTTTGAAGATCGATGATATAGATTCCGTTGCGTTCACCGAAAATGTACTGCTTCATTTTCGGGTTCCACCGCTTGGTCTGGTGTCCGAAATGGACGCCAGCTTCCAAAAGTTCCTTCATTGTAATAGACGCCAAATAAACCTCCGTTTCAGATTTTCCAACTTAGTGTCTTCGTGTCTTTGTGTCTCTGTGTTTCAAATCACAAAGGCACTAAGACACAAAGCCACGAAAGAAACAAAATCGCGAGTGGGGAGGCGATCCCGACTGGCGATAACCAACTTACCTTTTCGAGAACTGGAAGCGTTTTCGCGCTCCCGGTTGCCCGTACTTCTTACGTTCTTTCATGCGCGGATCGCGCGTGAGAAATCCTTCCTTCTTCAGGACGCCCCGCAACTCGGTACTGAATTCGACGAGGGCGCGCGCGATCCCGTGCTGTACCGCACCGGCCTGCCCGTGCATGCCACCGCCGTCGACAGTAATGACAACATCGAATTTGTTCAGGGTGTCGGACGCCTCGAGTGGCCGCTTGACCAGCATCCGGTGGGTTTCATCAAAGAAGTACTGCTCTAAAGATCGATTATTGACTTTGAAGTTGCCTGTACCCGGCCGAAGAATCACACGGGCTGTGGATGTTTTTCGGCGGCCCGTGCCGTTGTGCTGAACTGAACTCAAATAACCTCCAAACGTTCCGGTTGCTGTGCCGCGTGCGGATGTTGTTCCGCCAGGTAAACCTTCAAGCGTTTTACGAAACGCTTACGCAGCCTGTTCTTCGGCAGCATCCCGAGAACGGCTTCGCGAATCATCTTATCCGGCTTCGTTTCAAAAACCTTACGGGCGGCCACTTCTCGCAATCCACCGGGATATCGAGTGTGCCACCGGTAAACCTTTTTATCGAGTTTTTCGCCAGTGAGTTTAATCTTCTCTGCATTAATAATAATGACATGGTCGCCGCTGACGAGGAAAGGGGCGTAGTAAGGCCGATGTTTTCCACACAAAATGGTAGCCGCTTTCGTCGCGACACGTCCAAGTACTTGATTCGTAGCGTCGATCACGTACCATTTGTCCAGGGCGGCTAATTCGCCGGCCGTCATAAATCGGGTAGACATGCTCAGTCCTCTCAACAGTCGATAGCCAAAAATTTGATACTATAGGAGCCCTCACACCATGTCAAGCAGCCCGCTCATTGTTCTCATGGCGTTAACGTCACTTCTGGTGCTTCCCGGAGCCGCCTCACAGGCAGCGCAGACGGGGTCTGTGGCGGATCTGCTACTCAAAGATGAACTCCAGCAAGCGGAGACCCTTCTCGCAAAGCAGCCGAGGACGGCCGAAACCGTGGCGTTGCGTGGCGAGGTCGAATTCCGGAAGGGAAATTTCGCCCAGGCGGATGCGCTCTACAAGGAAGCCGTGCGCATGGACGCGAGGAATGCGCGGGGACACTTCGGGCTCGGGAAGCTCGCGATGGGCAAAGTCAAGGGCAAACTGGCCGTTGAGGAGATGAAGAAGGCCATTGAGCTGGACCCGAAAGAGCCGCTGTATCACCTCTATGCCAGCGAGGCCTGGAGTATCGAGAAGAACTACGTCGAGCAGCGGAAGCAGCTCGAAGAGTATCTGCGGCTGAATCCCAATGACCCGGACCGCGTCACGGAAGCGAAGGCCGGTCTTGAAATGCTCAAAGTGATGGGCACCACAGATGTCGGCGTGGTCACGGCGCCTGAAAATCCTGCCCCGATTCGATTTCAAAAAGCCCTGAATCTGATCTTCACCAAGCTGACGATCAACGGCCACGGCCCGTACAACTTCGCGATCGATACGGGCGCGACCCAGACCGTCATCAGTGAAAAGCTGGTTGCGGAAACCTCATTGCAACCGATCACCTCGACCGTAGTTTATGGCATCGGCGGCGCCGGAAAGGTCGAAACGAAACTCTATGCGGTGAAGGAACTCGCGGTCGGCGATGTGAAGATCAAGAACATCCCCGTTGGCACATTCAACGATCCTCTCGTGTCGCAGCTTGCCGATGGAATTCTCGGCACCGCGGCGCTTTCCGACTTTACGATCACGGTGAATTACCCTGCCAGCCAGCTCGAGATCTCGCGGAAACGGCCCGCGATCACAGCGGACACCGAGGTTCTCCCCGCGTGGTATTTCAGCAATCTCCTGCTCGTTCAGATCAACGTGAATGGAAAGCCAGGCAACTTCATCGTGGATACCGGAGCGGTGACTACCGTTCTCTCTCACAGTATGGCTGCGCAACTCGGTGTCAATCCGAACACGCCGGGGGCGAAAATCGATCTGGGTATCGCCGGTGTGGGCGGGTTTGAAGGCATCGTGCTGAAAGTGCCCAACGTCACATTCAAGACGGCCAAGAATACCGAGTCCTTTCCACAGGTCGTTGCCATCGATCTGAAACAGATTTCGAAGATGATCGGAACTGAAGTGGCCGGCGTGGCAGGTTTCGACTTCTTTTCGGATTACAAAGTCACACTCGATTACTACGGCGCCGAAGTGCGACTCAACAAGTAAGCGCCTCCAACGAAATCCGTAATCACATAGCCTTCGCTGAAATAGCGCTGGCATGCTGCGCGAACGCGATCCTGCCAGGCTTTCGCGGCAGCGAGGTCGGTTCGACGGAGTTCGTTGATGTTCTCCGGGATTTCGATTCGCACTGATTTATCGTCATGGGTCTTCACTCGATCCGCCTTCAGCCGCCATTCCGCAACAAATCGATCGGTGGGCAAACCTTGATGCAGCGTGCTGCTGGAATATCCGTAAACGTTCTCCTCGTAGCTCCTGACGATGACGCCCAGCTTGCACAGATTGAAATGCGCGTTCAGCCTCTGCAGCGGATCGAAAGTCCAGTGGATTTCATCGATGCCCGAGGCGAGCGCTTCCTCGCGTTGACGAAGCTTCAACTGCAGTCCGAGACCTTTCTTCCGGTAGTCGTCAACCACGGCTGTCATGTGTGACCACCAGAACAGTTTCTTTTCCTCGTTTCCTGGTATCCAGCCAAGATTCGCCATGGAAAAGCCGATCATCCGTCCGGATGGTTCTTCGGCAACAAGTACCGCACCGCCAAACCGATTAGCGATCATGAGAATCGGTACGGCGGCGAGGTCCGCACTATCGGTGTAACCCCAGACCTGTTTCTCGAGCTCGACGACCTTCTGATAGTCCTCGACTCCCTGCGCCCGGCGGATCTGTACGTCGACTTCCTTCATGGCTCCGAAATAAAATAGTAACGCGACTATTCATGAAACCTGAACGACGCAATCCGCGCTCTGTTGACATCGATCTCTTTCCAACCGAACGCATTTTGAAAATCATCAATGCCGAAGACGCGCAAGTTGCGAATGCCGTCGCGGCAGCAATTCCTGAGATCGCAAAGGTCGTCGATGCGGCTGCCCAATCCATTCGAGCCGGCGGGCGCATTATGTATGTCGGCGCCGGCACAAGTGGACGCATCGCCGTCATTGACGCGGTCGAATGCCCGCCAACGTTCGGCATACCGGCGGAATGGGTGCAGGTTGTGCTGGCCGGCGGTTCCAGAGCGTTCACGCACGCGGTCGAAGGATCCGAAGACAATCGCGATAAAGCCGCCGCAGATCTCAAGCCGAAAAAGCTAACGAAGGACGATCTCGTCATTGGGATCGCTGCAAGCGGGAGCACGCCCTATACACATGCTGCTCTCGAATTCGCGAAGAGCAAAGGCGCGACGACCGCTGCCATTGTTTGCGCGGAAAATAGCCCTATGTCGAAGACCGCCGATATCACGGTGTACACTCCAGTCGGTCCCGAAGTGATCAGCGGATCGACACGGATGAAGGCGGGGACGGCACAAAAACTCGTGCTCAACATGATCAGCACGGCGACGATGATCAAGCTCGGCATGACCTACAGCAACTGGATGATCAATGTCAGCATGACGAATCGCAAGCTGCGCGAACGCGGTACACACATTCTCCAGGAAATCATGGGAGTCAAGCCCGACGAGGCTGCGCGATTAGTGGACGCCTCCGGATCGAACCTGAAGGTGGCGGTCGTTATGGGTGCCACCGGCTGCACCAGGCAACAGGCTGAAACACGCCTGGCTGAAGCAAACGGAAATCTGCGCGCCGTTATCAGCCACCTTGGAAGCGGTCGTGAGTAAAAACGCGCTCATCGCCATCGATGCCGGTACCCTGTTGACGCCCGCGAGAAAATTCACGCCAGGCCGTGTCCTTATCGACGGAGGTTCGATCGTTGAAG
>Ga0207646_10003983_pt1 | contig 16374 bp, 16 predicted proteins | sample KBSK5502metaG_FD_184343 | JGI IMG/M metagenome (GOLD analysis project Ga0207646, IMG submission 184343) | Corn, switchgrass and miscanthus rhizosphere microbial communities from Kellogg Biological Station, Michigan, USA - KBS K5-50-2 metaG... | ecosystem: Host-associated > Plants > Roots >... | reverse complement strand
CCAGTGGCCGTTGAAGAAGTGGGCGTGACGTCGGTCCCAATCTCGATGCTGGTCGCTACCTTCGCGAGCAAAGATATGATGTTGTGTGCTCAAGGCCGCTTCATTGGACGGTCTTGCCACCGTCGTGCGTGAAGCTTGTCCGTTACGATTGATGCCGCCGGCGTTTGTTAGGCTTCGAGTCGAACGTGCGCCCGAACTCTGCACTACGGGTGACCGCGACGGCACGAAGGAACGGACATGTGTCGGTGCAGTCGCAACGTGCGGAACAGTCGAAGGACGATGCACGCCGAAGCCGACTCCACCTCCGCGGTAGGCTGCTCCTCTAGAGATTGAGTACGGCGCACTAAAACCGCCGCCTCCGAAGTGAGGAGCTCCACCGAAGCCACCGACACGGCCGCCGCCACCAAAGTGGCCGCCACCACCTCCACCAAAACCACCACCAAAGCCGCCTCCACCTCCGCCGCCGTGGGGACCTGCCCATCCGGCTTGAGCTAGGGCGATCAATGTGATGCCAGCTAAGCTAAATAATCTTAATTTTTTCATACCTAACGGTCGCCACTCTCTGGCTTCTCAGCCATGGCGCGTCCGCGGGATTTTATCGTGCCACCTAAGAGTCGACGCTTGTTCCCTCTTTCGAGTGAGAGGGTTGCGTCCAAGATGCGAATATCTCAAAAGAGCGGCCAGAACATTCCGAACAACGCACTCATGGTCAGAATCGAAACAAAGACTAGCTCCCACGAGCTCACACGTTGCGGTACGGAAAGATTGACATATGGATTTGCGCGCTCTCCAAAGACCAAACGCAGACTGTCGGGATGGTTATCGAAAATCAGAATGCGCCGTATTTTCCTGCCTTCTGCCGTAGTTGAAGCCGGCCACCGACTCACCTGCTTGATGATAAAAATCTTTCTTGTTCGGCGGCGCTGCCTGTCCACGGACGACGTCCGCGCCAAATTCAGTTGACCTTCGGTGATGCGTCCAACGAACGACGTCGGCAACGCCATCCCTCGATAGTGAGGCCTTTCTCTTTTCATAGCTCACGCTACGGCAGGGGATCGCATCGCCGCGATGGCGCGTAGGTGGGATTTTACGATCTTACGCGAGAGGCGATCACAGCCACCTCTTTAGGGAGAGGGCTTTTACTATCCAAAAATGCTGATCGTAAACGTCGGGGTTATCTCCGAAAGGCTCCAACTGAATTGCTTCGAGAGTGGGACGCGAAAAACGCTCCACGCGTAGACTGCGCCGAGCGCGATCTGCAAAAACACTCCCGCGATTGCGATTACCCAACGATTGCTCGTTCGCATTGACCTAGATCGGCATGATTACCCCGCCATTTTTTGGTATCGCGTCGTAGGTTGCCTTGTCGATTTTCAAATGCGCCATGACCAGTTCCGCCGGAGTGTGGGCCAGCCACTCCGAAAATGAGAATTCTTGAAAGAGATTACTCTTGAACATCTCCAGGAACACCAAATCGGTGTCGCCTGTGTTCTCGATGTAATGCAGCAACGTTTTCTCTATATAACCGACATCCCCCTCTTGAAAATCCATCGTCCGCGCCTTGTTGCCGGTCGCGACAATTGTCATTCGTCCCTTTCCACTGATGTAGAATTGCCATTCGTCCGCGTTCGGATGCCAGTGCAGCTCTCTTAGCCCGCCCGGACGAACTGTGACGAGCGCCATGGCCGTAGTTGTGACCTTGAAATTGCGTGAATCGACAATCCGCACATCGCCAGACTTCGTTTGTTTCGTCGGCGGCATTTCCATCGTGCGAAAAGCAAAATCCTTGGGCGACTTTCCTAATGCTCCGGCCGCGGTTTTCTGATCGGCCTCCAGTCCTCCTGGAACGTCAGTTTGAAAGATGAACAGCTCTTGCCTAGGCAGATTGGCAAACGCCTGTTCGCCAACGGTAAAGTTTTTTGCCAGCACCTCGAGTGGCAGGTGCGCCATCGCGTCGCTTAGCAGCACCGTTTCCGACTCCGAAAAATTACCGTCGTCGAACACGAGCATGAATTCGCAACCGTCAGGATTAAGGCCCTGAATCGAGTGCGGGATTCCGCTCGGGAAAAACCAAAGATCGTTTTTCTTCACGTCGGCAACGAAACTTTTTCCGTCGGCGTCAATTGCCGTAATCCGCGCCGTGCCGTAAAGCATGATGGCCCACTCGGCGGAAGTGTGCCAATGCAACTCCCGGACGCCTCCGGCAGTCAGTCTCATGTTTACACCCGCCAGGGACTTGGAGACGGGCAGTTCCCGAACTGTCACTTCCCGTGACCATCCGCCTTCGTAAGTCCGTTTGTTCGCAAAAGAGAATGGATACTTGAAGTTTTGGACCAGGCTCTTGGAGTCCGTCGCGGGTGGCCAGATCGAATCCGGGTTTTGCCCATCAAGTGCCGGATTGGCTGGCCCAGGGTCGCTCTTGCTTCGGTCCGCGCCTGCCACTTTTTGCAGTGCGGCAATGCTGCCGATCGCGACAGCGGTTTTTCCAATAAAGTTCCGACGAGTGAGTATGCTCATAATTATTTCTCCTGACAGTTCTGATTGGTTGTAACTGCTTTGAAGTTGTTCATCTCACGCGCTCCAGACCTGAAACAGGAAGTAGATCAGAACCAGCGTTAAACCGGTCCAAACAGACAGAAATACTTCCTCACGATTATGCCGGACGACGGGCACATCGTTCTCGACGTTTGGATCGCGATCGAAAAATTGATGTCGCTTGCGAAAGATGACGACTCCACCGCACAACAAACCAAGCAGGGCAAAGCTGAAGGCAACGCGTAAAGCGGGAATGCCAACCTGCTCGATCACCGCCGTTAACGCGATCACTTGGTTGCTGATTAGCGTGTTCATTTTGGGGCTGAAAGGGTCGGGCGAACCCAATCACGCCTGTTGTCGGAAATTACGACGATATTTTCCGGCGGCGAAGGTCGGCGTGGATAGGGCGATCTGATCAACGCAAACGCGTTCGAAGCAAAGATCGACAATAGGACCGCCGCGATCACCAGAGAGCTATTCGTTTTCATGCGAAAAATCTATTGGCGCGTTCAATCGGTTACTACTCCGCGTCCGGAGGATTTTCCGATGCCACTGAAGAACGGATCGTGGCTCCCTCTTCAGAGGTCAACATAGCTTCGCCATCTTGATGTTGTCGCTAGTAACGCTCCGCGGCGAAAACAGATTCCGGATCGGAGCCGGAAACTTTGCCGACCGCAATCCAGCCAACGCGACTAATCAGCGCGCCGAGCAAAAATGAAATCGCTGCCAACGGAACGAGGCCGAAGAACCTCAGAACAAGCGCGAGTGGGCCGTTCAAGATTTCGCCGATCCGAATCAGCCAGCCCGAGCCATGCTCGTGGATCGCTCGATCGGCCGCGCCATGTTTGTCGACACTGAGCCAGATCAGGAGCGCCGATTCAACCGCCGCCGCGTAAAAGCCGATGAAGTTGAGCGCGGGAATTCGGTGACCGAGCAATTCCAACACTGCCGCGGCAGATCCCAATCCTGCCGTGCCAAAATGAATCGGCAGCAGTGTGCGATGCAAAAACCATGCCGGAATCGCGGTCGCCCCAATCAGCACGCCCGTGTAAGTCGCGAGCAAAGTTCCGAAGATCGCCGAACCAAAAATGAAGATGCCGGCGGCAAGGCGAAGGATTTGATCGAATGAGCCGGTGAAAACTTGATGGGCGTGCAGTTCGAGCGCGATGAGGCCTGGAACAACACATGCGCCGAACGCGCTGAGAATCCAGGCGCCCATCGACATCGCCGATCGGTGTTTAAAAACGCGCAGCATGTTGAGGAAGAGGTGAGGGCGACCAAGATCCATGATTAGCAAAATCGGTGAAAGGACTGCCCCAGCTATGGCTGCAAGCCACATGGCCGCCCGCGCAAGATCGACATGTTGAAAGATAACGGCGCCGCTCGCGATCACCGCGGACATCCCGGCAATTCCGCCGAAGAAAAAATAGAGCGGAACTTCCCATGTCCAGACCGGCGGTTTAACCACGGGCTGACCATAGTAACCCGGCTTTCTCGGAATCGGTCCGCCCGCAACATCGACACCTTTGCCCGGAATAACACCGTCCTTCCACGCTTGCTCGCGCAGCTCTTCGAGTCGCTTTTCGGATGGCGAATCAGTCGTCATGGGAAAAATGCGAATGCCACCAGCGTCGCGATGATTGATGCGATCGCCGTCGCGAACGCCGCGGTCCACGCCGACTTCAAGTAAATTGTTGGAATCTGCGGTTTCGGTGGAAGTCCGTAGGCTTCCGGTTCACCGAGAATCAAAAAGAACGCGTGGATGCCGCGAACGGAAGTTTCGGTTGGATCGTAAAGTTGCGCGTCGGCGTAACCGCTTTGTTGTAATTGCTGCACGCGCTCCGCTCCACGCGCGCGCAGATCATCGAGCCGGCCAAACACGATCGATTCGGTCGGACAAACTTTCGCACAGGCCGGAACGAGTCCGCTCTTTTGGCGATCGTAACAAAACGTGCATTTGAACGCGCCGCCCGCATCGTGAAGCGGTTCCGGTCGGCGATCGATCACACCGAACGGACACGACACCACGCAATAGCCGCAGCCGTTACAGACATCGTTCTGCACCAGCACCGAACCAACTTCAGTGCGAACGATTGATCCGGTCGGACACGCCTCAAGACAACCGGCCTCCTCACAATGCTTGCAAACGTCGGACAAGAAAACCCAGCGGAAGGGATCTTCTAATCGCGGATCGGTGGGCAGACCCATCGGACCGGCAACCTGATTTCCTTTTGGTCGATCTTGCTCGAGGAACATGACGTGCCGCCAGGTCGATGCGCCGAGATGACCGGTGTTGTCGTAAGAATTTCCCGACCAGGTGTAGCCGTCGTCCGGAACGTGGTTCCATTCTTTGCACGCGACTTCGCAAGCTTTGCAGCCGATGCAAACGCTAGGGTCAGTGAAGAACCCAACTTCGACATGATCCTGCACATAGGAATGCTTCCGCTGATTCGTGCTCTGGAGGCCTTCGCCGATCATCGACTGTCGATCTTTCCGTCCAGGCCGTGACCACCACCGGCTCTGCCGCAGGGCGCGCCGGGCGGCGGTTGTTCCGGATGCAAATTCGGTGGGCCACCCTCAGGGACGTATTTTTTGATCCACTCCTCGAACGCTGGTCCGCGCGGCAACCGACCAGGCACGATATTGCAAGCAAGCGCCTTCGCCTCCATGATCGTTACGTTCGGCTCGCCCGAAATCGGAACTAAATCGTTCGTGGCCCCACCCTTCACCGGTCCAGCCGAACCGAAATGAAACGGCATCGCGATTTGATGCACGGTTTTCCCGTCGAGATGCAGTGGCCGGATACGGCGGCTGACGAGTGCGCGCGCTTCAATTGCTCCGCGTAAACTGACGATCGAAATGTAATCGGCGTTGTCGATCTTTAGCTCGACGGCAAGCTCGGGGGACATTTCGGCGAACAGCTCCGGTTGCAACTCCGCAAGATGACTGAGAAAGCGCGACATGCCGCCAGCGGTGTGATGCTCCGTTAGTCGGTAGGTTGTGAGCACGAACGGAAATCGCGGGTCGCCCGGCGGCGCGAACCGGTTTTCCTGGCGGGTAAACCAATGTACAGCCGGGTTGGTGTCGCGCGAGTAAAGCGCGTTGTGCACCGGCGACTCGAGCGGTTCGTAGTGCGTCGGCATTGGTCCGTCCTGCAATCCGCTCGGGACATGAAGCCAGCCGAGTCCGTCTTCATGCAACATAAACGGCGCATCGCCCGGAATTGCATCAAGTCCACTCTCGTTTCCGGTCGGCCGAAATTCGGGTGACTTGTCGACCGGAAAATCGGGGACGTCGACGCCGGTCCATTTGCGCTGCGCCTGATCCCACCAGATCAATTTTTTGCGGTTGCTCCACGGCTCGCCGGTCGGTTTGGCGCTTGCTCTATTATATATGATGCGGCGATCGGCCGGCCAGGCGAAGCCCCAGCCGTGGCCAAGGTAATCCGTCGATTTCCGCGAAAGCGCCTTGTTGATTTTGTCCGGGCCGAGGACGCCGGAATAAATCCAGCCGCCGCTTGCCGTTGAGCCATCGGACTTCAGCCGCGGAAAACCGTCAACCTGCGGACCGTGATGCGGATTGCCTCCGCGATCGACACCGAACACGACTCCGTCTGCGTTGGGTTGAGGATCGGTGTACCAGCCGTTGATCTCTGCCAATACGGCTTCCATTTTTGGATCACCCGCCTCGTCTTCCGGGTACCACCAGTTGAGCGCGCGCAACGGTTCGTCTACAGGGTCGGTCGATTGCTTTGCTTTGGCGATCAGACGCAAGGCGAGTTGATGCATGAACCACCCTTCCGACCTCGCGTCGCCCGGCGGGTTCACCGCTTTCTCGCGCCACTGCAGAAGACGCTGCGTGTTGGTGAACGCGCCTTCCTTTTCCGCATGACCAGCGGCCGGAAAAAAGAAAACTTCCGTATCGATCTCATCCGTTTTCAATTCGCCGCGCTCGATCTCGGGAGAGTCGCGCCAAAATGTAGCGGCCTCGATCTCCACCATCTCGCGCACGACCAGCCATTTTAATTTCGACAATGACGTTCGTTGAAACCGGGAGTTGGCCGCGGCAACCGCCGGATTCTGGCCCATTATGAACATGCCTTCCATTTTTCCGTCGGCCATGTCGTAGAGATATTCGAAGAAGGAATGATTGCTGGTGATCTTCGGGACCCAGTTGTACCCGAAGTCGTTTTCGGCCGTTGCGTTCTTGCTGTAGTACGCCTTGAGCAAGCTGATGAAATATGCCGGAAAATTATTCCAGAGCCCAGTCGGCTTTGTGTGCCGCGTAAGGTAATCGCGCAGCGTCGATTCGCTGCCATCGCCGCGCGGCATTGGCAGATAACCGGGCAAAATATCGTAGAGCGTCGGAATGTCGGTCGAACCTTGAATGGATGCGTGCCCACGCAGCGCAAGAATACCGCCACCCGGGCGACCGATATTGCCCAGCAATAATTGCAGGATCGCCGCGGTGCGAATGATCTGAACGCCTTTTGAATGTTGCGTCCAACCGAGTGCATAGCAGATAGCGGCGGTTTTTTCGGGACCTGATGCAGCAACCAGCGCGTCTGCAACTTTGTGAAAAAGCGCCGGCGAAATGCCGCAAATTTTCTCTACCATCTCTGGCGTGTAACGAGCGAAGTGGCGGCGCAGCGTTTGGAAAACGCAGCGCGGATGTTGCAAGGTCAGATCGCGTTCGGGAAAACTAAGGCCGCGATCGCCATGGTAGAGCCAGCTCTCCCTGTCGTAGGCGCATTGCTCCTCGTTCCAGCCGGAGAAAAAGCCGGTCGCTCCTTCATCCGTGTCGCGAAAATCTTCGCGCAGAATGCAGGACGCATTGGTGAAATGCACCACGTAATCCCGGAAGAAAAGATTGTTCTCAATAATGTGCCTAACGAGTCCGCCCAAAAACGCGATGTCGCCGCCAGCGCGAATCGGAACCCAGATATCGGCCAGGGCGCTCGTGCGCGAAAATCTTGGATCGACATGTATGATGGTCGCCCCGCGCTCCTTTGCTTTCATCACCCAGCGGAAGCCGACCGGGTGCGCTTCCGCCATCGACGAGCCTTCGATTAAAATGCAATCGGCGTTAGCGAGATCTTGTTGCGCGGTCGTAGCTCCGCCCCGTCCGAAGGAGGTGCCCAGACCGGGCACCGTGCTGCTATGTCATATCCGCGCCTGGTTGGATATACAGACCATCCCCAGGCCGAGGGTAAATAGTTTTCGGATGAGATAATTCTCTTCGTTGTCCAGCGTGGCGCCGCCGAGATGACAGATCGCAGTCGTGTGATTGATGGTCACGCCGTCTTGTTTGTGAATGAAGGTTCGCTTGCGCGACTCCCAGACGCGGTCCGCCACCATGTCCATCGCGCGATCAAGCGAAATGTCGGTCCATTCTTTCGCACGCGACGCGCGATATTTCATTTTGGTCTCGCGCCGATCATGCGTGAGCAACTGATACGACGCGGCACCTTTCGGGCAAAGATTTCCCTGACTGATCGGACTCTCCGGATCACCCTCGATCGAAATCAGTTTGCCGTTCTTGTGATAAATGAGCTGGCCGCATCCAACTCCGCAGTACGGACAAATCGAGCGCGCCACTTGCGCACCATCGATCCGCGCATGCATCGCGCGCGTCTTGTCCGACATCGCTTCCAACCCCGTGCCGTCGGCCCGCTCACGAATCTGACGCATGAGCGGCCATTTCGAGAGCAAGCCAGTGAGCGACCTCATATTAATTAATCGCTTAAGCGCCAGTCTTCGTTGCTACCTTATTGATGGGCAGTGGTAAAGCGCGAAGAAATTCGGGTACAGCCATCGTTAAACAAGTTAATTTTGTGCTATCGGCGATTGATCTTGAGGTCGAATTGGGCGCTTGCGCGATTGCAAGAAAGCTACCAACGCGTCGACCTCCTGCGGTTTGAGTGAGCTGCCGAACGCCGGCATATTGCCGCCACCATTGACGATGCGAATGACCATATTATCTCGCGTCAGTTTGTCTCCGATGTAGGTGAGGTCGGGTCCGCGGCGGCCGCCGTGACCCTGGATAAGGTGACAATTGAGACAGGCTTTATCGTGAAAAAGCTGTGCGCCCGCGAAGACCGGTCCACTCGTTGCGCCAATAACTTTTTCACTGAGCGGCAAAGCTTCGAAATTCGGCGACCAGGGCGATTGCTGTCCCGCCACCCAGAGCGAGCCGATCATAATTACGGACAAGCAAACGACCGCAATTGCCCATGGGCGCCGAGAGGCGGCGCGCTCGCCCTTATGATTTAGGACTGGAATAATTAGCAAGATCAGGCCGATAAGGACCGGCATCAGGATCATGACGTAGCCTTCGATTCTGGCCGGGATCAACGCGAGCAGCGCAAAGTACCAAAGAAGATACCAGTCGGGACGTGGATCGGCGGCGAGCACGCTCGGATCAGGAGGTTGGTCGAGCGCAGGCGGGCCGACGAAGAATGCAAACGCTGCTATCGCCAGAATGAGCGCAGTGACAAAGACAGCATCGCGCCAGGCTAAGTCGGGCCAAAATGGCCGTCCGCTTTTTTTGAGCACTTCCTCATACTCCTTGCGATAGGTTTTTGGGTCTACCGGTTTGCCGGCTGTTGGCGGCTCCGAAATGCCGTGGCGCAAGACGAGCCACAGGTGCAGACCGATAAAGGCAAACATGATTCCGGGAAGGACAAAGACGTGGATGGCAAAAAAGCGGCTCAACGTGGCGCCGCCGATGGTGGTGCCTCCCAAAATAAACTTCGCCAGCCAATCGCCAATCAACGGAACGCGACCAGCTTGCTCAGCTGCTACTACTACGGACCAGGCCGCGGTTTGATCCCAGCGCAACAATTGGCCGGTAAATCCCATGGCCAGCGTGAAACCGAGCAATAGGACACCGGTCGTCCAGGTCATTTCACGCGGGAATTTGTAGGAGCCAAACAAAAAAGTTTGCGCCATGTGCGCCCCGACCATTAGCACCATGGCCGAAGCGCCGTAGTAATGGAGTCCACGCAGGAAGCGACCGAACGGCGCGTCGTTCGTGATGAAGACGAGTGTCTCGTAGGCCTGGGAAGACGACGGGATATAGGAAAATGCCAGCACTACGCCGCTCGCCACTTGGACGATGAAAGCAACCAGGGTAGCGGTTCCAAAAACGTACCACCACTTGGCGTCTTGCGGCGCGATATGTTTCATCGGCTTGAGCAGCACGCTGATCCCGATCCGATCATCGAGCCAAAGCCACACCGTCTTGAAGAGTCGCGTCATAACGTCGTGGAAATAGGAACCACGACTGATTTCATTTGCACTTCGCCATTTTCCACGCGCACATCGTAGCGAAACAGCGGGCGCGGCGGCGGACCGGCGGCGACGTTCCCATCGCTGTAGTAGACGCCGCCGTGGCATGGACACATGAAGAGTTCGGCACCCTCCATCCAGCGCACCGGGCAACCGAGGTGAGTACAGTTAGCCGAGAATGCAATAAAGCTGCTCTCGCTTTCGCGTCGCAACCAGACCGCGTTCTTCGCCGTGATGCCGGCCCAGGGCAACGGCGACGGATCGAGAACGGTAACTGTCACCGTCTTACCGATTTGAAAGTCGTTTGTCTTGCCGAGAGTTACCCATTTCTCGGGGGGTTTGCGAAACAACGGCGCGACGATGAAACCAACGAGTGGGATTCCCACGACCGCCGCGCAAAAGCCTGCGAGTGCGATCGACAGTTTCTCGAAGAAGCGGCGCCGGCTGATCTCTTCCGGCGCTTCAAGGGAGAGCGAAGAGTGGTCAGTGATGTTTTCGTTCACTTCGAATTTCCGTGATCCATCCAGCAAGCGAGGCGCTGAAGAGGGCAAGGCCGACAACGAAGGTGACCCACGAAGTGATCAAGCCCCAAAAGAGAAACGCGATTCCCATCGCCAAACCGGCGGGGAAATATGTTGGCCGCGGGAGATGTTCCGCCGGCAGGACCTCCCAGTTTGGGTGAGCAATGGGTGATTGTTCGTCAGGCATTAGATTCCTCCGCCTGTGGGACTGGATCCGAATGCCAGCGAGCGAGCTGCGCCAGAATTGCGGTAAGATAAATCAAGCACATCGGAACCCACATCAGCAGTCCGCCGATTTGCTGGTCTCTGTCACTCGTTAGGCCCCAGTTATCCCTGATCGTGCCAAGCATTCCCAAGCGATCGACAGGCTGTTGGTAAACCGTGCAAATCGAAACTGGCGCGAAGGTCAGAATAATGCCGAGGACGCTACAGGCAGTGCACGCGGTGAACAGATAAACAATCCCCGCAGCCGGTGAGAGCCGATCCGTGTCGCGCGGGGCGAGCACCTGCCACCAAAACACGCTTCCCATTAAGAGGAGCGAGGTTGTTTGAATCGCGAAGACGGTCCTTGACGTGGTCGCCGCGTTGCAAAGCGCGGGCGCGTGCCAGAGCCACATCGCTCCAACGCCGGCGGTCCAACCGATAAACGGATGAGTCAAGGCGATGAGTGGGCGTGGAAGCGAAAACGACCGCGGCAAACTTAATAACAAAAGCGCGGGAGCGATGAGCACAAGCAGGATGTGCTGAACCATGTGCGCGCTGAAAAGATAACCGTCGGCCAACGCATTGACTGGCGAGATAAGGGCGAAGAGAAACACGACGATCGCGGCGCCAAGATAGGCGGGGCGGCCCCGTCGCCGGAAGGCGAGAAAATATCCCGCGAGGGCGAGCGCGCAAAAAAGCAGGAGAGTGGAATTCCATCTCCAGGCGGTAGTGAGGAATTGGTATGTAGTCATCGAAGGAGTGGAAGGATGTAAACGGTGAGCAAAACAAAAACCCAAACGATATCGACGAAATGCCAGTAGTAGCCCGCGGCTGCGAACGCAGATCCGTGGCCGGAAGCAAAATCGCCTTGCCACGCGAGCCAGAGAAAAATCAGAAGCGCGACCAGACCGAAGAGCACGTGCAAACCGTGAAAGCCGGTGAGAGTGAAGAACGTCGTCGCAAAAAGGTTAGTGCTGACATCGACTCCGGTTTGAAACAATTTCCAATACTCGAGTCCCTGGCCAACTAAGAAGACACCGCCGAGCGCGATGGTGAGCGCGAGCCAACCAAGCATGGAGCCGCGACGTCGTTTGCTGATCGCAATCTCGGATCGCCAAAAGGTGAAACTGCTCGCGAAAAGGCAAAGGCTAAAAACCAGTGTCCGCCCCACGGCGAGTTCCTTTGGTCCGGGACCGGGCTGCGGCCGGGCGTAGAAATACAAATACGCGAGCAGGAGAACCGCAAAGAACCCAGCTTCGGAAAGGATGAAGGTAAGAATGCCAACCTTGTTCTTGTCCGGACTCTCGATCTCCGAGCTGTTCTTGCCAACCACGGGATCGGGCCGGTCAGGATTCGCGATATCCCATAACGGTCGACGGCTGCAGATTGGCGGCAGCGCGTCAAAATTTTCATGCGGCGGCGGCGAAGTCGTAGCCCATTCCAGCGTCCACGCGTTCCAGGGATTATCGCCCGCTATTTTTCCTCGAAAGAACGAGACAACGAGGTTCCAAACGAGAATGAGCGATGCTGCGGTCATAAAGAAAGCGCCGGCGGTCGAGAGCATGTTCATCCAACCCCAATGCGGAATGTCCGGATAAGTGAACACGCGGCGCGGCATTCCGTAGAGACCAAGAAAATGCTGAATAATAAACGTCATGTTGAACCCGATGACCATCAGCCAGAAAGCCCATTTGCCGAGCCGCTCCGAGAGCATACGCCCACTCATTTTCGGAAACCAATATTGGACGCCCGCCATGAGCGCGAAGAGGATCCCGCCTGCGACAACGAAGTGAAAATGCGCGATGAGAAAATAGCTGTTTTTTGTCTGCCAATCGAGCGGCACGACCGCATGGCTGATCCCGGTTATCCCGGCGCAAAGGAATTGAATGAGAAAGGCGATGCAACAGAGCATCGGCACGTCAAAGCGGATCCGCCCGCCGAGCATTGTTGCCGTCCAACTGAGCACCTTCACGCCGGTTGGAATCGCGATCAGCAGGGAAGTGATGGCAAAAAACGAATCGGCTGCGCGGCCCATCCCCACCGTAAACATGTGGTGGCCCCAAACACTCATGCTCAGGATCGCGATTGCCACGGTTGAGCCAGCGACAAACTCGTAGCCGAAAATCGGTTTCCTGGAGAAAACCGGGATCACTTCCGAAACAATCCCGAAGGCCGGAAGCACCATGATGTACACCTCCGGATGACCGAATGCCCAAAAGATGTGCTGCCACAAAACCGCCGAACCGCCATGGAAGGGCAGGAAAAAATGGCCCTCAAGCTGTCGATCGATCAGAAGCATCGCCAACCCGGCGTTTAAAACCGGCAGCGCGAGAATGATGATGAAAGCATTGACGAAATTGATCCAGGTAAAGAGCGGAAGACGCCGCATCGTCATTCCCGGCGCCCGCCGGGAGATGACTGTCGCGATGACATTGATAGCAAAGCTGATCGATCCGATGCCGAGCACGAACAGCGCGACCGCCCAGTAATCGACGCCGAGAGTTGAGGAATACGGTGTCTCGCTTAAAGGCGTGTAGGAAAACCAGCCGACCGCGGGAGCGCCGCCCGCGAGCACGCTGAAGTGCAAAAGAATTCCTCCGAACGGGACCAACCAGAAACCAAGCGCGTTCAGACGTGGGAAGGCCATGTCGCGGGCGCCGATCTGCAAGGGAAGGAAATAATTTACGAAGCCGAACGACAGCGGCATGATGACGAGAAAAATCATCGTCGTGCCATGCATCGTGAAGAGTTGATTGTAGGTATCCGGCTGAAGGAAATGATTATTGGGTAGGGCTAGTTGCAGGCGCATGAAAAGCGCCTCGGTCCCGCCGACTACAAAAAAGAATAGACCGGCCAAGAGGTAGAGAATGGCGATGCGTTTATGGTCAACCGTAGAAAGCCACGCAAGTCGATGATGCCCCCGCTCAGCAGGGTCTAATACCATTGCCAGGGGCGCGGCGGTCGTGCCGTTCATCGTAATGTCTCCAGATATTCTCCGAGTTCGTCGAGCTCTTGGTCGGTGAAATTGAAATCCGGCATGAGAGCGCCCGGCTTGATGTGCTGCGGGTTCTTGAGCCAGCGCCGCATATTTGCGGGAGTGTTTTCCAGGATGCCGGCGGCGAGTTGTCTGCGGCTGGCGACATGCGTGAGATCCGGCGCGACGCGCGCATCGGCGCCGGTCACGCCGCGGATTGCGTGGCAATTGATACAGGTCGATGTCTGAAACAATGCCAATCCTTTGCCTGCGACGTCGCTTGTCGGCGCCTGGCCCGGCTGAAGTTGGGCCCGTTGCCACTCTTCGAACTTCGAAGGCTCGTCCGCGACGACCAGGATGCGCATCCACGCGTGTTGCGTGCCACAAAATTCCGAGCATTGGCCGATGTAAATGCCTGGTTTATCCGCTTGTAACCAAATGTGGTTGAGCTGGCCCGGTACCGTCGTCATTTTGCGCGCCAACTCCGGCACCCAAAATTCGTGCAACACATCCTTCGAATCCAACCGCACCGATAAAGGTTTGCCGACCGGAATGTGGATTTCGTTCGCCGTCACCGCTCCCGACGCTGGATACTGTGCTTCCCACCAGAATTGATGTCCTGTCACAACCAAGTCGGGTGAAGGCGCGGGCGGCGGATCGGAGCGATTCATTCCGCGCAGCGTCAGCACAAAAAGGAACACGACGATCAGGAACGGAATCGCCGTCCAGATGATTTCCACTTTCTCGCTTCCCGCGAACTGCTTCGGCTCGGGCTCACCGTCGCGCCCGCGGAAACGAAAGATCGCGTAGACGATCGCGCCTGTTACGATGACGAAAATGAGGACGAAGATGATCGTTGAAACGATCCCCAAATCGTAAATCGCCCGTGCCTGCGGCGACTGTGGATCCAGCGCATTTGAGGTGTGCATCGCAGGGACCTACATTTTTTCCTATCCTATCTTCTCAAAAGCCCACGCCGTCCCCGCGCCCATGAATCTGACGAATGAGCGGCTATTTCCAAAGCAGCCAGCGAGTGACGCCATATCGTTTCAACCGCCTACGTCGTTGCTATTCGCTTTGCGGGCGGTCGTAAAGAGCAATGTTTTCCGCACCTCATGAACGGGCTGTGAATACGAAATCCCGCCGCAGTGCCGGAGGTCGCCGTCGCGGCGAGTTACTACTTCGTCACATCGCGCTGGATGGCGATCGGCGGCTGCGACGATGTTTAGTCCTCGACGAGCGTCGCGCGCTCCGAATCGTCCCACACCGCCGTAAAGGTGTAAGTCTTACCAGGCTTTGCGTTCAACGGAATTTGATACGCGGATTGCTCCGGGTAGGTCTTTGGATTTGTAGTGATCGACACGACATGCTTTCCGGGAGACAAGGCCGCGTCGTAATTCTGATTGATCGCCAGAACTGCAACCTGGACGCCGTCGATAGCGAGGTTAATTGACTCGTTTAATCCAAAATTCGCTGATCTGTTTATGACCAGGCGGGCCTCATCGGCCGGGCGTGCCTGGATTGGTGCGGTTGCAATAAAATTGCACGCGATTGCAACCATGATGCTGAATAGTTTCATTTTAGTTTTCATATTGGTTTTTGTTGTCTGTTCTTCGTGTCGCGCGGACATTTTCTAAAAGCTCGGTTGACTCAAGAACTGCGCGCCTAGAAATGCAACGATCAGTCCGATCAACGGGCTAAGCATCGTCAACCAGAGGGCTATGTTGGCGACTAAAGGGCCATGTGTTTCCATATTTTTTCAGTTATTTTCTTAAGCTGCGACTGCCTGGGCTGCGCCCCAAAGATCCTCTCTCTTGCTGAGCGCGCGGCGAAGCTTGGCCAATGCAGTGTTTTGTAATTGGCGAATGCGCTCGCGCGTGATGCCGAAATCCCTGCCAACGTCTTCCAGCGTCTTCGGCTTTCCGCCGTCGAGTCCGAAGCGTTGAGAAATAATTTTCTTCTCGCGGCTGTCGAGCAGCTTGATCAGGCCATCAACTTCCCCGCGCAGATTTTTGTCGCGCAACCATTCAAACGGGGTTTGCGATTCTTCGTCTCCGATCATCTCGCCAAGTTCAGTCGTATCATCCTCCGCAATCACTGCGTCGAGTGAAGCCGGTCGAATACCGGTACTTCTTAATCGTGCAACATTTTCAGGTGCGATCCCGAGTTCTTCGCCAAGTTCGTCGTCAGTCGGTTCGCGGCCAAGCTCGTCGCTCATCTGCAACGAGACGCGACGGACCTTCGCGACCTTATCGACCAGATGCACCGGCAGCCGAATCATTTTGCTTTGATTGGCGAGAGCGCGCTTGATCGCCTGTTTGATCCACCACATCGCGTAAGTGCTGAGCTTCGCTCCTTTCGCCGGATCGAATCGTTCGACCGCTTTGGTTAGGCCGATGTTTCCTTCCGAGATCAAGTCAAGCAACGGAAGACCGAGATTCACGTAATCACGTGCAATCGTGACCACCAGCCGTAGGTTCGCGTTAATCATCCGCTCGCGCGCTGCGGCATCGCCCTTTTTTATTTTGTCTGCAAGCTCGATCTCTTGTTGCAGGGTCAAAAGCGGAATTCGCCCGATCTCTTGCAGGTATCTGTTCAGTCCGGTATCGCTTTCGTTCATGACGAGAACGTATGCGAGAGAGCGAATCCACCGCTATTGCGCAACGGTGGGATTTTGACATACCGCTCGGGAGGTGATCGCTGCTCTCTCTTTTGGGTAACCTATCGTCGCCTTACCGGCGATCGTTTGCCGCCGAGTTCGGCATGCCGCGGGCAGGTCACGAGGTGATCGTTCACCATCCCGGTCGCTTGCATCAACGCATAGCAGATTGTCGAGCCTGCAAACTTGAAT
>Ga0207646_10003982_pt1 | contig 16374 bp, 25 predicted proteins | sample KBSK5502metaG_FD_184343 | JGI IMG/M metagenome (GOLD analysis project Ga0207646, IMG submission 184343) | Corn, switchgrass and miscanthus rhizosphere microbial communities from Kellogg Biological Station, Michigan, USA - KBS K5-50-2 metaG... | ecosystem: Host-associated > Plants > Roots >... | reverse complement strand
CTATGCATTTAAAAATGACAGGAGTACGTCATCATGTGAATTTCATTGACTATGGAAATTACAATAAGAATACTGGAATGCTGGATAGCCAAAATCATACTCAAACAAACTCACCTGCTAACAGGCGAAATAGGAATTACTGATAGAGCAAGCGTAGCAGCTTGAATAAATCGGACAGAAATCCGATGCAGTAGCAACCACTCTCACCAACTAATTTGAAATATAGCTAGTAACACTATTAACTATTAACAGTCTATGACTAATCATACATTAAAGGCTTAATTATCATAGAGGTTGTTGATTTATTCTACAAGACAGTGACAAAACTTAATGTAGCAAATTCATATAAATTGAGGTATGGAAGTAGTTGAATCAACGTTATGGATCACCTTGGGCTTCGTACCAACTCTGGCCTTACTAGAAATATATGATAGGTTAAGGAAGGGAAGGAAGAAAGACCTACCAGCAATGACGGCAAAAGTACCTGCACTAATAACGGGGTAGAAGATAGGAAATTCTTCTTTACTTTTGCGCCCCCATTATTTTTGTTATTTTTTCAGCTTATGCTTGAAGGATTATCTTTGAATATACCTTGATATTATTTGACTAGAATTGCCTTCAAAGTCTCTTATTGAACCGAGAAGTTCTAGTTGATTCATCTGGTAACATGTGGGTGGCTGATAGCCAAAATAATCGTCTACGGGTACCTGAATCACATATGTTATGTATATTAGTTAGTTAATTTTTTATGTTCTTCTCTCTCCTGTTGTGTAGCAAATGTCATGCCGCATAATTCGCACTTTACATCTTTTGTTGACACTTCAAATATTTGTGACTGCCACAAATAAAAAAGCTAGGCCTGCCGCTGGAGTGGCGGGCGATGTGGAATCGCAGCATATCCGTACTTGAGCAGATCTTGCGAAGCTGGGTAGTCACTTCAATACAATAGAAGAATTCTGCAATCCAGTTGAAGGGTGTACGAACAGCTTATCTGCTTTATGACCTGCTGCTGTAAAATCGAACATATTCATAAGTGAGCCAGCTTTGCTATCTAATGAGTGATTTCCAATTCTTCCTAGAGCCCAATTGTCTTCAATAAAACGCAGAATGGAAGACTGGTCTGTTATGCTATGATCTATGAAGTTTATTTTCGTGTATGCTGAGATGATTAAAAGAGGCAAACGAGGGCCATAACCACATCGATCATGATAGCCACCATTAGGAGCATGACCACATAAGCCACCAACACCGAGAAGGCTATCAGATTTGGGATCACTAGATTGACTGATTATAGGAGGCATTACGTGGTCGTACCAGCCACCTGAATCATCATAAGTTATTATGATTGCTGTACTGTTCCACTGCGGTAGACTCTGCAAGCGATTGATAGTATTAACTAGAAAATTCTGTTCATCTGCTGGATCAGAGTCTATCGGATGGCCGTCTTGATATGTCGGAGCCTTAAGGAAGCTGACTGCAGGCAAGTTTCCGCTCATAGCAGCATTCCAAAAAGCGCTCATATCGTACTGGTGATTCGCTTGGTCTGCATGACCAATCATGGAAATAGATGTGGGAGGAAGGTGATGAGGGTTGGCAGTTGAATTGTAGTACTGAAACGGTTCAACATCTGGATAATAATCATGTGAATTCGAACCTCCAACGCTAGTATGATTTGTAAATGCACAAGTCCACTTGCCTTCAGCTGTTTTAATGGATGGTTTGAAACCAGCTGAGAACCAGCCCCAAGTAATATTTCTGGAATTTAAAAGATTGCCTATGTTCTTTCCTATCATAGATATTATCCCTGAAGGTGGGAGAAAACTTGGTGAACAGTCATCACGAACAGGATCAGGATTGCCTATTACAGTACCATTAACAACACCTTTAATATTAGAGGGTATGGCACCATGAGTCTGGCCAGAAATAAGGTTAAGGTGGCCCGGAACTGATGGGCCAAATGTAGATCCATAAAAATTATCGCTCATTGCAAAGTGTTGAGCGTAGTTCCATAATGCAGTAACAGCATTGCCATCGTAGTAACCCATCACTTGATTCGGATTGCATTTCCCAGATTCTTTCGGATTAAAGCTGAAGAACGGATTGCTGAACTGGACAAACTTGTCCATCAAACCTCCATTGTATTCTTTTTGTTCACCAGTGTATGAGTGGGTGATATCGCAAGTTCTCTGCTGGGATGGATCTAGACGGAAGGGATTAGCAGAGTTAGTATTATTGGTCAAGAGAGCCGGTGATGCACTTAGGCCATTAATCGAGGCTGTATGTTGATCAGACGTAAACCTAGATCCATTAGCTCCATTCATAGCATTAGGATAAGTGGCAAAATAATGGTCAAAAGAGACATTTTCTTGGAAGATAATCACAATATGCTTTATGGGGGTAGCAGTTGAAGCAGAGGAAACGACCGCAGAAGAGACACCAGCTGACGCGAAAGAGGCACCTAACAAAATAAAGGAGATCAATATAGCTGCCAACACTATAGTTCCGCTCTTCATTATACTTCTATAAAGATAACAAATTAGTTAATAAAGTATATAGTAAAGAAATCGTTGTAGTCATGGTTTCGATATAATGTTTAAAGGGAAAACCAGACTCTTATCCTCTTGTAAAAAATGATAATAAAGATCCTTTCATATGCCGCTAGCCTGAAAGACCTCTTATCAGATAAACTAAATGAAATAGGATTTACAGCAGAAACTGTTGATTACAGTCAAGCATTATTACCACAACTTAAAGATGCAGATGTAATTGTAAATGGTCTAGGTACTGTAGATAAATCGATAATAGATGCTTGTCCAAAATTAAAGCTAGTTCATCAGGTAGGTACAGGTATTGATAATGTGGATGTAGATTATTTGTACATCAAAGGCCGTCTTTGTAGCGAATGTGCCTAATACCAATAATGTTTCTGTGGCAGAGCTTACTATATTCCTGATGATCTATTTAGCAAAGAACATAAAAAATGCTGGCTCAAGCTTGATGAAAAGGAGGGTAATCAGCGTTTTAGGGTCAGAACTTCACAGTAAAACGCTACTGATTATTGGATTAGGGGCTACTGGAATCGAAGTGGCGAAGCTAGCAAAATCCTTTAATATGCACGTTGTCGCCGTAACAAAACATCCATCTTCAAAGAAGAAAAAAAGATTACTCAAAACGAGTGGGGTTCACGCCGAACATGATGCTGTTGTAGATGATATAAAAGGATTGGGAAGTCTTCCAGAATCTATTCCTATTGCAGATTATATTTCAATCCATACACCACTCAATAATGAAACGTTGGCTATGATTGGAAAGGAAGAAATCAATTTAATGAAAAGCTCAGCATTTTTGATAAATGTCGCTAGAGCTGCAATTATCGACGGAGATGCATTATATTCGGCCCTGGTTGATGGAAAGATTGCTGGAGCTGCTTTTGACGTGTTCTGGGATGAACCGGCAGATCCTAACGATAGACTGTTAAAACTTGATAATTTTGTTTTAACACCACATATAGCAGGATGGACTATTGAATCAGCAAAAGCGACAGCAAGTATAATTGTAACAAACATTAAAATAATTTCACAAGGAGAAATCCCGCTAACTGCAGTAAATTCAGTGTTGAGTCATTGAATTAATTACTCATTCAATTTGAATGAAAAATAATCTAGATTTGCTTTTTACTAAAGGTGAATGACTACTGAAGAAAATCTAATACATATAACTCTAGGTCTCCTGCATAAACATATATCGGATTTTCTCATTTCGACTTGATTCCTACTAGAAGTGCCAATTCTAGCCGTTTCCAATAACAATCCACATCGATAAACCCAATTTCACTTAGCCAAAATAGTTGAGTGCACTTCGATTTCCGGTCGATATTGCAACAATATCCAAAATATTAGTTGCAATAGATGGCTCTGATGCGTCGACGGATGCAGCGGATTATGCTATCTCTATATCTAAAAAATATAATGCAGAACTTTATGCTTTGCATGTTATACGTGCTGATGTTGATTTATTTGGACAACATGAAACATCAGAGTTTATGACAAGAATGAGAAGCGAAGGTGAAAAATATTTAGATAAAGTTAAATTCAATGCAAATGAAAAAAACATTCAAATAAAAACAGAAATGATTTCTTCTATAAATATAGCTGAAGGTATCGTAGATTATGCTGAAGAAAATAATATCGACCTGATTGTAATTGGAACAAGAGGAAGATCAGGATTTAAGAAATTATTACTTGGAAGTGTTGCGTCACATGTTGTAACTTATGCACATTGTCCAGTATTGGTTGTAAAATAATTGTTATTAGAAGGCCAAGGGTAATAAAGGACAACTTGAATGCATTCGGTTAAATCCACAGTGGCACCTGTCTAGAACTTAGCCTCTGAGAACAAAAGTATCACAAGATTGTTTAGGAAGAGACTGGGCCGATTAAACTATAAACAATATAATCTCACTTGCAAAAATTCATTTCTGATTGATCGATGACTATTTTTTGAAACCAAGATTTCCCAATTCTTAGTTCAATACAGTATTTCAAAATCTTATGCTAGTAGAAGACGAACGCGATATTCTGTTTGCATTCAAAGCTATATTGAAATCAGAAGGGTATAATGTAGATACGTTTACAGACTCATTTGAAGCATTAAAGCACTTTATCAAATTAAATCGTCCTTACTACGATTTAGTGATACTCGATTTAAGGATGCGCGGCATGAACGGGATCCAGTTGTATCAAAAGCTAAAACGCATAGATGATGATCTGCGTGTAATATTCGTAACAGCACTTGATGCGGCGAGGGAGTTAATCAGCATCCTACCAGATTTAAATTCGCAGTATATAGTCAGAAAACCAATAGCTGCCCGGGATTTTATAAAAGTAGTAAATAAAGCGGTCAAGTAATTTTAGGGTTGTATATCCGGACAAGCTATTACAGCTTTTGACAAACATGTGTTTATCTTAGCCTATTATTATTGGACGGTCGATGTTAATGATTCAGAATTATCGACACGTAGCGGGCACAATTCTTCTGGAGTTACCAGGCGGATTTATTAGTGAAAATGAGTCGGCATCAGATGCGGCTAGGCGAGAATTACTTGAAGAAACTGGGTATACATGCGACATTATTGAGTCAATCAATTGGTTTTATACATGGTTTTAGGCCATCTTGTGTTCATGGGCCACCGTACATTCCTGATCGAAACGGGAATTGTCCACCACCTATGTATATGAGATCACCCGCTTCACAAAGTAACGTTTCTTGTGGTCAAATATTATGCTACGATCTCGGTTGGAATAGGGGGCAAGACTCGGGTTTCGTGGACCAACATTGTCCAGCAGCCGTAGACCCACTACCAGTATCAGTAGACAATATCATGATTGTTAATAGAGAACAAGTCGACGCGTATTGTAATGGATTCGCGGACGGAGAACAAGCATTAGCCAATCATCCAGGTCTCAGATCGCATGTTAGTAGTAGCATGGTGTTACCGCATAATGCTACTGGCTTTAGCGATACAATAAAAATTATGCCTAATGGGTCAGTCGCCGAAATTGGACGGCCCCATATAATAAATCAAACACAAATCGACAGTGCTGCCTCCATCAATCCTGATGTGGCCTCTTGATACTGCATGATAACATTTTATCCTCTTTGAAGGACAATACTTCAAAAATAGGGAATCGTCTTCTTCAACCCATAAATCAGTTGGCTTGTAAATTGATCTCTCTTTTCTTTTTAATTGAGGTATGTTTTCAATGACGGAAGGTTTTGGTCTTTTGTCTGATTCAATATCCGGGGCATATAGCCATTTGAAGAATCTCATTAAGTATATTCGCTATGTGTTGTATGTTCCAACCCACTTGTGCATTGGGTCCACACTTTCAATTTTGCGAAAACTATCCAAGAATTTCAAGATGTCATCCCTGGTCATAGATTTGAATGTCTTTTGATTGCTAAAATATATCGAGAATTTGCTTAATAAAATAATAACATCCCTCCTATAATTATCTGATAGATTAGTCTCTGTCTTCATGGACATGATATAGTCCGCGATAACCGCGGCCTTCTCTTTGGAGAATTTCGCTACCTTTTCATCCAGCCAGTTAAAGCAATCGTGGTTTAGACCATCGGTCGCATTTTGTATCTTTCTTTCAAATAAAGGATCGCTGTCATAGTCGTTGATAATTTGTTTTATATTTGTCTTTAAATTCACAGTTTGCATCTGAATGGATCAAAGGGGTAGTCATTAAAGCGTCTATATAATTATATATTATATGCATAGTCATTAATATGTGAATATATAATCAGTATGTTGGCAGTCGAGGCGGTACATGTATATAAATTGTATAAAGGTTCAGACTATGCTGCCTTGAATAACGTCTCGGTAGACGTCGAACCTGGCCAAATATGTACGCTTCTTGGCAGGAATGGTGCAGGGAAGACTACCTTTGTAAGAATCTGTGCTACCCAGTTGGCACCTACTAAAGGAATTGTACGTGTGCTTGGTTATGACATAATAAAGGAAGCAGGAAAGATAAGGAATCTGATTTCTGTGGTACCACAAGAATGCCGGCCATTAAGAGCACTTACACCATGGGACCATGTTTATAATTGGCTACAAATCAGAGGCGAAAGCAGATATGATGCTAAAAAGAAGACGGAAAAAATTTTGCACAAGTTAGAACTTTTCGAAGCAAAAGATAGACCAGCAATGAATTTATCAGGAGGGATGAAGCAAAAAATTCTCGTAGCTATGGCTATGGCTACAGATGCTCAATTACTTTTTCTTGATGAGCCCACGATCGGATTAGACCCAGTTTCACGACGTCAAGTCTGGTCAGCAATAAAGGATTGGAAAAATGAGGGTAAATCGATATTATTGACGACACATTATATGGATGAAGCTGAGATGCTTTCCGACAGTATAGTCATCGTAGACGAAGGTCGAGTAATAGCAAATGGTACTATCCAGGACTTACGAAAGGTTATACCGCAAAACATCAGAATAGATGTTGCAAAAGATAGCATGGATATTGAACTGCTTAAATCTTATGGTTCTGTCGTAGACACTGGGACGGGTACTTTGCGGGTATTTACTTTTGAATCTACAGTCAAAGAAATATCTGACTTTGCGATCAAAAAGAATTTATCATTTACAGTTTCACCCATAACGCTAGATGATGTATTTGTTTCACTTGTAGGAAAGAATACACAATACACTGAGGATGACCATCGTAATAGAAGTATGAACTATGATAATGGTAATTAGAAAAGAGTCGATTTATGCAAATTCCATCATTCCAAAGACAAAATTGAACACAAGAACTGAGGAACATCTTAACAGAATTAAAAATCGCTACGAAACTTAACCTAAAATTAGAGTGTCATTATATATTATAATATAACAAACACAATTGGTATTGTTATTTGTAGTATCGTTTTACGGTTTTATGATTTATTCGCAGTTCTTCCAACTAAATATTTTGATGCAAAACAGTTTTCCGATGAGAGAATGGCATGTAGAACACATGGAAAAGATAGTCATAAAATTTGTAACAGGACTATCAGAAAGTGCCACTAATTGGGAAAAAAGACAGAATAAACGCTACGGTAGAATATCAAACGTTCGTAGACAAATAGGCTATGACATAAAGCAGGGAGCCACAAACGAACAAGTACTTTTGCTTTTACAAAAGATTCGTAATGATTCATCTTTTTCCAGTCTTAGGAAGAATAGTGGTTCTATAGAAAGATTAAATGAAGTAGAGAAACATTTTGTGCCAAAAGAAAAGAGTTATTCATGGGACTAACTTCATCTTTAGACTCCTGTTATGATATAACTCCACAAAAAATTGACTCAATTCAGGATGTGGATACGACATATTTTCATGATATAGTAATCGAATATTAAAGCCAATAACTTTTATTCTACGATTATATCATGAGTTGCGCATAGGTCGATGTTTTGTTAAAATACTAGTGATTTAAATACGTGAAAGCATAACAATAGATCGTATGAGAAGAAGAAAGTATTTCATCCGATTTGGCTCTAGATGTGAGTGCATGTGCCATAAAAGAACGGCTACTATTGGTTATTGTGGTTATTGCTCTGGCTCACATGCGAGAAGTTATAGTAAATAATATTCTGATTTTTACTACTTGAAGACTGCAATTATTTTTTCTTCTCGGACATAACCCTTTCCCATCTTGCCAGTCTGCATGAGTTGTGCAAATCCCTGTTAACGGTATTCCAATGCCAAAATCTATGTCTGCTGCTACTCCCAATAAAAAGACATGTTGTGCATATATATATGATCATGTCATCTACTGGTATGAATAAAAGAGAGAACATTGAACAAATTCCTAAAGAAGAGAAGATGGGAGAAGTACAGAAAGCAGTAAGCGAACAAGGCGGAATAGAAGGGCAGAGAAAGGAAGTAAATGTTGGTGATTATGTAAAGACTGCGGCAATAGGACAACTACTTAAAGACTTGGAATTTCCAGCTGATAAGATTAAAATAATTGGTTCTGTTGAATCATCTTGGTGTTTAAAATCGTGTTGATTTCGTGTTGGTGATGATAGTTTTATAGGGTACCATCTTTGTCCATCAGTAGCCCAGAGAATGCCGTCTACGATTTTATACTCTTTGATTTTTTTGCACTCGTGAGTATCTACCTCTTCAGCTATAACAAAGAATCCGCAATGTAGACATTGAAATAGATTGGAAGTCGGCTCACTCATATCATTCTATCCCATAGCCTTGAAGTCTTTCTTTATAGGTGGTTCAGAAGTCTTAAGTTGGTATAACGATTGAGCAAGCTCTGTGTTTTCAGACTGTAATTTCCGAATTTCTTCATCTTTGTTTTTGTTCGCGTCTTCCAGTTCTTGGATTCTTGCTTCATATCCTTTATCATGGAGTTCACCTATAATTGCACCATATGTTCTACCTTTGATAATCGCGTCATAGAGTTGGGTTACTATTCTATTTATTGTTGCTTCGTGCTCAATATTGGAACATGGACGGGAGTTTCTCCGTTCCATCTCACACGCAAACCACCATAGTCTATGAAGTTAGATTATTTGATACTATTTGGGTTTGCAGTTGTCCTGATTTTGAAAGTAGAGAGATAGAAGCGTGTAAGCATATCCATTGTGTGAAGTTCTGGATTGCTGCCAATACATACTTACAAGATAAACCAAAACCAAAAGTCTTAGCAGAAGATACGATAACATGCAAAAGATGTGCTTCAATTAGAGTTATCCACTACGGCAAAAGTGCTGCAGGTAAGCAGACATTGTTTTGCAAGGACTGCAACTATCGGTTTATTGAAGATACATTGTTAAAGAAGGTAAGGTTCACGCCTGAACTTATTACCTTGACATTAGACCTATATTTTTCGGGACTATCTCTAAGAAAGATAGCGCGTAATGTTAATGACCACTTTGACATCTCTGTAGACTTTACCACTATTTACAACTGGATAAAGAAGTATATCCCGATAGTCTCTGAGTATGTCAACTCGCTGACACCACAGCTATCCGATACGTGGCACGCAGACGAGTTATTCATAAAGATGCATGGAGGACAGTCATATAAGGGCAAAAGCAATCTTGCGTTCTTGTGGAACGTCATGGATAGAAAAACCAGATTCCTGTTAGCATCCAAAGTATCAGAGGCGAGGGACATTAATGGCGCGGTTGCAGTATTCAAGGAAGCGATAAAGAATGCTCATGGCAATGAACCTGAACAGGTGTTAACAGACTCATTGAGAGCATACAGACAAGGCATTAGTCAGACTTTCAAGAAAATGAAGCCAGTACATGTAGCCAAATGCGCAATAGGCAAGCCACATGCGAATAACAACAGAGTAGAAAGACTAAACGGAACGATAAGAGAAAGGACTAAAGTTGTAAGAGCATGGAAGAATCATAACTCACCACTAGCTGAAGGTCAAAGAATATATTACAACTTTGTGAAACCACATATGGCATTGGAGAATCAAACGCCTGCTGAGAGGGCAGGAGTAGGGATCGTAGGTAAGAATAAGTGGAATGAATTGTTAGAATCTGCCAAAAATAAGACTTAATAGTCGGTTTGTGTATATTTCTTATAGTATCAGGACGAGGATAAGAGCATGTTGGAGACTATGATAATGGTTAATTGTTTGAATGATGCGTGTAAAAATATTATGAGACATGCGAATGAATTTGATGGCTTTGAGTCGGCATTTATGGTAGACAAGAGACATTCGTCTATCGATGCGAATTTGGTCATCAATATTGGTGCCGAATCAAGAGATCAGGTCATGGAGGTAAAGGACAGAATACTTAACATGGACGGAGTATCCTCCATAAAATATTGGATAACTGAATAGTCAGGCCAAAAAAATTTTTATCTCTTATAAACGTTTATCATATATTGTTATGGGACGTAGACTATGAATTAAGTTGTCAAAAGATTCAAGCTGATGGATTATGTAAAGCCATTCGGGATCATCACTGCATTATATACGCTAGACCTTTGGCAGAACAAGGAGAGCAACAAAAAGGACAACAACCTCACACTTCAAACGCTGTCGACCCTAATTGGAGCATTATAATATGTAAGGCTCAGGTTCAGCACTTAAGCGAAGAGGAAACATTGGTACGCCATATGCGTCGTTGTATACATCGATATAATGCTACAGTAGAAAATTCCTTTTCACAACAAAAACACATCATGCGGAGGTACATATTAAGAACGGCAGGAATCGCAGCTTTGATTTTATTTGTTGTTGTGGTAGGTCACGAGGTCGTTTTACGATTAGGCAAGTCCGAGCCGTTAGACTTTGGAACGCTAGGCGAAAGTTTAGTAGTTGCAATAATCGCGGCTTTGGTTTATTTTCTAGTAGAGTGGCTTGTAATATTAAGAGAGCATGAGGCCTGATTCAATCTGTTCTGTCCGTCATCCAATTCCCAACATCCATTTAAAACGCTCTAAAAGTCTACCAACATTATTTCAACAACATTATTTCAACAACATTCTTCAACACTAAGCAGATTCAACAGAACCAAATAATTCAATTTGTACAACTGCAAGAAACACCAACAAATATTTCAAAAGAAAAGAAAGAAGACATATTATATATACTACAAAAGAATATCGAAGAAGGAAGGCAGTATCAAAATGTTTCTGAGGTTACTAGGGCTGCAGGATTAGTTCAACAATAATGAGTAACAATATTACTCGTAGACAATGAATCTGATAATACCTGCGTCTTAAGCATGGGTCTGGACGATGCAGGATTCAAAGTTGATGCATATAATGATCCTATATTAGCACTTTCAAATTTTAAACCTAATTTCTACTCTTTGTTGATACTTGACATTAATATGCCTAAAATGAATGGATACGAATTGTATAAAGAAATAAGGAAGATAGATGATAAGATAAAAATATCTATTCTGACTGTATCTGAGATATATAATGAAAGTTTGAGGGCACCGCCGCCCCGGCTATTAGATGATGTAAAATGCTTTATTCCAAAGCCAGTAGCCATAGATGATTTTGTGAAAAAAGTAAAGGAAGAATTGAATTTATGATGGGAATAACTAGATCAGTACCAGTGTATCATTGTACCAGAGCGAGAATGATGCAGGCTAACACCACTATTAGGACGTTCCTCGTAAATTATGAACCCTACATTTCCCCGGTTTTCAGTATGCTGTATCAGACTAGAAACTGATTCACGATTAGCCCCATTGCTGAAATGATTCATCACAAAAAATGCGAATACTGTTCGTGCCTGCGTAATAGCCGTATTTTATCTCGAAGTAAATTTACTACACTGCTTCGACAAATTAGTAAATGATAGGCATTGATATAAGATCTAGATCAAGAGACAGAAACAGGACGGTTCAAACTAAAAACACATTTGATGAATGAACACTTTACAAATGAATTAGATAAAATCGGTTTGCAAGTCATAAATATTCGAGCAACATTTATTGGTAGACTTGTAGTACTTCTAGAAGGAAAAAATTTGAATTCGTTGTCATCTTAAGGTCTGTTACCGTGGGAGAAAGAAGAGAAAGGATTACGACAATAGTGGATTTAGGAAGTGCATCAATGCACCGCTGCCACCATTTTCTGGCAAGTTGAAGCTAATTCTCCGGCCAGGTCCTCCTTAAAGAGATAGCGCATCAATACAAGTGCGTACGATTTCGATACGAAGTGAACCTTAGTATTATCGGTGTGATTCTACAAACAAAGAATAATTTTCTACGTCTTTGTCTGAGTAGGGTTTAATCTGATGAACTGTTTTCAGTAACCTTTGATCTTACTTTGTCGCTTACTTCTTTTAGTGTTTTTATAGTCGTTGGTGCTGTCTGAGCTGCCTCTCTTGTTGCATTTTTAACTGTGTGCATTGTATCTCGTGCCACATTTGTTGTTTCTTCTACAGCACTGGCAGTATTCTTAATAATCCCACCTTCTTTTAGATTTTTTATAGTATCATTAATTTCGTTTGCAGTATCACGTATAGATCTGGCTGCTCGTGTTATCTCTTCAATTGCACCACTCTGATGTAGTGTTAGAATTAATTCTCTTATACTCGAAGATGCTTCAACAATACCCATGGCCACATTTTTTATGGATTCTGCAGCTTGCACAGAAGTAGTCTCAGATGTTTTTGCAGTTGCATAATCTCGTATCCTCACCGAATTATCATTAGATGAGGAAGATGATGAGGACATTTTTCTATCAATATCCTGCACAAAACGAATATCAATTTTAACCTTTGCGCTGCCATACGTCTCTTTACAACAATAAATTATTTAAATGTCAAGCCTGCGTACGTTGTAGAATGTAACGTAAGTTCATATCCCTCTAAACTTGTCCGGATACTGTTGTCGCCTTCCCTCCCACCCTCTGTAAGTAGCTCCCATATTTATCGGGCCAACCTTTTTCTTACAATTCAATATGGTGTGTAGGAATTTATGTGACAATTTGTACTCCAAAATTATTTTTGGTAAGAGTCATTATGAAGGTGGTAAGAAATACTGTAGGAGGTGTGAAATTTACTTATCCTATGATGGTGTGTTCTGTCCTTGTTGTGGTGTGGCATTGAGAGTCTCACCAACTAGTAAAGAGATAAGGAAAAGCTGAGGCAAATATTCACTTAGCGCACCTGCTAACGCACTGCTACTACAGCTATATGCTTTTGCAACATTCGGTGTCTCTATCAGTTGTTGATAGAGAGCGCGGATTGTGGCCTCGTCATCCGCACTTGGATTTGATATTTGCGTATTCATAATAGTCTTCTATTCCTTTGCTCTAAAACCAAACTGATCTCATTAGGCTCTCCAATTAGCCATAATTTTTCTTGGCAAGTTCAATTCTATCTGTTGCTTCCGGGCAATCAAGAGAACCCATGTACCTTACCAAATTGCGTGATAGTATCTTTATAGCATACTCTGAGTCGTCCATAACTTTGGCTGTTCCTTTGCAACGTACTCCTCTATCAACTATATCTACAAGAAAGTAAACGTTAGGATTCTTCTTGAGTGATTGGACTTTAATTCCGTTCTTATTGCTTACTGCAAAGAATTTCCTATTCTCGTAATAGTACCAGATAGGATGGACAAGAGGTGTTTCATCACGTGAGTTAATCATGGCAATGCGCAGGTATATAGGTTGATTGAGGAGCTCGGAAACTTCAGTTTCCTCCTGTTGCTTGGTAGGTAGGTCATATCAACTAGGTTAGTAATGTCTTTCAGGATTCGATGATTAGTTTACTAGAAATATCTACGATTCTAGTGAAATTCAAATATAGTTTTGCATCTTATTATCGTACGCACACAGTAGTCAAATGCAGTGAATCAAGAATGATTATCTAGATTTTTCATGTCTCTACCTATTTTCTCTGATGGAACAAAGATCTTGGATCTAGAACGAACCTTAATGAACTTATTTTCCCATCATCATTTACGTGAAACCATCCACATACGAAGGTTGTCACAGGCGGCTCGCGATAATTCATTTCGTAGAGAAGGCATACGTCGTTGCTATCTGCGAACTCCTTCTTGATCTCTAATTTAGGTAGGTTCGCGTGTTCCAGATATGTCGTGAATGGCTCGGCTTTGCTAAAAGTTGTTAGTTCAACAGGCCCAGGCGCCAGCACCGATATGTTATCACTTATGCAGCTTCTTACAGTTTTGAAGTCTTTTCGCTCCAAGGCCTCTATGAACTCCATCACAATTCCCTTTGCCGTTTTTGCAGATTCATTTCTTTGCATAGCAACCTTTCGGTAGCATTTGATTTAAGATCTCATTAGGTTCAACTTTCGATTTAGGGAATTTTATATTCAAGCTGAACTCAAACTACATAGTGGACTCGAAGGACTTTCAACTGCTTGTGGGACTATATGGGAACGCACGTCAGAGCTATCAATCTCTAGGCAGGCGAGTTTCGCTCTCTGCTCCTGCGGTTAGAGACCGGTTGAACCGGTTGAATAGCAAGGGCATTCTTCAAGGATTCATGTTAGTGATAGATTCGAGCGTATTTGACCGAGATGATCTCCTGCTATTCTTTCATGGCACCTTATCACGCAAGTCTGTACTAGCGGCGTTCGCAGCGCCAGACATATCTTGGGTAGCTTCGAAAGTAGATGGACAAATTACCTTGCGACTATGGACTAAAAATGAGCGTGAGGCCACAGTTAATCTCACCAAGATATTGGGTGTCTGCAAGCTTTAACATCACGCAAGAAGATGAGAATACCGCTTTCCATCACAGACCTGTCAATAATGGACGCATTGGTAGACGACCCCAAAATTCCATTTGGCGAACTCGTGAAAACCACTGGACTAAGCCCAAAAACTGTACGCAAGCATATTGATCGACTCTTAGAGGCGAAAACGATTTCCATTGATCCTCTTCTTGGCGCACTGACAGACTCGGGCGCCCTGATATATCCACTGGTAATTGCGGGCAGAGTCGGCATGGATGAGGTACGAAAAATAATGGGCGAGTCAGCCCAGACACATCACACTTTCGAACCGCCGATGAAACATGTGTTTTGCAGAGCAAGCTCATTGGCTGAAGTGATAACGAAGACTCGCGCACTGGAGAATGTTCAGGGAATCAAGTATGTCGCAATATCCTTGAATCAAGAAGTGCTGGTCTCTACAGATCTCAGACACTCCCTAATCAGGGACGAAATTAGGAAGTTGGAAAAGGTTCGAGAGGCTTAGGTATAACTCAAGACAAGATCTCTCTTCACTTGTATATCAAATAGAACAACAAACAATTTGCAAGGTCGTGGATATCCTACAAACCGTGATGTGGAGAACAATGAATTATATCACAAAAGTAGCAAATAAATCTTATTCAGTATCATTAGTGTGGGTTATTTTGTTAGCTACATCAACCAAAATAATTGATGCAACATCGTCGTGTTGGTATATTCGGCATCCCATATACATATTCGGACCCCATATGCGGTGTCTGTGATAGACCCCATATACTGTTGTTCTAGTACTAGACCGACGGGGTGATATGACAAACACATATATTATTTAGTTGGAAGAACTGCGAATAAATCATAAAACCGTAAAACGATACTACAAATAACAATACCAATTGTGTTTGTTATATTTTAATAATAGGCTATGGAAAGTATTACTACTAACATGACCGGGTCTTTGTACTTGTTGGCCAACCGCTCTGAAATATCTACAAGATGATGGAGGTACACATATATGCAAATCAGATAGACCGATATTAACCATCACGCTATCGTTCAATCAGATAACACGGCTGACAATGTTCTAAAATGAATTATAAACAACAACCCCATTTAGGACGTAATCCATAAATAAGAAATTGCACTTCGAGGTCTCAAAGGATGACCCTTTATGAATCAAGATCGTACTGCTACAGAAACGGTAGTTTCCTTATGGCGATATCCCGTGAAGTCAATTATGGGAGAGGAGCTCAATTCTTCGTATGTAACGGAACGCGGACTCGTAGGGGATCGCGTATACGCACTAATCGACCAGAAAACTGGGAAGGTGGCTAGTGCCAAGAACCATAGGGAATGGGGAAAGTTCTTCGATTCTCATGCCATATCTTGACCAGAAATTAACAAAAGATGAATAGCTAAATAGTGAATTTTGTTACTCCCTATAGGAGAGTCAGACTTTAAGGTTTTAGGTAAAAAAATACGTTAACTACACCAAGGCAATCATTTTATTATGAATCGACTTTACTACATCGTTGGAAGGATGAATATTCTTTCCATCAGCTAATCGTTTTTCACTGTCATCAAGCCAGCTTTCACACATCGAATGAATTAGCATACATTCTGCATGACTTAATTTCACAG
>Ga0207646_10003981_pt1 | contig 16377 bp, 16 predicted proteins | sample KBSK5502metaG_FD_184343 | JGI IMG/M metagenome (GOLD analysis project Ga0207646, IMG submission 184343) | Corn, switchgrass and miscanthus rhizosphere microbial communities from Kellogg Biological Station, Michigan, USA - KBS K5-50-2 metaG... | ecosystem: Host-associated > Plants > Roots >... | reverse complement strand
TTTGCTGACGTCGACGGTGAAGCTCGCAGTGGTCACGGTGTAGCCACTTGCAGACTGCGCGAGGGTCATCGTCCCGGTGACGGCGGAAGTGCGACCGACGGCGTCGCTTGGAGCGGGAAGGGAGGCGAGCTGCTCGCGGACGCGATAGCCGGCCTGCGAGCCCGAGGTTACGGTCCAGGTCCCCGGCCCTAGCGTCGATGCCGAACTCGCAGCAGATGCCGAGGTTGAGGGTGTCGGCGAACTGAGCGCCAGCTTCTGCGGGGACGATCCGGCGAAGACGACGAAATACACGATGCCAATGCCCGCGGCACCAACCAACAAGGCTCCGGCGACCATGGCTGCGATCAGCGCCCGGCGGTTATTCATGTAAGGAAATGGTGAGGGTGATTACCTTTCAGTTCGATGACAGGCTAGCCCGTCATCATGAGGCCAGGGTAAGAGCCAATCAGCGCGCCCCGGTGTGGAAAGGCGCGCGTGAATAAGCGCGCCCCGGTGTGGAAAGGCGCGCGTGTTGTTCAGGAAGCGATGGTCAGGACGGCCGCGCCCTCGAAGCGCCCATGGGCCAGGTCGTCCAGGGCTTGATTCGCGTCCGCCAGCGGATATGGATGCACGTCGGTCCGGACGGGCACCTTTGGGGCAATCTGCAGGAACTCGTCACCATCCCGCCGCGTCAAGTTGGCGACCGACCGGATCTGCCGTTCCTGCCAGAGGAGGTCATAGGAAAACGACGGGATATCACTCATGTGAATGCCCGCACAGACCACAACGCCGCCAGGATCGAGGGCTTTGAGCGCGGCAGGCACCAGCGCACCGACCGGCGCGAAGATCAGGGCGGCGTCAAGCGGTTCCGGCGGCGCTGTCAGCGAGTCGCCCGCCCACTCGGCGCCAAGGCTGCGCGCAAACGCCTGCTTTTTAGTATCGCCCGGCGAAGTAAAGGCAAAGACGCGCCGACCCTGGTAACGGGCGACCTGCGCGATGATGTGCGCCGAGTCACCGAAGCCATACATGCCGACCCGTTGCGCATCGCCAGCGAGCCGCAGCGCGCGATAACCGATCAAGCCCGCACAGAGCAATGGCGCGACGTGCAGATCCTCGTACGTCTCGGGTAATGGCAAGCAGAAACGTTCGTCGGCGACGCAAAAGTCTCCGTACCCACCGTCGATGTGGTAGCCGGTGAAGCGGCCGTTCACACAGAGGTTCTCGAGCCCCCGGCGGCAGAAGCGGCAAGTCTCGTCGACATAACCGAGCCAGGGAACGCCGATGCGTTGACCGGGCGCAAAGCGGTGGGCGCCCGAACCGAGGGCCTCGACCTTTCCGACGATCATGTGGCCGATCACGAGCGGAAGCTTCGGGTCCGTCAGCTCGCCGCTCACGATGTGGAGGTCGGTGCGACAGACGGCGCAGACCGACACCCGGATCAGGACCTGGCCGGCAGCCGGCGTTGGCACGGGCAACTCTTCCAGGCGGAGAGGTTCCTTCGCCGCCCGGAGTCGCATCGCCCTCATCGGGTCGCCGCTAGGCCGTAACGCCGGTCTTTAAGGTTGCGTTGAGGGTGATGGGTGTGGCGGCCAGCGCCTTCGAGACGGGACAGTTTTGCTTGGCGTCCTCGGCGAGGCGCTTGAAGGTGGCCTCATCGATGCCGGGCACGTTGCCTTCGGTCTTGAGCTCGATGTGCGTGATGCCCCAACCCTTGTCGCCCTTGTCGAAGTGCACGCTGGCTAAGGTGCGGATCTCCTGTGGCTTGTGGCCGGCCTGCGAAAGGCCATTGGCGAACGCCATCGAAAAACAACCGGCCTGCGCAGCGCCGATCAGTTCTTCCGGATTGGTGCCGGGGCCATCCTCCATCCGGCTCTTGAAGGAGTAGCTGCCTTCGAAGGCGCCGCTTCCCAACCGCATCGTTCCCGATCCGTCCTGCAACGACCGCTGCCATATGGCTTCCGCTGTCCGTACTGGCATACCGTGGTCACCTCACTGGGGAATGTTGCCGTGCTGAACTGATGCTAGTCGACGGCACCCGCGGCTGCCGCCAGCACCTCGAGGGTGCGCAGCCGATCTTGCTGCGTCTTGCCGTGGATGCTGGCGAGCAGGGTGGTGACGCCCGCGGACGCCCACAAGGCCAGTCGCTCGCGCGCATAGGACGGCGGACCGGCGATGCTGATGGCATCGACCAGGGCATCAGGGACCCGATGGATCGCTTCGAGCTGCTTGCCCCCGAGGTAGAGCTCCTGGAGCATGCGCGCATCATCGGCGAAACCGTAGCGGCTGACCAGGTCGTTGTAGAAATTCTTGCTCCTGGATCCCATGCCGCCGACGTAGAGCGCGACCCAGGGCTTGAGGGCCTCGCGGGCGCGGGTGCGATCATCGTCGATGCTGATCGGCACGTGCGGGGCGATCGCGAGGGTATCGAGAGAGCGACCGCTGATTCGCCCGCCGGCCTCGAGCTCCGGCCGGAACAGACTCATGTGCTGGGGAGAGAAGAGCGTCGGGATCCAGCCGTCGGCGAGTTCGCCGGTCAGGCGCAGGCCGCCAGGGGTCAGCGTCGCCAGGTAGATCGGCACCGTGGCGCGCACGGGATGCGCCAGCAGCTTGAGGCCCTTGTCGAGGTGGAAGACCTGGCCCTCGAAGAGCAGGCGATCACGTCGCAGGACCTGGCGGACGATCGCGATGGTTTCGCGCATCCGAAGCAGCGGCCGATCGAACGCCACGCCGTGCCAACCGGTCACGACCTGGTGGCCGCTGGTTCCGAGCCCGAGGATGAAACGGCCACCGGAGATCAAGTCGAGCGTGGCCGCCGTTTGCGCGAGCAGCGCGGGCGTCCGGCTGAAGACGTTGACGATGCCAGTACCGAGCTGGATGCGTTGCGTGCTCGCGGCGAGGCCGCCGAGGATGGAGACGGCATCCGTGCCATACGCTTCGGGCATCCAGACCGATTCGAAGCCGAGTGCCTCGGCGCGTTGAGCGAGCTCAACTGCCTCGGGGAAAGAGAGGCTGCCCTCGTAGGGCAAGTTCAGTCCGAGCTTCATCGTGGCATCGTACCCTGACTTGCGCTTAGAGTTAGTTCACAACAGCCGCCAAGGTGGGGAAAGGGCGGCGTGTCGTAATCCAGGAGGATGCCATGGCAGATCGTACGACGAGCACAGTCACCGCGGCGCTTGCCGGAACCAACGACATCGGCGGCGATATGCCGATCAATCGGTTTGGGTTCGGCGCTATGCGTATCACCGGGGAAGGGATCTGGGGCGAGCCGGCCGATCGCGAGGAGTGCAAGCGGGTGCTGCGCCGCGCGCTGGAGCTCGGCATCAACTTCATCGACACCGCCGATTCCTATGGGCCGGAGGTCAGCGAGCGATTGATCGCCGAGACCCTCTACCCCTATCCGGAGGAGCTCGTGATCGCGACCAAGGGCGGGCTGTTGCGGCCAGGGCCGGGACAATGGGAGCCGGACGGTCGTCCCGAGCATCTGCGCGCGGCCTGTGAGGGCAGCCTCAGGCGACTAAAGGTCGAGCAGATCGATCTCTACCAGTTTCACCGCCCCGACCCCAAGGTCCCGTACGAGGAATCCGTCGGCGCGCTGGTGGAACTGAAGAATGAAGGCAAGATTCGGCACATCGGCCTCTCGAACGTGACGACGGATCACGTCGAGCAGGCGCAAAAGCTCACGCCCATCGCGTCGGTGCAGAACCGATACAGCATCTACGAGCGCTCGTCAGAGCCCGTGCTCGAGTTCTGCTCGCTGGAGGAGATCGCATTCCTGCCGTGGCGTCCGGTGGAAGGTGGCGGGCTCGCCGTCGCCGGCGTTGTCGCCGAGATCGCCCGCCGCAACCGGGCCACCCCGGCCCAGGTCGCGCTGGCCTGGCTGCTGGCCCATTCACCTGTCATGCTGCCAATCCCGGGAACCTCGAAGGTGGTGCACCTCGAGGAGAACCTCGGCGCGGTGGCGTTGGACCTGGCTCCCTCCGAGCTGGCCGAGCTCGACACGATCGCTCCGGAGCCTGCCCGTTGAGCGCCCAGGACGAGGACCGCAATCGGTATGACGCGCTGGACGAAGCGTTGATGGAGACGTTTCCGGCCAGCGATCCGATTGCAGTCTCAGACCCGATCAAATGGCTCGGCGTTGCGGCCGAGCCTGCGGGGTCTGCCCCCTCGTAGCGACGGGGTCAACGCCACCAGGGCGTCCGAGCCGCGTCGACCGCAACCGCCACCGGCCGCTGCAGGTCCTCCTCCAGGCGCGCGACGTTCTGTACCCACTCGCCGGCGATCACCACGGCCATCGCGCCGCGTCCCGCCCGGTCGTCGTTCCGCCAGCGGCGAAGGCAATCAAGCGAGGCCGACCGCAAAGCCTCATGAGATACCGGCCCCTGATTGGGCCTCGAATTTTCGAGGCCCAACCGATCGGCGAGGGCGACGAGATTTCGAAGCAGGACGGTCTCTTGCCCGCGGACCATCCGCGCGCCATCCGCGCAGCCCCCGGCACGGTACCCCATGCGGCCCGCGACGACATCGAGCAGCTCGGCTGCGAGCATGGCGTGGTTTCCCGCCGACAGCAGGAAGCCCGCCGTTTGTGGATCGAGCGGTGAGGCGGCTCGCTCGTTGAGATAGGCATCGAAGGCCTCGCCGGCGCGGTCACGCGCCTGGTCGGCGACCCGCCGAGCCGGGTCGAGGCTCGCCGGCGGCTCGAAGTCGAGCACGCGGTCGAATGCAGCCTCCAGGTAGGTCGCGACGGCGCGGTAGAACCCGGCCACGGCGCGACCGAACTCCCGTCGCGCGCCGCGCGGCCAGAGCAACAGCCCGACGACGATGCTGATCGTGGCGCCCACGGCGACGTCTTCGATGCGCACCAGGCCCACCTGCCAGCCGGCCGGCGAGATGAGGTTGAAGATGATGATCAGGTTGATGGTGAAGGCCGCCTGGCTCGCGATGAAGCCGACGGTGGTGGCTGCATACGCCGCAAGGAGGATGGCGAATGGCAGCGCAATCCACATCACGGCGGGGTGATTGCCGGCGAGCACAGCAAAGATGCCGCCGATTACAACTCCAATCACATTCCCCGCCAGGGCCTCGATGGTGGTGCGGCCGGTGCCGAGCGCCGTCGAGCGCAAGACCTGGAGCGTCCCGAGCACGACCCAGAACGCATGCGAGAGCCCAAGGATGCGCGCGAGCAGGACCGCGAGTGCGAGGCCGACCGCCACCCGGAGACTTCGCTGCAGGACGGTCGACGACGGCTTGAGGTGCGTACGGACGGTTCGTAGTACCCGAGTGGCTGTGCCGCTGAGACCTTCGAGACGCGGCGCCGAGACCGGCAGGACGATCTCTTCCTCCGGCCGGCCTCCGGCAGCGATCACGGCATTGCTGCCGAGGGAGATCGCGAGGTACGAAACGACGCGCAGCGTGTGATCGACATCGAGACCATCGAGCACCTGATCCGCGGGCCGCCCGGCCCGCAATTCCTTACCGGCCCAGTGATCGAGGGCGGTTCGATGACGTTCGCGCGCTTCCTCGACGGCGCGCAGATCCGGCGGTCGGCCGCCGGTCAGGATATCAGCGCTCGATCGCAAGGCCGCCACGGTCGCCGCGATCAGCCGATCGGTTTCCTCGATGCCTGGTGGAGTGGCGCTTCGTGCCCGCTCAAACGGGTGTTCCACGATGTCGACGATCGACTGCAATTCCGTCAACACCTGGACGAAGGCGCGATCGCGGCGCGTCGGACCAGCCGGGCGTTTTGCGGTGGCCGCATATTCTTGTCGTGCCATCTGCTCCGCCCGGCGTGCCGCCGCCAGCAGCGGCGGGAGATCTCGATTAGGGGCGGCCGGTCGAAGGCCTTCCACCAGGTTCGCGACCCCCAGACACGCTTTCGCGGCGGACTTGCGCAGCTTGACGCGCTCGAAGCGTGGCCACAGGAAGACGCCCGCGAGCGTCGCGAGAATGCCCGCGAAGGCCCAACCGGCGACGCGCGCGGGGACGGCGCCCGCGGTGGCCGGAACGGATACCGAGATCACAAATGCCAGCAGCAGTCCGGTTTGCGCGGCTGCGACATAGCCACCGAATACGCTGGCGAACGAAATCGCGAAGCCGACGAGCAGCATCACCGCACCGGCTAGAGCGGTGGTCTGAGAAACCACCGTGCCGAGCGCGATCAATACAGCCCCGACGAGCGTCGCGGTCACATAGGCGAGCGCCCGCGCAGGGCGGGGCCCACCGAAGTCGGACATCACCAGCAGCGCAAAGCCGCCGAAGACCATGAAGATGACGTTCTGGGTGTCGTGGAGGACAAGCTGCCCAAACGCGAAGGCGAGCGGGATGATGATGGCGGCCCGGGCTGCCCGTCGCAAGGCTGCGAAGCCGGGATCGCTCGGCGCTTTCAGCGCGGCCAGTGGTCTGCTGGGCGGCGGGGTCTCCACCCGCGCCCTCATGCTGCTCCTTGCCATCGTCTATTCCTACACCACTCGGCGCGGGGCCGCAGTCACTCGAAAGTAGGGGCCTGCCCGCCGCCGCTCAGGGAATGCTTCATCCGCGGCAAACCGCTACAGTCAAAACATGACCGGCCTGTGGGCTGTCCTCATCACGACCTTCCTGGCCTCGGCGGTGGAAGCGATCGAGATGGTCACGATCGTGGTCGGCGTGGGCGCGACCCGCGGTTGGCGCTCGACACTGATCGGCGCGGCTTCCGGGTTTGGTGTGCTGGCGGTGGTCGTGGTGGTGCTGGGGGCCGCTCTGAGTCAGGTCCCCATTGGACCGTTGCGCTTGATCGTCGGGGCGCTCTTACTGACCTTCGGCCTCCAGTGGTTTCGCAAGGGCATCATGCGAGTCGCGGCGCGCGGGTTGGCCGGCATCGGTGGCCAGGATCCGCACGAAGCCGCCGAGTGGACCGGCCCCGGCATGGACTGGACCGCCTGGTTCCTGGCCTTCAAAGGTGTGGTGCTGGAGGGGCTCGAGGTGGCCTTCATCGTGGTCACCTTCGGTGCCGGCGCGAACCAACTCGCCGCTGCCGTGGTCGGCGGCGTCGGCGCGATCATCGTCGTCGGTGGGATCGGGCTCGCCCTCCACCAGACGGTTCGACGGATACCACGAAGCCTGCTGCAACTGATCGTCGGGATTCTTCTCAGCACCTTCGGCACCTTCTGGGCGATCGAGGGTCTCGGGATCGACTGGCCCGGTGGTGACGCCGCGATTCCCGTGTTGCTGCTTCTCTATGTGGCGACGGCCCTAACCTACATCACCCTCGAGCGGAACCGGGCCCTTGGCCTGCGTCCGGCGGCCTAGCGATGCCTCCGCCCTTTTCGTGGATCGTGGCGGTCGCTCGGTTCTTGTACGACTTCATCGTCGGCGATGACTGGACGGTCGCGGCTGCCATCGTCATCGGACTGATTCTGTCTGCCATCCTGAACGTCAACCATATCGCCGCCTGGTGGCTGATCCCGGTGATCGTCGTGGTGATGCTGGGCGTCAGTCTGCGGCGGGCGAGCCGACGGTTGCCGTGAGCGACATCGCTGTCGTCGGCCTGGCGACGATGGGGATGAACCTTGCCCGCAATCTCGCACGAAATGGGTTCGGCGTCTCGGTGTACAACCGGACCACATCGCGCGTCGACGACTTCATGAAGCAATACGGCACGGAGGGCGCATTCACACCCGCCCACACGCCTCAGGAGCTGGTGGCGCAATTGGACAAGCCGCGCCGGATCCTGATGATGGTCAAGGCCGGACCCCCGGTCGATGAGACCATCGAGCACCTCGCGCCATACCTGGAAGCCGGCGACATCCTCATCGATGGCGGCAACTCCTATTTTCTCGACACCGTGCGCCGCGGCATTGCGCTGGAGGCACGCGGTCTGCGTTTTATCGGGACCGGCGTCTCCGGCGGCGAGGAAGGCGCCTTGCACGGGCCCAGCATCATGCCGGGGGGCGCCCGCGATGCCTACACGGAAGTGGAGGCCATGCTGACCAAGATCAGCGCCCATGTCGACGGCGAACCATGCTGCACGTACATCGGCCCTGGAGGAGCGGGCCATTACGTGAAGATGGTCCATAACGGCATCGAATACGCGGATATCCAGCTAATCGCCGAGGCGTACGACCTGCTGAGCCATGCGCTCAACCTGGGCGCCGACGAGCTGTCGCGCATCTTTGCCGAGTGGAACAAGGGCGACCTCGAGTCTTATCTGATCCAGATCACGTCCGAGGTCCTGGGCAAACGCGATCGCGCGACGGGACGGCCGCTGGTGGACGTCATCCTCGACGAGGCGGCGCAGAAGGGCACCGGCAAGTGGGCCTCGCAATCCGCGCTCGACCTCGGGATCCCGGTGACCGCGATCACCGAGGCCGTCTTTGCCCGATTCCTGTCGGCGCTCAAAGCGGACCGCCAGCTCGCCTCGCGGACCCTCGCCGGCCCCAACGGCGCGCTGCGCGCGGCCGCGCCTGGGTCGCTGGTCGACGACGTGCGCAGCGCCCTCTACGCCTCGAAGATGGTGGCCTACGCCCAGGGATTCGAACAGATGCAGGCGGCATCGAACGAGTACTCGTGGGACTTGAAGCTGGGGTCAATCGCCCGGATCTGGCGCGGCGGGTGCATCATCCGCGCCCGCTTCCTCAATCGGATCACGGACGCCTACGCGGCGGAGCCCGGCTTGAAGAACTTGTTGTTGGCGCCTTACTTCCGCGACGCGATGGCATCGGCGCAGGATGCTTGGCGCCGAGTCGTCGGGGTCGCGGTCGACCGCGGCATTCCCGTGCCGGCATTTAGTTCATCGCTCGCGTATTACGATGCCTATCGTCGCGAACGCCTGCCGGCGAACCTGGTGCAGGGCTTACGCGACTACTTTGGGGCCCATACGTACAAGCGGATCGACCGCGCGGGGTCCTTCCATACGCGCTGGTCTCAGGACGGGGAGGAAGTCCCGGCTCGGTAAACGATTGCACAACTCACGTTCGAATCCGCGACGGGCTACCAACCCATCCGATATCTGTGCGAGGGTTCCCTATGGGCACTCTGCTGACCAAGGTCTCGGCCGGCTAAGAGATCGGCAATGACGAAGATTCGGCCGGCGATCGGGAGCTTGATCTTCCTACTGGTGGCGCCAGGCTTAGTGGCAGGGGTGATTCCGTGGTTACTGACCGGTTGGCACCTCAGCCACTACTTGGTCCTCGCCCAGCTGGCCGGGGCAGCCATCGTCGTGGTGGGAGTCGCCGTCCTGCTTGCATCGTTCGCACGCTTCGTATTCGAAGGCCGCGGCACGCCGGCACCTGCAGCACCCACCGAGCGCCTTGTCCTGGGCGGCTTCTATCGATATGTCCGGAACCCGATGTACCTCGCCGTGGGCGCCACCATCATCGGCCAGGCGATCGCGCTCGGCCGGCCGGTGCTCCTGGCCTACTTTGTCATGTTTGCCATCGCCGTCACGGCGTTCGTGTACGGGTACGAAGAGCCGACACTCCGAGACCGCTATGGCGAGCAGTACGACGAGTACCGGCGAGCGGTGCCCGGCTGGTTACCGCGCCGGACGCCCTGGCAACCGCCACAGCACTGAGCGCAGGATCAATCGTCTCCACAAGGCGCGACCCAAGGCTTGCGCCTTCGATCGTTCGATTAGTGTCCGCCATGGGCTATGAACTCCACCAAAACGGTAGTTGTAGACGACCAGGCTATGGCGTGGGCGGGTCGTTGCCGATATCAGTGGCCAATGGGTCATGCTCCACGATGGCCAGCGGCCCGAGCCTTCTGGCGAATCGTGGGGTTCCGGGACCGCGGTGAGATTGCAGGAGACGGTCGATCGCTTCGCGCACGACATCGTTCTCACTCACCCCAGATTCGCGTGCCAGCTTGCCAAGTTCGACCATTTCGTCATCATCTAGCGAGACCGTGAGCTTCGCCACGGTCAATTATGATCTCGGCGTTGTTCCACGGAGAACCTCGGCGTGGGGATACGACGCGGCCCTGTTCGATTGAGTCCGTATTAATCAGCGCAGGCTAAAGGCGCTCGAATTCCCGTGTTCGATTAGTGTCCGCCACGGGCTACTCCCCTGAAGCGACTCTGGCCTGAATTGCGTGCGACTTCCTAGGATCGGCCGCAACGAGCCCCAAGAAAAGGAAGATCGAAGGAAAGGCCAGGGCGACGGTAAGGGCAATTTTAGGAATCAGATCGTAATCGCTGTTGGCGAAGAAGAATCCTGCGGACAGCCAGGAGAGAACGGTCCCGACGCGGGCGGCCAGCTTATTGCCTCGCATGGCAAATACGCTCACGAGAATCCAGAGGCCGATACCGCCAAGGACAACGATGCCGCCCACGATCAGGGTGATGGTGGCCGACTCGACAGCATCATTGCCCGCTCCGGCGAACACAGCCATGATGAGGGCAGCCCACAGCCCCTCGATCGCGAGGAGCCAACCTTCCCCAAAAAGAAGCGAACCCCCGACGAGCAGTCGGCCGGCCCTTCGGCGACGCGCCGAGCGGAACACGAAAAGGAAGACGGCGAGGCCAACGAGGAGGTAGACAACTAGAGCGATTAGATAGCCGATTGGCAAGCTCATCAGCGGAGGCGTCATGGCGATTCAACGCCCCGCGCCGGGCTTTTCCTGTTCGATTAGTGTCCGCCACGGGCTACTTATCCGATTAGGGGTCGGGCAGTCGTGGGGGAAGCACTACGCTGGTCCGGCGCGGCAGCAGCAGACGTCTTTGTCCCCGCGTCGGCCGCGAACCGAAACACTGTGCCAACCGACGGCTGGACAAAAGCCTCAGGTAGGGTGCGCGCGAGCTCGTGCGTGGCGCGCCAGCCGGTGCAGTGTGCCGGCACGAGCCGGCCGACACCCAATCCGGCAACGGCCTCGATGGTCCGCGAAATGATCGGCTCGAACAGACCTCCCGTGAGATGAAAGCCGCCAACGAAGCCGGCGATCTGCTGGACGCCCGTCAGACGCTGTGCATTCTTAAGGACGTTGACGGCACCGGAGTGCGAGCAACTGGAGACAACCACCAGCCCTTTGTCGCGGACATGGATGATTACGTTCTGGTCATCCCAAATCCATGGATCGGGCTCCCAGCCGCCATCGGAGGTTCGCGCTTTCTGCCAGGGAAAACCCTTCTCAAACTCAGTTACTCGCTCGACCTGGCCCGAGACCAGGACCGTATCATCAATCAGCAGGCTGGGACCGCGCTCGTCGGTGACATGCACGCCTTCGCGCTCCAGGTCATTGCGAATGGGCGGCGGCATATGGACCTCGAGGCCGGTGGGGAAGACAATTTTGCGGTCACGCCAGGCGTCCGGGTGGATGATGAGCGGCAACCGCAGCCTGCCATACCGTTGAAAGAGCCCTTCAAGCCCCCCATGATGGTCCACGTGACCATGAGAGATGATGATTGCGCGCAAGTTGGTCACGTCAATCTGCAAGACATCCAGGTTGTGGCGCAGCCCCTTCGCCGAGAGCCCGCCATCAAGCAGGAGGGCCGTTCGTGAACCGTGTAGCTCGAGGGTCAGGAAGGCGGAGAAACCGTGTTCAGCCAGGAGGTTCTCTCGATCGGACCAGTCGTAGGCGAGCTTGAAACGCTGCACGCCCTCGGTGCTGGCCATGAGAATGTCGACGAAGGTGTCCATGACGATCGTCACTTCGATGGCATCGACCGGCTTCAGTTCTACAGTTCGCGAATCCAAGTCCGATCCCTCCCAGATGAGCCGCTGACCGACCGAGTTTAGCGCGGCGGGCTCAAATGTTCGATTAGTGTCCGCCACGGGCTACTCCTTAACCTACTGCCACGCAGCCGCGAAGCGGCTTAGACTCTGGCCGTGATCCAATCGCTGCTGCGGCGGTGGCATCCTTTCGGAATCGTAGGAATCCAGGTTCCAGCGTGGCTCTGTCGGTTCATCGGCCATGACTACGTCTTCAGGGGATGGGGGACAATCAGCCCAGACAGGCCAGCCATTGGGCAGCGTCGGTGTTCGCGATGTGGTCGCGATGGTGGAGTGGGCAGCCTGACGGGATAGGGCTCCGGAGCGCGAAAACCGGGCGCGCGCACGCTTGATCTGTCGGCGGCCGGTTGCTCGAGTGTTCGAATGGTGTCCGCCACGGGCTATGACCCCACTTTGGCAACTCTCCCAGGTTCGCCTCGAGACGCGGCGCTTGGCCTCAACGAGCGGTAAGCGTGCTTCCCAGAAGGACACCGTTTGCCCAATAGTCACCGTTCGGGCCGCCGGGAAGCAGATCCCATGTGTCGCCGACGTATGGGATTGGCTCGACACTAATAAGACGACTGCCGTCCAACACGTCACCCGTTTTGAGATCGCCGATGTGGCGACCATCGGTCGTCGGGTGCCCCGCAGAGGCCTCGACAGCCCGTCCATCCGATAGAACGATTCGAAGAATGTGGAGACCGCGAGGGGCAGGCCTATGGACCACCAGTAAAACGGGGGCCGCGATCCGCCGGCCGGCCGCATCCCGGGTCCACACCAACGTTCCCTGACGCAACTGATCCACGGCGACGGGGCCAGACGGCGTCGCGATCTGGTCTTTTGCCGCCAAGCAAATCGCTCCAGTCTCGAACTCAAAATCAACTGCGACATGATCACCGGCCTTCACGCCCACAAGTGGTGCGACTCCGTATGGTGAGCCCTGGCCACGGATGCGAAAAGAGTCCGGCATGGTGATATTGCGAGCGGTTACCTGGTACAAACCGGGAGGCAACGTCACTGAAAAGTGGCCCCCCGTGCTAGTCTCCGTGAGGACGACCTTAGAAGCGGCCTTTTCCTTGAACGACAGTTTCACACCGGGCGTGGCACCATCAACGCCATAGCTGATGCCAAAGACAGTGCCTGTAACCAAGCCGCGCGGTGGCAAGTGGCCGGAGACGACGAGCAGGGACGTTAGAACCAGAACGGCAAGACTGACACCGATCGCAACCACTCGTCCGAATTTCGGAGCGTCTAGCCGAGAGAGCCTCATCGTCTATATGACGCCGACAGGTCCACTACCTGTCTGATCCGGCGCAACGTGGGAAGCGCCAAACCAGACGCTAATCGGCATCGTTCTCAAGCTCCCACGGAATACGGCTGTTCGATTAGTGTCCGCCACGGGCTACTCTTCCAATGCTCGTCAATCCTTCTATTCTGAGCACAGCTTGGAGATTACGCCTGAGGATCAAGTTTTCCGGCTCACCATGGGCTACCGCGCGTCGCAGGCCGTGGGTTTGGCCGTTGAGTTAGCTATCCCGGATCGCGTCGCGGACCGTGCCCAGACCGCGGCGGAGTTGGCGCAAGCGACTGGCTCTGACGAAGAGTCGCTGCATCGGTTTCTCCGAGGGCTATGCGCGCTCGGTGTGCTCACAGAGGATAGGCAGGGACGTTTTGGCCCCACCCCACTATCAGGCTGCCTGCGGTCAGGCCAGCGGGAATATGCAATGGCGCGAATGACGTTGAAGGAGGGATATGCGGCATGGGCTGAGATCGGTCACAGTGTGCTGACCGGCAAGCCCGCCTATGAACTCGTTCACGGACTGCCGCGCTGGGAGCACATTGCGGGGAACCCCGATGCAATAGAGCGGTTCAACGCCGCCATGGCCGCTTCAGCGCAAGTTGACGGAGCGGCGCTTTCAGACGCGTGTGACCTCTCGGAGATTTCCACCTTGGTCGACATTGGGGGCGGCCGAGGAGCCCTCATGGCGGCAGTACTTGCGGCCCAGCCGAAGATGCGCGGAGTCATCGTGGATCTCCAGCCCGGGCTCCAAGGCGCGCCTGCTCAGCTAGAGGCGGCTGGCGTTGCCGGGCGCTGCGAGATGGTCGTTGGGAATTTCTTTGACTCGGTGCCGAGTGGTGGCGATGTCTACGTGTTGAGGTGGATTCTGCACGACTGGAACGACAAGGAGGCGGCGCGGATCGTTGCCGTATGCGCCGAAGCGATGCCACCCAACGGGCGGCTCCTGGTAATCGAACGACTGATGCCCGAGCGATTTCGGGCGACTCCGAACGATCTACGCCTTGTTATGGCCGACCTGCACATGATGGTCGTCTTAGGTGGACGTGAGCGCACGGAGGCCGAGTTCCGCGCGCTCTTGGCGGCCGGTGGCCTGCGGCTGATGCGAAAAGCTCCGCTTCCAATGGGAACCTGGGTACTCGAAGCCCGGAAGACCTCAGCAGAGCCCCCCTAGCCCCCGATCTGTTCAATTAGTGACCGCCACGGGCTACTTCCCGGACACCGTCCGACCCGTCTTCGAGTTGCTTAGCTGCAACGACGCGCCTTCGGGTCGTGTGCGACAGTTGAGAGGCTGGAGCCTCGCGTGGCACTGATTTTGGCGCCAGTCTGACCGAGGAATCTGGCCCGAGGAGGAGAAGTCGTCATGAGTGACGCCGTAGCCGAAATCATCGTCCTTCGACCCGGCGAGGGAAGGCACATCGATCTGGGCGGGTTTCAGATGTCTGTCAAGGCTACTGGCAGCGAGACAGGTGGGGTTTTCTCTCTCCTGGAAGCCGACGAGCCACCTGGCTTCGGGCCGCCTCTCCATATCCACCATGACGCTGCAGAAGCTTTCTATGTCCTTGAGGGCGAGTACATCATCTTCTTAGGGGGTCGCGAGGTATCCTGCCGCGCTGGGTCGTTCGTCTTTATCCCTGCAGGAATACCCCATGGATTCAGGGTCGGCGAAATAGCTGGTCGAAAACTCAACTTCTACACGCCGGCGGCCATGGTTGGCTATTTCGATGAGTTAAGCGATGCGATCAGGAATGGGGACCCTGACCCGGCTGACGTGTCTCAGATTGCGCACAAGTACTCCATGGAGGTGATCGGTCCGGTGCCAGAGGGCTACGCGTGAGCACGCCAAAAGGATCGCCCGCTCCGCTCCCGATAGCTTGTTCGAATAGTGTCCGCCAGGGGCTACTTAACCGAACATCATTCGAACGCCCCCGGGTGGCCCTCTTGCGTCTCCCTGCCATTGGTCGACGATCGCCACACGGAGCTGCTCAGCCTTCCCGCGACTGCGGAGGCTTACGCTCAGATCCGCATGGGGCTCCAGAACGATCAATGATGGGCTAGCTGAACCATGATTTCCGATCACGACGACGTCCTGACCGACCCAATTGGCGGCTGGACTTGGACTTTCGGCCTGGATCATGAGCCGGTGGAGCCGAGTTCCGTGCTCTTGCCGGGGCGAGTCGACGCTCCCGCGTTAAGCAGCAATGGAAGCAGCGCTGTCGGGCAATTTGCTTCTCAGTCAACAGCGGGAGCCGCAGCTGACGCCCTTACGGGCATCTGCGTCGCGCAAACCGTCATCCTCCCGGGTCAACCCCACCCGTGGGGCGACGAAGCGGATCAAGACACCCTCCCCGCCGTCGTAGACAAGCTGATCGCCGCCGGCGCCCTCGATGCCTTCGTCACCGACGCCGACACGGGGTACAACACCCTGCTCGACATTCGCGCGCAGTGTCAGAATCGAGAGGAAGCGCTGGCCATTGGTCGCCAGATGGTTCCGATATCGCCACCGTTCCATGAAGGACTGATCAGGCCTTGGGCTCCGGGTCGCAAGCTCACTGAAGACCAGGTGAGAGCCCGCATGTATGTGGCAAGCCTCGAGCGCTCCGATCGGCAACCGCGAGATGAGCTCGAGTCGAAGATCTGGGAGATATGGCGCGGATGGAGAGAAGACCAGTCGAGAGCTGCAAGTAGGCACGTGGCCGACGCTAGTGGTTTACATGTGAGTGCGGTGGATGACATCAAGGCTGCGATCCAGAAGCGCAAGGCGGCTCTAGATTTCGTTCTCGGGACCGAGGCAGAGGAATGGGGCTCGCCCTGGTATCTCCAGTGGCAGGTTCTCGTCGAGAACAACGAGCTCTGCCTTTCATCAGTCTGGTGCATGCACATCGCCGCAGGCTTTCCCGCGCTAGTTAGCTGGCTGAACGAGAGCGGTGTGAACAGCGCAACGTATTCCGTCTACAACCTGGTGCGGCCTTAGCTTCCCTTCAAGGCGAAGATCCTGGTTGGACGGCTCAGAACTCCTCGAACTCCAACTCCGATCCCAGCTCGTCGTCCTTGCTCGCTAGCCCGAGTTCGGACTTTTCCGAGGCATCCCACTTATCCGAGGCATCGAGTTTCTGGGAGGCGTCCCACTTATCCGAGGCATCGAATTTTTGGGAGGCGTCCCACTTATCCGAGGCATCGAGTTTCTGGGAGGCGTCCCACTTATCCGAGGCATCGAGTTTCTGGGAGGCGTCCCACTTATCCGAGGCATCCAATTTCTGGGAGGCGTCCCACTTATCCGAGGCATCGAGTTTCTGGGAGGCGTCCCATTTGTCCGAGACATCGGCGACCTTCATTGAATTATCCGAGGGCGTCTCCTTCATGCTGTAATCCGCAACTTCGGCCTTACTGCTTGCATCGACACCGGACCTACCGCCGGAGGAC
>Ga0207646_10003980_pt1 | contig 16378 bp, 13 predicted proteins | sample KBSK5502metaG_FD_184343 | JGI IMG/M metagenome (GOLD analysis project Ga0207646, IMG submission 184343) | Corn, switchgrass and miscanthus rhizosphere microbial communities from Kellogg Biological Station, Michigan, USA - KBS K5-50-2 metaG... | ecosystem: Host-associated > Plants > Roots >... | reverse complement strand
TCTCCACGCTTGAGCGTATCGTTCACCTGGTTGGCATTGATGTAGATAGTATTCAGTTTGTCTCTCCCTGGCAGCAGACCCCTGATAAGCGTATCGATACTATCACTCCCTATTCCTGTCGGCTGCGCAATTGCCAGAGTATGCACGCTACCGGTGCTTGTGAGTACAAAGTACAGCAGCGTCATAATCAGGATGGGAACGATAAAGATCAGCGCGAGGGTACGTTTGTCGCGCACTACCTGCCGGATGATGCGGCTGGCGAGGGCCATGATACGTGCAAAGCTCATTTCTGTACCTCCTGCCGGCCGGCGAAGTGTAGAAAGGCATCTTCCATATTGTCTTGACCGGACTGGCGCAGCAACTCTTGCGGCGTATCCTGGGCCATAAGCCTCCCCAGGCGCATCAGGCCAAGCCGTGTGCAGCGTGCGGCCTCATCCAGGTGGTGCGTTGAGACGATGATGGTGATGCCTGCCGCGTTTAATTGAGCAAAGTAGCCCCAGAACGAACGGCGCAGTTCAGGATCAACGCCAACAGTTGGTTCATCTAGTAGTGCAAGCAGCGGATGATGCACCAGGGCGCAGGCCAGTGAGAGGCGCTGCCTCATGCCGCCGCTGAACTTTCCAACTACTTCATTCGCGCGGTCGGCAAGCTCCACACGCTCCAGCATCTCCTCGATGCGTTGCTTCTGCTGCTTGCCACGCACGCCATAGATGTTGCAGAAAAACTGCATGTTTTCCCGGGCCGTCAAGTCGAGGTAGAGCGCATTCAGCTGTGTCATATACCCGATATGGGGTGCGACCCTGGCACTGGGTACGCGCTCATTCAGGACATGAATTGTACCGCTTGCCGGGCGTATCAAGCCCACCAGCATGCGAATAAGCGTCGTCTTGCCCGAGCCGTTGGGGCCTATTAATCCATAAGTCTCACCGGCATCGATACTCAAGCTAAGATTATCTACAGCTCGCAGCTTGCCAAACTCCTTGACGAGCTGATCGATCACAACCACGGGTTCGCCATTGATCACCTTATGCAATTGCCGCTCTTGAGGAACACCAGGTCTGGTCTCTGTCATAGAATACCTCTGACTTTAACTAATCAGCCAATTAATAACAGGCAAAAAACAACGCTCACCTTGGCAAAACGCCTTGAAGCACCGTTTCACAAATAGCATCTGCAAGCTGTTCATGCGAATACTGCAATGCAACCTGGTCCCCAATAACTTGACGACGCAGCACAAAACCTATGACAGAGCCAATCATGATCTGTGCTATTAGCGAACCATCCGTACGCCGCAATGCCCCCTTTTCCACCTGCGCTTCAAAGTACGCTCCCAGAAACTCTAACGCGCGCTGCATAAAAGGGGTAGCAATGGATGTCATGCCTGGATCATGTAGTATTTCAGGTAGCAGCATACGTATCAATCGCACGAAATTCTCACCCTCAACAATGCTCAGCACCCGCAGCACCACCATACGCAGAAAGACCTGCGGCGGTAATTCAAAGACCTGCGGTGGTAAAGAAGTTATCATTTGCACAGGTGAGCGTGTTTCAATAATCGCCTTTAGCAGCGCCTCCTTGCTCTCAAAGTAGTAATAAATCAATCCAGGTGTGATGCCAGCCTCACGCGCAATATCTTTGTTGGTTGCCTTACCAAAGCCTTTCTCGGCAAATACGCGCATTGCCGCATCGATGATCTGCTCTCGCCGGTCCTCTACAACTTTCGGTGTTCTCGCCATACTCCGCTCCTTACCCATCCATTCGATTTAATTAATCAATCAATTAAATTATAAAGAAAAATGCAAAGAAAATCAAGCCCCCCGCGCCGCCCGCCTTAGGGCGGTACCCATTGGACTGGTCACCAGCAGGCTACCACTCGCGCTTACCGCTCGTGGTGGTCGCACCCCTCCCCGTTCTAAAGCCCAGTAGGGCCTGGCTTTCCTGCGGGCGGGTTGCAACAAAGTGCATAGGCAGGTAGGAGGGCAAGAGGGTATTATGTCAAGTAGAACAGAAGTCCTAAAGTGTGGTAGAATGAGGGTGAGGAGTAGGTACTTTTCATGGTGCAGAAACCCGCAAGTCTTGTGAGGGGGAAGCAGGACGGGCAGGTTTTTGTTAGGCGGCGAGAGAGCTAGCGTTTCCGAGAGATTTTAGTAAATCTACGCTCCATTAGTATGAATTGATAGCCATAGATACTCACCTTGTTTTAATTGGCACCGGCCCATAGTAGGGCATGTAGGTATGAGGCGTGTCTACACCTGTCACTCTACAGCCGATTGTGAGATTGCATCCAGTACACTTGATCTTAATAACGTAGTGTTGATACCCATCTCTATCCCTGTACCGCTCTCCCTCCACTTCCCTGGTAGGATAGAGGGTATGATTGCACACTTGTCTCATCTTGCCCTACCTTCTGCTTTACTTCATTCAATCCTATTGCGTTAAATGTCTCTTCAAACGCCTGAATATCAGTAGCGCCAATCTCTTGTTCTTGTTTCTTCAGGATTGCCACAATTATTTTACGGTGGTTACGCAAGGTGATGTGTAGAGAGGAATAAGCGTATATCCCATAGTTACTTGTACTGCCCCCATTAGATTGTACACAAAATGCTCCGTTGTTAGTAACGAATGAATAGCGATCGGGCGTCTTGCGCAATTGATCTCAAACTTCCTCATCAAGAGTCGAGCCGTCTTCCTCCTTTCTTTGCGACTTGAGTACCCCTCTGCCATGCTGATCTGCACTCCTGCTGCTTGCAGCCGGGCGGTATAGGCAGTGGCTGCATATTGCACGCCTTGATCCGAGTGGTGAATTTCTGGTGTGTGCTGGGCCAGCGCCTGCTCCAGCGCCCGCAGGGTTTTGCAACATCCCAATATTGTACAAACCTATGACTTTGGGCAGACCGATGGCAAGTATTATGTCGTCATGGAGTTAGTCGAGGGTACTGACCTGTGGCGGTGTCTATGCAGGCCAATCAAAGAACACTAACCCACAGCCGCCCGCACCTCCTGCTTCCCTCATTCCTGCCTGCCTATGCACTTTGTTGCATCCCTGGGCCCCGTCGAGACGTTACACCTTCTGGTTAAGCATCGGTCGCCCCCTGCTTTTCATTGATCTATCAATCAACCTAAAGCCCTGGAAAGTGGGGAGTTGCCGCAAACGGCTCTTAAGGCGCTTCGCGCTCCCTGGAAAGTGCCAGGTTGCGACCAACGGGGCGGGGCCAGCGACCCGGAACGGGGAGCAACGCCACGTGACGGGAAGCCAGGGAACGCCGGGGGCTAGTAAACAAAGTTACCTAACAAAAGTTAGGCAGGCAGGCGTGGCGGGCGCGGGGGAAAAATCAAGCCCCCAACGGGTGAGATTCTTGGTGGAACCCATATGCAGTGGCCTGAATAGGTAACCCTGTTAATACCCCACAACTGAAACGTTCTCATACGTAGACCAGCTTTCCCTGAATCCACCAGGGCACATCGTTCTTTTGGATAGGCGAAAACAGCAGAAGGTGCGGAGGGAAGTAGCAGGGGGTGCAGGGGGACAGCGTCCCCCTGCCGGGGCGCGGGGTGTCCCCGCTCTATCCCCTTTTTTCTTGTCCGCCGCCGCAGGCGGCACGAAAAAAGGACCTGAAAAGTTACAACGAAACGATCAAAGGCTCACCGCTATAAGAGTATAAAGGAAAAGCTATGAGTAATAACTATTGGAACTACCAGCCAGACAATAATCATGCTGCCCAGCATAATGGAACCCCTCCCTCAGGCGGCTTACTGCGCAGGTACTCCGAGCAACTACCGCAAAGGCCTACCCAGTATGCTCCTCCACCTGCAGGGCAAGCGCCTCCAAACTCACCACCGGTCCCGCCAGCTCAACAACAAACCTGGCAGGCATCGCAGGGCGGCCCGGCACCCTCATTCTTTGCCAATACTATGCAAACCGTGCGCCGCTGGTCTGGCAAAATGGTAGCTGCCCGTGGCGGCAGCGTCGATCAGGGGCCATTAGTCCTGTATCGTCCCCCCGCCCCTCCTCTGCCCGCCAGGTCGGAGCCCTGGAAACGCTCGCGCTCCACTCGCATCGCTTTGCGGATGCGTCACCGCCGTGAACGCTGGGAAAAGGCCCGCCCCAATAGCAAAAAAATCTGGTCAATTGCACTCACTATTTTCTTGCTCTTACTGGTCATCATCATATCTTCAGGAACCGCCTCCGCCTATGCCTATTACCAGAGCCAGTTGCCGAAACTGCAGAGCCTGGCAAACCAGCAAGGAGAGCAGACCACTCGTATCTATGACCGCAATGGCCAGCTCCTCTTTGAAGCATATGACAATAAATACGGGCGCGGTACCCCTATTTCTTACAATTACATACCGGGCGTGATGCAAGACGCCATGATTGCCGCAGAAGACCCCACGTTCTGGGATAATCCTGGCATAGACCCCGTGGGTATCATCCGCGCAGCTTCACAGTATGCCTCCTCCGGTTCCGTAGAGAGCGGCGGTAGTACCATCACCCAGCAGTTAATCAAAAACCTCACCGGTGATGCCCAGGTTACACTGCAGCGCAAACTTCCCGAGGCGGCCCTGGCCATTGGCCTGACGCAGCAATATCCCAAGTGGAAGATATTGGAGATGTACCTCAACGTCTCCCCGTTTGGCGCTCAAGAACTTGGCGTCGAGGCTGCCGTAGAGGATTACTTTGGTCTCAAGCCCAGTAGTTGCAAGAATTTTAACTGTATTCCCGCTATAGCTTCCCTTGATTACAATCAAACAACCCACAAACATGACCCACTGCTGGCCCTCGCCCGTGCCTCGCTCCTGGCAGGTTTGCCGCAAAACCCGGTCAGCTATGACCCGTCACTGGATTCAGCCCATAAAACACTTGCCCTGCAACGCCAGGACTACGTGCTGAATCAGATGCTGGCCCATAGCATGCATATCAATACGGCGCTCGGCGACAAGACAAACGACTATGGTCCCATTACCCCTGAGATCATCCAGCAAGTAGAGGCCATAACCGCGAAAATCCTAGCTAACAAAAATTCTGTTGGCTACCACTATTTTAAGAATGCTCCGCATTTTGTAGACTTTGTTGTACAACAGTTAGAGATTGCTCTTGGTAATGGAGACCAGGATAAAGGAGTACTCCGGTTCTTGCATGGCGGTTTCAACATTCGTACGACAATCGACGCTAACCTGGAAACGTATGTTGAGAACGCTGTACAACGTCATCTTGATCAACCAGAGCTCCAATATTTTCTCACTACCTATCCTTACGGTCCACTTAACAAATATCACAATGTCAATGACTCGGCGGTTGTGGTCGAGAATGCGAAGACGGGTGAGATCCTGGCGATGGATGGCAGCACTTGCTACACTTCTTGCGACAGTGGGGTCAGCTCTACTGACCCCAAGGTCGCAGGAAATTTCAATGCTGCGTTGTCTCCTCGCCAACCGGGTTCATCTTTTAAGCCTATTGTCTATGCTACAGCTTTCCAGATGGGCTGGTATCCAGGTATTGTCTTACCAGATCAAAAGACATATTTTCCAACCTCCAGTGGACCGCAAAGCGGTAATCCTGAGACAACAACCTATCATCCTTACGATTATGGTGGGGGTTACAACAACAAACGCTGGCCCATTCAGCTTGACATTGCCAATTCGTTCAACATCCCGGCAATCAAAACGTTAGAGTTTGCTCAGCCTGATAATGTACTTGCCATGGCAAAGCGTTTGGGCATCACAAGCATCGATCCAAAGTCGATAGGCCCCTCCTTTGCGCTTGGAACGGTTGCTGTTTCCCTGCTACAGATGGTGGGTGCCTACCAGGCCTTTGCCGACCAGGGTATGCGCGTCCCACCCCAGTATATCCTCGATATCTGGGACAATTACGGCCACAATCTCTATCATTTTGACCCCACTAAACCACATGGTGCCCAGGTGCTTAGTCCGCAAATTGCTTACTTGATAACCTCTATGCTTACAGATGAGAAATCAAGAAGCTATGAGTTTGAAGGCGATCATGTACTGTCCATGTGGGATTGGACGATGCAGGGTGGTACCAATCCTCAAGTAGCAGCTAAAACCGGCACCACAGATAGCTTTAAAGACAACTGGACAATTGGCTATACGCCCGACGTGGTAGTGGGGGTCTGGTCAGGCAATGCAGACGATAGTGCGATGGATAATCACGTGGTCGGTATCACGGGTGCCGCTCCCATCTGGCACGACGTCATCGAGCGTGTAAGCGGTCGATGCAACGACAATCCATTCCCTTGTGGTAACATTCACACTATCTTTCCACCACAATCGTTCCCTGTCCCTACCGGAGTGACCCAGCAATCTGTCAATACTGTCAATGGCCTGGCCGGCAGTGGTTATACTAGCTGGATGCTCCAGGGTGACATACCCCAGCAGAGCGGCCTTTCAACGAGCACCGGAAATGGCAACGGGACGCCAACCCCCACGCCAACACCGTAATACAAGCAACAGGTCCGGTTCGAGGGTGCTATCAATCGCGCCTCTACGAACCGGACCATTTGGCTCCCAATAAACTCCGCTCTTGACAATCCCCCTCATCGAGTGCTATTCTGTATTTGCAGTCTCACATAGAGACTGCTAGCAATCATCATTGACAAATGCAGTACCATAGCTCTGAGGTTCTATCAACACATGATACCACTGAGCGAGCGCAAGCAGCAGATTCTGCGGGCGCTCGTCGAAGAGTATATTCATAGCGCGACCCCGGTTGCGTCCGAAACCCTGGTGCGCAAGTATGGACTGAATTTCAGTTCCGCCACCGTGCGTCACGAACTGGCCGGGCTGGAAGAGTCGAACCTGATTTATCAGCCGCATACTTCGGCAGGGCGTGTCCCCACCGATCTAGGGTACCGCTACTTTGTAGAGCATCTTATGGGAGAGTCGGCGCTCTCGCTCAGCGAACAGCGCCAGATCCGCCACCAGTTCTACCAGGTACAGGACCAGCTCGATCAGTGGGTGCGCCTGACAGCTTCGGTGATGGCGCGTCTGCTGCACAACGCCGCGGTCATGACATCTCCACGCTCCAGCGAAGGACGTCTGAAGCATTTTGAGGTCCTGTCCGTCACCGACCTCTCTGCGCACCTGGTACTGGTGCTGATGGATGGCACAGTCAAGCAGCAGCGGCTGCTGCTGGAAACCCCCATCGAGCAGGAAGAGCTGAGCGCCTCGGCTGCACATCTGAATAGCCTCTTTCAAGGGAAAAACGCGATACAGGTGGAAGCGCTCCTGGGTCAGCACGATCTCTCAGCAACGGAGCGTTTGATCGGTACCACCATCGTGCGCATTCTGGAGCAGCACGGTGACTTTCTCGGCGATGTTTTTTATCGCGAAGGCGTGTTGAATATACTCGAACAGCCTGAATACAGCAGCATGGGGCCTGAAGAAGAACGTAATGAGCGCGTGCGCAAGGTGATGGAAGTTTTGGAACAGAATCGTTTCCTCCCGGCTCTTGCCTCTCACCTGCACGAATCCGGTGGGGTGCAGGTCATCATTGGCGGCGAGAACGAGTGGGACGAAATGAAAGATGTCAGCCTGGTCGTGGCGCGTTACGGCCAGGAAGGCAGAATCGGCGGGTTTCTTGGTGTGCTTGGCCCAACGCGCATGCAGTATGGACGCGCTATTGCCGTAGTCCGCTATATGACCCAGGTGATGAATGAACTACTGGGCGAAGTTTACGGATTTGATGAGTAGTGTGGAGAACTATGTCTGAACAAGAACAACATGATGTATCGCAAGTAGCGCCATCAACTGATTCTCAATCCTCTACGCCTGAAGAGAGCAAAGAGGGGGCGCGTACTCAGGCTCCAACAGAGCAGGAGTTGCCGATTGAGCAGGTCCGGCAGCTCAAAATACGTATCGAAGAGCTGGAGAAAGAGTTGGCGCAGGAGCGTGACAAAGCTACCGAGTACATGAATCTCGCCATGCGTTCCCAGGCCGATGCCTCCAATATGCGTAAAAGGCTCCAGCAAGACCTTGCCAGGGCCATGCAGGATATGCTCAGGTCGGTTGTCTATGAACAGTTGGCTGTCCTTGATAGCTTTGACCGCGCGTTCGCCTCGTTACCTCCTGAGTTCCGCCATTTCACGTGGGTGGAGGGAGTGAGCATGATCCAGTCCCAACTGTACAGCGTCCTGTACCGGGCTGGAGTCACACCAATTGAAGCGCTTGGCAAGCAGTTCAACCCAGTCGAGCACGAGGCGGTAGCCTTCGAAGAGACCGGCGACCGGCCCGAAGACACAGTTACGGCTGAATTACAGCGTGGCTACAAACTTCAGGACCAGGTGCTGCGCCCTGCGCTCGTAAAAATAGCCCGCGCGCCTCAAGCAGCGGCAGCGGCGACGGGCAATGAAAATGAAAAAACAGAATCGTAGGATTTACAAATCCTACACGCATAGCAAATACATTAGTAAGTAATAGGAGGCAATTGTGCCAAAGGTTATTGGAATCGATCTGGGAACGACCAACTCTTGTGTCGCCGTTATGGAAGGCGGAGAACCTGTCGTTATTCCTAACGCGGAAGGTTCGCGCGTCACACCCTCGGTTGTGGCCATGAACAAGAGTGGCGAGCGTCTTGTCGGTGAAGTGGCGAAGCGCCAGGCTGTCACCAATCCTGAAAATACGGTCTACTCCATCAAGCGCTTTATGGGCCGTAAGTACGACGATCCAGAAGTGGACCGTGACAGGCGCCTGGTTCCATTTAAAGTCGTGCGGGCTGGTAATGGGGATGCCTGGGTAGAGATTCAAGGCAAACAATACAGCCCGCCCGAAATCTCAGCCATGATCTTGCAGAAACTTAGAACCGATGCCGAGGCATACCTCGGTGAGCGTGTGACGCAGGCCGTCATCACCGTACCGGCTTACTTCAACGACGCGCAGCGCCAGGCCACCAGGGATTCGGGCAGGATCGCGGGTCTCGAAGTGCTGCGTATCATTAATGAGCCGACTGCCGCGTCACTCGCCTACGGCCTTGATAAGCAAAAAGACGAGCGTATCGGCGTTTATGATCTTGGCGGTGGTACATTCGACATTTCCATCCTCGAGCTGGGTGAGGGCGTCTTTGAAGTCAAGAGCACTAATGGTGATACCCACCTGGGTGGTGACGACTTCGACCAGCGCATCATCAACTGGCTCGCCGACGAGTTCCGCCGCGAGAACGGCATCGACCTGCGCCAGGACCGCATGGCCCTGCAGCGCTTGAAAGAAGGTGCTGAGAAGGCCAAGAAAGAGCTTTCCAGCTCGATGCAGACCGAAATCAACCTGCCCTTTATCACGGCCGATGCCAGCGGCCCCAAGCACTTGAACGTGACCCTTACACGCTCTAAGCTGGAACAGTTAGTCGAGGACCTGATCGAGAAGTCGCGCGGCCCCGTCATGAAGGCGCTCTCCGATGCTGATGTTCGTCCAGGCGATATTCAGGAGATTGTCCTGGTCGGCGGCCAGACGCGCATGCCTGCAGTACAGACCCTGGTCCGGCGCATCTTTGATCGCGAGCCTCATCGCGGCGTGAACCCGGACGAGGTGGTAGCTGTTGGCGCCGCTATCCAGGCCGGTGTCTTGACAGGCGATGTCAAGGATGTATTGCTGCTCGACGTGACCCCGCTCTCTCTGGGTATCGAAACCCTGGGTGGCGTGTTCACTCGCCTGATTGAGCGCAATACCACTATCCCGACGCAGAAGGGCCAGGTTTTCTCAACGGCCAGCGACAATCAGCCGAGCGTAGAGATCAATGTGCTGCAGGGTGAGCGTGAATTCGCCAAGGACAATCGTTCGCTGGGCAGCTTTATTCTCGATGGTATTCCACCCGCTCCACGTGGTGTACCCCAGATCGAGGTCACATTCGATATTGACGCCAACGGTATCGTGAACGTATCGGCTCGCGATAAGGGCACAGGGCGGGAACAGAAGATTACCATTGTGCCGTCCAGTGGTCTTTCGAAGGACCAGATCAATCGTATGGTGCACGACGCTGAGACGCACGCGGCCGAAGACAAGCGTCGCAAGGAAGAGGTTGAGGAGCGCAACCTGGCCGATAGCGCAGCCTATCGTGCCGAAAAGAGCATGGCCGATCTCGGCGATAAGCTCACTTCTGAGCAGAGAGGCGAGTTGGAGGCCAAGATAGCCGATGTTCGCGCCGCCCTCGCGACCGACGACGTGACTCGCATCAAGTCCTCGCGTGAGGCTTTGGAGCAGTCTTTCTACAAGATCAGCGAGTCGATCTATCGCCAGGCTGGCGCTGGTGCCGGTGGTCCCGGCGGTTCAGACTTTGGTGGTACACAGCAGGATACACCACCCGACCAGGGCGGTGGCCCGCACGACGACACCATCGAGGGTGAATACAAAGAAATGTAGGGGCGGGGCTTGCCCCCGCCCGGGATGGGGTTTAGGCTTGCCCCCTCCCTGGATGGCAGACTTGGCAGAACGATTCGTAATATGGTAGGGGCGGGGCTTGCCCCCGCCCTGGAGCGTCTCTAAACCCATACTGGGTTGGTAAAAAAGACGCTCCAGAAGCCCTACCTGGCTATATACTTGCATATACCTTGTAAACAACGTAGTATTACATAGTATAATCTGTTTTGAACTAGGGAGCGCAAATCAGACCGCGACCTGTTTCTGATGGTAGGTAAAGGACCATTTGATGGCCAATAACAAACGTGATTATTATGAGGTACTGGGCGTATCGCGTAATGCGAGCGACGATGAACTGAAAAAGTCATTTCGTCGTCTTGCCAAGCAGTATCACCCGGATGCCAATAAAGAACAGGGAGCGGAGACCCGCTTTATTGAAATCAATGAAGCCTATGAAGTGCTGAGCGACCCGCAGAAACGAGCCGCCTACGACCGCTATGGGCATGCGGGACTCAATGGCTCAGCAGGGGCAGGCTTTGGCGACTTCGCCGGGTTTAGCTCTATCAATGATCTCTTCGAGACCTTTTTTGCCGGGGCTACAGGCGCAACGCGCCGCTCGGGAACACAGCGAGGCGCAGACCTTCGCTATGATCTGACCATTACCTTTGAGGAAGCCGTTTTTGGCTGCCAGAAAGAGATTGAGCTACCTCGCTGGGAAACCTGCTCTAGCTGCCGGGGCAGTGGTGCACAGTTTGGCACATCGACAGCTCGTTGTTCCTCCTGTCAGGGCACCGGCGAGATTCGCCGCGTGCAGCAGTCCATCTTTGGGCAGTTCGTCAATGTAACAATGTGCGAACGCTGCCGTGGCGAGGGTCGCGTCATTACCACACCCTGTGAGAAATGTCGTGGTCAGGGGCGAGTGCGCAACAATCGCCGCGTCGTCGTCAATATTCCCGCAGGCGTAGACGATGGTATCAATGTGCGTGTTACCGGCGAAGGAGAGGTAAGCGCCCGTGGTGGTACGCCGGGCAACCTGTACGTCATTCTCACGGTAAAGCCTCACCCATACTTCAAGCGCTCGGGCAACGATATCCTCTATGAATTGCCCATTAGCTTCACACAGGCCGCCCTTGGCGACGAGGTCGAGGTTCAAACCGTTGACGGCAAGACAACGGCACTCAAGATCCCTGCTGGCACCCAGACTAACCGTTCATTCCGCCTCAAGGGTATGGGCGTACCCGTCGTGCATAGCAGCGCTCGTGGCGACCAGCACGTCATCGTTAAAGTGGTCACCCCGTCCAATTTGACACCAGAACAAAAACGCTTGCTCGAAGAATTCGCTCGCCTCGAACGCGAACAGGCCGAGCAAAACGATAAAAATATATTCCGCAACCTGTTTGAAAAGACAAAAGACGTCTTCCAGTAGAACCGTCATTCATGTTTCCAACCAATAAAAAGGCTGCATGGACTACCCATGCAGCCTTTTTATTGGTTGGCGATCCTATTTTACTCGCTAACCACAGGAATCCTCTCCGTCTCAACTATTTCCCCGCGCTCCTTGGCTCGTTTCGCAGCCTCGATAGCCGGGTCGCGCCCAACGAACAGCGCCAGCACCGCGCACACCGCGCACACAATCAGTACCAGCAGAAAGGTATCGTTCAAACCCATCGTGGTTGCATTTTGTCCGATGCACACCTTTAGAGCAGAGACATTTCTACCTGCCGTCGCGACACAGGTTGCAGCTACACCCGTCAATGGCAGCGTGTGCAGCGCCGCTACCACATTGTTAGCGTGGGCCACCGTTTGCTGGGTCAGGTAGGTGGTGAGCACGGATACTCCCAATGCGCTGAACACCATGCGTGTCACGTTCACCAGCGAAGAAGCGCGCGCCATCGCCTTATTGCTCACTACAGACAGCGCGAGCGTCTGCAGCGGTGTATTGAGCAGGCCAAGCCCCAGCCCGCGTATGATCAGCCATACTTGCACTGAAAGGCCCGTTGTTCCAACTTCAAGGCGTGTAAAGCCGATCATCGATACTGCCATAAGCAGCGCACCTGTCGCGGCGAGTATTCTTGGGCCTACCCTGTTATACAACCTGCCTGCTATACTTATGCCGACTGCTGCCGCCAACCCCTGGCTGATCAAGATCTCGCCTGTGGTCAGTGACGACAGGCCCTGCACGTTCTCAAAGAAGAGCGGTATCAGGAAGACGCTGCCAAAGAGCACCGCTCCCACTGCCCACATCAGTATATTCGAGACCGAGAACGTGTAGTTGAGGAAAAGGCGCATATCTAACACCGGGTCGCTCACAAACAACTCCACAATCACGAATGCAACAAGTGCGATGCCGCCGCCAATCAGAAAACGTATGACGGTTGGATCGCCCCAACCATGCGGTCCCGCCTGCGTGATGCCATACACGAGCGCTGTGAAACCGACCATCGACAACAGTAGCCCGACAATATCGAACCCCCTGCGCTCTGGCTGCAAGTCGCCGTTTGCTTCACGCTCCGGGGCTTGCCCGTGTAGAACAAACAGCGCCAGCAAAAAGGCCACAATGCCAATCGGAATATTGACAGTGAAGATGGCGCTCCAATTAAACGTCGTACTCAGGTAGCCGCCGATCGTCGGGCCAAAGGCTGGGGCCAGCAGGAGAGGCACGCCTATAACCGCTGTCGCCGGGCCGCGCTCGGTTGGAGGAAAGAGGCGGTATATAATCGCAAACGCTAACGGCAAAAGTGCACCCCCGCCGATGCCCTGGATCACGCGGAATGTGATCAGCAGTTCTTTGGTCGGCGCAAATGCGCACATTGCCGATCCCACGGTAAACAAAGCCAGTGACGTGAGAAAAACAATCTTCGTGCCAATGCGGTCACTCAGGTAGCCTACCACGGGAATGATTGCCGCCTGCGCCAGGAAGTAGCCCGTCACAACCCAGGTGATCGTCTCAAAATCGGTATGGAACGCTCTCTGCATTTGCGGAAGCGTCACGCTCACAATCGTATTGTCGAGTATCGCCATAAACAGGCCCAGCGCCACAATCAGCGCCGCCTGCCACTTGTAAGCCAGTCGCATTGCCCATCTCCTATTGGGAAGCTAGAATACCATCCAGTAAAAGTCTGATGATTTGTTCTCGCCCACGCTCCAGTCCTTCAGCGGTCTGTGTGGCTTTGCCGTTCAACAATGAATAGCGCGGGATCGAGAGCAAATATATGATGCACATATTTGTCACACTGATCAGCAAAAATGTTGGGTCAAACTCTGGCGCAATCAACCCCGCGTCTTGAGCCCGGCGTATAAAGTTGACATACGTCTCGACGTATTTCAGTGACCGCTGCACCTCTGCTTCCGTCGGGAATATCGAGTTGAACATGCGCCAGCCCTCAGCCGCTTCCCACGCCAGTATGCGTAAGATACGCGGGTGCTCCGCCAGGTAATTGAAGTACCAGCTAATAGCCATCTCGAATACTGTACGAACCTGGCTAGCGTTTAGCGGAGCTGCATCGCTGGCGAGAAATGGTGCTAGCAGATGCTGCATTTCCGCGTAATTCAGTTCTTTCATACGCCATACAATAGCGCGATAGAGTCCCAGCTTGTCTTCAAAGTAATGAAAGATCAAGCTCTTGTTGTATCCCGAGGCCTCCGCGATTGCGTCAACCCGCGCTCCATCAAACCCCTCGCGTGCAAAAATTTCTTCCGCAGCGTCTAATATGGCTCCGCGTGCAACTTCAGCATCACGTTCTCGTCGTAGCTTATCCGAAGACATCTTTGTCCTCCCCGCTCTTAACGATATATCGTGTTATATCGTTAATTATAACGATATATCGTTATTTGTCAAGTCCCTTTCAATTTACAGCGTCTCTATTATCTAACCGGTCAGTTGTATTAACCAACTGGTTGGATAATAACATGGAACGATGGAAAGGTCAAGTGTTTGAGAAAGATTTGCCAGATTGAATCAAAGGAAAGCAAATGTTACCATTATACGAGTTGTCACTAGAGATCCGCGTGAGCCTCCATTGAAGGCGAGAAGGAGAAGTGGAGAGGGACTGTAACGCGCGACTGTTCTAATTCATCAGCCCGATTGGACAGATTTCACAATCAATATCCCTAGTTTTTCCTCTCCTCGTCAAGGAAAAACTATCCTACGTATAGAGAGACTTCTTTCCAACACGTTTCAAACAGATATCAGAGGCGGACGTTCCTGACTGCGCTTCATGTTTTCGGACCGCTTCTGGTCTCGATGAATGCAATCGAACAGAAGAACATGCAGCGTTTTTCCGATTTTTTCGATATGAAGAGGTGAGATCTCAATGTAGCTTGGAGGCGACAGACCAAGAATGAATGAGCAACGTTCCGTAGCCCTGGATAGTGCCCATCTGGCGCACCTGTATCAACAGTCTGCTCCAAAGATCCTGGACTATGTGTACAGGCAGGTTCCCTCTTTCCAGGACGCAGAAGACATCCTGATTGACGTCTTTGTTGCCGCCCTTGAGAGTGAATCGTTTGCGTCACTGACCGCACAAGAGCAGCAGGCCTGGTTGTGGCGTGTGGCTCGGAATAAGGTCATCGATACCTATCGGCGAATGCAACGCGTTCATCGTTTGCCATTAGAGCAGATCGATGTTGATCTCGTTGAAGACACCAGTGCGCCCCCTGAACAGATGAGCATCCATCAGGAGGAGGACGACGATCTTGCCCTGCTAATCGAGCGTCTTTCGCCTCTCCAGCAACAGGTGTTGTATCTGCGGTTTAGCGAGAATTTGCGATGCGCGCAAATTGCCGTCAGAGTTGGAAAGCCGGAGGGTAGCATCCGTTCTCTTCTCTCACGCGCACTCAAGCTCCTGCGCCGAAATTATCATGAGCAAGAGAGGAAAGGAGACAATCACCATGGATCCGCGCGATGACTCGTTTCAGCCAAAGTGTGTTGACGAACAAATCGAGTGGTTGGCTCAGCGTGTCCAGGAAGGAACGCATGAGCGCAATCAGAGTGCCCGACTTGTCCAACGCCTGCAAGACTACTATGTAAGGAAAAGACAGAAGGATGCGTTGAACCAGGCATGGAAAAGCATTGCCCAAAGATATGAGGCTTCTGCCCTTGTATCCTCTGAGGAATGGCGTGTCCAGAATGAACAGAGAAAACTGGAAAGGTTAGGTCAATATCGTATGCAACAGAACAGAGCGGAGATGATACCAGAGAAAAGGACTCAAAAAAATGCGATCCAAATGGTTTCTCAACGCGAAACAGGATGGAGACGGCGTCTGAGTGCGTTTGCTGCCATTCTTTGTACGATAGTACTCGTCGGCGGTTTAGTAACGGTGCTTAACGCGGTGCGTGCGAACCGTACAACCACTGTTGGCTCTCAAGTGGTGGAAACGCCTGCTCTCCAGCAGACCCCCCATCCCACTTCTTCTGCTATCTCAAAAGCAATCCTCACTGATTCATTGTCTGGAAATAGCGAGGGTATTGGTCCTGGACTCGCGGGCATTACCGGAACCACACAATTGACGGTTGGTCGGAAGTTCTGGGTCGTTTTTCTCTTGACTGATGACAGTGGTGGCACTGTTACCGTGAAATGGTATGCAAATAACCGCCTCTATAGCTCCTCTTCTCGGTATCAGCTCCCTTTATCTACGGCCACGTCTCAACCATCACCAGCGCCTACTCCGTCTCGAAACTCGCCAGTGCGTCCTGATACGCCCATCGAAAGCAGTTTTAGCATCACTTATGGCCAGCCAGCCGAAGGCAAAGTGGAGCTTTACTGGAAAGGCCAGTTAGCGATGACCCTGCCCTTTGTCGTAAAACCCTAAGCAGAGCAACAACAGAGAGAGTTAAACCCGAAAAGAAACTCAATAGTAATATTCATTCAAACATTCAACCAATATATAGAACCTCACTCTTCGAACAGATTGCCCTGCTCAAGACCACTCCCTTTCTCGAGATGTGTGAAGACCAGCAGAAACGCCGGCAGAAACAAGGCGGACGAGAAGCGTTTTACCTGGCTCGCCAATCGAT
>Ga0207646_10003979_pt1 | contig 16380 bp, 9 predicted proteins | sample KBSK5502metaG_FD_184343 | JGI IMG/M metagenome (GOLD analysis project Ga0207646, IMG submission 184343) | Corn, switchgrass and miscanthus rhizosphere microbial communities from Kellogg Biological Station, Michigan, USA - KBS K5-50-2 metaG... | ecosystem: Host-associated > Plants > Roots >... | reverse complement strand
GCATCGCGCGGGAGATTCATGATGAGCTGGGCCAGGCGCTCACCGCCTTGAAGCTCGACGTCGCTTGGCTCGAGAGCCGGCAGACCCGGACCGATTCCGGCATCTTCCGACTGGGCGACGCGTCGCTGGCCGACCGGGTGGACCAGACGATGCAGATCGTGCGCCGCATCGCCAGCGAGCTGCGGCCCAGTGTCCTCGACCAGCTCGGCCTCGAGGCTGCCATCGAGTCGTTGGTGCGGGAGACGACCCAACGGACCGGCATCGCGGTCTGTTTCCATGCCGACGACTTTCCCCGGCTGTCCGATGAGATCGCGAGTCACGCCTTCCGGATCATTCAGGAGGCGCTGACCAACGTCGCCCGGCATTCCAAGGCCACTCGCGTGGACGTGTCGGTGCGCCGGGTGGGGGGAGTCATCATCCTCGGCGTCGAAGACAACGGAGTGGGATTCACGCCCCAATCGCTCAGTGGGCTTCGGTCCCTGGGACTGGTCGGCATCCGCGAGCGGGCGTTGGCGTGTGGGGGGACCCTGATGATTCGCGGAGAGCCGGGGCAGGGCACCGGTATCGCCGTCACGATTCCGGTCGCCAAGCCATGAGCCGAACGACCCCAAAGATTCGCATCTTCATCGCGGACGACCACCCGATCGTCCGGCAGGGGCTGCGCCGCATCGTGGAAGCGGACGCGGGGATGGTCATTTCGGGTGAGGCGGACGGCGCCGCGGCGCTGCTCGCCGGGCTCGAGACCAGTGCCACCGATCTCGTGCTGCTGGACGTATCGATGCCCGGCGGCCTGTTTCTCGATACGCTGCGGGAGCTGCGCACCCGCCACCCGACCATTCGGGTCCTGGCCTTGAGCGTTCACCCGGAGGATGAGTGGGCCGTACGGGCGCTCCGGGCAGGTGCCTCGGGCTATCTGACCAAAGACCACTCGCCGGATCAGCTACTGGACGCCATCCGCCGGGTGTATCGCGGCGGCAAATACGTCAGCCCCACGCTGGCGGAGCACCTGGCGACGCATCTCGATGTCGGAGGGCAGCGCCCTGCCCACGAGCTGTTGTCCGATCGCGAGTTCGAAGTCATGCGCCGGCTGGGCAGTGGCCTCACCGTCTCACAGATCGCCAGCGAGCTGGCCCTCTCGGCCAAGACCGTGAGCACCTACCGTACCCGGATTCTCGAGAAGATGGCGGTCACCACCAATGCCGATCTGGTCCGCTACGCCGCGAGGTACGGGCTGATCGCCTGATTTCGTGTAGTCCTTCGTCCGACGAATCTGTTCCGCTGTTTCGCGCCCGCCTCAGCCCTCGCGTCTGATACTGCCATCGAAGAGCGATCGCTAACCTTGCCTCCGTGATTGAGGCAGCGAGGGGACGCTCCACCTGCGCGGTGCCTTTGTCGGAAGAACTGGGAGCAATTCGAGCTCGCGCAAGGCAGCGAGCAGAGGAGAAGACATGCGTATCGCAACAGCGGTAATCGGCTTGCTGGCGCTCGCTGCGCTCGCGGGCTGCGGTAGTTCAACCTCTCCCACGTACGGGGGTGGTGGCGGGGGCGGGGGCGGGGGCGGTGGTGGCGGTGGGGGTGGGGGTGGGGGTGGAGGTCTGGCTGGCCAGATCGTCGTCGGGAACATCCTGTTCAAGAGCGCCCACAACGGGACCCAGAACCCCGCGATCGACACCGTCGCGGCCGGCAGCACGGTCACGTGGACCTGGACCGCCACCGGATCGGTGGCGCACAGCGTCCAGTCGCAAGGGACGCCCAGTTTCGCGAGCAGCGCGGTCCAGACCGGCGATGGGAAGACCTACGCAGTCACGTTCACCACGCCGGGGACCTATCAGTACGATTGCGCGGTGCACGGCGCGGCGATGAGCGGCAGGATCGTTGTTCGCTAGCAATGTGTTCGGGTCCCCGGATCTCGACCGGGATTCGGGGGCCGCAGTTCTTCGCAATGGAGAGGCTATGGGAATCGTCTCAGCTGCAGACCCGGTCGGCGAGTTACTCGCCGGGCGATATCGCGTGGTGCGCCGCCTCGGGGCCGGCGGCATGGGGACCGTCTACCTTGCGGAGGACGTCCTGTTGGGCCGCCTCTGCGCCGTGAAGGTGCTGTGTCCTCCCCTGTGTGACGACGACCCGAGCGCCGAGCAACGGTTTCGCCAGGAAGCATTGCTGGTCGCCAGCGTGCGCCACCCGGGCATCGCCCAGGTGTACGACTTCGACCGTGGGCCCGACGGCCGGTTCCTGCTCGCCATGGAATACGTGGAGGGTGAGACCGTGGCGCAGCGCCTGCGGCGCGACGGCCCGTTCGCGCTCGCCGAGTCCATCGGTGTGCTACGTATCGTGGCGGACGCGTTGAACCACGTGCACTGGATGGGCATTCTGCACCGCGACTTGAAACCTCAGAACATCATGCTGGGGTCAGGGGGCGTAGTGAAGCTGCTCGACTTCGGCGCAGCGCACGAGATGGACCAGCTCCCGGCTCCCGATGCATGCCAGGCCGGCACCCTCGCCTATATGAGCCCCGACCAGTTGCTGGGCGACGCTCTAGGTGCCGCGAGCGACATCTTTTCATTGGGCGTCGTGTTTTACGAGATGCTCACGGGCCGGCTGCCCCACGCGGGGACGACGGTTGCGGAGCTTCGGACCCAGCGACTGCTGCGCCCGCCCACGCCGGTGCACTGGCTCCGCCCAATCGTGCCTCGCGCGTTGGGGGAGGTGGTCGCGCGGGCCCTTCATCCAGAGCCAGCCGAGCGCTGGCCGTCGGCGCTGGCGTTCGCGCAGGCGGCGGCGCGGGCGGCCGGAGCTGAAGGCGGTGCGACGTTGTAGGGTTCTGGAGCGTGGGGCTTTGGCCCAAGCCTGCGGGGGCTGTCGCTGAATTGACGAGATCTTCGATCGATGATTGCTGTCGATGAGGGCCACGTTCGTGATTCCGCGCCCTGAGAGGGCGCGCTCGGCCTGGTGTGCGCCCTTACAGGGCGCATTTTGCGCCGAGCCCGGGCTCTCAGCCCGGGAAAAAGCACGATCCGGCGCGCGCTCAACTCACCCCGGGCGCAAGCCCGGGGAACAGTTGTAGGGTTCTGGAGCGTGGGGCTATGGCCCAAGCCTGCGGGGGCTGTCGCTGAATTGACCAGATCTTCGATCGATGACTGCTGTCGATGAGGGCCACGTTCGTGAATCCGCGCCCTGAGAGGGCGCGCTCGGCCTGGTGTGCGCCCTTACAGGGCGCATTTTGCGCCGAGCCCGGGCTCTCAGCCCGGGATCTCATCGAGTGCGAGCCTCGGATGTCGTCCCGATTGCGTTCGCACGTATCTGATGGCGCGCCGAAGATCTCGCACGCTGAGGGAACGGAGATCGTAACCATTTGCCCAACGCAAAGGGGAACGGGGCATCACGCCGTCGCGGTTCGCGATGCGCGCGCTGGCACCCTTCAACCCCTGGACGAGCCGTGGGATGTCCACGTGAGGTGGGAGCTCAAGAACCAGGTGGACGTGGTTGCGGACGATCCCGATATCGATCACCCGCGTTCCGTGGCGCCGGGCGATCTCCGGTAGCACGCGGCGCAGAAACAATGCCGCCGCGGCGTGGATGAGTGGTAGCCGGCGCAGCGTCGTCCACGTCAGCAGAGCATAGAGACGAACGGGCACGCGTCGACCTTATGGTCAGGTCGACGTCCCAGCGGGACCAATCTGGTGCGACGGGTATCGTTTGAACGCGCCCTGAGAGGGCGCGCTCGGCCTGGTGTGCGCCCTTACAGGGCGCACTTTGCGCCGAGCCCGGGGAACTCAGGAACTGGACTGGTAGATGGGAGGTCGATGAGGGTTGATGGAGTGTGCTACCCGAAGCATTGCTTCCAGGCTGCGCTCGACGTCGTCTTCTGTAGTCGCCCATGAGGAGATGCTGATGCGCATGGCGGTGCGTCCCTGCCAGACGGTCGCGCCGGCCCAGCACGTGCCGTCCGCCTGAATCCCCGCGATGACGCGGCGGGTCAAATCACCGTCGCCAAACGAGACGAGGACCTGATTGATCACCACGTCGTTCAGGATCTCGTACCCCGCCGCCCGCAAGCCTTCGGCGAAGCGCGCCGCGTGACGGCAGGTGCGCTCGATCAGGTCGGCCAGGCCCTGCCGGCCGAGCGAGCGCAGCGCGGCCCACACCTCGATGCCTCGCGCCCGCCGCGAGAACTCGGGCGTGTAATGCTCGGGCTCGCGGGCTTCGCCGATCACCAGGTAGGGCGCGTTCACCGCCATCGCCGCATGGAGGTGGCGTGGGTCGCGCACGACGACCATGCCGCTGTCGTACGGCACGTTGAGCCACTTGTGCGCGTCGATCGCCCACGAGTCCGCGGCGGCGTAGCCCTTTACGAGATGCGCGCGGACGGGGGCCGCTGCCGCCCACAGCCCGAACGCCCCGTCCACGTGCACCCAAGCGCCCGCCGCCTGGGCCATCGGAATGATCTTGTCGGCAGGATCGAACGCGCCCGTGTTGACGTTGCCCGCCTGCAGGCAGAGGAGCGTGTTGTCATCCAGCGGTGGCAGCGCGTCGGCGCGCATCCTGCCCTGGCCATCCACCGGCACGCGCATCACCCGCTCGTCTCCCAGGCCCACCAGCATCAGCGCCTTGAGCACGCTCACGTGGACTTCTTCGCCTACCACGACGGTGATGGGCGGCGCGCCGAACAGGCCTTGCGCCTCGACGTTCCAGCCGCGCCGCGCGAGCAGTGCGTGGCGCGCGGCCGCCAGAGCCGAAAAGTTCGCCTGCGTGGCGCAAGTCACGAACCCCACGCCGCACGCTGGTGGCAGCCCCAGCACGTCGAGCAGCCAGCGCATGGCGACTTGTTCCAGACGCGCGGCAATCGGCGAAAGGACGACGATCCCGGCGTTTTGATCCCACGCGGCCGCGAGGCTGCTTACCGCCACCGCCGCCGGGAGCGAGCCACCGACGACGAATCCGAAGAAGCGGCCACCCGCCGACGCCATCGTGGCCGGCGATCCGATGTCGTCGAGCAGCGCGACCACAGCCGACGGGTCGGTAGGATGCTCCGGCAAAGGCTCATCGAGCCGTCGCAGGTTGGCGAGGGCCTCGGGGCTAGGGGCCACCGCGCGGTCTTTCAAGCCGGCTAGATAGCGTGCCGCCCGCTCGGCGGTCGTTCGCAGCAGATCTTCCATCAGTGATTCCTCGCGATGAACCGCTGAGTCGTTAGCGCGCACCGTGCTCTCGCAGCTGGTCGAACCAGTTCAAGACCACGACGAAATCCCCCATCGGTTTGGGCGATCGAACCATCACGAAGCCCCGCCCATCACGAGTTACGTCGTAGCTCCGGTACACGGGATCGTTCACGTAACTCCCCTCGAATAGCTCGCGACGGGCGCCCACGGTGAACGTGGGGTGCAGGCTGATCGCGGCGACCATCATCTTGGTGCCGTTGCGGTAGAACAGCTCGCGGCCATTCGCCGCCCACAGCGGCTCGGTGCCGCCGTCGAGGGACACCTGCCACCGACCGCCGCCCGGTCCCGGGAACGGCCGCACGTACACCTCGAGCCGCCCCGACTCGTTGGATGCATAGGCCACCCAGTGTCCATCCGGTGACAGGGACGGTGAGTGATTGTCGAACCGATTGACGAGGAACGGGTGCGGCGTCCGCGGCCCCTGGAGCGGCAGCGTGTGGATCGAGCGGACCGGCCCGGGGCCCCCGGATCGAAACAGCAGCGTGCGGCCGTCGGGCGTGATGTCGCCGGCCCACTGGTCGTCCGGCGCCACGAGGAGCGACTCGGCCGGGCTCGTGCCGTCAGCGGGAATCCAGTACAGGTCCCCCTGGCCGAACTGGCCGCGCGAGTACACGACGTGCCTGCCGTCGGGAGTCCAGATGGGCCGGCGGCCTGATTGGTCGAACGTGAGACGGGTCCGGGTGTGCTGCGCCATGTCGTACACCCACACGTCCGAGTTCACCAGGTCCGGCTCGTCCACTTCGACCGCTATCCGCCGGCCGTCGGGCGACAGCCGCGGCGCGATGTAGGCTTGGGGCTCGGCAGGCAAGGCGCGCGCGGTCCCCGTGCGATCCACCATCACGAGGTCGCGCAGCGCCAACGGCCCGGTCACGTACGCGAACGCGCCATCACGAGACATCCCCATTCTGGCCGCTCCGCCCGGTCCGACCAGAACCCCGTCGACCAACGGAACTGCCGGCCCCGTGATCTCGAGCCGTGAAACATCGAACGGCACCGCCTGCAGCGTTCCGCTCCGCGTGGCCACGACCACGTAGCCGGAGGATACGTAACGCGGATTGCTGCCCGCCTGCTCGAAGCGCGTGAGCTTGCCGGTCGCGAGGGTCAGCGCCCCCAGCCGGTCGACTCCCTTGGTCCGGATCTGGAGCAGCAGCACCTTGGCGTCCGGCAGGTAGTAGGGGAACAGGTACGATTCACCGCGGCTCGTGTCGGGCGGGAGCAGCAGCCGCGGCTCTCCGCCCGCGGCGGGCACCTGGATCAGCCCCCTGTCCGAGCTAAACACGATCGTGTCGGTCGCCCCCCACGTCGCGCCAAATGCGAGCCCGGGCACGTTGGCGACCAAGGCCGTTGGTTCGCCACCCAGCGGCAGCTTATACAGCCTGGAGCCCGAGAAGTACGCCACCCAGCGGCCGTCCGGCGAGAAGAACGGGTTCCGCGCGTTCTGCGTGCCGGCCAGGGCCACGGGCTCCAGCTGGTTGAGCAAACGGCTGAACAGCTGGTTGCCGGTGGATACGGAGCTCACATAAATGATCCGTGAGCCGTCCGGCGAAAACGCCACGGTCGGGCCCGCCGGGAGGTCCGACGGGGGTGCGCTCGGCGGCAGGGCAAGCGTGAACCGAGTCACCGGCCGCGCGGGTAGCTCGGGTCGCGGACGGACCGAGACCCACAGCGCGAGGCTGGTCGCAATCGCGGCGACCGCTAAGGGTGCGACATCGCGCAGGGCTCGCCGACCTGGGCGCCCCGGCGGCGCCGCCGACGAGTCCGACGCGGCGGCCGCGGATACGCCGCTCCAGCCGGGTCGCGCCAGGGCGTCGACGAACTGCGCCGCCGTCTGGAACCGGTCCGCGGGCAGCTTGGCCAGTGCCTTCAGGACCGCGGCCTCGACGTGCGGGGGGACCGACTCGCGCAGCTGTCGCAGCGGTCGCGGTCGGTCGGTCACGACCTTGGCGATCACCGACTGAACCGTCGGTCCGGTGTGCGGCGGCTCGCCGGCGAGCATCTCATAGAGGACTGCGGCGAGGGAGTAGATGTCGCTGCGCGCGTCGATGAGGCGGTCCCCGGTCGCCTGCTCGGGGCTCATGTACTGCGGTGTGCCGAGCGACAGCCCCGTTTCCGTGAGCCGCGAGCCGGCCGCGGCGGAGAGGGCCAGCGCGATCCCGAAGTCGGCGACCACCGCCTGGCCGTCCTGGAACAGGATGTTCTCCGGCTTGATGTCGCGGTGGATCACGCCGTGGCGGTGCGCGTAATCGAGTGCACTGGCGACGCCACTGGCCAGCCCGACCGCCTCCTCGATGGGCAAGTGCTTCTCTCGCTCGAGGCGGTGCCGCAGCGATTCACCTGCCACGTGCGGCATCACATAGTAGATCAGGCCCCCGGCTTGGCCGGAATCGAACAATGGCAAGATGTGCGGGTGCTGCAGCCGGGCGGTCACCCGGATCTCACTCAAGAAGCGCTCGATGCCGAGCACGGCGGCGAGCTCGGGACGCAGCACCTTCAGGGCGACGTTGCGATCGTGCTTGAGATCGCGTGCCAGATATACCGTTGCCATGCCACCGGCACCGATTTCACGCTCGATAGCGTAGTGCTCGGCGAGGGCCGCCCCGAGACGTTCGAGCGAGTCGGACATGGCATCCCAACCTATCGCGCGGCGAAACGAGCGGCCAGAGCGGCGCCGCGCAACCCTTTCTACCGTTCGCGCGTCCCACTCATCCGGCTCCACGCGTCTGCACGCCCGTCCAGGGAGGTCCTACGAGCTTGAAGCCGAGCATCCTTGCGCTGTGCGCTGTGACGCTGTGCGTCGCCCCGCTCGCCGCAGCCGAAGCGCAGGCCGCCGGCGACACGAGTCTTGTAGGGCTGTGGGCGGCGAAAAAGCGCTTTGGCCCCGACCTCCGCGGCCAGCTCGTCATGGATCGGAGGGGCGGGGGCGGGGAATGGCGCGCTGCTATTGCCGGGGGACAGAGTACGATCGTGCGTGCCGCGGGCGATAGCATGTGGTTCGCGCTGCCGGGCGGATCGTTCAATGGCCGGTTGGACGCGCGGCACCGCGCGATCACCGGACAGTGGGTTCAACCGGCCACGGTGACGAGCGGAAGCAGGTTCGCCACTCCTATGGTTCTCACCGCGTGTGGTCATGACTGCTTCGCCGGTACGGTCGTCCCGGTAGACGACGAGTTCACGTTCTATCTGCGGGTGACCGCCCGGCCCGACGGCAGACTCGCCGCCTTCCTCCGCAACCCCGAGCGCAACCTGGGCCGCTTCATTCGCGCCGACCGCATCGAGCGAACCGGGAGCGCCGTACGCGTACTCGACGCCAAGGGCGAGGAACTGCTGCCCGGTGTGATGAGGGGCGACGTCATGACCCTCTTCTTCGACGATCGAGGCGGCTCGTACGACTTCCGGCGCGTGCCTCCCGACAGCTTCAGCGATTTCTATCCGCGGGGCCGGTCCAGCGTGCCGTACACGTACACGCCGCCCGGCGCGCACGACGACGGCTGGACGGTCGGCACCGTGGAGGAGGTCGGGATCTCCCGCACCAAGATCGGCGAAATGGTGCGGGCCTTGAGTGACGCGTCCAGCGACTCGGTGAACGCGCATCGCCTGCACGCCATCGCGATCGCGCGCCACGGGAAGCTCGTGGTGGAGGAGTACTTCTTCGGAGAGTACGCGGACAAGCCGCATGACACTCGCTCGGGCGCGAAGACCGTGCTCAACTTGCTGATCGGCGCGGCCATGCAGGCCGGCCAGCCGGTGAGCCCTTCGCTGCCGGTGTATGCCACCATGGGGGATTCGGGCGTAGATGACCCGCGGAAACGCGCCCTTACGCTCGAGCACCTGATCAACATGACGTCGGGCCTGGACTGCGACGACAACGCTCCCGAGCCGCAACCGCCGGGCAGCGAAGACGTGCTCACCCAACAGGATTCCAATCCCGACTGGTACCGCTTGATCCTCGACTTGAAGATGGTGCGGGACCCGGGCGCTCAGGCGGTCTACTGCAGCATCAACCCGCATCTCGCCGGCGGCGTGGTCGCGCGCGCCACGCATCGCTCCCTTCCCGATCTCACCTGGCAGCTCGTCGGCCGGCCGCTCGACATGCAGCACTATTACCTGCCGCTCGCGCCGCTCGGTGAGGCGTACATGGGAGGTGGGATGCGGTTTCGGCTGCGCGACTATATGAAGCTCGCGCAGCTGTATCTCAACGGGGGCACCTGGAACGGCAGGCGCATCGTGAGCGCGGAATGGGTACAACGCTCCACCCAGCCGCGCTACGCGATGGGTCGGACGTGGAAATACGGCTATCTCTGGTGGATGGGCGAGTACCAGTACGGGGGGCGCACGCTGCCCTACTATTTCGCGGCGGGCAACGGCGGCCAGATCTCGCTGGCCATCCCCGATCTGGACCTGGTGGTGGCGGCCTTCGGTGGCAACTACTCCGATGCGTCCGGGCAGACGACCAGCCGGGACGTGATCCCACAGTACGTACTGCCGGCGATCCTACCGCGCTAGGGCGGACTGGGCTGAAACAACCCTTTTCGAGGTCCCGTCATCTAACCGAGAGACCTCCACCCCAGGCCGTGCATGCTTCTCGGGTTCCCGCTACTCGCCGCCGTCACGCTCGCCAGTCAGGGTCAAGACCCGCCCCCGCCCCCGCCCGCGGCCCCCGCGAGCAGGGTCATCGCCACCCGTGCCGCTCAACCGCCCGTCATCGACGGGCGCGACGACGATGCCGTGTGGCGGGAGGCCCGACCGATTACCGGATTTCAAGAGTGGCGGCCCAGCGAGGGCGGACCGCCCAAGCTCCCGACCGAGGCGAAAATCGCCTACGACGCGGCCAACATGTACGTCTTCGTCCGCGCCTTCGATCCGCACCCCGACAGCATCATCACGGTCCGCGCCCGGCGCGATTACTTCACGCCCTCCGACATGATCTGGCTCTTCTTGGATTCGTATCATGATCGCCGAACCGGCTATGAATTCGGGGTCAACCCCTCGGGCGTGAAGCTCGATGCGCAGGTCTACAACGACGGCAACGAAGACTTCGCCTGGGATGCCGTGTGGGACGTCGCGACCCGCGTCGATTCGCTCGGCTGGACGGCCGAATTCCGCATCCCGCTGTCGCAACTCCGTTACGGGCCGCAAAAGCAACATACCTTCGCCCTGATCATCGATCGGGATCTGTACCGCTACTCCCAGCGCGTGAGCTGGCCGCTGCTCCGGCAGTCCAAGGCAGGGTTCGTATCGCAATTCGGCGACGTCGACGGGTTCGACGACCTCGAGGCCCCGCGCCGGCTCGAGGCGGCCCCCTACGTGGTGACCAAGAACGTGTCGCAGTTCACGCCGACGGGCATCGGGCGCACGCAGGACGTGGCAGCGGGCGGTGACGTGAAGTACCGCGTCGCCTCGAACCTTACGCTCGACGCCACCCTCAACCCCGACTTCGGGCAGGTGGAAGCCGACCCCGCGGTCCTGAACTTGAGCGCCTTCGAGACGTTCTTCCGCGAGCAACGGCCCTTCTTCGTCGCCGGACGCGGGCTGTTCCAGTTCGACGTGAACTGCACCGCGGTGAACGACTGCAGCACCGGCGAAGGGCTGGTGTACTCGCGCCGCATCGGACGCGCGCCCCAGCTCGCGGGCACGTACTCCGACACCACCTCACCCGTCTTCACCCGGATCCTCGGCGCGGGCAAGCTCACCGGGCGGCTGCCGAGTGGGCTCACGATCGGCGTGCTCGATGCCGTGACGCAGCACGTCACGGGCGTGGGCCGCGCGACGATCGAGCCGACCACGAACTACAACGTGGTGCGGTTGCGCCAGGACCTGCGCGGGGGCGAGACCAGCATCGGTGGCATCGTCACCGCGGTGAACCGCGACAACGACTCGTGGACGTCCCCGTACCTCCGTGGCAGCGCCTACGTGGGCGCCGTGGATTTCCGCCACCGCTTCCCCGGCCGCACCTACGAGATCTCAGGCTCGCTCGACTTGAGCCACGTCGCGGGGACCGATTCGGCGATCGCGCTCACGCAGCGCGACGCGGCGCACTACTACCAACGGCCCGATGCCCTGCGGTACGACCCGACGCGCACGTCGCTCTCCGGGAACGACGCAGCGCTGCAGTTCGGCAAGGTGGGCGGCGCGCATCTCCTCTTCCAGACGGGGTACGAGCGCCGCTCCGCCGGCTTCGAGATCAACGACCTGGGCTACCTGCAGCGCGCCGACCAGCAGGTGTGGAGCACGTGGGCGGGATACTTCGATCGCCACGAGCGCGCCCTGTACCAGCGGTTCCAATGGAATTTCAACTGGTGGCAGTACTGGACGACGGCGGGGCTACCCGAGGAGCGGGCGTTCAATACCAACACGCACACGACGTTCCGCAACACCTGGTCGTTCCATATGGGAAGCACGTTCGGCCAGCTGGGCGAGACGTACTGCTATTCCTGCTCACGCGGGGGGCCCGCCGTGCGGCAAGATCCGTACATCGCACCGTGGGCCGGTCTCAACGGGGACGACCGCAAGGCGATCGTGCCGTACTTCTGGGTCAACTACTGGCGCGGCGACGGCGGCCGGTCGCACAGCCTCAACTTGATGCCCGAGGTCGATTTCAAGCTGGCGTCGCGCGTCACGGCGGCGATCATCCCCAACTACACCCGCACCAGCAACGAGGTGCAGCCGCTCGGGCCCGTCACGGACACGACCATCGTCCCGCACGCCACCCGCTACGTGTTCGCTCACCTCGAGCAGAAGCAGCTCGGCGTGACCATCCGCTTCACGTACCCGTTCACGGCCAGCGCGACGCTGCAAGTATACGCCCAGCCGTTCATCTCGAAGGGGACCTACAGCAACGTGCACCAGCTGTCCGCCACGCCGCGCGCCGCAGACTTCGCGAGTCGCTATGTGCCGGACACGGTCGTCGCCGACAACCCCGGCGGATTCAACGTCAAGCAATTCCGCTCCAATGTCGTGTTCCGCTGGGAATATCGGCCGGGCTCGACGCTGTTCGTGGTGTGGAGCCAGGGGCGCACGGCCTCGAGCAGCGTGGAGGGCACACGCGGGCTGGGTGGGGATTTGCGGGATTTGTTCGACCTGCGGCCGGATAATGGCTTCCTGGTGAAGCTGTCGTACTGGATCAACCGCTAGTGGCGGCGCTCCGCCGACCGCAATCCCAACACGCCGTTGATCCATCGCACCAGGGGCAGCATCAGGCGGAAGTCGGCTTCGAGCAGCGCCGTCAGACGCGCGCTCACCGCCTGTGCGTCGCTCAGGACCCGGCCCACCACGAACGACTGGAACTTGAGCCACCGCGCCGCTACATGGTCCGGCGCAAAGCCGCGTGGTACGCGATGCAGCACCGCTTCCTCTGATAGACCACCGAACCGGCGCACCAGCCGCCGGTCGGTCACGATCTGGTTGAATCGTTTCGGGTCGTGGGCGATGGCCTCACGTAGCCTGCGGAGCGCTTCCCGCGGCGGCATCCACATTCCGCCCCCAACGAACGAGTCGCCCGGCGCAATTTGAAAATAGAAGCCGGCGCCCGCTGCTTCGCCCCCGGCCCCGCGCCCCACCGCGCGCGAACCGTCCCGGTGAAACAGCCAGCACGACGCGTGTGTTTTGTACGGCGACTTGTCGGGTGAGAAGCGGATGTCCCGGTAGATGCGGAACATTGAGCGCTTGGCGTCGCCCACGATCTCGGGCGCGAACCGCGCCAACCTGACGTCCAACTCCTCGATCAGCTCGAGCATCGGGCGTTTCACGACCGCTTCATACTCGGCGCGCCGCGCCTCGAACCACGCCCGCTCGTTGTGACGCTTGAGACCGCGCAGGAACGTCAGCGTCGCCGTCGAAAACAGGGTTACCTTCCCCCCGCCGCCTTGTACAACGCCGCGTACGCCGTCGCCGCGTCGATGCGCCCCTGGGCCAGCCGATCCTGAGCCTCGAGCTGGGTCCGCTCCGCGTCCAGCACCTGAAGGAAGTCCGTCAGACCTTCGCGGAACCGCATGCGCGCCAGCTCGGCCGCCCGTTCGCTGGCGGCGCTCGCATCCTGGAGCCGCTCCACCTGGAGGCGCGCGGCGCGATACCGCGCCAGGCTCGTCTCCATGTCTTCCATCGCCGAGAGGACCACGCGACTGTATTGCGCACGGGCCGCTTCTTCCCGCGCCGCGGCCGCGTCTACTTCTGCCTTCACCCGGCCCAGGTTGAGACCCGGCCAGGTGATCACCGGGCCGACCGCGTAGCGCAGCGTCCCTTGGTTGCCCACTGAGCTGAACTCGGGCGCGGCGTAGCCCGCGGTTCCGCCGATGCTGAGCCGCGGCAGGTAGCTCGCTTTCGCCGCACCCACCAGCGCCCCCTGCGCCGCGGCGAACCGCTCGGCCGCGGCCACGTCGGGGCGGTAACGGACCACCGCGTCCGGCGTCCCGATGGAGGTCACCTCCGGCAGCTGCGGGAGCGCCGCGGTCTGCTCGAGTTCCCGCGCAACCTCGGTGGGCGAGCGGCCGACGAGAGTACCGATGCGGTACTGGGCCGCCGCCACCTGAGCCTCACGGGCGGGAATCGAGGCCAGCGTCGAGCTGAGCTGCGCTTGAGCCCGCTCGGTATCGAACGAGCTGCCGCGCCCCGCGTCGAGGCGCTGCTTCGTGAGGTCGAACGTGCGGCGCTGGTTCTCGGCGTTCCGCCGGGCCACTAGGAGCTGCTCCTGCGCGCCCCGCAGCTCGAAATAGGCGCGGGCCACCTCCGCGGTCAGCGTTACCTGCACGTCGCGCAGATCTTCCTGGGCCACGTCCGCCAGCGCGCCCCGCGCCTGAACGGTGTGACGGATGGCGCCGAACACGTCCAGGTCCCAGGAGGCATTCACGCCGGCGTCCCAAACATTCTGGTCCGGGAAGGCGCCGAACGAACCGGGGAAGCTCGCGCTGGACAGCCGTTGCCGAGAGTAACCGGCCTGGAGCGTCGCCGATGGAGTCAGATCCAGCACGCTGCGGACCCGGTCCGAGCGCGCGGCGCTCACGCGAGCCCGCGCCGACCGAACGTCCAAGTTGCCGCGCAGCACCTCGCCCACCAGACGGGACAGCGTGGTGTCGCCCAGCTGGTTCCAATAGTCGACCAGGACGGGGGACTCGTCCTTCGTTCCCCCTCTCCCGGAGGGAGAGGGGGTCAGGGGGTGCGGACCCTCCGGAGAAGTGGTCGCCGGCTGAGGATCCCCGGTTGTTTCCCGGAACGCCTGCGGAGCCTGTACCGACGATGATCGGTACCCCGGAGCCGTGGCGCATCCGTAGAGCGCAACGAACGCGAAGAGAATTGCGCTACGCATGAGCCACCTCCCCTACCATTGCAGGTGCCGGTTCGAGAACGAGACCTTCACTCTCCGCTTCCGTTTCGGGACGGTGCTCGGCTGCGATGAACGAGTAGAAGACGGGGACCACGAATAACGTGAACAGCGTCCCCACCGTCATGCCCGCTACCAGTACGGTCCCGATGCTGTTACGCGCCGCCGATCCCGGCCCGGTGGCGAACACCAGCGGCAAATGCCCGAAGACGGTGGCCGCCGAGGTCATCAGTACCGGCCGGAGCCGGGTGAGCGATGCTTCACGCAACGCGGCCAGCTTCGCCACGCCCTGCGACTGGAGCGTATTGGCGAACTGCACGATCAGGATGCCGTTTTTCGCGATCAGTCCCACCAGCGTGATCAACCCCACCTGGGAGTAGATGTTAATGGTGGTGAAATCGAGGTAGCTGAACGCCAGCGCCCCGGAAATCGCGAGTGGCACCGAGCCCACCAGCACGATGAGCGGGTCCCGGAAGCTCCGGAACTGCGCCGCGAGCACCAGATAGATCAGGATCACGGCGAAGCCGAGCGTCACGGTCAGCGCCGCGCCTTCGAGCCGGATCTGCCGCGATTCGCCGGCGTAGTCCATCCCGACGCCGGGGCCCGTCACCGCCTTAGCTGCGTTCTCCAACACGCGCAGCCCCTCTTCTTTAGTGACGCCGGGCTTCACGCCTCCGAAGATCCGGACCGCGTTGCGCTGCTGAAACCGATTCAGCGTGCGCGGCGCGGTGCTCGACTCGATGTGCGTGAAAGTCGACACCGGCACGAGACGACCGCTCGGCGTCTTGATCTTGAGATCGAGCAGCGGTCCCACCGTGGTGCGGCGCTCGTCGCCGATCTGGGGAATGACCTTGTAGCTGCGGTCGTAATAGTTGAACCGGTTGACGTACGCGCCGCCCAGCAGCGTGCCGAGCTCCCGGCCCACGCTGGCGAGGTCGAGCCCCAGGTCGGCCACCTGGTCGCGATCGATCACGACGCGCGCCTCGGGCAGATCGATCTTCAAGTCGGTGTCGACGTACAGGAACTTGCCGCTCTGCCAGCCGGCACCCAGCACGGCGCCCACCGTCTGCAGCATCTGGTCCGGGGGCACGTCGCTGGCCAGAATCAGCTCCACGTCATACTGCCCGGGCGTCGGCAACGGGGGGTCGAGGCGGGGGAACACCTGCAATCCTGGCACCTGCGAGACCGCGTAGTACACCTGGCCGTACATCTGCTCGGTGGTGCGTTTGCGTTCCTTCCAATTCTTCGCGACCATCCCGCCGAACCCGCCCCAGTTGGCCGTCAGCGACCACATGAACTTGGCTTCGGGGAACGATGTGACGGCCTTCACCACCTGGAGCGACGCCTTGTTGGTCGCCTCGAGCGACGCGTCGGGCGAAGCCTGCATGAACAAGCTGATGTGGCTCTGGTCCTCGATGGGCGCCAACTCCCGCCGCGAGTTCTGATACAGCGGCACCGCCGCCAACATGACGAGCACCGCGGCCGCGACGATCGCCCAGCGCATTTGCAGGGCGCCGTCCAGCAGGCGCTCATAGCGCCGGCGCACCGCTTCGAAGGCGTGGTGCACAAGCTTCGTCAGCCGCCCCTCCCGCCCCGCTTCGTGCACGAAGCGCGAGCTCATCACCGGGGATAGCGTCACCGCCACGAAACCCGACACTACGACGGCGGCCGCCAGGGTGATCGCGAACTCCAGGAACAGCGAGCCGGTAAGCCCGCCCTGGAATCCGATCGGGGTGTACACGGCCGCGAGCGTGATCGTCATCGCGATGATGGGGCCGACCAGCTCGCGCGCGCCCACGATCGCCGCCTGGATGCGTGTCTTGCCCTCGCGCACGTGCCGTTCGACGTTTT
>Ga0207646_10003978_pt1 | contig 16385 bp, 12 predicted proteins | sample KBSK5502metaG_FD_184343 | JGI IMG/M metagenome (GOLD analysis project Ga0207646, IMG submission 184343) | Corn, switchgrass and miscanthus rhizosphere microbial communities from Kellogg Biological Station, Michigan, USA - KBS K5-50-2 metaG... | ecosystem: Host-associated > Plants > Roots >... | reverse complement strand
ATGAATGCCAGTAGGACGGTAATCATAACAGTCTCTCCTGATAGGCAATGATGATAGCGTAAAGTTAGCTTCTGCTTCTAATGGTAACCCCTGCGTCAAGTCCTTCGCGAGGTGAAGGAATAGACATTGCTACAAAAAGTGTTCTCGGGGGTAGTAGTGTTACCGGTTAACGAGGTAGAATATGGGGGTAAGCGCCTGGCTGTTGAGATTTGTAACGTTTTATGGTCCGGTGAGTCTAGTATTATGTTTGTGGTAATCATCTTAGCTGTCGTATAGAGAAGGAGCAGTATATTCATGCAACTGTTTGGGAAAAAGCCTGCAACGCAAATAGAGAAGCTTCCTGACGGAAAAGACCGGCTTCCGCCTGGACAATACCTGACAAAGAAATGGCCTGTGTTGAGCTATGAGCGTACACCAAACCGGCTTCCGCCTGATTGGAGGCTGAGGATCACGGGCAAAGTAGAGCATCCCTTCGAGTTGACGTGGGAGGAATTCCTGGCGCTGCCGCGCACTACACTGGCCTCTGATATTCACTGTGTGACGTCGTGGAGTCGTTATGACAATACGTGGGAGGGTGTGCACATCCGCGAGATTTTACAGCGGGCCAAACCGTTGCCGAGCGCCAGTTTTGTGACGGCTCATTCCTGGACGGGTTACACAACTAATATGCCGCTTGCCGACCTGGATGACGATGACGTAATGATTGTTATCAAGCATGACGGGGAAGACCTGGCTCCTGAGCATGGTGGACCTGTGCGCCTGCTTGTGCCAAAGCTCTACTTCTATAAGAGCGCAAAGTGGCTGGATGGCTTGGAGTTTATAGAGCACGACCGTCCGGGCTTCTGGGAGCAGCGTGGGTATCATAACCACGCCGATCCGTGGCAAGAGGAGCGGTACTGGTAAGTTACTTTTCTAACGTGCTCTTGCTGTTCCTCTCCCCATCATACGAAAGCAGAATACGCTTGCCCTCGTAGACCGTCTCTAAATGCACGGGACGGCCCCACAGTTGGTGCACGTATTGTAGCGTCTTCTCCGCGTAGATCAGGTCGAGTTCGTGGCCCTCGAAGAGATGCTTGATGTACAGCTCGCGATTGCCGCGATAGTCGCCGTTATCGACCACCAGGTAGGGATAGCCGAAATTGGTCAGACTGGCAACAATACCGTCGCGCACCTTCTCCCAGTTTTTCTCGACGATCACCCACTCGTCTCCCTCTTTCCGGTAAAGATAGAGGTCGAGGTCTTTCACAAGGTCTTTGGTGAGGTAGTTGCGCAGGAACGAGACATCGTTGTCTAATTCGCGCACATCGAAGATTTTCTGACGACCCATGCCTGGCTTGCGTCCAAATCGCTCCTGCTCCTCTGGGGTTGGTTTATCCCAGCGTTGCTCGATGTCTTCGAATATCTTGAAGCCCAGGTAGTAAGGATTGAGCGAGGTGCGCGATGGCGAGAGCACGCCGGAGTGCAACTGGGCGAATTCGATGATATCGGAATCTGAAATGACTCCTGTTTCCCCGAGCTTGCGCATGATGCGCGAGTGCCATAGGCTGGCCCAGCCTTCGTTCATCACCTTAGTCTGCATTTGTGGAACAAAGTAGAGCATCTCTGTACGCACGATCTCGATAATGTCGCGCTGCCAGGGTTGGAGGTGGGGAGCATAATTGGTCAAGAATTGTAAAATGTCCTTTTCAGGTTTCTCTGGAAACTTGGCTGGTTTGCCTGGCAGCCTGTCGCGTTCCTCTTCTGCCCTTTTCGCTTTCTTTTCAAATCCCCACAGGTCATCGTACTCACTCGTTACCTCTGTAACGGTTTTCTCTTCTTTTTTATCATTTTTGCCGGGTTCATTCGCGCGAATGAACAGGTTGTAGTCTACATGCTCTTGAATCGAGAGCACAGCGTCGAGGAAGTGTTCAACCTCTGCCTTGCCATGATCGAATTCGTACTTGGCGATGCGCTCGGCGTGAATACTGACCTTGTCGATCATGCGACGCGAGGTATGCTGGAAGTAGGCATTGTTCTTGAAGAAGTCAGTGTGGCCGAAGACATGCGCGACCACAAAGGTCTGTTGCAGCAGATTATTCATTTCCATCAGGAAGGCATAGCTCGGGTTGGTGTTGACCACCATCTCGTAGATTTTGCTTAATCCGAAGTCGTATTGCATCTTTTGTCTGTAGTATGCTTTGCCATGCGTCCAATGGCTAAAGCGGCCTGGTAGACTATACGAGGCAAATTCATACATAATGCTTGCAGGCACTAGCTCGAAGTGTGTGGGGAATGGATCAAGCCCGAAGTTGCGCGCTTCTTCCCAGGCCTGATCTATTGCATCACGCAATTGCTCAATTTCGCTATCTGCCATGAGGAACTCCCTCTAGAAACACTTACCTTGTGGGAACGGGGTCGCGCTGCGCGAAGAATTTCCGTAGCGCCGGGTAGACCTCTTTCTTATCAGAAATGGTCACAGCAATAAATTTCTTGTCGGTGATTTTATTGTAGGCCGACATCAGGGTACTGGGCGAGCGATAATGGCCCTCGCGGATTTCCCCGTAGCCAAAGATGTTACAGAGTTCCATCAGCTTGGTGACCAGTTGTACGCAGCGGTCATTGTCCCAGGGGAGGTTATCGCCGTCGGAGAAGTGGAAAGGATAGATGTTCCAGTCGTCCGGGTTATAGCGTTCTTTGATGATATCCAGAGCAAGTTCGTATGCCGACGAGACCTGCGTGCCGCCGCTCTCGCCTTTATGGAAGAACTCTTCTTCGGTGACCTCTTTGGCCTCGGTATGGTGGCTGATGAAGACGATCTGCACGTTGTTGTACTTGGTGCGCAGGAAACGCACCATCCAGAAGTAGAAACTGCGTGCGATGTACTTTTCGAATTCACCCATACTGTTGTGGCTGAGCATCCCATCCACAATGTAGTTGTGGTGTTCGGCTACCTCAAAATCGTACACCTGTACAGGTTCAGCAATGCGCTTGATGCCTTGCACGCGTGAAACCATCATACCACGCTTCAGCACCGATTCAATGTACTCCTGGTCGTCAAGTGTTGCGGTACGGCTTGCTGCAAGTGTGCGTAATTGCTGCTGGGAGAGTGTATGCGCCTCTTTCCGATAATACGTATACAGGCGTGTGACACCAGCAAGGTCCGCAAATCGCTCGCGCCAATCTTCCTCCAGAATGTATTTGCCGCGCATAGCATCGATTCCAGCGGCCTGCTTCTCTACCAAAGCCTTCATCTTTGCACGCTTTTGAGGACAAGCGAACCCAATGTGCTCGGCGAAAAGAAGCACATCTTTGGCATTGATCGAGAGCTTGTAATACCTCCCTGCGGGAATGCTTCTCCCTTCGCCCATGCGACTCTCACTTTGCTCATAGTCATGAACGCGTGCTCGAATACCCCAGTAAGAGAGCAGGTGCTTAATCTGCATAACAAGCTGGCGACTGGATGAGTAGAACATTACGGCATGGTGCGCGATAGTTCCTTCCGCATCGAAGAGGCCGCGCAAAAAGGCTGCACGTATCTCCGGTGATTCGCGATAGATACTGGCTTCAATATACCGGTGGCGTGAGAGACGCTTCAGCATTGGGTAGGTTGCTACCAGGTCACGGGCAAGAGATGCGCTATTGAAGTGAATGCGCTGGCGATTAGAACGATGTCTAATAAGACCTTGGACGCCGAACCCTCGCTCAAATACCTCACGATAGATTTGGAGCCGTTCTTCGCTCTCATCGGTCACAAAAATGCCTGAGCTATTAGGGCTGATGAAGATATGTCCATCACCGAGCAAAACGCCCAGCATATAGGCCTGATCTTCTGTGAGTGTGGCTTCTTGCGATTGATTGGTGCTGCCCCATGTATTGACGAGGATAAGTTTATCGCCTACCTGTAATTCTTCGGCCCGTTTCTCGATGATCTGGTTATTCGGCTCATCGTAGACGAAGTAGACGTGCTGGGGCGTGGCACGCAACGCGGCATCTTCAGTCTCGATGGCGAGCGTCTCCGGCGCTGTTTTTGTAAAGGTTTCGACAACCTGGGAGGTTGTTTTCTCCAGCGTTTCGAGATCAATGCAAGCTACCTGGTCACCTTCGACGATCTCGGAAACGTCTTTGTACGAGCCATCCGCCATCTCAATATGATGCCCGGCTGTGTGGCAGCCGCTGACGTCCATCATAGCAATCACCACAGCATTGGACTGATAGCGAATCGTCGGCTCCCATACCTTGAAGCGCAGGTCCTCCGACTTGATATCTTTGAATTTGGCCTCGCCCTTGGCAGCGTTGCGCTTCATGTTTTCCAGGATAGTACGTTTCTTATCCAGGTTCGTCAGGGGACCTTTCTTGCGTACGTCGGTGAATCGCACAGCCTCGGTCTGGAGTTCCTGCTGGCGTTTCTGTTCGAGGTTGGGCAGTCCAAGGTCCTCAAAGATCATGGCCGCCAGTTCCTCCATAGTGATTTCGGCTTCGTAGTAGTCATAGCCGGCATCTTTGCCGGCATCGCCCTTTTTGTTGCCTTTGCCTGGCCTGGGCTCCTGGGCGATGACATCGCCAACCTTGCTCTTGCCATTGCCCTCGCCTGCATGTTGCTGGCGGCCAGGGTCATAGCGAAAACGATATTCTTCCAGAGAGCGAATGGGTACTCGCACCATCTTCTTACCATCGGAGAGGATGATGCTTTCCTCGCTGACAATATCGCTCAGGTTTTTCTTGATTGCTTCGCGAATCTTCTCTTTGTGACGTTCCTGGTCGACCTGCCCTTTGCGGTGCAATGACCAGTCGTGCTGGGAGACAGACATGGAGCGTGCTCCTTCCTGTCGCAAAACGTTTGCGTTAGCGGTTCAACAAACTACCCGTATACCGTAAGATCTCGTTCGCGCATACATGGCAGTATCCATGCTCTGTCATGAGGCGGTTAACGACCTCGTTAATCTTGCGCAGCTGCTCTTTGTCAGGTGTGCGAGTCGATGTCGTGATCTTCACCACGTCGCGCAGGTCTGCGAAGAGCTTCTTCTCAATGGCTTCCTTCAATCGCTCGTGGCTGGTGTAGTCGAAGGTCATGCCCTTGCGAGCCAGCGAGGAGATGCGAATGAGAATTTCCTCGCGGAAGGCCTTCTTGGCGTTTTCCGTGACGCCGATCTGCTCTTCGATTGAGCGCATCAACTGCTCATCAGGCTCCATCTCTTCGTCGGTGATAGGGTCGCGCAGCCTGGTTTTGTTACAGTAGGCCTCTACGTTATCCAGGTAGTTATTCAGCAGGGTCCGTGCGGACTCTTCATAGGAGTAGACGAAGGCGCGCTGGACCTCTTTCCTTGCCATATCATCGTATTCTTTACGCGCCTCCTGGATGAAGTTCAGGTAGCGTTCACGCTCCTCGCGTGTAATGCTGGTGTGCTGGTCGAGGCCATCACGCAGGGCGCGTAGAGCATCGATAGGATTGATGCAGGTGGTGTTCTGTTTGACCAGTGCACTTGAAAGGCGGTTGATGACATAGCGTGGCGAAATGCCTTCCATGCCCTCGCGTACTGCTTCCTCCTGCAACTCTTTGATGTCTTTCTGCTTGAAGTCCTCGATATCCTCACCATCATACAGCTTCAGCTTCTTCATCACACTCATACCGGCCTTCTTCGAAGGCTCAAGACGTGTAAGGACGGCGAACATGCTGGCAATGTGCAGTGTGTACGGGGCGATATGCACGTTTTGTAACGCGCTCTGCTTGAGTAGCTTCTCGTAGATTTTGATCTCGTCGGAGACACGCAGGTTATATGGTACTTTGACAAGAATAATGCGGTCTTGCAAGGCTTCCGATTTCTTATTGCCTACGAATGCCTGGTACTCATGCTCATTGGTATGACTGACGACCACTTCATCGGCATAGATCATGCTGAAACGCCCGGTTTTGATGTTCTGCTCCTGGCTGAGCGTGAGCAAGACATAGAGGAACTTCTCATCGGTTTTGAGCATTTCGACAAATTCCATGATGCCACGGTTTGAGATATTGAGTTCGCCATCGAAGCGATAGGCGCGCGGGTCGCTTTCGACACCCACTTCTCCAATCGTGGAGAGGTCGATGCCTCCGACAAGCTCGCTGATATCCTGGCTTTTGGGATCCGACGGCGTGAATGTACCGATGCCCAGGCGATATTTCTCACTAAAAGCCAGGCGCTTCACAGGTAAATCTTCAATGTGTCCCTGGTATTGTGTATCTACCATATAGCGGCAATGAGGGCACAGGTCCCCCTCGATGTACAGGCCGAACTCTTTCTCCACGTCGGGGCGCAGGTCGTTCGGGATCAGGTGGAGCGGCTCCTCGTGCATAGGACAATCTTTGATCGCATAGACTGCTCCCGCCTCAATACGACTGTATTCCTCTAATCCACGTTTGATCAAGTAAACAATGCTCGATTTACCACCACCGACAGGCCCCATAAGCAACAGTATGCGTTTGCGCACTTCCAGGCGCTGAGCGGCAGAATGAAAATACTCTACAATCTGTTGCAGGGGCTTCTCGATACCGAAGATTTCCTGGCTGAAGAAATTATAGCGCGGTTCACCTGTCCGGGATGTTTCCATGCCAGCATCCATAATCATATGATAAATGCGCTCATGAGCAAGGCGAACTGCTTCAGGCTTTTTGGTTACAATCTCAAAGTACTGGGCAAAGGTTCCTTCCCATTGTAAGCCACGTTCCCGATCTCTAAATTCCTCTAACCGCTTAACCAGGTCCATTGGTCACCCTCTCTATTCTATGCTGTTAGACTGAGTTGACTAACTGCTGAGAAAACGCACTAGAAAATTGGGTAAGTTAAGATAATGACGATGCGGGTACCCGCGCAAGCGAAGTTGTACTGATTTTAAAAGGGCCGGTTTCTTGCTCGACAGATCGAGGTGGAGAAACAGCCCTTTCCTTTGCAACGATTCCAACCGGGAGACGAACTGCTGGGCAAGTCGAGGCGGGGAACCAACCCTCTCCTTTTCGCTATATAGGAGGCGAACCTCCTCGCTCTCTATTATCAATTTCAATTTCGGTCCCATTTTTCATTCCAGAGGGGGAAACGAAACCTACAAGGATATGCTAAGAACATGCCGGTAATCGTAGCATACAGTACAGATAGACCTCTGTCAAGAGTAATAAGTGGTCGCACACCCGTTCAAAATTAATACGAATAAGAGCGCAAAGGAGTTGCAGCTTAAGCTGCTGCATGGTATAAATAGAACGGATGTGCTGAAAATGAGGTATTTTTATCAATATGCGCGGTTATGAGGATATTGACGGTAGTAGCGCCTCCACCAGCGGCAGTTCGACCTCAACGCTGGTGCCGCCCTCTGCTCCTGGACGCAGGTAGAGGCGTCCACCAATGCTCTCAACGCGCTCAAACATGCCGCTTAATCCATAATGTCCTTCCGGGCTGGTACATGTTATCTGACCGTCCTCGCGCTCCTGACAGAGTTCTTGCGGCAAACCTACGCCGTCATCCTGTACGCTCATCAAGACGTGGTCTCCCCGGCGGCTGATGTGGAGCACTACATTCTGGGCATGGGCGTGTTTTTCAATGTTGGTAAGCGCTTCCTGTCCTACTTTCCAGAGAGTTTCTTCAACCGGCTCTGGAAGTCCTTCGATATCAGGATGGAGGTCGTAGGAGACACGCAGCCCCGTGCGCTGGGCCATCTCACGCGCATAGCGACTAATAGCACGGCATGCCGGTTCGAGTTCCAGGGCGGGCGAGCGCAAGTTGGCAATAGAGGCACGCAGTTCCTTCATGCTAGTGCGCACAATCTCTTTGGTTGAGTCCAGTTCGCGATCGCAGCGTTCCGGGTCGCGCTGGCGCAGCCGCTGGGCAGCCTCTAACTTGATGGAAATCAACACCAGCGCATGACCCAGGGTATCATGCATTTCACGCGCCTGGCGCGTGCGTTCGCGCAACACCGCGAGTTCCTGCTCTTGCACTGCCGATTCCGAGAGGCGGCGGTGTGCTTCTTCCAGTTCGGTATTTGCCTGTGATAGTTGCAAAATCAGTTGATTGCGCTCGAATCGCTCGCTAATCAGGTGCTGTACCAGCATGGCGAATGCGGTAAAGGAGAAGATACTGACGCCTAAGCTAAAAAAGCCACCAAGTTGACCTCCGGTAACAGGCCAGGAGAAAAGACCCAGGTAGGCGCACATCGACACAAAGACGATACAGACCATCAAGATCAGGCGACGTGAGCTGAAAAGGGGAAAGCAGAGTCCAAAAACGATGAAGAAGCACCATACAAAGTTCGCATTAATCAGCGCAAGCAGCGACACCCCTAAATAGACGCTGAACCAGTAAGGGAGCGAGCGGCGTAATGGTGGAGGCCATGGTTCGTGCCGTCTGAAGACTGATGTACTGTAGAGACCAGCACAGTAGATTGCAAGCACGCTCAGCGAGAGAAGGATAATTACAACTCCATGCCAGTCATGCAGGTATGCAGGTTTATCCTTGAATACATAATATGCTTCTAACGTAAGTGAGAGAATACTGACTATTACCCATATAACGTTCATCAACCCGAAGAAGCGCTGAAAACGTTGGTTGGATCTTTCGACTTCAGCCTGCATGTGCTGCTATCCCTTTCCCGTCTCCTGGCGCACAACACGTCCCTGAACAAGCTCGATAATCACATCATACCCGCTCAGATGCTCGTCCGCAAGAGATGAAGTGAATGTCGTGAGCAAAGTGCGGCCCTCGCTTTGCATCCGCCGGATATACTGCCAGATCACCGGGCGGCCTGTTTCAGATAACCCCGCCAGTGGTTCATCGAGCAATACCAGGCGTGGGTCGTGCACCAGTCCTAACGCGAGGAGGAGGATACGAAGTTGGAGCGCGGTAAGTTGTGAAATGTGGGAGAGTGGATCAAGTCGATAGTAGTGACTGTACTCGTTCACCTGGGCCTGGCTTAGTAGTATCTCATGCATTGCTGCAAAGTGTCTTAGATAATCGGCTACGGTATCTTTACCTGGTTGATTGAGGTGTTGAGGCATAACGCCTATCTGTCGCCGGATAATTGGTGGCACTGGCGGTACCTCTGCTCCCAGGATATGGATCTGCCCCTGGGCAGGCTGCACCAGCCCTTGTATAGAGGCTAACAGCATACTCTTGCCTGCGCCAGCCGGGTCCAGGATCGCGACGGATTCCCCCTCGTAAACGTTCAAGGAGATGTCGTGCAGCACCGTTTGTCCCAGGTGCATTGCAGACAGGTGGTCAAATACGATCACGCGCGGGCGTGCTTGTATCCCTATTGGGCCCGTAATATAGCGTTTGTCGCGAGAGTTAGACTGTGCCATGACGCTGTTTTTCTAGATTAGGGAGATAAAGCGAAAGATACTTCCCCTCATTGGTCATAGCGTAGCGAATCGCTGATCCTCTTGCCAGTGCTGAATGATCTATTGTGATATATGACAAAAGTAATATGGGTTCGCTGGGCGAAGCATTATTTTTCTATCACTGTGAGAGCAATGTTTGCGCCAACCCCTATACCGAGTGTTTGAGCGGCATTGCCATCACGTATGGCGATGCCTGCGTAACCAGAACTGTCGCCATACATAAATGGTTGTCCATCGTTGGGGCCATCGGCAAAGAAGCGCCTGCGCTGCTCTATCACGACACCATCTTTTGAGAGGACAAGTCGTATCTTTGCAGCAGTAAAAAGATCGGGCACCAGAGTGAGGGGTATACCGGTAATAAGATTGCCGAAGTTATCGATGTGGACGATATGCGCATCAACGTTCATTCCCTGGCGTGTAGCATGCGTAACGTTGAGGCGTTGCAGCGAGGTAGGGTCTACCGGTGTTCCAAGTTCATGAAAGGTGCTGGTCAGCCCACGCGCCAGGTAAGCTCCTACCGGCGCAAAGATGTCGCGGCCATGAAAGGTCGAACTGACATGGGGGAGATGGTATGCTGGGTTTGAAAGAAGCACGGCTGCATGCACTGCATGTCCTGCCTGCTCCGAAAGAATATAGCTGAAAAGCCCATTGTCTGGCCCTACAAAGAACCAGTCACCGGCATGAACGGCGATTGCCCTGCGATTGCTGCCGACGCCAGGGTCAACAACACATACAAAAGCTGTGTTTTTGGGGAAGTAACGATAAGCCGAGGCCAGTATCCATGCGCCAGATGCGACGTTTTGAGGCGCGACATCGTGGGTGATATCGATGATGTGTGCATCTGGCGTAATACCGGCAATAACGCCTTTCATTACACCTATATCGCTTTCGCCCGTGCCGAAGTCGGTTAGAAGAGCGATAACTGGACGTGGATGAGGTTGAAGCATGGTATATTCGTACTGCCTTTCTTTAAGGTGGTTTCTGAGAAGTAAGCACTTCCTTGCGCGTACTTTCTTACACTGCAAAATAGTCTCAACAGCTATTCTCTAATACATTTGTGTGCTATACTAGCGCAAATGTCAATTGCAGGTACCCGGTGGCTCTCCGTCCTTGCGGGGGAATGTATCTGTAGAGTGCGGATTTATCCAGCACGTGGGCGAGGGCGGTGAGAGCAGTAGCAAATAGTCAAGATACGCTCGCGAACTCAACCAGCATGCGAGCAGCGACTGGAGGGAGTGCTGGTATGAATGTTAATAGTGGCGGGCCTCATATTTTACTTTTTGAACGCGACCAGCAGCTTACGGCTTTGCTCACGAGCGAGTTTCAACTTGCTGGCTACGAATGTCATCCGGCACGCACGGCCGTGGAGGTTTTCGATGCGATTGCACGTTATCCTGTGCGGCTGGTGCTGGTTGACCTGGCACAGGCGGCGGCGGGCAGGCGTGAGTTCTGGGTGGCGCTGGATGCGCAACGGCGGGGACGTGGTATACAGGTATTTACCTACCGTTGTATGAATATTGCAGGGTATGGCTCGGATGATTCTGATGAAGCTTCTCGCACTGTCCTCACCGATATGGAAGTAGATGGTATGATGGGTGTAATGAACCTGGTCAATGCGGTACGCTCGCGCATTCCGGGTTCTGTTACAGGCTCGTTCTCGCGCATCTCAGCCAGTCCTCCTACGGCCAGTGCAGGTGTACTCAAGCGACAGGCAGAGGGAGGGGAGCCACCGGTGGCACCACAGGTTATATCGCAAGCCACTGTGCCCCTTTCGACACTGTCGCCCAATCCCGCGCCCGGGATGCCTGCTGCGAATCCTGTACAACCGGGACCCACCGAATCCGAGAGAATGAATAGACCGGGGAATCCTCCTTCTGGATTTTCAGAAAAGATCCGGGCTGTAATTTATCCGAGCAGCCGCAGTTTCTCGCCATTACCGGAAACGAGTTGGGTTCCGCATAATCCACAAGGCCTGGCTTCAACTCAACGCGTTGTTGGCAGCGCTGAACAGAATCTTCAATCCTCGCCCGCGCCTACCCAGGAAGAATCTGGCCTGGCGCAACTCTCAAAGATGATACGCGAGAGGGAAGCCTCCGATCAGGGTGAGGCGGATGGAGTGAGTAGCCGCACGCGGGAAGAGCCTGCAGCACCACTTGCTCAGCAACAAGACGCGCAGCAGGCTCGCATGGCTGATACTACTACAAGCCGCTCCTTTCCCTTGCGTGCATCGCCTATACAGGATCTACCAATTGAACGTAAACAGGAATATCGAAGTGGAGGCAGGTCGCCAGGGATAGCAAGTGCCGCCCCGGCACCTCCTGCGCTTTCACCGTCTTCGAAAACGGAGTCGTCACCTGTATCATCCTCGCTGGCAGAATCAGATTTGAGGGATGTCGAGCAAGAGGTTACGACCGAGGGAGGGAGTGAAAACGATTTTGCTCGTGCTCTCGCTGAACAACCTCAGCAAAGTGTAAAGCAAGCCTTGAGCCGCTCTACATTAACAGATATTACCTCAGATGATACGCTTCTGAACATTGTCCAGAGCCTTCCTCCTATGTCCTCTCTGCCTGCGCCGGTGCAGGCACAACCACCCGTGCTCAGTGGGCGAGCAACACGTTCATTAGGTAGTGTACTACTCGAAGGCCATCTCGTCCCGCAGGAACGCCTGGAGGTCGCACATCAAATACAGCGTATGCTGCGTGGTGTAGACATGAATTACCAGCTTGGTGAGATCTTACTTATGTTCAAACTTCTGACCCCCGATCAGTTATTGGCTGCGAGTCTTGTTAGTTATGGTTTGATTACAACGGCACAGATAAGTGCTCTCGGACGAATCCGGCAGGAGTTACACTCCATCGGCCTGGAATATGATTTAGAGAGCCTGCTGGTGCTTTTCCGCATGCTTTCTCCCGAGCAGTTGCGCGAGGTACGGGCGAGCTGGACGGGGTAAGGCTCTACATCCTTTAGGATAGTGGTGGCGAATTCAAAAATCGAGCTTGAGCTCTGAGGTGGGAAGCTCAAAATGACGCTCAGTTTTACAATTCGCCACCACTATCCTTTAGGGTGAAACTCAATGAAATTCGTAGGCTCTCGTCAGAGCCAAAGGCCATAGAGGATACCCCCAAACTTTCACCGCACACTACAGGCCACTTTAGGACGCATATTCTAAGTGTTTTCGTTCCGCAAACTTCCAAACAGAAGCAATGGAAGCGAGATGAAGCATACTACGTAAAAAAGTGAGAGATTCCAGCGTAAGTCCGAAAAAAGTAAATACTTGTTTTACACCTTGATACGGCTATTTCATGGGCGCTTATTTGATTGCATCGTGACAGAACCAACAAAAAAGGTTCTTTTGAGAACGGATGACCGAAGTAGCCAGTACAACGGCAGGCACATTACCAAGATCTTCTGCGCGAGGCGGAAAAGGAGCGATTGCTGACACAACTGCCCCGTCATCGTCGGAGCACGATCAGGCATGCTGCCGGGAAGCTGGGCGTGCTGCTGCTAAAGCTCGGTACCAGGCTGAAACAGTTCGAGCAGCCACCTACCGTGCACGAAGATCATGTATGAGCCGAATTGCAGAGATGTTGAGCCAGGGTATGAGAGAGGCTTCCCAAGTCTTCAGGCTCAATCTATTAAGACGACAAGCCCTTTCTACGAGAGAGACGACCGCACACACATGTGCCTTGCCACGAGATAGCAGAAAGAAGGAAACAAATGGCGACCGATTCACAAGGCGAGCAGACGAAGAGATCGGGGCTACGAGCTTCGCGTCCCCCAGAGGCGAAGCACCTGCTCACACCACTCCTCCGAAGAGGAGAAAGGCGCTGTGGCGGAGAGTCCGGCGCATCCTGCTTATAGGTGCCCTCCTCATCGTGCTCCTGGCCGGAACAGGGCTTCTGTATCAAAGCATCGCGAGCGCGCAGGATGCCTCCAGCTACCCACCCCCTGGGAAACTCATCGATGTGGGTGGCTACCGCTTGCACCTGTATTGTACCGGGGCGGTCCGTCCGGGAAGCCCGACGGTCATTCTCGAGGAGGGACTTGGCTCGACGTCACTGGTGTGGAGCAAGGTCCAACCAGGCGTAGCCTCCTTCACGCACGTGTGTTCCTACGACCGCGCAGGCTATGGGTGGAGCGACATGGGTCCCCTGCCGCGCACGAACAGGCGCATGATCACGGAATTGCATACGCTCCTCACGAGGGCTGGCGTCCCGGGTCCCTATGTCCTGGTGGGGCACTCCTCTGGGGGGTTGATTATGCGCCTGTACGCCTCTACCTACCCACAGCAGGTGGCAGGCCTCGTGCTCGTCGACTCCTCGCATGAAGACCAGGATCGCTATCCCGAGCTGCGACCAACTGGTACAAATCTGCTCCCCCTCTGTCAAGCACTCGCCCCATTTGGGATCCTGCGCTTACTCGGGTACCTGAATGGAGACGTAGCCGAGGATCCACCCACGTTGCAACTGGTGGACAAAGCGCACCTCTATCAAACGCGGTATTGTCAGACAGTGTCTGACGAGGCGGCGGCGTGGGACGAGAGTCTTGCCCAGGTCCGTGCAGCTCGACATCCCTTAGGACACCTCCCACTGGTAGTACTGACGCGAGGTGTGAACGGCAACTCCTTCCAGGGAAATGCCGGAAAACAGGTCCCTCTCTCCTGGCTAACCCTGCAAAAGGACCTCGTCAGTCTCTCGACCAATAGTACACAGATAATTGCCACCCGCAGTGGTCACTCCATCCAGCTCGACCAACCTGATCTCGTCATTGCGGCGATCAAACAGGTGCTCACTGGAAAGGTGTAGCACACGCAGAGCATCGATCCTCTAGGAGCAGGTGTGTGCTGGCTACTTGGGATATCCGTTCAGAAAATCGGCACATTGCACCTGATGGAACGGGCCTCTTTGCCGATTATGTGAAATGCGAGTACAATCAACAAGGTCCATTTTGCTCGTATTTTCAGACGACGCGCCTAATTTTAGGAAGGAGAGGTTTAATTCGTGCTAAGTGTATTCATCTCCATCAAGCAACGCGTCTGTTTCAGCTTTCGCGTGCTCCAAGAACGTATTGCGTGTTGGATCAAACCGCGAACGACCTCTCTTGCGCTTGGAGCACTCGCCGATCTGACCAGAGGCAAAGCCGAACTGCTGGCAGAAAACGCCTTGTTACGACACCAACTGAACATCTTACGTCGACAAATTAGACGGCCCGTCTGCCAGCGGAGGGATCGGCTTCTTCTGGTGCTTTTGGCTAGAATGGTTCGAGCTTGGAAACAGGCCATCTTTCTCGTCCAGCCAGAGACGGATCTCGCGCTTGCATCATGAACGCTTCTGTGTGTTCTGGAAGCGTAAATCACAGGCGCACGCGAGAAAGTCGAGGCTCTCGCCTGAGAAGATCAGCTTGATCAAGGAGATGGCGGCAAACAATCGGCTCTGGGGAGCGGAGCGCATCCGTGGAGAACTCCTCAAGATGGGCAAACTCCAAAGTACCTCATCCGGGATAATGACAGGAAATTCGGGCCGAATTTTGCACGAGTGGCAACCGCCAGTGGCATCCAGGTGCTTCGAACGCCGTGTCGAACCCCGCAAGCGAATGCTGTGTGTGAGCGTTTTCTGGGGAGCGTGAGACGGGCATGCCTGGATCACTTTCTCATCTTTCATGAGAAGCAACTCTCCCAGCTACTCAAGGCATATGCAGTGTACTTCAATCATTCCCGACCGCATCAAGGGATACAGCAGCAGATTCCAGCTCTGCCGATGCTTTCTGTGCCCCCACCGAACCAGGTGATCGCCGTTCCGGTGTTGGGTGGGTTACACCATGATTACCAAAGAGCGGCCTAAACTAGAGAAGGCGTAAGCACCAAGCGGAGTGGAGTTTGATTGACATAATAAACACTGGTTGTATCAAGGGTATTGCATGTTTGTGTCTTCCTTGCCCTGTTTTCCTCCCAGGAACAAAGAGGAGACGTCTTCTTTCTGCTTGGTTGTCTAGCTATCCGCCTGCATGTGCATTGAGCAGAGGCTTGCCCTTTCTCGATTTTCTTGGCACACGTCTCCGATTTTTATGAACAGATGTCCCAAGTAGCCAGCACAGGCATGCGGACGGTTCAGGCGGGAGCGCCGATGTGCTCTGATACCGTCTCTTTAGAGGTCCCCTGCATCGATCACCTTTCACCCCCCAGAAATGCTTCAATGGGCAAGGTGAACCAGAAGGTCGCACCATGCCCAGGATCACTGTGCACCCCAACGCTGCCATGATGACGCTCAATGAACGCCTGGCACAGATATAAGCCTAATCCTAAGCTCAGCTCAGGCTCATGTGGTCCTGTCAGCTCTCTGGTAGAAGAGAAACGCTCCCAGATGCGCCCTTGCTCTTCCCCTGCGATACCCGGTCCTTCGTCATGGACCGAGACACGCGCTACCGCATCCTCCACCGTCAACTGCACGGTCACCGGCTGATCAGCAGGCGCATAGCTGAGGGCATTGGCCAGGTAGCCGGTGATGACCCGGCTGATCCGCTCGGCGTCAGCCATGATGGGCACCGCTTCCTCCTGAGACGTGATATGCAGAACGATCGTCCGCTCAGGCGCTGAGCGGTGCCCATCGGCAACGGCTTCTCTGAGCAGCGTTATCAGATCACAGCGTTTCATGTGCAACTCGAGGATATTGGCCTGAAGACGCGCGTCATCGAGCAGGTCCTTGATGATGCGCTCCTGAAGACGGGCACTCTGAGCGGCTGACGCTAGGGGAGACTGGACCTGCTCAAGTTGCTCACTCATGCGCTCGTGCTGTGCTCCTAGCTGGCGCTTCAAGGTGGCCAGACGGCGCTGTGCGACCTGTAGATTGCCTTTGATGACCGTCAGCGGCGTGTTCAGTTCGTGACTGGCCAGGTTGAGGAATTCATTGGTGAGGCGCTGCATTTCTGCTTGCGCAAGTGCTCTGGCCCGCGTCTCCGCCTGCTCATACATGCAGCGCAGGCATTCAATCACAAGCACGGTCTGCGTCGCGACGGCTTTCACCAGTTCGATCTCCTCTGGTGTGTACCCGCTGTC
>Ga0207646_10003977_pt1 | contig 16388 bp, 14 predicted proteins | sample KBSK5502metaG_FD_184343 | JGI IMG/M metagenome (GOLD analysis project Ga0207646, IMG submission 184343) | Corn, switchgrass and miscanthus rhizosphere microbial communities from Kellogg Biological Station, Michigan, USA - KBS K5-50-2 metaG... | ecosystem: Host-associated > Plants > Roots >... | reverse complement strand
CACCGCAAACGGCAAACCCGATCTCTATCACGAGACCATTACCTGGGCCTACGCTCTTCTGATTAACGAGCGGATGGAACGAAATGGTCGCACCCAAAGCTGGGAAGAATTTGCGGCCAAGAACGCCGATCTGTTTGATTGGAAGAACAGCGTCCTCAAGTCTTTCTACCGCGAAGAGACTCTGCGTTCTGAACTGGCGCGAAACACGTTTGTTTTACCGGACAAGCTTTCCCCAACGCTGGGAGCTTCGACGTCTCGTCCGCACTGAGCGCGCCAGCGCGAACCGGAGTTTCGTTGGATGTTTCCTGGAAGGATCGGTGATGCGAGCTTCGCTCGGCTGTGCGGACGAGACGTCCGCGCTCCCGGCGTTCATTTCTGCTTGGCAAAGAACTCAGCCGCCCGGGCGTCGGTTTCTTCGGAACTCTGCTCTTGCACCTGTTGATTGATGCCCCACTCGTGACCGAAAGGATCGACGATCTTTCCATAGCGCGCGCCCCAGAACATGTCGGCCACCGGCATCAGCACCCGCGCGCCGCCCGCCACTGCGCGCTTAACAACTCCGTCCACGTCATCCGTCTGAAGCGTGATGCGCACGCAGGTACCACCGAGCGTCTGTGGCATCTTGCACGTTCCGCCTTCCTTTTCCGAGAATTCATCGCTAACGAAAAGTTTGTGTCCGTCCAGAACTATTTCGCCGTGCATCAGGCGCTTGCCATCGGGCTCCAACATGACATCCCCCTCTTCGCCGCCAAATACTTCTCGGTAGAATTTGAGTGCCGCCATACCGTCATTGACGACCAGGTGTGGAATGAATTGATCTTTTCGATCCATGGGTTCTCCTTGTTTATTTTAACAGACGGTAAAAAGGTCTGTCCGTCATCCACCTAAACCAACTTTCTCGGCGTTAAGGTCACCTGCAGGGTCTGGTTGCCTCATCGAATCGTTAGTGCATCCCGCAGTTTTGCCGGCGCAATCAGCCGCCAGGCTTCGTGCAGATGCATCTTCAACTCTTTGTCGCTGACGCGCGGTAGTTCGATGCCGACCCAACCGGCGCCGCCCACGTATGGCGGTCGGTAGTACTTCTTAGGTGAGGTTTCGATTAATGCCGGCTGGACTCCAATCGGAGCCGGCACGACGACGGCGATGTGCCCGTCGTGATGATGATTGATGGAGCACATCGCGAACACTTTCTTCTTAACAAAGAAAGTCGGCTCGCCATGCGAGAGCTTTTCAAACGTCTCAGGCAACGCGAGACAAATGCGGCGGACACGTTCGATCTGCTTTTCGTCCTTATCGGGCTTTGGTTCTTTCGCAATTCGTTTCATCAGCACGACCTTTTCGAACAGCAGCGCTGCACTGCTCTCGGGTGATTCTCTTCAGTAGCTTTAAGATTTCCGCATCGGAGAAATGTCTATAGTTTCTTGTAGAGATTAGAACTTATCTGCTGAGCAACGATTCTCCATTGTCCCTGCCGCTTTACATACACATGAGTATAGCGACGTTCCTGATTAACTTCCTGACCTCTATATTTGAATCCCCATTTGGCACGACCGGTGACAACCGCGGCGTCTCTATGGATCCTGACGCGCATATCTTCAGTAGTGAACGGGCGAAGCCAAAAAGAGCAGGACAACTCATCGATCGCCATGGCTGCGCCATCCCGATGCGCGGCAAGTTCTCCGACTTGCCGTGAGTGGCTTAAAAGTAAGGGGTCTTAGACCCCCGGGGATTCTTGGCGGCTTGTGTGTCGGCAAGTCGGAGACTTGCCGCGCATCGGAGTGGCGCAGCCATCATTGATCACGCAACCCGATCGACCCCTATGTTCCCCACGCTGCCAAACACCAAGCCACGTTCACGAATATTTCGCGGCGATCCTTTTGACCGTATTTATATTTCGAAAGGTCGCAGGCATCCCCAAAGTTTTTTCCAGCAGCGCGCCTGAAACGGCAGATTCACTGAAGCTGGTACGGATTAACCAATAGAGTTCACGACCATGAACAGCAAATTCATCCCTGGGCCCGGACAGCGACAACACTTTCTTCTTCGCTTCGTTACTCGGTTCGTCGGGAAGGAATCCGACATAGAGAGAGTTGCCGGCCGCGTTCAATCCAGCCTTATTAAATGGTTTGTAATCGGCGACCTCAGCCAGTTCGGAAGTTGCCCGGATGAAAGTGCGCACTTCATAACCCAGAATCTTTCGCAGATGCTTTTCGATCTTCTGTTCGAGCGACGTTGTGTTCCTGAAGTTCGAATCGAAGATTACATTGCCGCTGGCAATAAACGTCTCAACATTTGCGCAGCCAACACTCTCGAACAGACTGCGAAGATAATCCATCTTCACGGTGTGGCCGCCAACATTAATCGCGCGCAGAAAGGCTACGTACTTTGGCATCTTAAAAAATAAATGACCTTCAAACGGTGAACGGATCTTTGTCAGTCAAATACGCCAGCAACTCCAGCCGCTTCGGATGGGCCTGAAGCCACGCGCGGATTCTGGTGATCTCCGCGTAATCGTCCGCGCCGAATCTGCTAAAGTAAATTTCTTCCAGCCGTTTATGTCTGAGTTCCCTTTGCGCCTCGGCCTGCCAGAAGGAAGTGAACATCGCATTCACGTCGTCGTGCAGGTTGCGCTCTTTCAAAGCCTCCCACTCATTGCGGTCGAGCCAGATACCCTTGCATCCATTGCACTGATCCAGTGTAAAATTGAAACCATGCCCGACCAGATACTTGACCATCCGAAAGCGGCACTCGGGACAATCGATATGCTTTCCCGGTTCAGCCAGAGACAGACCGCTGTCTCGATCGCTGCGCTCGGGCAAGTTGGGGCCATGCACTTCGAGCCACTTCCAGTACTCTGCGCCCCGGATCCAGTTGCCGCCGCATTCGTCGCATCTGAATGAAGTAAGGTTCGATTCAAGGTCCGTGGAGATCAGTTCAGGCGTTTTGCAGACCGGACAGTTCATAAGGATCTTCTCGCCCCCGTAGCTCTTAACTGAATATTATTCGAGAATCATAATAGCTCAGCACTTACGTACTGAGTAAGCCGACGGTTTACAAATCGCGAGCAGCATTACGCGGCTATGCCAACAGATGTGCGGAAGGTCTCTGACCTTCCGTCGAACACTCCTGTATCCTTGTGAGCTACGCCCAGATCAAAGCCGCTCACGTTAAGGCCCTGGCCCGATTGCATTCGTCGTTGTACGATCAGGGCATGAGCCAATCATCCACCATCGAAGAGTTTCGCGCCTTGCATGCATCCGGTTGTTTTGTCCTGCCAAACCCGTGGGACGTGGGCACGGCGCTGTACTTGCAGCATGTTGGTTTCAAAGCGCTGGCCACGACGTCCGCCGGCTTTGCCTTTGCCCAGGGTTTACCTGATTCGGTTTCGGCGATTCCGCGCGATCTAATGCTCGCGCACATACGCGAAGTCGCTTCGGCAACATCGCTGTCGGTCAATGCGGATTTTCAGAATGGATATGCCGACAAGCCCGAAGCTGTCGCCGCGAATGTCGCTCTCTGCATCGCCACGGGAGTCGCCGGATTATCGATTGAAGATGCGAGCGGCGACGTAGCGGCACCGCTTTACGAATTCAATCAGGCAGTCGATCGAATTAAAGCCGCCCGCGCGGCAATCGGGGCTTCAGGCCTTCCGGTAGTTCTTACCGCGCGCTGTGAAGCCTGGCTGGTCGGCGATCAGGATCCTTTACGCACGTCGCTGGACCGACTCGTTGCCTTTGCTGAGGCCGGCGCCGACTGTCTCTACGCTCCCGGCGTCAGTAAGCCCGAAGAGATCGCCGCGATCGTCAAGGCCGTCGCTCCCAAGCCAGTCAATGTTCTGGTCTCGACCAATAACTGTGATCTCAGCGTCTCCCAACTTACCGACCTGGGTGTTCGTCGTATTTCCGTTGGCGCCGCACTGGCGCGCGTCGCCTGGGGCGCTTTCATCCGCGCCGCTGATAGGATTAGAGAAACCGGAAAATTTGACTCGCTCGCCGACGCGGCTTCATTCGCCGAACTGAACGATCTGTTTCTCAAGCAAAGTTGAGGGACCGACTGGGGTTTCCGTTCGGGGCGACTATTTCGAGGCATTGCAAATTAACGCCTGCATTTGTGCGCGCACGGGATCGTCCCCACATTGCGCGGCCACCGCTGCGGCTATCGCGGCTTCGATCTCCGGAATGCTTGACTCGCTTCGTTCTCTGAGCGCGTTAATCACCGGATTTCCGTGAACCAGGCCTCTGGCCATTTCTTCGGCCGATCGGCTCACAGCCGGCAGGCGCAACAAAACGAATTGCACCTCGCTGAATCCTGCGGCTGACAAAAACGAATTGATTATTTCGACATCGTGAAACGAGAACGGGACTTCGTAGAAATCCGGCGGGTTGTCATCAAAGAAGTCTGCGATGATTGTGTGCGCAATGTGCGCGAGCTCGTTGTATTCGATCGCGTCCCAAACATTGAACAGGAAAGTTCCGCCTGGCTTGAGGACGCGATGGGTCTCGCTCATCGCTTTTTCCTTATCCGGGACAAACATCAATCCGAATTGGCACACCACGGCATCGAAACTCTGCTCCGCAAAGGGGAGATCAGCAGCGTCGGCCTGTTTCCACTCGATGGCGTCTTCAGGTTTGAATTTCCGGGCCGCGTAACTCAGCATTGCGTCGTTGAGATCCGTCGCGATTAGTCTGGCTTCGGATCCAAGTCGATCGCGTAAACGCCGCGTAACAACCCCGGTGCCGCAGGCGAGTTCCAGCACCGACGCGTCTGCCGAAACATTGAGACGCGAGGCGAGATCAGCCGCATAAGGATCAAACAAAACCGGTCCCAGATAGCGATCGTAATTCTCAGGAATAGATCCGACAAAGGCTGCGTTTGGTGTAGGCATTTCTCCGTTGACCTCAATCAAGTAGTCGTGGCTCGGTCGCCGTGAGCATTGGTCGAATAACATTTGCCAGTCTTAAAGAGGGACTCGTCACGTCAACCACAAATCCATCCTCGATCCCCCAAATCGCCGACAAGACAGCCTGAGCGAAGGCCCAGCCGAGCGCCCGCTCGAAATCCAAATTCAGTTTGCTCGAAAACTGTGCGAGCCGCCTCTCGATGGTCGAGCGCGAAAGAAACAATTCGGGTTGTTCAAACGGATTGCGAAGCACTGCGCCAATTTCGTACTCGATTTCGCCGACGACGCCCTTGGGATCGATGGCCAACCAGCCACGATTCGAATCGAACAGCGCGTTGGAATGTTGCAGATCGCCGTGAAGTAAAATCGGCCGTCGTTGCGACGCGCATAGGCCCAGGTATACTCGTTGACCTGCTGCAACCAGATCTATCGGAATCTGATTATCGCCGGCTGAGAGATAACGCTCGAACCCTCTGGCCCAATCGTGGACTGTCGGGCAGTCTGTCGGTAAGTCGAGCGGATCCGTTGATGACGCGCGTGCGGACATCTGCTGAATGACATCGGCCAGAATATCTGTAGCTTCCTCGTCGCCACCCTTTATGACTATCTCTACGAGTGAATTGCCCGGCGTCAATCGCTCCATAAGCACAGCACCCGGGGCTTGCCGATGCACGCGCGCCAAGCCGTTTCCGTCGAATGCCTTAAGGATCTCGCCTGAGTACCACTCATCGCCCGGTCGCTTGATTACCTTCAGGACCACCGGCTTGTTGTCACACGTGCCGAAAATAATCCCAGAGCTTTCTGTTTCCCGCGTGTCCGCGACAACGACGCCCCACTCGCGTACGTGCTGCTGTATTCGATCAGATAGATTTGATTCGATCAACTCGTTAACAAACGAAGCAGTAGCCAACTGTAGGAGCACTATAGATCCGCCTAGCGGATGGATGATAATAGCCCCAGCACTTCATCGTTGGTACGGGATAATACAGGAAATGTAAAAGCCCGCGAAGCGGGAGACAGAAGTTACAGAAACGCTTAAGGACAAATGGCTGGAACCAACTTGGCAACACCAATCAAGCTTTACCATGAGATTTACGGCCAGGGCGATCCACTGCTGTGTATCCACGGCTTTGGCGCCAGCCTGTATTCGTGGCGACAGTTCATCGGGCCTTTGGCCAAAGACTATCAACTCATCCTGATCGATCTGAAGGGTTGCGGGAAATCTCCGAAGCCCCTGGACACGAAATACTCGGCGCAGGATCATGCCGATTTGCTCTATGAATTCATTCTGGAACACGACCTGCGCAACCTGACTCTGATCGGAAATTCTTTTGGTGGGGCGCTGTCGCTGCTGCTCTCCCTGATGCTGGCGGACGCGCGCGAGTCGGCGCGTTTGAAATCCCTGATTCTAATCGATGCCGGCGCCTACAAAGAATACATCCCTGCTTATCTGAAACTTCTCTCAGTCCCTCTGCTTAACCTGGCGGTTTATCTGGTGCCCAGCCGGCTCGCGGTGCGCGCGATTCTTCGCAAGGCATATTACGACCCGAGTAAGATCACTGAAGAACAGATTGCGGCTTACACGGCGCCGATTGCCGCGCCCGGCGGAAAGCACGCGCTGCGGGAAACGGGAAAGCAACTGGTGCCGGCGAACTTTGACGAGCTAATCAAGCGATACAAAGACATCAAAGTGCCGACGCTGATCATCTGGGGCCGCCAGGACCGGATCATTCCGCTGAGAGTCGGCGAGTTGCTGGATCGAGACATCGCCAATTCCACTTTGAAAATCATCGAAGAGTGCGGTCACGCTCCGCAGGAAGAAAGGCCGGAGGAAACCGTTCCGCTGGTGGTCGAATTTTTGCTCGGCGTCGATCGGGTGGTGGCCTAGTTTAATCTTCGCGCTAACTCCGCGTTCGAGACTGCGCAGAAAAGAACCGCGGTTAAGACACTAACCGTCTATCCTTGACCCCATACTCGTGATGAGCGCTAATATTCTCGTCGCTAACACACGATGAGTCGACCGCTGATTATTGCTATCGATGGTCCGTCGGGCGCGGGCAAATCCACGCTGGGGCGGATGCTGGCGCGCGAGTTGGGCTTGCTTTACATCGATACCGGCTCGATGTACCGCGCGGTGGCGCTGGCCGTAATTGAATCCACGATTAGCGAGACCGACGATGTGGCCGTGGGCTCGCTGGCCCGACGGATAGATATCGATCTCGCCGGCGATCCGGATTCACTGCGAGTAACTCTCAACCGCCGCGACGTGTCTGAACGCATTCGCGATGACGACGTGACTCATATGTCTTCGATCATCTCGACGATCCCGGCGGTGCGGCGCGCGATGGTTGAGCGGCAGCGCGAACTGGGAAAGCGAGGGGCCGTGCTGAATGGCCGCGACATCGGCACGGTGGTTTTTCCCGATGCAGACGTGAAATTCTTTCTGGACGCGGTCCCGGAAGAGCGCGCTGAACGACGCCTGGCCGAAGAACGTGAAACTAATCCGGCCGCCACTTACGATCAAACTTTCGCCGATATCACTGAGCGCGACCGGCGTGACACGACCCGCGCCGATTCGCCCCTGATGGCGGCTGAGGACGCTATCGTAGTCGATTCGACCGGACAGTCGATTGAAGAAGTGTTTCGACGGATGATGAGGGTCGTACGAGAGAAACGCAGCAAACGAGAATTCTCAGATTCACATTTAAGAACGAAGCGGTCTGGATGGTGATTCTTTCGCTGGCGCCGGCAGTGATTGGCGTCTTGGTTTTGCTGACCGTTCGGTTCCTGCGTCACTAGCGTCGTATCTGGCCATTGCTTACGCGGGCTTCTGACTCTCTTGTTAGACGGCGTATCAGAAGCCCGACCGTGAGGGAGGGCAAGCTTGGTATGTGGCTCCGTAACTGGCCCTTGCTGACGCGCGGGCTTCTGACACTTTTAGAGTTCCATGTTCACTGGCATCATCGAAGAGCTCGGTCGCGTGCGCGAAATTGAAAGGCGCGGCGAAGATGCGCGCATCGTGATCGAAGCGCACACGGTGACCGAAAGCTCGCAAGACGGCGATTCGATCTCCGTCAACGGCGTGTGCCTGACAGCTCTGGATATACAACCGGATTCCTTCGCCGCAGATGTTTCCAAAGAGACGCTTTTCCGGTCGACACTGGGAAACCTGAAAGAAGGTTCGCCCGTCAATCTCGAGCGCGCCGTCACGCCGACAACGCGGCTGGGCGGCCACATCGTGCAGGGTCACGTCGACGCGAGCGGGAAATTTCTGGGAGCGGAAAACCACGGTGAGTCGTGGACCTTTCGTATCGCTTACCCAAAGGAGATTGGCCGCTATTTGGTCTTCAAAGGCTCAGTCGCGGTTGAAGGTATTAGCCTGACGATTGCGAATTTGACTGACGACTATTTCGAGATTGCTGTCATTCCCAAGACGTGGGAAGTCACCAACTTCTCAAATCTCAAGCCGGGTGACGGAGTAAACCTGGAAGCTGACATAATCGCCAAATACGTCGAGCGGATCCTAAGAAGTTCAGAAACTGAAAACCGTTCGGCGGCTTCAACGGAGTAGCTGCCGGTGGCACGCGTATCTTGCGCGTGATTCACGGGTGGGACGCCCGTGCCACTTCGCAAACTGACCCACTACGCTGGAATCACCCTCAGCAGCCTCACTCTCCGGCTCAAACCAAATCGGCGCAAAATCCGTTTTCAAATATCTAAAGGGTCGAGTTCCCGATCACTCAGAACCTCGACCAATCCGCTCGCCTCGCGGCGCGAAACATTCGCGCGGACCGGAACAATCAACACCCGCGCAACAGTTTTTCGTCGACGGCTTTGAACAGTGATCTCATCTCCGACTTTGACGGCGTGTGCGGACTTTACCGGCCGGCCATTAAGCAAAACAAGGCCCGCGTCACAAAGCTCCTGGGCTATTGTGCGGCGCGGGCAGAGGCGGCTCAGCTTCAAAAATAGATCGAGGCGCAAGGAAGTTGCGGGTTTCGGGTTTCGGGTTTCGGGTTTCGGGTTTCGAGTTAGTCGATTGGCGAATCAAAGGTCCGAACTCGAAACTAAAATTACGGCTTGCTGCTCTTGTCCTTCTTGTCCTTCTTCGAAGGTCGCTTGGTGGCCGCCGCGGGTGGCACGATCTTGAGCAGAGGTTCGACGGCGTCGCGATAAGAGTCAGCGATTTTGACGTAGGCATCATTGCGCAGATCCTGCATGTAGTCTTCCCGCGCTTTGGGCGAGCGCTCTCTGGTTATGGCCTCGCGGACCTGGTTTTCGTTAAAGGTCGGAGAGTTGCTGCCGGCGGTGCGCGCGTCGACCCGCAAAATCTGATAGCCCTCGTCTGATCGCAGCGGATCGCTGATCCCGCCGGCTTTCAGGTTCTTAATCGCGGTAGCGATATCGGGACGCAGATCGGGTACTTGAAAGAGCCCTACCTTGCCGCCTTGCGCAGCACCGCGTTCGGAATACGCTTTAGCCAAAGTCACAAAGTCAGCTCCTCCGCGCAACTGAGTTACCAATTGCGCCGCCCGGGCTTTCACGTCCGCCTCTGGTTTACCGGCGAGGTTAAGAAATATTTCTGAGAGTTCCACCGTTTCAGGCTTGAGGAAGATGTCTTTGTGGGCATCAAAGTAGCGATGGAGTTCTTCCATCGTCAGACCGAAAAACAATCTCGAATCTACTTCACCCTCCAGGACGGCCTGCTTCATCATCTCAGCCCGCATCGTTTGGCGAATCGCTACCGGGTCTAGTCCGGCCTGGCGCATGGCTTCATCCAGCTTGTCGATTGAGGTGATGCGGTTCTCTTTGGCCACATCGAGCATGCGTTTGTTGACCTCTGCCTCCACTTTGTCGGTCAGATCGAGTTCTTTTCCTTTCTGGAGCAGTAACTGTTCATTGACCAGAGTAGCAATCAGCTCGGCTTTGTGTTTTTCGACTTCGCTGAGCGCCTGTTGCTCGCTCATTCCATTTTGTTTCAAAGTCTCGACGCGCTCTTTCATTTCGCGCTTCAACTGCGAGAGCGTAACCACGCCGTCATTGACTTGCGCGATTACTTCATCGATGACCACCGGCTCACCTTCCTGGGCGCGGGCCGGCGAAGGAGAGATAAGGAAAGCGCCCGTTAACCACAGCGCCGCAACAAAGAATCTGGATTTCACCAATTGGATACTCCTTAAGTAAAAGCTCCAGAGGAGCGAAACGTTTGTGAACTTGCCACAGAGTCACGGAGACACAGAGAAAATTTACATTTTCAAATTTTTTTGCTGGTTCGCTCTGTCCTCTGTGCCTCTGTGCCTCTGTGGCTTTTCGGGTGACTCGTCCGATTCTAACCGTCTGCCCTGATTTGCAGCAACATGCGGCGCGCGACCGCGAGTACCTGGTCCTTCTCTTCTTCATCCAGTTCCAGCCGCAAAACACCACTGGGCGCAAAGCTTGCGCCTTCCCGCTTGCTGATTAACTCCAGCAGTTTTTCTGGCGCCACGCGGGCCTTTTCGGCGAGCTTAATGGCTATTCCTTCACGGGTGCGGTCGATTGAAACGACTCCGACGGTTTCCGCCGTCTGCCGCAATCGTGCATACTCGAAAAGGTCTTCAACGGCCCCCGGAACCCGCCCATAACGGTCTTCAGTTTCGGTGCGGATCGCGGCCAGCGCCTCTTCGTCGCGCGCCGACGAAACCCGTTTGTAGGTCCGCAGCCGCTGGCCCATGTCGGCAATGTAGCTTTCCGGAATCGCCACATCGACAGCTAAATTAATCGAAACGGTGGTTTCGTCTTCGATCTGCTCGCCGCGCAACTCGGCGACCGTGCGCTCGAGCATCTGCGTATAAAGATCAAAGCCCAGCGCGTCCATGTGCCCCGACTGCTCCCCGCCAAGCATGTTGCCGGCGCCGCGTAACTCCAGATCGAGCGCCGCGATGCGAAAGCCTGCGCCAAGATCGGAAAACTCTCTGATGGCCGCCAGCCTCCGTCTGGCTATGGGTGTTAGTTCCTGTTCGGCGGGAATCAACAGATAAGCGTAAGCCCGTCGATTCGAGCGGCCCACGCGCCCGCGCAATTGATAGAGCTGAGAAAGACCGTAGTTGTCGGCGCGATTTATGATGATGGTGTTCGCGCGGGGGATGTCTATTCCATTCTCGATTATCGTAGTGGCAACCAGCACATCGTACTTATAGTCGATGAAATCAAGCATGACGCGCTCCATCTCCTTTTCGTTCATCTGGCCGTGGCCGATGGCCATGCGCGCCTGCGGCACCAGGCGCTTAACCAGCGCCGCGATGGTCTCGATCGATTCAACGCGATTGTGAATAAAAAAGATCTGACCGCCGCGTGACAACTCGAGCTCGATCGCCGACTTGATCACCGCGTCCGAAGACTGCGCCACCTGGGTCTGAATCGCCAGTCGATCACTGGGTGGAGTTTCAATCAAAGACATGTCGCGCAAGCCGCTGAGTGACATATTCAGCGTGCGTGGAATCGGCGTAGCCGAAAGCGTCAGCACGTCGACGCGTTTCTTCAATTGCTTCAGACGTTCTTTATGCGCGACCCCAAAGCGTTGCTCTTCATCCACGACCACCAGACCAAGATCGCGAAAGCTGACGTCTTTGGAAAGCATTCGATGCGTTCCGATCACGACGTCGACTTCACCCGCTTCGATGCGCTTCACAACCGCTTTTTGTTCCTTAGTGGAACGAAAGCGTGAAAGCAATTCGACCTTGACTGGAAAGGGCGCGAACCTTTGGCGAAAGGTGTCGAAATGCTGGTAAGCAAGCACGGTCGTCGGCGTCAGTACCGCGGTTTGCTTGCCATCCATCACGGCCTTGAAGGCCGCGCGCATTGCGACTTCCGTCTTGCCATAACCGACGTCGCCGCATAGCAGGCGATCCATCGGCGTCGGCGTTTCCATGTCGTGCTTCACATCTTCAATCGCAGTTTCCTGATCGGGCGTGAGCGTATACTCAAAGCCCTCTTCAAACTCGCGTTGCCAGGGCGCGTCTGAGGGAAAGGCGTGCCCCTGAACCAGTTTGCGCTCGGCATACAGTCGCAACAACTCGTCAGCCATGTCGCGCATCGCGCGCTTGGCTTTCGCTTTCGTCTTCTGCCAGCCGATTCCCCCCAACCGATCGAGCGCCGGCTGATGGCCCTCGGCGCTGGAATAGCGCTGCACCAGATCGAGCCGCTCAACCGGCACGTATAGCTTCGATTCCTCAGCGTAATAAAGCAGCATGAACTCGCCGCGCGTTGCTGAGGCGAGCCCGCTCGCAGTCGACGATTGCCCGGGTCCCAGATCAAGCGTCACCAGGCCGCCAAACCGGGCGATGCCGTGATCGATGTGCACGACAAAGTCGCCAACTTTCAGATCGCGAAAGTCCGAAAGAAATGCCGCGGCCCGCGCGCGCCGCTTCTTTTCTCTCTTGATCGCCGTGCTGCGTCGTTCCAGCGCCGGCTCAGCCGCTTCGTCGAACAGATCGCTTTCGACATGAACGATTAGTCGCGCGGAAGGCAGCTCAAATCCGCCTGAAAGTTTCCCGGCAGTAACGATCGCGTCTGCGACCGCAGCGCCGTCTGTTTTGTCCGCGATTGAAGTGAGGCGCACGTTGACTTCGTACTCGCGCAGAATTTCCGCGACGCGTTCCGCCACACCGCCGCTGGGCATCACGAAAACAGTGGTCGCTTGCGAGTTCGTATGTTGATCGAGCACATCCTGGGCGAGGTCAGGCAGGCGTCCGTGATAACGCATTACTGATTGCGCTTTCCATTCGACTTCTTGTGGCGCAAGTTGAGAACTTGCACGCTCTTCATGCGGAAACAGAAACAGAGGCTTTCGCTTCGCCCGCTCTTTACCGACCGAGACTTTTAGCGCTTCGGCATCCAGGGCGATTTGCTGATCGATTTTCCCCGCCGTCCGGCCCAGCGCGCGCATCTCAACACGCGGCATTAAATCGATCCTGGCCCGCAGCTCTTCGGCGTTGAGATAGAGTTCGTGCGGCGTCAGTCCGAGATCATCGGCCGCGTCAGTCTCCGCGCAGCGTTCTTCCAGAGTCTGAAAGGCGTTGGCCAGAAAACTTTCCACCGCGATTGGTTCATCGACGATCAGAACTGCGTCTTTGAGGTAATCGAAAACGCTCGCCGAGCTTTCGTTGACCAGAGAGATCAGCCACTCCCAGCCGGGAAAGCTTTCACGTTCTTCAGCAAATACGGTCCGGTCGCGCAACGAACGGGCAAAGCGTTGGTTGCCCCAACGCTCGCGCGCCCGCGCGGCCCACTCGCGAAAGTCGGCGGCCCTGACCGCGAGTTCCCGCATCGGCGCGATTTCGATCTCAACCAACTGAGTCGTGGAGAGCTGTGTCTCTGGATCGAACTCCCGAATCGATTCCACTGTGTCGCCAAAGAACTCAATCCGCGCCGGCGCGCTTCGGCCGGGTGGCCAGACATCCAGGATCCCACCGCGCATCGAGAATTCTCCAACTGCGCCGATGGGGTCCTCGCGCACATAGCCGCCGGCGGTCAGTTTGTCTACTAACTCTTCGGGAGAAGCGTCTTCGTCTCGTTTGAGCACGGCGCCGGCTTTCAGGATTTCTTCGGGTGCCACGGTACGCCGCGCCAAAGCGCGCGAGGTCAGTAGAAGAAACTCTGTACCACGCGCATCCTGCGCGTGGCTCTTGACGGGCGGGACGCCCGTGCCACCTTGTAGACGACGCGCTAAACGCCACAGCGCTAAGGCTCGCTTTTCAAGCGTCTCGGCGTGCGGCGATCCACCTGCATAGGGATCGCTTTCCGAAGCGGGCAAGACGGCCACAGCATCTTCGCAGTCAGTTACTCCCCGCAGCGCGCAATACCAAAAACTGATGTCACGCTCCCAGTTTTCCAGATCCCGCTGAGCTGGCACGACCACCACGAATTGCTTTCCGGTTTCATGCTGCAGCGCGGCCAAGGCCAGCGCGCGCGCGGGAGCGGCGACCAATCCACCGACCGAAACCACCCGTGCGCCGCGTTTGATTTGGTCGAGTACTCGACGGAATTCGGGGCTGTCCGAAACTGTTTGCAGCGCGCTTTGAAGTACTGAAGTTGTTTTAGTAGCCGTGCTCATCTTATTGGTCTTAGCCTAAAGGCCACGTAAGGATCTTTGAAACGCAGAGGAACGCGAAGGAATACGCAGAGGAACTCAAAGAAACTCTCCTCCGCGACCTCTGCGAAAACCTCTGCGACCTTTGCGGTTAATCCAATCGCTCAGCTCACTTCTTCATCCGCTCAATAATCCGGCTTGTTGAAACGCCTGCGACGAAGGGCAAACTGATAACCCGCCCACCCGCAGCTTCTACTTCCTCGCGCCCATGAATTTCATCGAGGGCGTAATCGCCGCCCTTAACGAGAACATCGGGTAACAGTTCGCCGATCAGTGCCCGCGGTGACACGTCGTCGAAAATCGTCACGTAAGTGACCGCGCGCATGGCGCCGAGAATTTCCGCGCGCTCATCCTGATTCATCAAGGGGCGTCCGGCGCCCTTCAACTCGCGTACCGTGCGGTCGCTATTGATCGCCACCACCAGCGCATCGCCGAGCGCCCGCGCCTGTTCCAGATAACGCACGTGTCCGACATGCAGGATGTCAAAGACGCCGTTGGTAAAGACAAGTCTCTTTCCGGCAGCGCTCAGACGGGCGCGCTCCGCCAGAAGATCCTCTCCTGAAAGAATCTTTGCGGTGGTCATCAGCGAACAATCTAGCATGCGAAGGCTTGCGGAAAGTAGGCGGGGGCGAGCCCCCCTTCCCAACCTGAGAGATTTTCTTAATTGATCATTGCCTGTGCGGTTGAAAGGCCTTCAAGTTTGAATACAAATCCGAAATCAAACAAGCTCTTAGGTTAGGAAGGCGGGCTTGCCCCCGCTGTCCCTCGAAAAAGTAAGGTTTGCGCTCGTTCTCTGCGCTCTCTATAATTCGCGTTTTATCTAATGGAGAAGAGTCTTGTCTGACCCAGGCCTGCAAAATATTATCCCCGAGAACGATCAGACCCGGGCGCGGCGTGAGCATCTCGAAGCCCTGCGGCAGCTTGTAGGGAACGCCTATCCCAACAAGTTCGTGCGCAGCAACGTCACCGAAAACGCGGCCGGTGAAGACACGATCACCTCAATTGCCGAGACGTTCAAGAAATTCGAGCCCCGCGTTGCCGAAGGCGAGAAACCGTCGGCTGAAGCTCTGGAATCGGCTAATACGACCCTTAAGAAGATCCATGTGCGGGTCGCCGGGCGCATCGCCGCACCACCGCGCGTAATGGGCAAGGCCGCTTTTGTGCACCTTTCCGACGGCACGCAACGCTTGCAGATTTACGTGCGCCGCCAGGACGTCGCCGGCGTGAGCAATGATGCCCACGGCGCCGAAGTCAACGGCTGGGACTTGTTTGGCCTGCTCGATCACGGTGACTTTATCGGCGTCGAAGGCTACTTGTTCGTCACCAGGACCGGCGAGTTATCCGTGCACGTTGAGAAGTTACAGTTTTTAGCAAAAGCTTTGCTGCCGATGCCGGACAAGATGCACGGCATAAGCGATCCAGAGATTCGCCAACGTCAACGCTACGCGGATCTGATCGCCGGAAGCTTGAAACTGGAACGCGAAGAAGACGATCTGACACCGCGCGAAGTATTCGAGCTGCGATCGAAAGTCGTGCGCGAGATTCGCCGCTTCCTCGATAAGCACGGCTATATCGAAGTCGAGACCCCGATGCTGACGCCTTTGGCGACGGGCGCCGCCGCCAAACCTTTCAAGACGCATCACAATGCTTTGGACATCGATCTGTATGCGCGCATCGCGCCGGAACTTTATTTGAAGCGGCTGGTGGTCGGCGGATTTGAAAAGGTCTATGAGCTGAACCGGAACTTTCGCAACGAAGGTATCTCGAGCAAACATAATCCTGAATTCACGATGCTCGAGTTCTACATGGCTTACGCTGACGTTAATCAGATGATGGATTTTGCCGAGAGGCTTCTGCGCGCAGTCGTGTACACGGCGCTGGGACACACGCATGTGCATTATGGAGACCACAATATTGATTTCTCGCAGCCGTTTCAGCGAATGACGATGAAGGAGGCGATTGCGCGTTATGGAGATCGCCAAGTCAAGCAGAACGAAGCCGCTGATGCCGTGGTGGAGCTCTTTGAAGAATTCGCCGAGCCTTATCTAATTCAGCCAACTTTCATTACCGATTTTCCCAAGCCGATTTCACCTTTATCTAAAGCGTCGCCCACTGATCCTTCTGTGGCCGAACGCTTCGAATTCTTTGTTGGTGCACTAGAAACGGCCAATGGCTTCTCGGAACTGAACGATCCTGAAGAACAATATCAGCGCTTCAAAGAGCAGGTGCAGCAGCGCGAGCGCGGCGATGAAGAAGCGATGGTGATGGACGAAGACTACATTCGCGCGCTGTCGTATGGGATGCCGCCCGCCGCGGGCATTGGCGTCGGCATCGATCGTCTGGTAATGTTACTGGCCAATA
>Ga0207646_10003976_pt1 | contig 16390 bp, 7 predicted proteins | sample KBSK5502metaG_FD_184343 | JGI IMG/M metagenome (GOLD analysis project Ga0207646, IMG submission 184343) | Corn, switchgrass and miscanthus rhizosphere microbial communities from Kellogg Biological Station, Michigan, USA - KBS K5-50-2 metaG... | ecosystem: Host-associated > Plants > Roots >... | reverse complement strand
CGGGCTGATCGTGCTGGTGGCGAGCGGGGCAACGGTGGAGGCGAAGCCACTGCCCAGGGTGCTGTTCGTTACGCACTCCGGGGGGTTTCATCACCAGGTGGTGACGCGGTCGCCCGACGGGTCACTGTGCTTCGCCGAGAAGCAACTGCAGGCCGCCGCGAAGGGGCGCTTCGACGTGGTGGCCACCCAGGACCTGGCCGAGCTGAGCCGCGACAAGCTGAAGAGCTATCAGGCCGTCGTCTTCTACACCACGGGCGAGCTGCCCATCGACGTCGACGCGCTGACCGACTTCGTCAAGGGCGGGGGCGGGTTCGCGGGCATCCACAGCGCCACCGACACGCTCTACAAATCCGCCGCCTACGGCGACATGATCGGCGGGTACTTCGGCGGCCATCCGTGGCACCAGAAGGTCCGGATCAAGGTGGAAGACACGACCCACCCCGCCACCGCGCACCTCGGCCCTTCGTTCGAGATCGCGGACGAGATCTACCAGTTCAAGGACTGGGACCGGAAGAAGCTCCACGTGCTGCTCAGCCTGGACAACGCGAGCGTGGACCTCACGAAGCAGGGGGTGAAGCGCGCCGACCACGACTTCGCCAACGCCTGGACGCGCGAGTACGGCAAGGGCCGCGTGTTCTACACCGCGCTCGGCCACCGCGAAGAGGTGTGGGCCGACCCGCGCTTCCTCACCCACCTCGTCAACGGCATCGCGTGGACGCTGCGCGCCGCGCCGCCCGCCCGCCCGGCGGCGGCCACCGGCGAGGAGGGCTTCACCTGGCTGCTCCAGGCCGCTCCGGTGCCCCCGGCCTGGACGCAGGCGGGGCCCGGCGCATTCAAGCTGGAAAACGGTGTCGCCACCGCCACGGGCGGCATGGGCCTGTGGTACTACGACGGGATGCGGCTGAAGGACTTCGTCCTCCGGCTCGAGTACCGGCAGGCCACGCCGAGCGCGAACTCGGGCGTCTACGTCCGCTTCCCGCGCGTGGACGGCACCCCCAACCTCCCGATCGACGAGGGCTACGAGATCCAGATCTACAGCGGCGAGCCGGCCAAGAACTCGACGGGCGCGGTCTACAGCTTCCAGCCCCCGAGCGAGGTGCCGCAGAAGCCGCCGGGAGAGTGGAACGACATGGAGATCACGGCCGTGGGCCAGAAGTACACGGTGCGCTTGAACGGCAAGGTCATCAATACCTACACCGGCAGCCGGGCCCTCGAAGGGATGATCGGGCTGCAGAACCACACCGACGAGGTCTCTTTCCGCAACGTCCGCGTCAAGGAGCTGCGCTGATGAAAACCCCTGTCCGGCTGAAGCTGTCGGCGATGATGTTCATCCAGTACTTCGTCTGGGGGTCTTGGTACGTGACCCTCGCGACCTACCTCGGCACGACGCTGCACTTCCCGGGCCAGCAGATCGGCTCCGCCTACAGCACCACCGCCATCGCGGCCATCATCTCGCCCTTCTTCGTCGGGCTGGTGGCGGACCGCTTCTTCTCCACGGAGAAGATCCTGGCCGTGCTGCACCTGGTGGGCGCCGCCGCCATGTACTACGCCTCGACGCTGACCACCTTCTCGTCGTTCTATCCGGTGCTGCTCCTCTACACGCTGTGCTACATGCCGACGCTCGCCCTCACCAACTCGCTCTCGTTCCGGCACATGGACGACCCGGGCAAGGAGTTCCCGGGGGTGAGGGTGCTGGGCACGATCGGCTGGATCGTGGCCGGTCTCATCATCGGGGGCCTGTCGCTCGAGGCGTCGGCGGCGCCCCTGCGCATCACGGCGGGCGCTTCGGTGCTGATGGGCCTCTACTCGCTGGCGCTGCCCCACACGCCGCCCGCGAAGCGCGGGGAGAAGGTCAACGTGCGGGACGTGCTCGGGCTGGACGCTCTCGAGCTGATGAAGGAGCGCTCGTTCGCGGTGTTCGTGATCGGTTCCTTCCTCGTCTGCATCCCGCTGCAGTTCTACTACACGTTCACCAACCTCTTCCTCAACGAGATCGGCGTCCAGAACGCCGCGGGCAAGATGACCTTCGGCCAGATGTCGGAGATCTTCTTCATGCTCGTGATGCCGTTCTTCTTCGTGCGCCTCGGCGTGAAGAAGATGATGCTCATCGGCATGGCGGCGTGGACGGCCCGCTACCTGCTGTTCGCGTTCGGAAACAACGGGACCCTGGTCTGGATGCTCTACATCGGCATCCTCCTCCACGGCATCTGCTACGACTTCTTCTTCGTCACCGGGCAGATCTACGTGGACCGCAAGGCCCCCGCGGACCTGCGCGCCGCCGCCCAGGGATTCATCGCCTTCGTCACCCTCGGCGCCGGCATGTACATCGGCGCCCTGCTCTCCGGCCGGATCGTCGACATGTACGCGATACCCGGAGGCGGGCACGACTGGCAGCGGATCTGGCTCGTGCCGGCGGCGATGGCGGGCGCGGTGCTCCTGCTCTTCGCGCTGCTCTTCCAGTACCGCGAGAACGAGCAGCCGGCGGCGGCCGTGGCCGCGCGGGCGGCCGGAGGACGGGCATGAAGCGCGGGCTCGGCGTGGCGGCGCTGGTCGTCCTCGTCGTGGCCTCGGGCGCGCCCGTCCGCGGGCAAGCCGGCTACCAACCCGCCCCGGAGAACCTCGCCGCGCGGCGCTGGTTCCAGGACGCGCGCTTCGGCATGTTCATCCACTGGGGCGTCTACAGCGTCCTCGGCGACGGCGAGTGGGTGATGAACAACCGGAAGATCCGGGCCGCCGAGTACGAGAAGATCCCTGCGTTCTTCAACCCCGTCGACTTCGACCCCGCGGCATGGGTCGCGCTCGTCAAGGCCGCCGGGATGAAGTACATCACGATCACCAGCAAGCACCACGACGGCTTCGCGATGTTCGACTCCAAGGTGTCGGACTGGGACATCGTGGACCGCACGCCCTACAAGAAGGACGTCCTGAAGATGCTCGCCGACGAGTGCCACCGCCAGGGCGTGAAGCTCTTCTTCTACCACTCGCAGCTCGACTGGCACCACCCCGACTACTACCCGCGGGGCCGCACCGGCCGCGACACGGGGCGTCCGGAGAGCGGCGAGTGGAACCGCTATCTCGACTACATGGACGGCCAGCTCCGCGAGCTGCTGACCGGCTACGGCGAGATCGGCGGCATCTGGTTCGACGGCTGGTGGGACAAGCCCGAGGCCGACTGGCGGCTGGGCAAGACGTACGCGATGATCCACTCGTTGCAGCCGGCCGCCCTCGTCGGCAGCAACCACCACCGGCGGCCCAACCCGGGCGAGGACTTCCAGATGTTCGAGAAGGATCTGCCCGGCCGCAACACCGCCGGCTTCAACGACCAGTCCGAGATCGGCGACCTGCCCCTCGAGACCTGCGAGACCATGAACAACGCCTGGGGCTTCAACATCACCGACCGCTCCTACAAGAGCACGAAGGACCTCGTCCGCTACCTCGTCCGCGCCGCCGGCAACGACGCCAACTTCCTGCTCAACGTCGGTCCCATGCCCAACGGGAAGATCCAGCCCGAGTTCGTGTCCCGGCTGAAGGAGATGGGCGAGTGGCTCTCCCGCTACGGGGAGTCGATCTACGGCACGCGCGGCGGCCCGGTGACGCCGCGGCCCTGGGGGGTAACCACGCAGAAGGGCACGACCGTCTACCTCCACGTCCTCGATTGGCCCGACGAGACGCTGTCACTCCCGAAGCTTCCCGGCAAAGTCACCGCCGCCCGCTTCGTGAAGGACGGGAGCCGCGCCGCCTTCGTCGAGGACGAGGCCGGCGTGCGGGTCAAGATCCCGGCCGGTCTGCGGGACGACACCGACACCGTGGTCGCACTGATATTTCAGTCGAAGTGACCTCCTTTCAGTCGCCGGTTATTGCGTTCCAACAAAAGCGGCGGTAGAGTCCACTCAACGCATCTTTATGGTCGTGGGAGGAGTTCCGGCGCCGAACCATGTCGCACGGGCCGGCCGTCTGGCGGGGGACATATTCCCGTTTCTGCCTCATCCGTCGCTCGCTGTGCTTCGCCTGTTCATGGGCGAGGAGCGAAGTCCCCTGCGCGGAAGGCCAGGTCTGGCTGGATCCAGTTCCGAAGGAGAAAGAAGATGAGATGCCCAGTCGTTAGCAGACGACTCCGTCTCCTTCTGGCCTCGGCCACGTTGCTGGCGCTGGGGGTAGTGGGAGTCGGGCCCGCGCATGCGCAGGTCCTCTACGGCACCCTGGTCGGCGAAGTCACGGACAGCAGCAAGGCCGGGGTACCGGGAGCGGCGGTCACGATCACCCACAAGGAGACGAACCTCTCCCGCGAAGCCACCACGGACACGAGCGGGACGTTCCGGTTCGTCAACGTCCAGCCGGGCACGTACACGGTGAAGGTGTCCATGACGGGCTTCAAGGAGTACAGCAAGGAGAGCGTCCCCGTCACTCCCAACACGATCAGCCGCGTCGACGTTTCGCTCGCCGTGGGGCAGCTATCAGAGGCCATCACGGTCCAGTCCGAGCGGGCGCTGCTGCAGACGGACAAGGCGGACCTGCACTCCGAGCTGAGCGCCAAGGAGATCAGCAGCCTGCCGCTGAACAACTACCGGAACTACCAGAGCCTGCTGAACCTGGTGCCGGGGGCCACGCCCGCCCGCTTCCAGAACGCGGTCACCGACACGCCGGCGCGCGCGCTGACCACCAACGTCAACGGCACCAACCGCATGACGAACACCACGCGGCTCGACGGCACCACGAACACGTTCATCTGGCTGCCGCACCACAGCATCTACGTGGCCCCGTCGGAGACGGTGGAGACGGTCAACGTCACCACCAACAGCTTCGACGCCGAGCAGGGCATGGCGGGCGGCGCCGCCGTCACGGTGATCACCAAGTCCGGCACCAACGACTTCCGCGGCGTGCTCTTCGCGCTCAACGACAACGAGAAGCTGCGGGCCCGGAACTTCTTCCTGCCCAAGCAGGCCGATGGCTCTCCCGGGGTCAAGCCGAAGACGCGGCGCAACATCGACGGCGTGACGCTGGGCGGCCCGATCGTCAAGAACAAGCTGTTTTTCTTCGTCGGCTGGGAAGGCAACCACGAGTCCGCGGCGCGCACGCGCACCGGCACCGTGGCGACCGATGCCATGCGGCGCGGCGACTTCAGCGGCCTGGGCGTGACGCTCTACGACCCGGCCACCGGCAACCCTGACGGCACGGGCCGCACGCCGTTCCCGAACAACCAGATTCCGCTGAACCGCATGGACCCGGCGGCGCTCAAGCTGCAAGCGCTCGTGCCGCTTCCGAACGCGCCGGGCACGACCAACAACTTCACCCGCAGCGACACCCAGAAGCTGGACCGCAACAACTACGACTTCAAGCTGAACTTCAACCGCAACTCCGCGCACCAGATCTGGGCGAAGTACAGCCAGATGAACGCGCTCGTGACCTGCAACTTCTTCCTGCAAGCGGCGGGCGGCGACGGGCTGTGCGACGGCGGCTCGGGCAAGGGCGACGTGAAGGTGAAGATCGCGAGCGTGGGCCACACGTGGACGCTCTCGCCCCGCCTGGTCCTGGACGGGGTGCTGGGCTTGACCAGGCACAATCAGACCATCGAGGGCCCCGACTTCGGGAGCAACTTCGGCCTCGACGTCCTGGGCATACCGGGCACCAACGGCCCCGACCCGCGGCAGGGCGGCATGCCCATCTTCAACATCACCGGCTTCAGCGGGCTGGGCAACCAGAACAACTGGAGCCCCATCTACCGCGACGAGCGGACCTACACGTTCAACAGCAGCCTCACCTACGTCCGCGACAAGCACGACTTCAAGTTCGGCGTGGACGTGGTGAGGATGGAGCTGAACCACTGGCAGCCGGAGCTGGGCCTCGGCCCTCGCGGCGGGTTCCGGTTCGAGGGCGGCCCCACCGCCCTGCGCGGCGGCACCGCGGCGCCCAACCAGTTCAACTCCTACGCGGCGTTCCTGCTCGGCCTGCCCACGTCGATGAACAAGAGCCTGCAGTACGAGGAGATGACCGGCCGCGAGTGGCAGCTCGCCTTGTACCTGCGTGACCGGTGGCAGGTGAGCCGCAAGATCACGATCAGCGCGGGCCTGCGCTTCGAGCGCTACCCGCTGATGACGCGCGCGAACCGCGGGATCGAGCGATACGACCCGGCCACCAACAAGGTCCTGATCGGCGGCAAGGGCGGCAACCCCGAGGACTTGGGCATCAAGGAGACCTACCCGCTCGTGGTTCCGCGCGTCGGCATCGCCTGGCGGGTCACCGACACCAGCGTTCTGCGCGCCGGCTACGGGATGACCATCAGCCCGATCCCGTTCTCGCGGCCGCTCCGCGGGTTCTACCCGCTGACGATCGCGCAGGACTTCACCGCCGCGAACCAGTTCATCCCGTTCGGTTCGCTGCGCACGGGCATCCCGCCGATCGTCGGCCCCAACCTGGAGACGGGTGCCGTCGACCTGCCGCCGACGGCGGACATGCGGTCGCCGTACGCCGACACGATCCACCGCGGCTACATCCAGAGCTGGAACCTCAGCTACGAGCGCAAGCTGCCCCTGGACATCGCCGGCACCATCAGCTACGTCGGCACCGAGACCACCCATCAGCTCGTGGACCGCGACATCAACGCCGCCGAGCCGGGCGGAGGCCGGGCGGGACAGCCGCTTTACGCGGCGTTCGGCCGCACCGCCGCGACGCGCATGTGGGACGGATGGCTCAGCTCCCACTACCACGGCCTGCAGGTGGCCCTGAACCGGCCGTTCACGAAGGGCATGTTCATCAAGGCCGCATACACCTACTCGAAGGCAATGAACTACAACGACGACGAGGGCTGGGCCACGCTGACGTTCAACTCACCGTCGGCCATCCACAAGAACTACGCCCGCGCGGGCTACGACCAGCCGCACGTCTTCCAGCTCGGCTTCGTGGCCGACCTGCCGTTCGGCAAGAACAGCACGTCCGTCCTGGGCTCCATCGTGAGGAACTGGCAGATCAACGGCATCGCCAGCGCGTTCTCCGGCCGGCCGTTCACCCCGACCGGGTCGGGCGCTTCGCTCAACGCCCCGTCGGGCGCCGGCAATACCCAGACCCCCGATCAGATCGGGCCCATCAAGGTCCTGGGCGGCAAGGGCCCCGGCCAGCCGTTCATCGACCCCAGCTCGTTCAAGCCCGTGACCGAGGTCCGCTTCGGCAACATGGGCCGCAACTCGCTGCGCGGTCCGTCCACCAAGAACCTGGATCTGTCGCTGTTCCGCCGCTTCCCTGTCAACAAGAGGTTCAACCTGGAGGCACGGGTCGAGGCGTTCAACGTGACCAACACCCCGCACTTCAGCGGCATCAACGATTTCCAGCCGCTCTCGACCGCGATCACGTCGGCGGCGTTCCTGCAGCTCAACCGGGCGGACGCCGACGAGAGGCAGTTCCGGCTCGGCTTGCGCCTGAGCTTCTAGTCATCCTGAACTGGGGGGTGCTAGCGGCGCACCCCCCAGACCCCCCGCTCGCTACGCGGGAGTGAATCCCGCTCCGCTCGCAGCTGTTACTGTAAGGCTCCCTTGTCTCCTGTTGCTCTAGCCGTTCTCCTGGCTGCGGCGGGACCGCCTGCGGACTCTGACCTCGCGGCCAAGGCGCAGCGGGGCAAGGAGGCGATGGCGGCGAACCACTTCGAGGAGGCCGCCGAGCTCTACCGCGAGATCGTGAAGGTGCTGCCGAACGAGCCGGGCATGCGCCTGAACCTGGGGATGGCGGAGTCGATGGCCGGACGGCCACGCGAGGCCCTTCCCCATTTTCGCGCGGCGGTGAGCCTGAAGCCGGACCTGATGCCCGCGTGGCTCTTCCTGGGCGCCACGCACATGGAGCTGGGCGAGCCCGCGCCCGCGGTGGCGCCATTGCAGAAGGTCGTCGCCGCGCAGCCGGAGAACGTACAGGCTCGACAGATGCTGGCCGAGGCGCTGCTCGAGCTTCAGCGCTGGGAGGCCGCCGCCCGTCAGTTCCGCGCGCTCGCCGACCGCGCTCCCGAGGATCCGCGGGCATGGCACGGCCTCGGCCGCAGTTACGAGGGCTTGCTCCGCGCTTCCTACGACGCGCTGACACGCGCCTGGCCCGAGTCGCCCTACGTCCTGCTCCTCACCGCCGACGCGCTGGCGACCCAGGGGAAGCACGCGAACGCGTTCCGGCTGTACCGCGAGGCCGCGGAGAAGCAGCCGCGCTCCCGCGAGCCGCGGGAGGCGCTGGCGAAGATCTACGAGCGGACCGGCCACGCGGACTGGGCCGCCGCGGAGCGCGAGGAGGCGAAGCGCATCAAGCTTCCCGACTGTCGCGCGCGCGCGGATCTGCAGTGTGAGTTCCGGTCCGGCCGGTACCCGCAGGTGCTGGCGGCGGCCCGGCCGCTGCGCACGCCGGAGGCCCGCTACTGGTCGGCCCGCGCCGCCCAGGAACTGGCCCTCCAGGCCTTCGCCCGCCTGGGCGGGCTCCCGCCCTCGGCCGAGGCCGCGCTCTTGCGGGCGCAGGTGATGGACGGTGAGGGCCGCCACGTGGAAGCGGCCGCCGAGCTGCGGCAGGCCGTCAAGTCCTGGCCCGGCGACGTGAGGCTCCGGCGCGAGCTGGCGACGGCGCTCTACCGCGCCCGTGACCTCGACGCCGCCCGGCCGCTGCTCGAGGAGCTCTTCAAGCAGGAGCCCGGGTCGGCGGAGCTCGCCTTCATGCTCGGCGACGCGTACCTCCAGCAGCAGCAGGCCGAGAAGGCCGTGGCCGCGCTCGAGTCGGCGGTCGCCACGGATCCGAGGCTCCTCCCGGCGCGGGCGGCGCTCGGCCGCGCCTGGATGCTCGCCGGTCATCCGGCCCGGGCCCTGCCGTATCTCGAGGCCGCTCGAGAAACGGACGAGGACGGCAGCCTCCACTACCAGCTCTCGCGCGCCTACCAGGCGCTCGGGGACGCCGGCCGCGCGGATGAGGCTCTGCGCCGATCGCAGGAGCGGCGCGAGGCGGCCGAGGCGCGGGAGCGGGCGCTGCAGCGGGAATTCACGATCACGCCGCCGTGAGTCCGATCCTGATCGAGGAGTACGACGTGATGCGGCGTGACATCGCCCATGCCAGGTCCCTCGGGGCCGACGGCGTGGTCCTCGGGCTCTTCCAATTCCCCTCTGATGTGACAGATGTCACAACGGATGGGCCGGCATGGCCGGAGCGCCGACGGAGCCACGCCCGGTGGTTATCCTGATTCTAGGCGGCGAGCCTTCCCGCCGGTCAGGAGGTCGCGTCCTGATCGGAGCGCGCCGCCCCTGTATGAGCGCAAGACGGCTGCGGAACGCGGCTGTGCTCGCCGGCCTGGCCGCGGTCTACTTCGCCGCGGGCAAGCTGGGCCTGCGGCTCGCGTCCGTGAACGCGAGCGCCACGGCGGTGTGGGCCCCGACGGGCATCGCGCTGGCGGCCTTCCTGATGCTCGGCTCCCGCGTCTGGCCGGCCATCCTCCTGAGCGCCTTCCTCGTGAACGTGACGACGGCCGGGTCGGTGCTGACCTCCGTCAGCATCGGCGCCGGGAACACCCTGGAAGGGATCGTGGGCGCCTATCTTGTCAACCGGTTTGCCAACGGCCGTAACGCGCTCCAGCGCGCCCCGGATGTATTCAAGTTTGCGGCCCTGACCTCGATCGTGAGCACGATCGTGAGCGCGACGTGGGGCGTGACGAGCCTCGCGCTCGCCGGCTTCGCCGATTGGGCGCGTTACGGGTCCATCTGGTTGACGTGGTGGCTCGGCGACGCCGCCGGGGCTCTCGTCGTCGCCCCCTTCGTGATCCTCTGGAGCGCGAGTCCCCGCCCGCGCTGGAGGGGCAGCCGGGTGTTCGAGGCCGCGCTCCTGCTCCTCTTGCTGTCCTTCGGGGCCGCGATGGTGTTCGGAGGCCTCTTTCCCTCGGAGGTCAAGAACTACCCGCTGGAGTTCCTGTGCCTTCCGTTGCTCATCTGGGCGGCCTTCCGTTTCGGCCAACGCGAGGTGGCCACCGCCGTGGCGATGCTGTCCGGGATCGCCACCTGGGGCACATTGCACGGCTTCGGTCCCTTTGCGAGGAGCGCGCAGAACGAATCCCTGCTGTTGCTGCAAACCTTCATGGCGGTGACGGCCGTGACCACGCTGGCGCTGGCCGCCGTCGTCTCCGAGCGCAAGGAAGCCGAGAAGCGGCTGCGGCGCCTCGCGGTGAGAGACCCGCTGACGGGTCTGGGCAACTACCGCCGGCTCATTGCCGCCCTCGAGGGCGAGATCGGACGGTCGCAGCGCACGGAGCGGCCGTTCGCCCTCCTTTTCCTGGACCTCGACGACCTCAAGGGGATCAACGACCGCTACGGGCATCTCGTCGGCAACCGCGCGCTGTGCCGGGTCGCCCATGCGTTGAGCGTGTCCTGCCGGTCCATGGACACCGCGGCCAGGTTCGGCGGCGACGAGTTTGCGCTGGTGATGCCCGAGACGCGAGACGCCGCGGCCCGGCAGGTGGCGGGCCGCATCGGGGACGACCTGGCGGTGGTCACGGAGCAACCGGTGCTCTCGTTGAGCGTGGGCGTGGCCGAGTATCCTCGGGACGGCGAAACGGTCGAAGCCCTCCTCGGCGTCGCCGATCATGCCCTTTACGAGGCCAAGGCCGGCCGTGTCGGCCGCCACGGCGTTCGTCCTCGCGGCGCGGCCAGCGCCGGCTCCCCGGTCGCCTCGGTGGCCTCCTTCCGTACGCCTCGCAAGCGGTCGCATCGCTGATCGGGTTCAGCGAGCGGCGCGCTGCTTCGCGGGCTCCGTCAGCCGGAGGACCTGGTTGGCGGACACGCCGTTGACACGCTGCACGATGCCGCTCGGCCAGGTGAGCTCGATGTCGACCTTCGGGGCGCGGCCGAGGCCGAAGTGCACGCCGGCGTGGCTCGAGGATGCGTAGCCGACCGCCGTCGTCATCTCGTCGGCCTGGGCTCCCACCCGCACCACCGCGCCGATGCCGTCGCGGTTGCTGCGCGTGCCGACGAGCTCCACCCGGAGCCAGCCGTTGCCGCCCCCGGTCTCGTTGACCCAAAGCTCCGCCGGCTCGCCGAGCGCGCTCGTCACGACGTCGAGCCGGCCGTCGCCGTCCAGGTCGGCCACCGCGAGGCCGCGGTGGGCCCGCGGCGTCCCCGAGCCGACTCCGGACACGTCGGAGGCGTCGGCGAACGTCCCGTCCCCGCGGTTCGCGAAGACGGAGTTGGACAGGCGGTAGCGCGCGGCCTCGAAGCTCTCGATCTCGTCGTTGACGTGCGCGTTGGCGCTGAAGAGGTCCTTCCAGCCGTCGTTGTCGAGGTCGGCGAGGACGACGCCCCAGCCGCTCAGGCGGGCGGTCAGCGCCGCGAGGCCGCTCGGAGCGGTGGCGTCGCGGAAATGCCCCCGGCCCTCGTTGTGGAAGAGGAGGAACGTCTCCCCGGCCAGCGCGGTCGTCGCGAGGTCGGGGCGGCCGTCGTTGTCGTAGTCACGGAAGTCCGCCCCCATGCTGGACACCGGCGCGCCGCGGTCGGGCAGCGCCGCCCCGGCCCGAAGCGCGGTCTCCTCGAAGGTTCCATCCCCGCGATTGCGGAAGAGGAAGTTGGGCACGCCGTCGTTGGTCACGTAGGCGTCGACCCGCCCGTCCCCGTCGTAGTCCGCGAAGGCCACGCTCATCCCCTTGCCGACGTGCCTCGCGATGCCGGAGCGCTCGGAAACGTCCTCGAAGGTCCCGTCCCCGCGGTTGCGATAGAGCGTGTTGGGCAGCCCCTCGAAGTACCGCGGGTGGCAGTAGACGCGGAGCTGGCGGACCGGATCGCCGCAGAACCGGTCGAAGGCCGGCGACCACTGCACGTAGTTCACGACGAAGAGGTCGAGCCGGCCGTCGCCGTCGTAGTCGAACCAGCCCGCGGCCACGGACCAGACCCCGCTCTTGATGCCGGCCCGCTCCGTCACGTCCTCGAAGGTGCCGTCCCCGCGGTTGTGGTAGAGCACGTTGCGGTTCACGCCCGCGACGAAGAGGTCCACGTGGCCGTCGTTGTCGTAGTCACCGGCGGCGGCGCCCATCGAGTAGCCCATCCCCCGCACCCCTGCCCGCTCGGTCACGTCGGTGAAGTGCAGCCCACCGTCGTTGTGGAAGAGGCGGTTCCAGTCTCCCGGCGACTCCTTCTCCAGCGACGGCAGGGCCGCGCCGTTGGTGAAGTACACGTCGGGCCGGCCGTCTCCGTCGTAGTCGAAGATCGCCAGGCCCCCCGCCACCGTTTCGGGGAGGTGCTTCTGCGGCGTGGGATGGTTCGAAAGGTGAAAGACAAGGCCGGCGGCCGCGGCGGCCTCGCGGAAACGAATGGCTGGTGGCGGAGGCGCGGCCGCGACGGCCATGAGCCAAGCGCCCCCGGCGAGAAACGCAAGACCGGCGAAAGCCATGGAGGCGGAACGCCGGCGCAGGGGAAGCACCGTCAACAAGGTACACCCCTTTTCGGTATTGCTTTCCGGCGGGCGCGGGGGTAGAGTCGAGCCGCTTTTGCAACCGTCTGAAGAAAGGGTCCCTCCACGAAGGTCCGCGGAATCTGTTTGTCGGCCCCGGCGACCACCCGTCCGGCCTCACGTCGTTCCTCGCCGGCCGGACCCCGCCGCCGGCCCTCATTCCCCTGCCCGGTCCCTGCCGTGTCCGCCATTCGTCTGAAACGTTTTTAAGGAGAACGAAGATGCGATGCCTCGTCAGTCGAACCCGGCTCGCGCTCGCTCTGGTCGCGGCGGCGGTGATCGCCGCCCTCCTGCCCGTGCCCGCACGCGCGCAGGTGCTCTACGGCAGCATCGTGGGCAACGTGGCCGATACCACGAAGGCCGCGGTGCCCGGCGCGACGGTGACGATCATCCAGAAGGAGACCAACCTCGCCCGTGAGGCCAGCACGAGCGCCGACGGAACGTACCGGTTCGTGAACGTGCAGCCCGGAACCTATACGGTCCGGGTCGCCCTCGCGGGATTCAAGGAGTCGCGGAAGGAGAACGTTCCCGTCTCGGCGAACGCCGTGAGCCGCGTGGACTTCGGCCTGGAGGTGGGCCAGCTCACCGAGGCCGTCACCGTCCAGTCGGAGCAGAAGCTGCTGCAGACCGACTCGGGGTCGCTCACCGCCGAGCTGAAGTCCAAGGAAATCGTGAGCCTGCCGCTCGGGAGCTACCGCAACTACCAGTCGCTACTCAACCTCGTGCCGGGCACGACGCCCGCGGGGTTCCAGAACGCGGTGACCGACACGCCGGGCCGCGCGCTGACCACCAACGTCAACGGGACCGCCCGCAACAACAACAACACCCGGCTCGACGGCACCGTCAACATCAACGTCTTCCTGCCCCACCACGCGCAATACATCGCGCCGGCGGAGACGGTGGACACGGTCAACGTCTCGACCGACAACTTCGACGCCGAGCAGGGCATGGCCGGAGGCGCTGCCGTCACCGTGCTGACCAAGCAGGGCACCAACGAGTTCCACGGATCCGCGTTCGCCGCCCACACCGACGACAAGCTCCGGGCGCGCAACTTCTTCAACTCGGGGGACAAGCCCAAGAGCCACCGCAACATCGACGCCGCCACGGTGGGCGGCCCCATCATCAAGAACAAGCTGTTCTTCTTCGGGGCCTGGGAGGGCACGTACGAGACCACCGCCAACACCCGGACCGGGACGCTGCCGACGGCGGCCATGCGGGTCGGTGACTTCAGCTCGTTCGGCACCACCATCTACGATCCCGCCACCGGCAACCCCGACGGCTCGGGCCGCACCCCGTTTGCCGGCAACAGGATTCCCGCCAACCGGATCAGCCCGATCGCGGCCGCTCTCCAATCTCGCTTTCCGCTGCCCAACGGGCCCGGCACGTCCGGCAACTACAGCGCCACCGGACCGATCGATCTGAAGCGGAACAACTTCGACGGGAAAGTCAACTACAACGTCGGCTCCGCCGGCCAGATCTGGGCAAAGTACAGCCAGATGAACGCGACGGTCACATCCGACATGTGGCTGGGCAATCCCCAGAATGGCGGCGCGGGTGGCTACGGCTTTGGCGCCGGTTCTGGTGTCGGCGACACCAAGGTCAAGCTGGCCACCCTCGGTTCAACCTGGACGCTCGCGTCGAACCTCGTGCTGGACGGGACCATCGGCATGAGCCGCATGGACCAGGAGTGCATTCCGCCCGACATCGGCACCAACTTCGGGACGGACATATTCCACATTCCGGGCGCCAACGGCGCCGGCGGCAGCCTGGGCGATCCCCGGACCTCGGGCATGCCCGGCTTCTTCATCGACGGCTACGAGCCCTTCGGGGGCGTCGACGGCTGGACCCCGCTCTACCGCCACGACCGGACCTACAACGGCTCCGCCAACCTGACCTGGAGCGCCAGCAAGCACGAGGTGCGCGCCGGCGTCGACGTCGTCAAGATCGAGCTCAACCACTGGCAGCCGGAGCTCGGAGACTTCGGGCCGCGGGGAGGCTTCAACTTCAACGGCGGAGCGACCGCGCTCGGACCGAACGGCTCACCCGACCAGTTCAACGCGTATGCGCAGTTCCTGCTCGGGATGACGACGACCGCGGGCAAATCCCTCCAGGCCGAGCTCCAGACCGGTCGCGAGTGGCAGTATGGGCTCTACATCCGCGACCGCTGGCAGGTCAACCGCGACCTGACCATCAACCTGGGCCTGCGCTGGGAGAAGTACCCGCTCATCACGCGGGCCGACCGCGGGATCGAGTACTACGACAACACGACGAACCGGGTGCTCCTGGGCGGCCTGGGCGGCAACCCCGAAGACCTGGGGATCAAGGTGAAGCACCCGCATTTCCTGCCACGGCTCGGCTTCTCCTACCGTAGGGGAGAAGACAACGTGTTCCGCGGAGGGTACGGCATCACGGTCAGCCCCATTCCGTTGTCGCGGCCGCTCCGTGGCTTCTACCCGCAAACGATCGCCGTGCTCTTCGTGGGCCCCAACGACTTCGTGCCGTTCGGCAGCCTCTCGTCGGGCATCCCGCTGTTCTTCCCACCCGACACGAGCTCGGGCTCGGTGGAGCTGCCGACCACGGCCGACATGCGCTCGCCCTACCATGACCACCTCAACCGCTCCTACATCCAGTCCTGGAACCTGACCTACGAGCGCCGGCTGCCGGCGCACTTCTCGCTCGCCACGAGCTACGTCGGCACCCTGACCAAGGACCAGATGGGCTTCTACAACATCAACGCAGCGGGCGCGGGCCAGGGACAGGCGGGCCAGCCGCTCTTCAGGCCGTTCGGGCGCACCGGCTTCACCGGGCGGCTCGACGGTTATCTCAGCGGCAACTACCACGCGCTGCAGGTGGCGCTCAACCGGCCCTTCAGCAAGGGGCTCTTCCTCAAGGGAGCCTACACCTGGTCGAAGGCGATGAACCGCCAGGACGACGACGGCTGGGACACGATCCTCTTCAACGACCCCGCGGCGCTCTCCAAGAACTACGGCCCGGCGGGGTACGACCGCACACACATGTTCCAGCTCGGGTTCGTGGCCGAGCTGCCGTTCGGGAAGAACGGCTCGGGCGGGTTGAACGAGGTCATCAAGGGCTGGTCGCTCAACGGCGTTGCCAGCTACGTCACCGGGAAGCCGTTCACCATCACCGCCTCCGGCGCCTCGCTCAACGCGCCGGGGAACAACCAGACTGCTGACCTGGTCGGGAGCCCGAACAAGCTGGGCGGGATCGGCTCGGGCAGCCCGTATTACGACACGAGCGCGTGGGCGCCGGTCACCGCGGTGCGTTATGGCAACACCGGCCGCAACACGGTGCGCGGACCGGGCATGGCGAACCTCGACCTCTCGCTCTTCCGCCTGTTCGCGATCGGGAAGCGGGCCAGCCTGCAGGCGCGCATTGAAGCCTACAACCTGACCAACACGCCGCATTTCGGCCAACCCAACGGAAGCGTCAACTCGTCGGGGTTCATGACGATCACCGACGCTTCCGGCGAGCGCAGCTTCAACCTGGCGATGCGGCTCGCCTTCTGAGCTGACCGGACGACGTCGAACGGCGGGTGCGGTGTCCCGCACCCGCCGTTTTTCATTTCAGCCGCTTCCGCCACGCGCGCGCGGCGTCCTTGTCTCCCACGAAATCCAGCGTTTTCGCCCCGAGCCGGATCGTCTCCTGAGCCGGGTTCGCCTTCACCATCGCATCGAGGATCTGGTGGACCTCGCTCCGGGGCCGGCCCTGGAGCGCGACCATCACCGCGAGGCTGGCGTACGACTGCGGCCTTCCCGGCGAGGAGCGGATCTCCTCCTTGAGCACCGCCTCCGCCTCCGGGAACCGACCGAGCCGCCCGAGCACGTCGGCCCGCAGGTAGTCGAGCCCGGCCGCGGGAGCTCGCCCCGTCTCGATCGCCCGCGCACGCGCCTGCTCGAGGACCGCCAGCGCCTGCGGTAGCTCCGAGCGCTGCACGTAC
>Ga0207646_10003975_pt1 | contig 16393 bp, 14 predicted proteins | sample KBSK5502metaG_FD_184343 | JGI IMG/M metagenome (GOLD analysis project Ga0207646, IMG submission 184343) | Corn, switchgrass and miscanthus rhizosphere microbial communities from Kellogg Biological Station, Michigan, USA - KBS K5-50-2 metaG... | ecosystem: Host-associated > Plants > Roots >... | reverse complement strand
GTTGCCTTTGTCGGCGTGTTTCGCGGCTTGCGACAGCTATACACGCGTCGGCTCGATCAGTTCGAGACCGTCCCGATCCGAGGGACCGAGAAAGCCAACGCGGTGTTCATGTCGCCGGATGGTCGTGCGCTGGGGTTCATCACGGCGGATCTTGCGCTGAAAAGGGTGTCATTGGCGGACGGTCTCGTCACTACCGTCGGGCATGACGCAGAATTTTCTGCAGGCGCCGCCTGGGGAGCCGACGACCGCATCACGTTCGTTCGCGCCGGCGCTCTGTGGCAGGTGCCCGCTTCTGGCGGCCCCGCGAAACAGCTCACCACGGTCGACAGTGGAAACCGGGAACTCCTCCACGCGTGGCCAAACGTCATTGCGGAAGGCCGGATCCTCTTGTTCGCTTCCATCACCGGCAGCGGCCGCGGTGCGTCGCACATCGAGGCCCTCTCGCTCCCAACCGGCCTGCGACGTGTCATCGTCGAATCAGGCACGTTCCCTCTGTACGTGCCGAGCGGTCATCTGGTGTTCTTCCGTGATGGCGCACTGCTCGGCGCGCCATTCGATGTAGACCGGCTGGAGGTGACGGGGCCAGTCGTTCGCGTCCTCGAAAACCTCGCGGTGGGTACGACCATGGACGCACCGTTGGCGGCGCTGTCCAATGCTGGTTCATTGATGTACGCAGCGAGCGACGCGGGGACCACGCGGCTCGTGTGGGTGTCTCGTCAAGGAGTGGAACAGCCGATCACTGAGACCCCGCGGCGGTATCAGTACCCCCGGCTGGCGGCGGACGGCCGGCGGACGGCTGTCGTCACGGCTGGCGATTTGTGGATTCAGGACATCGCGCGTGCGACGTTTACGCGGCTGACCTCCGAACAGACCGTCGGCAATGCCTTTCCCGTATGGACGCCAGATGGCACGCGTGTGCTGTTCCGGACATTGACGGGTATGTATTGGACCGCGGCGGACGGCAGCGGTCATCCTCAAGCGATTGCCGGCAGCCTTTCCGGAGATCTTCCGTGTTCTGTCTCACCCGACGGCGACACGCTCGCCTTCATGCGACAAAACGCCCAGACCTCCCGCGACGTATACGTGCTCTCGCTCCGCGGTCAGCCCCGCCCGCGACCCGTGGTGAGCACACCCGCATACGAGGGTGGGGCTCAGTTTTCGCCGGATGGCCACTGGATGGCGTATGCCTCTGACGAATCGGGTCAGATGCAAGTGTATGTTCGGCCTTTCCCCGGCCCGGACCGACGATGGCAGGTCTCCACAGAGGGTGGGACACAGCCATTGTGGAGCAGGAATGGCAAGGAGATCTTCTATCGTGTTGGAAACAAGATGATGGTCGTCGACGCGTCGGCCGGCGTGGATCTCATCCCCTCGCAGCCGCGGCAGCTGTTCGAACAACGCTACGTCTTTCAAAACGTCTCGCTCGCCAACTACGACGTCAGCCCCGACGGCCAGCGGTTCGTCATGGTCAAGGACGAGGCGGGTTCCGGTCGACTCAACGTGGTGCTCAACTGGACCGAAGAGCTGAAGCGACTGGTCCCGACACGCTGACGCGATCACACGACGGTTTTCGAAGCGACGAGGAACCCTGGTCCGGCGGTCATCAAAGAACGACCCCGCGTGTCATCAGCGTGTCATCGGCGGCGGATCGAGTCGCGGGGACCCAGCAGAATGGCGGGATTTCCGTCGCCTCGCGTGGATCCTACGACCTTCTGTAGACTGACTTGGCGGAGAGGGGGGGATTCGAACCCCCGGTGCAGGTTTACCCCGCACAACAGATTAGCAACCCGAGTGGAGACATATCCCCGGGGGTCCCAGGGGGCTCAAGTCCCTCTGACGACAAGCGCAACACCGAGGACTAGATGCCCTGGAACCAGCCAGCACGTTGAGAAATGGTAGCAGCGTGGTAGCAATCTGAAGGGTGGACCGAGAATCAGAGTGTGAGTCCTCTCGCGGCCCAACCTGAGTGGTGAGCACGCGAGCGGAGGTGGTGCGCGTTTTGATCGAGGCCGCGCGCGGCCGGAAGTTCGCAGGGTGTGCGAGGCCTTCCTGACTAACTGCCGCCGGTGGAGGGGGATCTTGGCGATTCCTGTTCTTGATCGTTCGCACGGCAAGCCGTTCGTTGGCGGCTAAGGCAGGAGTTCCTCGAACAGACAGCCAGGAGTCGGGCATTTGCAGACCAGGCGGGAACTCCTCACCATCGGTCGCCATCCGGACCAACCGCGCATTTCCAGGCTGTCCCCCAACCGAGCGAGTCCTTTCGCGCCGGCCACGCAAACCTTTTCCGGCGGATGGACGTCATATATCCGTGACGGTAATAAGATCCAGGCCATGTCCAAGCCGATCCCACCCCTCGGTCAGCCGCCACTGACACCGGCCGTGTTCCACATCCTGCTCGCGCTGGCGGATGGTCCGCGGCACGGATACGCCATCATGCAGGCGGTCGAAGAGTCCGCCGGCACAGAGATGCGGATGGGCCCCGGCACGATCTACGGCTCGCTGCAGCGCATGGAAGAAGCCGGCCTCGTCCGTGAGCTCGGCCCGGGCGGCCACGATCGTCGTCGCGTGTTCGTCCTGCAGCCCTTCGGCTGGCGCGCACTCGATGGCGAGGCGCAACGTCTGGTGCGACTGGCCGCGCTCCTGCGGTCCAGGCGTCTCATCACGGACGAAGGGTGATGGGTCGACGCTTCCCCTGGTCGCACGCGGCGTATCGCGTCCTGCTCGGTCTGTATCCGCGCGAGTTCCGCGCCCGCTTCGCATCCGATCTCGAAGCCGATTTCGGCGAGCTGCTGCGCACACGCGGCGCCCTGGCCACGTGGCGGCGTGTGGTCCCCGATCTGCTGCGATCCCTGCCTCTCACCCGCGCCGGTGCGCGCGCCGCCCGGACGCGAGCCCGCGTCATGGCCGGCAAAGGAGAACGTCCGATGCGCTCATTGCCATCCGACCTGCGGCACGCCTGCCGCGTATTGCGCAAAGCGCCGGTGTTCACGGCCGTCACCGTGATCACCCTGGCCTTCGGAATCGGGGCCAACAGCGCGATCTTCAGCCTGGTGAACGCGGTGCTGCTGCGTCCGCTGGGATATGCCGAGCCGCAGCGGTTGATGCTGATCTATGAGGGGTTCGGAGGCCCCGGAAAGGTCGGGGTGTCGCCGCCCGACTTCGTCGATCTCACCACGCTCCAGCGCCCGTTCTCGAGCATCGGCGCGTATCGCACGACGCAGTACGAGCTGTCCGGCGCGGGCGAGCCGGAACGGATCACCGGCGTCCGTCTGTCGGCCTCGGTGTTCCCGATCTTGGGCGTGGCTCCCGCGATCGGCCGGACGTTCGTCGAGTCGGACGATCAGCCCGGGCGGGACGTGGCCGTGCTCAGTCATGGGCTGTGGCAGCGGCGCTTCGGAGGCGATGCGAGCGCCTTGGGGCGCACGATAACGCTCGACCGCCGCCCCTACACGGTCGTCGGCGTCATGCCGGCCGCGTTCCAATTTCCGAAGCACGGGCCGCAGATCAACGGCGAGCCCGCGCAGGTGTGGACGCCGCTGGCTCTGGACGCCTTCGAGCGCAGCCAGGACGCCCGCGGCATGATGTACAACCACTCGGTCATCGGCCGCCTGCGCGATGACATGACGAGCCAGCGTGCGCGGGCCGAGATCGGCGCGCTCGGCCCACGTCTCGTCGACAACTACCCGCCCATCCTGCGGGATCCGATGAAGTCGCTCACCGTCAGGGCCGTCCCGCTCCGCGACGAGATCGCCGGCGAGGTCGAGCGGCCGCTGCTGCTCCTGCTCGGCGCGGTCGGCCTCGTGCTCCTCATCGCCTGTGCGAACGTGGCGAACCTGGTGCTGAGCCGTGCCGTCACCCGCCAGCGCGAGATGGGGGTGCGCGCGGCGCTCGGCGCCGGCCGTGGCCGCCTGCTCCAGTTACTGCTCGTGGAAGCACTCCTGCTGACGGCTACGGGCGGCGCGCTCGGCCTCTTCCTCGGATACGCAGCGGTGCGCGCGATGCCGGCAGCGATCGCCCTGAGCCTTCCCGGCGTTTCGGACGTCAGGCTGGACGGCCGGGTGGCCCTGTTCACGTTCGCGCTGTCCGCGCTGACCGCCCTCGTCTTCGGTCTGCTGCCGCTCGCCGCCAGCGAGCGGCGCGATCTGACTGAGCTGCTCCGCGAGGGCGGCTCACGCAACACGGCGGGCGCGAGCCGGCATCGGCTGCAAGCCACGCTCGTCGTCTCCAGCGTGGCGCTGGCCTTCGTGCTTCTCGCCGGGGCCGGCCTGCTGATACGGAGCTTCGAAAGGCTGATGGCGGTGGACGCGGGAATCCGGGCGCCGCGCGTGCTGACCATGCAGGTGAGGCTGCCCCAGGCCGGCTACGGCAATGCGCAGGCGGTGCAATCGTTTTATCGCGGGCTGCACGAGAGCGTGCGCGCGATCCCGTCCGTGCGGGCCGCCAGCGTTCAAACGGACCTGCCGGTCGAGGACGACGGTGAACGCCGCGTGTTCACCGCCGACCAGCCCGTCGACGCCGGCGTTTCGGGCACCGGCGTGGCGGTCACATGGACGTTCGGCGACTACTTCCGGACGTTCGGCGTCCCCATCGTCAAGGGACGCGCATTCCTGCCGGAGGAGGACGCCGAGAACAGGCTGGCGGCGATCGTGAGCCGCGCTCTCGCCGAGCGGTTCTGGCCCGGGCAGGATCCGATCGGCAAGCGCGTGAAATGGGGCATCCCGGCCTCGCGGGCCCCGTGGCAGACGGTCGTCGGCGTCGCCGGCGACGTGGTCGACGGCAGGCTCGGCGAGACGCCGATCCTGCACATCTACGTGCCGTTCGCGGAGGCGACCGGTCAGGCGCCGGCGACGGCGCCGCTCGCCGGTTTCTTTCGCGGCATGAGCGTCGCCGCCCTGACGGAGGGGGACACCGCCGCCCTCGTCGGCCCGATGCGAGGCGCCATTGCGAGGATCGATCCGGCGCTGGCGGTCGCCGACGTGACGACGATGTCGCAGGTCATGGCGGACGCGACCGCGCCGCAGCGATTCAGCACCATGGTGCTCAGCGCGTTCGCCGGCGGCGCGCTCCTCCTCGCCGCCGTCGGTCTCTATGGCACGCTGGCCTTCGGTGTCACCCAGCGCACGCGCGAGATCGGTGTGCGCGTCGCCCTCGGCGCCAGCCGGCGCGAGGTGCTGCGGCTCGTCGTGGGGCAGGGGATGAGCCTGACGGGCCTCGGCCTGGCGCTCGGCCTCGCGGGCGCCCTCGCCGTCACGCGTCTCATGGCCGGCCTGCTCTACCAGACCGAGCCGCTCGATCTCGCGACGTTCGCATCAGTCACGGGGGTGCTGGCGGTCGTGGCCCTGCTTTCGTGCTATCTGCCGGCGCGGCGGGCGGCGCGAGTCGAGCCGATGGCGGCGCTTCGCATCGAATAACGTGGTGGCCTGGGACGGAGTTGAACCGCCGACACGCGGATTTTCAGCAGGTTCCGCCACGTAGGACCATCCAATGCCCCACCCGCCAATCATTTCGACTCAGTCAGTTGGCATTCGTCTCGGCCGAGCCGTCGTGCAGCGCGGTGCGCTTGGTTTCTATTGGTCTGAGGAAAGTCGAAGGAAAAACGGAATCAGCGGTTGCGGCGTGCCAAAGACGCGACGTACCGCGCATCGAACGCCTTGGGAGCCCTGGTATGCCACCGCTAGAGAACGGTCCGCGGATGCGCTGACTCGGGAACCGGTACTTTCTGCTGTGATTGTCTCGGGCTTGTTCGGGGAGCACAGACTAGTTGTCTCGAAGCGCAGACACCGGATCGACGCTGGCCGCCCGCAAGGCTGGCCAGAGACAGGCCTGAAGGCCTGCTACTAACAGCACGCCGGAGACCAGAGCGAAGGACACGGGATCCAGGGGCGACACCTTCCAAATCAGGTGTTGGACCACTCTGGCCAACGCGGCGCTTCCAGCCAAGCCGAGCACGATGCCGGCTCCGACGAGCCTGACTCCGCTGGAGACGACCATTCGAACGATGTTCCCGGTGCTCGCCCCCATGGCGATACGAACGCCGATCTCTCTGTTACGCCGGGACACGCCGTAGGAGATCACGCCGTACACGCCGATCACGGCGATCGATAGACCGAGAGCAGCGAAAATGGAAAGAAGCGTAGCGCTAAACCGAGGACCAGAGAGCACGAAATCGTCGAGCATGGACTCGATAGTCCTAACCTCGATAATTGGCTGCTCCTTATCCATGGCGCGGACCTGGCTACGGATCGCGCTAGTGACTGCCGCAAGATCAGCCCGAGGCAACACCACGAGCCATTCCGCGAGCCCGGTCAACGTGTAGGGTAGGTAGAGCTCTGGCTCGACATCGTTGGTCATGCCGCTGTTAAAAGCGTCCCTCACGACGCCGATCACTTGAAAGTAGTCGTCCGCGAGGTTGAACAAAGGTGTCTTCGCCTGCGGAAGACGCACCACCTGGCCGAGGGGCTCTCGTTCCGTGAGGTAGCGACGGACGAACGCCTCATTGACGAGAACGACCCGCCGCCTTCCCGCCATGTCCGCTTCTGTGAAGAGGCGCCCCTTGAGAAGGGTGATGCCCAACGTTCTTGTGTAGTCTTCGCTCACCTGGTGGAGGACGACTGGTCGATTGTCCAGTCGGGGGCTGCCGGCGATCTCCACCGGCGTGCTGGAGTTGCCAAACGGGTGGACGCCAGTGTTCACACCAGCGGCGACCACAATCTGGGATGTGCGGAGACGCTCCAACAGCTCGTGGAAAAAGGCGGTCCGCTGGACCGGACCCGCGTAGCGCTGATCCAGCAATGGGATTCGCATGCTCAGGAGCCGGTCGGTCCGGATCCCCAGGTCAACCTTCTGCATAGCGAAGAGCGTTCGCATCATCAGAGAGGCGCCGACCAGCAGCATCACCGCTAGCGCGACCTCGGCCACTGCCAGCCCGTTCCGTACCAGCGTATGTTGGCTGCCCGCAACAGATCGGTTGCCCTCTTTCAGGGCCTCTACGAGGTTCGTTCGCGCGGCCTGCCACGCCGGCGCTACGCCGAATGAGACGGCTGTCAGCACGACAACACCCACCGTGAATGCCAAGACGGCGGAGTTGATCGCAATGTCGGCTTCGGGAGGGATCGTTTCGGGTGGTACGAGTACGATGACCGCCCTCAGCCCCCAATGGGCGAACAGGACGCCGCACGCGGCTCCGGCGACGGCAAGCAGGAGGCTTTCCGTCAACGTCTGACCGAACAGTCTCACCGTCCCCGCCCCGAGCGCGGCCCGCACCGCCATCTCCCTTTGTCGGGCGGCCGCGCGAGCCAAGAGGAGGTTGGTAACGTTGACGCACGCGATCAATAGGAGCAGGCCGGCGGCGCCGAATAGGATCCACAGGGCTCCGCCGATGTCACTCGGAAACGTTTCCTTGAACGAGAGCAGGCCCACACGCCAGTTCTCACCAAAGTGACCCGGCTCCTTCTTCTCCAGCTCCGCGATAATCGACCTCAGGTCGCTTTCCGCATGCGCCCTGGTTACCCCCGGCTTGAGGCGGCCGAACAGGCGGACCTCTTCCTCGCCCTTTCCCCGCTTAAAGACGACAGGAACGTAGATCTCGGCCGCCCGCCATACGAATCGACGGGGCATGACCCCTACGACGGTCCGCAGGACACCGTTCAACCTCAACTCGCGGCCGAGGACCCCAGCATCTCCGCCGAACTGTGCCTGCCAGAATCCGTAGCCGAGCACAACGACCAACGTTGCGTCGGGCGCCCCGTCGGCGCGCGTGATAGCCCGTCCCAGAAGCGGCGGGACCCCCATGACCTCGAATGTATTCGTCGTGACGTGATTTGCGCGGAGCATTTGCGCCTCGCCATCCGACGTCCAGACGAGGTCGCTCATGACCGATCCGATGACGCCGTCGAATATCGAGTTGCGCTCTGCGATCTCCAGGAACTCGTCAGTCGAATAGAAGGTGCGTCCGTCAGGATCGGCGGCGTTCGAGATCCGGACCGTCATCAGGTGATCGACGTCCCGGTAAGGGAAGGGATCGAGCAGCACTGCATGAACCACACCGTACATGGCCGTTGTGGCCATGATCCCGAGGGCAAGCGACAGTACACCCGGGACGGTAAAGGCCGGATTCGCAGCCAGATTGCGAGCTCCAAAAACGACGTCCTGCTGTACCTGCTCGGCCCAGTTCAGCGGCTTCATTGCGTTTCCGGCCAGCCATCTTAGCAAGGTCGGTAAGCTCGAGAGTAAGTCCGTGTCCGTCGTCATCACCGACGCGGATAACCTCACTGCCGATGCCCAAAAGACACGTAGAATCCAGGTGGCCCGGCCGGGGATCCCGAAGCCTCCTCCGAAGCCTCAACCAATCCCGACGCCATCTGCCTCAGGCCGTAGAACCCGGCTCGGACGTCTCGACGCGTTCGGTCTGAGTCAAGTCTGAGGCAAGTCAAGCCCACGTAACCCAACAGCGACTTCCGAAGCTACCCCCGGGGGGCGGGCACGGTCGGTGACCACCCTCTTCAGTTTTAGGTTACGGCGCATTACGGTTGAGACCGAGGTTAAGCCGATACATCGGGAACGGCCAACCCTCCACGCGTTCCCGGGCCACCGCACGATCGTGAACAAACCCCTGTCCGGCGAGAGCGTCAACGGTCTGTCGCGCCAACGCTACGAACGCATCTCGGTGCGTGTCGTCGTTCGGCGTACACGGCCGCTCGCCTGGCGGAGAAGGCCGCCAACGCCACCGTCAACCGGGAACTGGCCGCCCTGAAGCGCATGCTGCGCCTGGGCCATCGGGCGCGGAAGGTGGGTCGCATCCCGCACGTGCAGCTGCTGGCGGAACGGAACCGGCGAAAAGGCTTTTTCGAGGCCGCACAGTTCCAAGCGGTGCGCCGTTAGCCTTCGGCCAGTTGACGGGCAAGGAGCTGAGGCGTCTCAGGCTCCGGCTCGGCCTCAGTCAAGAACACTTCGCGAGGGAGTTGGGAGTGGCGAGGAACACGGTCAGACGTTGGGAAATCGGCATGCGTCCAATCAGTTCCATGTTCGCCAGGGCCGTCCGCCTGCTGACCTCCCATCTCGCGACGAGGAAGGCAAATGCGACGCATGCTCGCGGCTCCCCTGGCCCTCCTCCTTGCCTGCTCTACCGGCCGGTCGCCTACCGTGCCATCATCACCGGCCACGCAGGTGTGGCCGATGAGTTGTGCGCGTGTACTGGCAGAACTACTTCGTCCCGCGATTCCTTGGCCGCTTGGCACTCGGCTTCTCTGGCAGCGAGTTTGATCCACCACGACCACGCCGAGAGCCGCTCGTCGGTTCCCCGGTGATGACGACGACCGTCGTGCGGAGGTCGATGTCACTGTCACGCAGTAGCTGGCGCCATTCCGACTCAGGTCGGAACCGATGAGTCTCGTAGATGACGTAAATAAACGACGACCAGTCAGGAGCCGTGTACCCTCTCGTGTCCGCAAGAAGTTCATCCGCTACTTGGCCTACCTGGCTTGCGCTACTCAAGAATTTGTATTCCACAAGGGTGTGGATGGAGGGCAGCCCCGTGTCTGGCTCAAAGCTTTTGATCGCTTTCGAAAGCCGGGGCTTGTGTAGGAAGTCAGGAAAGACGCAGCGAAGAAGGTTTTCCAGCCGTAGGTGAACGCTCTTTTCATCCCGAGGTGGTCCTCCGTATACCCGGGAATCGTTGATCGAGTAGGTCGCGGCATGCAGGATGGCCTCAACGTCCTTCGTCACCGTGCGGCTACCCTCGACGCCGAAGGTCGCTCGTAGAGCCGCCAGGTAGCGCCGCGCCGGTGACGCCCACTTCAGGTCGGGGTTGCCATCTGGATCAGTTTCTGTCGTGATAAGGCCGTCCTTCCGCGCACTACGCAGATCACGGGCGATGGCGCGGCGAAGGACGGGCAGCTCGATGGCTTCGGCCATGATTAGGAGCTGCGCATAGGCGCGTTCCAGGTACCATTCGGTATTCCCTTTTCCGTACTCATCCCCCTGCTCGACGTACCGCCAGTGCCATTCGTCAGCCTGGGCGATTACCTCCGCCGTGGCATCAAGTCCGGCGGCGAGTTGCAACACCCCCAGTTGCATAGCTCTACCCCAGAAAGGGAAATGGCCCCGGAACCGACGAGGCCCCGGGGCCGAAGGATGATTCAGTCAGCGGGATTCGAACCCGCGCCTTCCGGTTGACATCCGGCTGCTCTACCGCTGAGCTATGACCCCACAGTAGTGGCGTCCGACCCCCCTATTCTAGCCCCCGCCCCGACCCCAGCGCCGCGCTCCCCCGCCCCGACCAGTCATAACCGTATTCATGGAGGGACGTGGCTGCCTCAGCGCCTTCAACGACTTAGGTCTCGCTCTCGAAGAATTCCGTTTCGAATTCCTCCTACTCCACCTTTCTAGCCACTCTTTTTTCATGCCACCGAAGAAATCTCTCTACTGTGCCCGTCAATAGCCTATGGGCTGTCTTTATCCCGAGATGCTTTTCAACGCTCTTACCCAACTCCTCATGCCCTAGCGGGTAGAACTGCCATTCATGGATCAGAGCGAACCCACCTCCCCAGACCTGGAGCGCGTGAATATAGCTCTTGGGCAGCATGCGGCAGATAAACAGGGGTGGGATTCCGAAATAGATACTCATCGCCAGTTTCGCCTTGAACTCATCGGACGGGATGTAGGGCAACGTGTTCTTGATCTCCACACCGTAGAACAGTCCGTCCCGTTCATATACCCGGTCCAAATCATGCCCCGTGGTACACCATTCCCGACCTCCCCACGACCGCACATCCTTCGCTGCCACTCGAAATCCCGCACCGCCCAAGCCCGCGTCAAACAGCAGCATCGCGTGCTCTCCCATGGCGGTTCCGAAGCCATCCGCCGAGAAGCGCCGGACTAGCTTCCTTGTGGCGTTGGCCTTCCTGCGCCAAAACTTGTATTGGGGATTCCGGTAAAACCGCAACTGCGGCCTATCCATGTTCGGCCACAACGGAACTAGCTCCGAGCTTATTCGCCCTTCAGCTTCCAACTCGCCGAGCGCCAAGCCCGAAACCCAATGGAAGAACTGCCTCTCAAACAGCACTTCCAGTTGTCTCTCGTAAAAGACTTCCTCTGGCCTTTGCTTGAAGAATTCGAGGATTTCTATCTTTGCATCTGCGACCTTTGGGTCCTCCTTCTCTCTCTCACGGTAGACGCGCGGCACCTCGTGCCACTTCAACACGCTTTCCCACGGCGTGTTCTTTCGTCCTAATCGCTGACGAAGTTCCTCTCTTAGTCTCGCAGCGAGGACCACAGCGCCCCGGTCCTCAGCTTCTAAGATCTGAGTTAGTAGCTCTAAGCCCTTCGGCTTGCCCGGCCCCTCAGACACGACTCGCTATTGTATAGATCCGCAGGTAACGGCGGCGCTGGGCTCAAGCCGCCGGGCTTGCATACCGCCAAACCGGCGCTAGACAGGCGGCTTGGCAGGTGCTTTGGAGCGCTCGTCCCACTCACGTAAGAGCGCGTCGATGTGTCGAAGACCGTCTTCACATGATTCTAGTACGTCGACCTCCTCGGGCATGTCCACAACCCAACGGACCTCCGGCGCTACCTCCTCATCGGCGCCTTCCTTCCCGACCTTGATCCACATCTTGATCTCACCCGACTCGTCCGTCGTAGTAGTAGTTAGCTCAACGTGGTCGGTAAGGATACCTTCGCGTGGAAGTTTGGGAGACTGAAGGAACTTGAGAGCGACCGGGCGTGCGTGTAACTCCTCGTCGCGGAACTCCTTCAGCATGCGAAGAAGTGGGTTACCACGCATCGCCTCCTGCTTCTTGCCGTACCACTCCGCGAAAGCTGCGTCCCTTCCGAACTGTGCCTGCAAATAGAACGTGACGCTACGCAGGGCCGACAGAAAAGCGCTGAGGTGATGGGGAAACAGGCGTACGTTCGCTCGCGTCTCAATCATCCGGTTGAAGAAGTACACGGACTCGTGGAACTTCGCATGCGCGGAAACCGCCAACGGCACCATCTCGGCCTTCAGCAACATGAGCGTCTCCAAGTCTGTATTGGTCGCCGACAACCCTAGGCATGTCATGCCGGCGCCCGGCGACCGGAGTGTAACGGTCTATGGCCGCCCCGGCTGATCCGCTGCCACGGTCAAGGCGCAGGTCTGTACCCACAGCTGCCCTCGTGGGCCACCTGGACCTTAGGGCCGACGACGGATTCCAGATCCCCTGTCACGGTCGCCGCCCTTGGCACCACTGCCACAGCACCTAGCTGTCAGTGAGGTGTCAGGTGAACAGCCGGGGGAGCCGACCGCTGGACCTGCCCTGTCCCCGGCCTGCGCCACGCTTACCCTCTACACCGAGAGGAGAGTCCCGTGAGCACCACGCCCACTGGCCGATTAGACCAGTGGCTGTTCTTAATGCAGCACTACGGCCTGCCGACCAGGCTTCTGGATTGGACCGAGAGCCCGGTGCTGGCGATGTTCTTCGCGGTCTCCCAGTGGCTCGAGTCCGAGCAACCAGAGGAGAAGTACAGGAGCCCGCAGATGGCAGTGTGGATGCTACACCCTATAGAGTTGAACAGGCTGTCCGGGATGCCGGGCTTTCCGAATACCTGGACGGGTGACCATTACGGCGCCCAGACATTCCGGCTAGCGTTCCATCCTTCCGACGAACACGCACCCATCATGGCAAGTACCCTTCCTTTCGCAGTCCAAGCGAGTGCAGTTGATCGGCGCGTCGTCGTCCAGCGGAGTTGCTTCACGATCCACGGCAAGGACAACCGTGACTTCGATACCATGCTGGCCGGAACTCCCCTTGTGTCGAACGGCCATTTTCTGAAGTTCATCATTCCGAGAGAGGTAGCTCGTCAAGTGCTGGTGGACCTCGACGCAATGGGCATCTCCTTCTCGACGGTGTACCCGGACCTGGCCGGCCTGGCAAAAGAACTGAGGGTTCGTTTCGGCCCCCCGCCCCAACACAAGCACTGTCCGTCGCCGGCGTGACCGACGCGCGGGTGTCGCCACCCTAGTCAGCACTGACTGCACGGTCCAGGGATTGGTCCCGGGCTGTGCGTGGGCCGTGGTAGCGTCCTGCCATGCCGACCGACACGCAACGGGACTTGTTCAAGCTCCACCGCGATGCCCAGGACAAGTACACATACTTCCTCCTCACAGCGGCTGGTGCGGCCATCGCCCTAGCAGTAAACAACACCCAGGGCGCAAAGATGGCGTGGCCGCAGTTTCCTTTGGGACTGGCCGTGTTGTGTTGGGCCATGAGCTTTTACTTCGGATGCCGCCACATCGGCTACGTCAACAGCAACCTGTACACCAACAGCACCCTGATTAGGATTCAGAAGGGGGAGGAGCCGACCGTGGGCGCTCATCCCCAGCGAATCGAGGCCGCCAGCGCCGGCATCAAGCAAGCAATGGAGGCCAACGCCGAACACGCCGAACGACTAGGCAACCGCCAATTCAGGCTGCTGGTCGGTGGAGGCGTGCTGTACGTGGTGTGGCATGTCCTGGGGATGTACCTCCGCACTCGGCCGTAGGTACGTGAGTCAACCACCGCCCAAGAGGCGTTACCGAGTCGAGGCGAGCGGCACCACGTTCACGTACGTCTACTGTTACCGCGCCGCCCAAAGAGCCCTTGCCCATGCAGAGCAGGTCGAACAGGGCTCCTTCTACTTCCTGATGATGGCGGGCGTGTTTGCCGCGTTCACGGTCGAAGCGTTCCTCAACCACGTGGGTCAAGAAAAGGTACGGGACTGGAAGGCGCTGGAGAAAAAGCTAGGCCCGTGGGAGAAGCTCCTTCTGCTTCGGCAACTGCGTAGTTGGACGGCGGACGAGGACGCGCGGCCGTACCGCACCCTGTGCATTGAAATGTTGCGGTTGCGAAACGGGCTGGCGCACGGGAAGACCGAGACCGTGGTCCATAAACGCGAGGTCACCCGGGAGCCTCCCGATCTCGAACCGTGGCCGGAGCCACAGTGGAAGCTTTTGTGTGCCCCGTCCACGGTGAAGCGCATGGTGGAGGACGCGGGAGCCATCGTCCGGGACTTGGACAAGCAAAGCGGCGGGGTGGGTGACCCATTCGCCAGCCCGGGCCACGGCAGTGGTGGAATAGGCTTGGTGGAGTAGGCGCACCCACAGCTGGCCTCGTGCGTGGTGGTGGACGGGTAGGCCCACACCGGATTAGCGGTCCCCTAACCCACTCGGCACCCTCGTCGGCGTTGCCTGCGCTCACCACGGGAAGGTCGTGGGAGGGAGCCTTAGGGTGGCGCACCCCGGGCGGCCATGGTCGAAACCCTGTGCGCAGGTGAGTTGCGACTCCCCGGTGATTGTTGCTATACCGGCGCTGATGCCGAGTGGCGCCAAGACGTTCGACGAGCGCTTTCTCGCTTTCGTTGACGTCATGGGCTTCCGCAGCCTTGTCGACAAGATGGCCAAGGACTCCTCGCTGTTCGAGAGCACCCGGGATGTACTGAAGACGGTTGCGCGGCAGGCGAGACAAATGAAGGAGTATCGGGCATCCGAGCAGGAAGGCCGCCGGCAACTGCGCCACCAACTCCGCCGGCAAGGGCAAATCCTCGTAAGTGCTCCGGCCTCCTTGGAGATGACAGCTTTCTCCGACTGCTACGTACTGTCCGAGAAGTACCGGGCATGGCAAGTCCTGGCTGCTGCCCAAGCCTTAGGGGCGCATTTTATTGAGAAGGGCATCTTCTACCGAGGCGCGGTGGTGCACGGTCTCGCGTTCCACCATGAAGCCGTCCTGTTTGGGCCGGCTGTGATTGAGGCCTACGACCTCGAAACAAGGGTAGCGAAGTACCCCCGCATCCTGGTGACGGACGCCGTTCGGGACGCGGCTTGGGGGTATCACGAAGGCACCTGCAAAGGGCGGCTCTTTATTCGAGACACAGACGGTTGTTGGTTCTTGAACGTGCTGGTGCCACCACTCTCAAGGTGGAAGGTCCTTTCCGACTTGGCCGCCCACCGCGATGCGCGGCGGTTCCTAAGGGGTGTACGGGTTCATTTGGTCCGCCACCTCGCCGCAGCTGGCCACGATCTCCGGTTTCTGTCCACAGTTCGCTGGCTAACACACCACTTCAACGTCGAGGCTAGGCAGCATGGCGACGTGGAACCAATCGAGGTTGTGGATGGTCCGCCCAAGCGATGACATACAGGGCTGAGACCAAGCACTACCGCTGTCGAGGCCGATAGCCCATCACGCTGATGAGTTGCCACTCTCCCGCCGACTTCTCAAGCAGCGTCACCTCGAGGGTGGCTGTCTCGCCGTGGGCTCCAGGAGCTGCGCGACTGTGCTTCGGCGCTTGATCGCGAAGGCTGAAAGGCGCCGCCAGGCGTCGCGACTGAGCTCCTCCTCGAGCCTTTTCGCGAGCCTCCGCGCGTTCCATTCCGAGAAGTCGAGGCGCAGGCGCAGGGCTCGTGCGTCTGTATCTGGGTTAACCCTACCGACTACACGCAAGTCCTTTCTGGCCCGCGGAGTGGACACAGAGCGGAAGGGCGGGTTAACCGCCTTTAACTTGCAATCGCAGATCGTTTGGGGCTGTTTGGGTCCGTGGGCCATTGGGAATGCTCCTATGGGCGAAGGGGGGAAAAGGGTTGGGCGTGAGTTGCGGAGAGGGCGGGCGTGAACACAGCTGTATTACGGGAAGAGGCTGGCGGGACGGTTCGCGTCCCGCCGGGTGTGAGATCGTTGTGCGGGTAGCTCCGCATGGCTGTTACGCGGTCACGCGGACGGCATCGGGTACAGCCCCAGCGGCTCTCGAGGTGGTCTTCTGGAAGTCCCGATCCTGGGCCATGGCGATCTCGATCGCCTGCGCCATGACGTATGTCCGATCGGTGCGGCCGCCGAGGTACTTCGCGTAGTGGTCGACCGCTCGGACGAGCTGGACCGGAAGACGGAGGGTCACGGTCTCGAGCTCGACCGAGGGCTTTGGCTGGATGCGACGTCTGGCCACTGGCCTCCTTCGTCGAAGCTGTCTGCTTCGGCTAGAGTCACCTCTGAAGGTGGGCAAGGTGTGTGCCGTCACGCCGACGGGCCGGCCCGCCGGCGCGGGCGAGGTTCTACAAGGGATTACGGCCGAGCCCTGGGAGCCGGTCAGTGGCGGGCCCCTCACTATAGAAAGGGCGCCGCTGCGACTCTCAGAATCGAGGGCGACGCATCAGCGGCGCCGTTCGTGCTCGCCGGCTCGAGGCGGCGGCCAGGCGCGGCGTCAGCACGATGTCCTCGCCCGATGGTTCCGGGTTCAACGGCGTCCTCTATCACGGCGTGCCGCCCCAGGGAGCGCCTCGACCGCGCGATTCGCAGCGAGCTTCGGCGGCTTTCTCGATAGACTGTCTCCGCCATGAAAGCCGCCGCCATCCGCCGCTACAAACAGCCGGTCGCCATCGTCGATCTGCCCAAGC
>Ga0207646_10003974_pt1 | contig 16395 bp, 11 predicted proteins | sample KBSK5502metaG_FD_184343 | JGI IMG/M metagenome (GOLD analysis project Ga0207646, IMG submission 184343) | Corn, switchgrass and miscanthus rhizosphere microbial communities from Kellogg Biological Station, Michigan, USA - KBS K5-50-2 metaG... | ecosystem: Host-associated > Plants > Roots >... | reverse complement strand
GACTTGTTCATGTTCATGTTCGTGTTCATGTTCATGTTCATGTTCGAATGCGTACTGAGCCATTGAAGTTCTCACCTTTCTTTCACGAAACTGCGCGACGAACCATAAAATCAAATGCGTGGTACGATAGCATGCCATACCACTAAAGCACTGTTTGTCGAGAGGCCTCCTTTCTGTTGCTCTTCAATCCTTTGAGCTGCTTATCGTCCTCTCTGGTGCTAGTATGACGAGGAAGCGTCATGAAAACGTCACGAGCAGCGTCACGAACGGGAGGTATACTGTTTTCCATTCATGACACCTGCTCGTAACGTTTTCATGACGCTTCCTCGCCTGGCTCAGGGAACGCTTCTCTCTCACAGACAATCATCAAGGAACGCTTGGAAGCAACGGTTTAGCAACGATGCATGTCCTACACTCTCCTCAAGATGAACAACAACATCCTTGCAGAACACAGAGTCGTAACTATTCAGGTCTCCTTTCTCTTGTACCGCCTCCGGCGGCGGGGTGAGGGAGAAGGGCGGGGACACCCCGCACCCCGCCAAGGGGCCTTGCAGGCCCCTTGGAACCCCCTGCTGACTAGTTACACAGAGTCGTTCTGTGGGAAAGATACCAGGAGGGAGTGCATGAGCATGGAGAAACCGAACGTGCGTCCTCGTTCTCATCTGTTTACAGTACATGTATGGGAAGAAGAGGTAGGTGCTGATCAGACCGAGTGGCGAGGCAAAGTACAATTGTTCACCAGCGGGGATGTACGCTACTTTCGCGAATGGGCAGCACTTGTGCCTCTTCTTCTCATGATGTTGTCGGAGTCGGAGCTGGACAGACAGCAATCGTAAAAGGCACAACTCTTCGACGAATTCACATTTATTGATGCTCACGATGGGAAAAGAGCAAGAAAGGTGTAGAAAGCATATGAATAAAACTTTTGAACTTGAAAATGAGCAAAAACCCGGTTCGGAACACAAAATTGTCATGGATGTGCAGGATATTACGAAAACCCTTCCCCTTGGTCGAGAGCATATTGAGATTCTCAAGGGTATTAGCTTCCAGATTCTCAGCGGAGAGTTTGTCTCTATCGTAGGGCCATCCGGCTCCGGTAAAAGCACGCTGCTGGGCATTATCGCTGGCCTGGACAATCCCACGAACGGCCAGGTGCTGATTGATGATGTCGATATCACACGTATGACCGAAAGCAGGCTGGCGGCTGTGCGCAATAGCAAGATTGGCATGGTCTTTCAGGCCTTTAATCTGATCCCGACCCTGACGGCGCAAGAAAATGTGGAGATTCCGTTGTATGTCGGCAAACACCCGGGCTCTCCCTCCACGCGAGCGCGGGAACTGCTGACCCTGGTAGGGCTCGCGCACCGGCTCAACCACCGTCCCAATCAACTCTCCGGTGGCGAGCAACAGCGTGTAGCTATTGCGCGCGCACTGGTCGCCGATCCCGCCCTGGTTATCGCCGACGAGCCAACCGGCAACCTCGACGCCCGCAACGGGGAAAATGTGCTCAAGCTTATCACCGAATTACGTGCACAGACTGGCAAGACCTTTATTATCGCCACCCACGACCCTGTCGTTGCCTCACACGCGGATCGTGCTATCCGCATTGTTGATGGTAAGATCGCCGAACTTGATAGCTCTCACGATGTCATTACGCAATAGCGCCCACGAAAGGAGAAGAAGACGATGAAAACCTCGATGTACTTCAACTACACCGCGCGTGCGTTGCTCCGGGGCGGACAGCGCACCATCCTGGCCATATGCTGTGTGGCCGTAGGCGTGATGGCGGTGGTCTCCCTGCAACTCGTGGGCTTGATGCTGCAAAACTCGCTCACGGCTAATGTGCGCGAGACCAATGGCGGCGATATTGCGGTCACCACACCAGGCGTGCCGCTCAAGCCGAGCGACCTGACCCTATTCGACCAGCTCAAGCGCGTGGGAACCATTAGTAACTACACGGCTGTGATCAGTGCCACCGGCGGGCTTAACAGCACGGCCACCTCGATCCAGTCCTTTAGCGTTGAGGCGGTTGACCCCAACAACTACCCGCTGGTTTCCCAGCCGGCGTTCGTTGAGCCGAGCGGTGGCACGGTGGCACATCTGCTGGCGAATGATCAGGTGCTTGTCACGCAGAATTTCCTCGACCGCTATCAGAAGCAGTTGGGCGATACGTTCAATCTGTATATCAAGACAAGTATGGGTTTAGGCCAGGCGCTGCCGGTAAAGATCGCCGGGGTCATCGCCAACTCGGGCATGTTTGCCCAATCCGGCAACCTCTTGCTCATCTCGAAGCAGGACTACCTGGCCACGGCCCCCACTGCGCTCGCGGAATATAGCCTTGTTGATATCACTACGGCGGACCAGGCCCATACTGATACGGCGGTCAAGGCAATTACGGCGCAGTTCCCGCTGGCTTCTACCCAGACGGTCGCGGACGTGTTGAAAAACCAGCAGTCCTCGGTCGACCTGGTCAACAAATTCCTGGAGATTGCGGGCCTGCTCGCGCTCCTGATCGGCGGAGTCGGCATTGTCAATACGATGCAGGTCTTGCTCTCGCGGCGCAAGACCGAGATTGCCATGCTCAAAACGGCAGGCTATCGACGCAGAGATCTCTACCTGCTCTTTGGTCTGGAGGCCGGTTTGCTCGGACTGATCGGCGGGATAATCGGAGCCGCCGCCGCGACAGGTGTGAGTTATATCGTCCGCGGCCTGATGGAGAACCTTGGCTTCAACATCCTCTTCGAGCTGAACTTCCAGGTTATTCTCAGCGGCGTGGCCATCGGCTTTGCAACCGCGCTGATCTTTGGCCTGCTGCCGATTGCCCAGGCTGCCAACGTGCGCCCGTTGCATGTGATCCGCGAGTTTGAGCCCAGGAACGGGGGTGGGAGAGCATTGACACTGCTGCTGCTGCTGGTGCTCTCTGTCCTCTTCTGTCTTCTGGCAACATTCATCCTCAACAGGGATCTCGTGTTGGGCATCGAGGCGACGTATGGCACATTTGCCGGCTTGCTGGTGCTGAGTGCTTTTTTCAGCCTGCTCATCTTTGCTGTGAGCAAATTGCCTGTCCCTGAGCGCTTGCATCTCAAGCATATTGGGCTGATCCTGGTGGGAATGGCTGTCTCAGTGGCGGTGTATCAGGTATTGCCGGTGTTTGGCATCTTCTTGCTGGTAGCTTCGCTGCTGGGCGTGGTGGTTGTGCTTCTCCCGCGCGGCTGGAAAGTCAGCACAAAAATGGCTCTGCGCAACCTTGACCGGCGCCGCGCCCGCACCATGACCACTATGCTGGCCCTGTTCATCGGCGTTTACGGTATCGGGCTGATTGTCGGCCTGGGCCACGATGTGGTGACACAGACCAGCAGCGTGGTGAACCAGAACGCTCCATATAATCTCGTCGCAACGGTATCAGGAAAGGATAGCAGCGCGCTGCAGGCGAGATTGCGTACCATTCCAGGACTCGCGAGTCACCGCGAAGACCCTTTTGTCGCGTCTGTCCCCAGGTCGATCGACGGTCAGCCCATCCAGCACGTGCTGGGGAATAATCTCCAGAGTGAAATCGGCGTCCTGGGAGGGATCGAGGGCTACAATCTGGCACAAAACGTGCCGTCGGTGACGATTAGTCAAGGACGCAATCTGAACGCCAGCGATGCCGGCACCAATAACGTGCTTGTCAGTGCCATCATGACAAGTGGCGGCTGGTTCAATATGGGCCTCAAGCCCGGCTCGACCATCACCCTGGCCAGCGCGGATGGCAAACAGCTTCGGACGGTTACCGTCGTGGGCATCATCTCCATTCCTACCAGCTATGAGAACCTGGGTGACGTTCTGGCTCCGGCCTCGGTCGTGAACGCGCTCAGCGCAGGGTCGAACGCTGGCACGACCGTTTTCTACATGAACGTTGCTTCCGCGCAGCTCAACCAGGCTCTGGACACGCTGGGCCAGATTGCGCCCAATGCCGCGGTTCAAAATCTGACGGATAGCGCGACAGCTTTCCTGCAGGAATTCAGTCGTCTCCTGAATATGCTGGTCGCGATCGCCTTGCTCTCCGTGCTGGCGGGGGTGATTATTATCGCCAATGCCGTGGCTCTGGCGGTGCTGGAGCGCAGGCGCGAACTGGGCATCCTCAAGTCGGTTGGCTATACTAGCGGCACCGTTTTGCGTGAGATCCTGATTGAGAATGGCATCATCGGAGGCCTCGGCGCGTTCATCGCCATGCTGCTGGCTTCTAGCGCGGTTGCCATAGGCGGCAAGCTGTTCTTCCAGGCGTCCTTCAGCGTGGAGCCGCTGGTGATTGTGTGCCTGGTCGTTGGCCCGGTGCTTCTCGCGATGCTCACGGCTGCTCTGGTTTCCTGGCGAGCCGTCCGCGTCCGCCCGTTAGAGGTCCTGAGATACGAATAATCAGAGATAGCCCATCTCCTCCGCAAGAGGCGCTGCTTGTTGGAGAAGAGCACGAGCCTCTTCCTGTTGTCCGGCATCCCATGCATGGAGAGATGATTCAAGGAGCATTCTCAATGTTTCAGGAGGGGGCTGCTGTGTGGGGTCGAGCAGTATGCGCACGCAGTCCATTGCTTCAGCGATCTTCTTCTGAGCGAGCGCAGCGCCAATGAGAGGCCATACGCCCGCCCACTGAAACCCATTGGTTCTCTGCTGATCTTGCCTGCCCTCTAATGAAGCCCGACCGTAGACCTCAGTCTCGACCAGATTGCCATCGCGCCACGCAACCCATGCTCGATGCCCTTTGATAATAGGAATATTCCTCGCTTCTGGCATAGCCAGCGCACGCGTGACAACACCTCGAACATCTTCGACCAGTCCACGGTGCCGGAATACGAAAGGCAAAAACACCAGGCAGCGGGTGAGCAGCCTGGTGTTGCCTACCTGTTCTGCAACGTTCATAGCTGCACGCATCTCTTCCTCCGCCTCATCAATGTAACCTAACCACAGGAGGCGATTTCCCAGGACAAAGTGAGCAAATCCTATCAAGCTCGTGTTGCCGGTTTGTTGGGCTTCAGCCAGCGCATCGCGGCAATGTGAAAGCGATTCTTCCGATACGACATAGCGATCGCGCTGGCTATCTCGTGCTACCACCGCCTGAAAGAATAGGCCATGCTGCTCTGCTGTACCATAGTGCTGCACAAAGGGCTGCGCCTTCTCGATGATCGCCGTCATTTCATCCACGGAACCGCGCAGCGGGAGCAGTTGGTCAATCTGAAGATCGATCCACTCCTGCAACCACTCTTTACTCGACTTGACCTCCGCTTGCTCTAAAACGCTTTCAGCTTCCTCAAATGTCCTTTGGGCATTGATATGAAAGGTGTCCAGGGGGTTGTCAGAGGCAAGATTCCATGTGCTTGCCGTCTTCCGTAGCAGGCGCGCCTGCCAAATATACCTCTGATCCGACTGACCGAGTGGTGGTATAAAGTCGATTCCGCGTTGATAGGCCTCTCTCGCTTCCTGCTGTCGTCCCGTCATCGCGAAGATATCCCCCAGCGATGCATATATCGTAGCCGCCTCCTTCCACCATTGCTCCCGTTGCGTGCGTCCCTGCATACCAGCTTCAAGCAGCGCTGCTGCTCGCTGAAAAGCTGTAATGGCATCAGCATACGCATAGACCCGCAGAGCAGTCTCGCCGACCCTTTGATAATAGGGGATGGCGCGCTCTGGAAGTCCTGCCTGCTCATAGTGGGCGGCAATCTGGCCACTGACAGCATCCAGGTCTGCTGCATACACCACTTCAAACGCCTCCGCGACATGGCGGTGAAGCAGACGTCGATATGCCGGACTCAAAGAAGCAGAGGCCAGCTCTCGAAGCTTATCGTGGCTAAAATCATAGGTCTCAGCCGCTCCCGCGCCTTGTTCACGTATGATACGCCGCTGCCACAGTTCATCCAATCCTCGCACCACGATATCTTCACGCTCCCCACTGGCTCGTGCCAGCACCGAGAAGGTGAACGCGCGCCCGATGACAGCAGCTACATTCGCAACGTCATGGGCTTGTGGAGAGAGTTGCGCCAGCCGTGTCGCCAGCACACTCTGTATCGATGGCGGAAGGGTAGAAGCAGGTTGTGTGAGCAGAGGGAGTGGACGTTCAGCGGCGTATTGTGCTCTTCCGTTTTGCTCCAACGTTCCTGCCCGGGCCATCTCTACAACGAACAACGGGTTGCCTTCGGTCTCGGCATAGAGCGTGTTGCTCATGGCCGGATCGAGCTGCTGGCCCATGAGATGCTCGGCCAGGGAGGTCGTCTCCGTCGTCGTGAGCGGTCCGAGCGCCATCTCTGTCACCAGGCCCTCGCGTTGCAGCGCCGCCAGCAACGCAACCAGGGGATGTCCAGGCAAGGTCTCCTCGGCACGCACCGTCCCGATGAGGAGCAAGCGCGCTCCCGGCTCAAAACGCAACAGGTAATGCAGCCATTGCAGGGTCTCGTCGTCGCACCATTGCAGGTCATCGAGCAGCAGCAGCAACGGTTGACGAGCGGAGAGCACGGCGCGCGCGAGCGCCTCAAAGAAGTGCTGGCGCTGCCACCCCTCGGTCATGGGAGCGGGCTGAGGCAGCTTTGGACGGGTGACCAGCACCTCCGGCACCAGCCGTGCGATCTCTGTGAGCCAGGCGGGATCAAGAGCGGAGAGGCCGGTTTGCACAGCCTCCGCCCGCAGCCATGCAGTTACGGGAGCGTAGGCCAGTCGCCCCTCGGCACCATAGCAGTGGGCGCTGGCGGTTGCCATACCCTGCCGGCCGGTCCAGGCCTCCATTTCCTCGGCCAACCGCGTCTTGCCGATGCCCGCCTCCCCTGAGAGAATCACTATGTGCGGACACCCTGTCTGGGGGACAGGTATCCCGCCTGCGGCCTTGCGCCAGGTCTCCTGGAGTTGCCGCCACTCCGCTTTCCGGCCTAGCAGTGGTGCTGCTGTCCCGCGTGACGTGAGCAGGCCGGTCTGCGTCTCGGGGGAAGTATCCGACTGCAAGAGCGATTCGTAGACGGCCCGCGTGACCTCGCTTGGCTCCGTCCCCAGTTCGCGCTCCAACACCGTGACGCAGGTGTGGTAGACGCGCAGCGCTGCGGCTCGGTCGCCACGCAGGGCATACAAGCGCATGAGCTGCCGGTAGCTCGCCTCGTGCAAGGGGTCCTGGCGGAGGAGCTGTTGGGCTGTCGTGATCGCGGCGTCATAGTCACGCTCCTCTTCCAAGAGCGCGATCAAGCGTTCAGCAGCCTGGAGAAACAACTGGCGCCAGTAATCACGTTCAGGCAGAATCCACTCCTCGTAGCAACTGGGCAACAGGTCACCGCGATACAGGTGCATCACCTGCTCGAGTGCCTGCCGCATCGCGGTTGTGTCCTGGACCCGTTTCGCTTGCTCTGCCCGGACCAATGCCTGTTCAACCTCCTGGATATCAAGGGTCCAGGAGGCATCCGCTTGTGCTGGCAGCCACTGCAAGCTGTGTTTGTCAGCGTGGAGGAAATGGTTGACGTCCGGGAATGCCTGCCGCAATTGATGCAGTAGTTTGCGCAAATTGGTGTGTGCTTGCGCTTCAGTCGAATCGGGCCATAGGAGAAAGGCCAGGTGAGAGCGATCCTGGGGCGCATTTCGATGCAGGAGAAGATAGGCAAGCAAGGATTGTAAACGGGGGACAGTCACCGTCGTCACAGGTGTGTCACCCGAAACAAGCAGGAAGTCGCCCAGCAGATGCAGGTGGAGGGTTGGGATCATGCAGAAGTCCTGGTTCCTTATGTCGTTTGTTGCTAAGGTATCTTGGCAGCAGTATATCACATCAAGAGATGAAAATATAGATACGATGTGGAAAGAGAAATCTATTACTTCTGAGTGTACGCGAAGCTCTGCAGCATGCCCTCAAAGAGCGCGATATCCCTTTTCGCCTTCTCAGGAATGGAGGTCAGGAAGAACGTAAAATGGTGGTGCCCGAAGTCGGCAGTGGCTCCCCGATTCACTTCTCCGCAATCCGGGGCCGCGCGGTCATAGAGTGTCGTCCTAACCCCACTGATCATGATACTGCCCACCTCCGCGCTCCAATTCGGATCACTGGCATACGTACTGATTGGACCAACGAGCGCAATCGTGAGCGCAAAGTGCTCTTGATCGGTCAGCCCAGCTTGACCAACAGGAGTGGTACTGCCGGGTGGGAACACCTGCACGATATAATCGCTTTTACTGTCATCCGTGAAGGAGCCGGCTCGCCAGCCAGGAGGGACGGCAAATTGGAAGGAAAAACGGCCATCTTTATACACGTTCCAGCCCCTGGTCGATGCCGGAGCTATAGTACTATAAGAGCAGCTTGAAACCGCACTGGCGGTTATCTGCACTCCACCCGGGCCTTTGGGCGAACTATCGAGCTGGGGGACCCCGGAGGTGGTGGTTGCCGCGGGGGAGGTACTACTACCTCCCCCAACATCACATCCTGCAAGTAATGAGATGAACGCAAGCAAGCAAAGAGCGGCCACGCAAGAGCGGTGAATATGTTTCTGTTTTGGCATCGTGGTGTCCCTTTCCTTCAATACTTGCAGAATTCTTCGACTCCTTCATCAGACGACCCATTCTCTCCTTCTATATAGGACGCTGAAAGTCACACCAGCGTTCCCTGGCTGCTCATTATAATGGTGTGCGACAGACCCCTCTCCTAGTGCATTTCCAATGAGGTTTGTATCATTTGTATCACTTGTATCACTTGTGTCTGTTGTATCGCTGTGTCAGCTCGTGCATAAAAAGGGCGTTGTTCAGGGGACGCTTGTTATTCCCGAAATGGTCCCTTGATTATGTACTAGGGCTGCCCTTTGGCAATCGGCAGGTCCGGCTGCGCGTAGACATTCAGGTCTCCTCCCACAAAGTAATTGTGCCGATCAGCCCCAACCACATACCACATCGGGTCCATCGCCGAATTTCCACCACCGGCCCATTTATGTACAGGCGAGTTCAGGTTGGGGAAACTCGGGTCGATCGGGAAGAAGATCAACTCCGGCCGTGCGCCTGCAATCACACTAAGCCTGCGCTGGCTCTGCAAGCGTGTCAGCGCACTCGACGAGGACACGTAGGGAAAGGCCAGGCGGGAATGCGGGTCCTGTGCGTTGAGCACCCCATACGATGAGAAGCGCATGCGCTGGTGCATACGATCATAGACGAAGTCGAAGAGCCCGCACCGCATGCCCGTGCTATCGCGCACCGAGACGACCCAGTGGTCATCATCATAGTAATCCGTGCCCGTATGTGCGCCATAGGCATGCACCAGCGCCGGTGTATCGAGGGAGGCAATGCCATACTGACGGGCAATCGTGGCAAACTCGCTACCGCCAGTGATTGCTGCTACCACGGCACCTGGTGACTCAGCCCCTACCGGGAACCATCCCGGGTCGACAGCCGGACAAGAAGGCTGCCCGGCATTGCCGCATGACCCTTTCGGGTGGTTTAAGGAACCATACCCAGGAGCGGTGTTTGAGGTTGGTCCTCCACCTGATGCGGTAGCGGTACTTCTTCCGTGCCCTATGATGGTCATGAGCGCGAGGCCGAGCACTAACACAACTACTATTCCAATTCCAAGCAACGTCGAGAAAACACCCACCCTCGAGTATTCGCGATCCTGCACGACAAATTGTTTTCTGTTGTACAGCTTGGCGCGATCGTGTTTGCCAGAACTTTTTCCCCCGGCTCGTCTTCTGGAGTATGACATCGCTGTTTCCTTTCTCTATTCTGAGTATTTTCGCCACGCATGGCCAGTACGTTTATTATGGGCGTAGCAGAGTATCATCTCAGTTATGCGGTGCGAGATGCCCATTCTGATCAATGGCGTAGTTAAAGGATGTATAGGCATTATTGATGTAGTCCTGCTCGATAGTGACGAAGTACGTGTTCCAGTGATAGGGCACTCCGTACCTGTAGAACGGCGGAACGTAGTAGTGGTTGGGCGTATTCGGGTCAGGATCCGCGCCGTTATGGGTGTTGTAGCCCTGCCCCCACATGAGGCGATTGGTCGTCCAATCCGTGAGCGACCAGACCTGGTTCTGGGTGTGATTGTAGGGGTGGGTGCCGTCTACCGACTGGTTGGCGTGATTGAGCCAGGGATCCCAGGTATCGATCGCGCTCAGCTTCGCCCCGGCATAGGAGGGGTCGCTGGTGGCCCACACGCCATCCACCACAAAGGAGTGATAGCCCCCGTTGATGGTGACGCTGATCGGATCATTGTGCGAGACGGTGTTCCTGCCGAAGTCGGTACTGAAATCATAGGTGGCCGTCGTGCTGCTGGTACGATAAATCCAGTTGTGAAACCAGTAGGGCTGCGAGCTAGGGCCCGCCGGGGTATCATACCATGCTCCATACGCAATCGCATGCGGGTCGGTTCCAAAGTCACCGCTGATATCCGCTTGGACGTAGCCTCCAGGTCCATGTCCCCAGGGACTCGAATACGAGTTGAGCCGGTTGTGAATGGCCTCCTGCGAGTTGTCCCACGCGGGGCTTTTCCCATCGTAGTAGAGCCAGTCGTAGACCTGGATGGCACGGATGTTGGCGATGCCACACCAGTTGCCCCGGTGCTGGTACCAATCATTGGTTGCGATGTACATCCGAGAATGATTGGAGCCATAAAACGAGTAACACGGCGAACAGTTTGGAGCTAGCTGCGTTGTTGGGCTGCGAGCTGCGGCTTGAACCGGCGATCCTCCATCAAGAGGCAGCAGCTGGCTCAACGCCAGCACAAGAGCGAGGCTTACAACAACGAAAACGAGGCGACGCGGTAGGTAGGTCATGATCTCTTTCTCCCCTCGGAAAAGTGGTGGACATCGACATACAGAAAGGAAGCTACACGGTACAGGATATACAAAAGGAGGACGACAAGAAACAACGACTGACCGTGCAAAACAAGCGCATGCCGAACTGCCAACAGCATAGTCGCGGAAGAGCTTCTATGTCAAGTTGGCCTGACAGCAAAATACTGGCAAGAATAGATGGCTAACGGTGATGACCACACGTGTGGGCTATTATTTTCCTTATGGAAATTTGCCCTGGCTCGAGGATGTATGCTCTTGACAAGAGCTTATAGTTCCGTGATAATCCATAGTATACTTTTCCCATTTTCCCGCCAAGTGGAAGGACCTGTTATGGAGACCTATGGATCGCATGAATATCCGGGCCGGCTCTTCGTTGTTGAAGGAGTCGATGGCTCTGGAAAGAGCACGCAAATCGCGCTGCTGCGGCAGTGGCTAATCAGTGAGGGGTACACAGTTTTCTTCAGCGAATGGAACTCGTCTCCTCTGGTGAAAAGGACCACCAGCAAGGGGAAGAAAAAGCAGTTGCTGACGCCGACATCATTTAGCCTGATCCATGCGACGGACTTCGCAGATCGCACGGAGCATGATATTATCCCTCCTCTCAAGGCGGGTGCTATCGTGCTGGCGGACCGCTATATATACACCGCATTCGCTCGTGACGTGGCGCGCAATGTGGATCGCCAATGGGTACGTGAGTTGTACCAGTTTGCGGTGAAACCGACCGTGACGTTTTATTATCGTGTGCCTCTCGAAGTTTCGCTGAACCGTATCCTGACAGGACGCACCGAGCTCAAATACTACGAAGCGGGCATGGACTTAGGGCTGAGTAATGATCCTCAAGAGAGCTTTAAGTTATTTCAGCAGCGCATTGTACACGAGTATGAGTCGATGGTGGATGAGTTTGAGTTGACGGTGATGGATGCGACGCTGCCTATACCCGAGCAGCAGCGGCGTATGCGCAAGATTATTCGCCCCTATTTGCAAGGAGTGCGCCGTATGCGTTCCTCGGCGAAAGAATCGGCCTGGGCGGGCCTGGCACGAGAGATGCGTCCATCTCAAGCTGATGTGCTGGGGAGAAGTGCACGATGACAGCGCTTGTATTTTACGGCATTGACGCCATCCACCTGCGAGAGCGCGAGGAACTTTTACCGGGCCGCCTGATCGTTATCGAAGGCACCGACGGCGTTGGGCGCTCTACACAACTACACCTGCTGCGCCCCTGGTTGGAGAGCAGTGGTTACGCAGTTGTTGATACTGAGATGACCAGGTCGGAACTGGCCGGGGCTGGTCTCAAACAGGCCAAAGAGGGACACACGCTCGGCCCGATCACGCTCAACCTGTTCTATGCTACCGATTTTGTAGACCGCTTTGAGAGCCAGATCATACCCGCATTGCGCGCCGGGTTCATCGTGCTTACAGACCGCTACATCTATTCACTGATGGCTCGTGCCATAGTACGAGGTGCTGACCCCAGGTGGATTCGCTCCATTTATGGCCTGGCGCTGAAGCCGGATGCCATCTTTTACCTGAAAGTAGGCATCGATGACCTGATACCACGGGTACTGCAGCGCGGCGGCTTCGATTACTGGGAATCGGGCATGGACATGCGTTTAGGCGCGGATCTCTTTGAAAGTTTCGTCAATTACCAGGCACTCCTGCTTGACCAGTACGAGGCGATGACGAATGAATACGGCTTCCAGGTACTCGATGCCAGCCAACCTGTTGAGCAGCTTAATGAGCACTTGAAGGAGAGGGTTTTGCCGCTTTTGCCGCATGGCTAACTGGTTACTCCAGTGCCTGGGCCTCTTCCACTATGTAGCCTGCCGCACGCAGCCGCTGCAGCAGTTGATCGCATTGTGCCCGGTCACGTGTTTCCAGTGTAAGCGTTTCTTCACGCTGCATGATGGGCAAACGGCTGGAAATACGTTGGTGACGTACATCGATAACGTTGATGCGCATCTCAGCAATGATGGTCAACAGGCGCATCAGTTCGCCCGGACGGTCGGTCAGGCGTGTGTGGATGACAAAGTAGCGACCGGCAGTCGCCAGGCCGTGCTCGATGAAGCGACCGACAAGATTGATATCGATATTCCCCCCCGTTAAGGGCACGAGTACCTTCATTCCTTGTAAGTTGACCGCTCCGCTCAACAGGGCTGCTACCCCTGCCGCCCCTGCGCCCTCGACGAGCATTTTGCTGCGTTCCATCAGCAGCAAGACTGCGCCAATGATCGCCTCATCGTTGACCAGGACGACATCATCAACCAGGTGCTGGATAATTGGGAAGGTCAATGTGCCGGGCTGCTTGACTGCGATGCCATCAGCGATGGTCGCGATAGATGGCAGCTCTCTTAGCTCTCCTGCATCCAGGGAAGTGCGGCTGCTAGCTGCTCCCGCCGCCTGCACACCGATAATCTTAATATTGGGTCTGAGTGCACGGGCTGCAATAGTAATACCCGCAATCAGTCCACCACCGCCAATGGGCACGACAAGCGCATCCGCATCGGGGAGATCACTCAGCATCTCCAGGCCCAGCGTTCCCTGTCCGGCTATCACATCTGGGTCGTCGAATGCATGGATAAAAGTTGTACCCAACTCTTCCTGCAGCTCCAGGCAGTGTTGATAAGCGTCATCGTAGGTAAATCCATGCAGGATCACCTCAGCCCCGTAGCCCTGAGTAGCCATCACCTTGGCCAGTGGTGCGGTTTCTGGCATGACTATTGTACAGGAGATGTTATGCTGGGCAGCGGCAATCGCGACTCCCTGGGCATGGTTGCCCGCAGAGGCCGCAATCACACCACGGCGGTATTCCTGCTCACTCAGGCGCGAGAGCTTGAAACTGGCTCCGCGTACTTTGAAGGAGCCAGAGCGCTGCATATTTTCTGCTTTCAAATAGATGTCTGCGCCGGTGAGATCGCGCAGAGTGCGCGAGGGCGTAAGCGGCGTATGATGAAGGCGCGGCTTAAGCAGTTTATAGGCCTCCCAGATATCGGCAATGGTTACCTGGGTGTGGGTCTTGTTGTCGTTAAGAGTTTCAGTCCTAGCATCATTCTCTATGAAACGCATGACGTAGTACGGTCCTTTCAGTGCAACGATGAACCATACCACGGTCATTGTGGTTGATGTGTGTAGCGATGCTGGAATTATAGCGCAAGTGGCAAGACGTTACAATAGTTTCGTGCTTTACGACGAACGATGTAGAGCCACTACGCAATCAACTCTGGACTGTCCCGCTTCGGGTCATTCACCAGGCGCGAAACGGGCCGTGCTGTCATTTCTTCTGCCGGGTAGGGGGCGAGCCATTGTGACAGCACCTGTTCATCGCGCATGTCCGGATCGAGCCAATCCTCATAAGTGCCGGGTAAAAGAATAGCGGGCATGCGATTATGAATAGGCACAACCAGTTCATTTGGCTGTGTGGTGATGATCGTGCAACTGCGTACCTGCTCTCCATCGGGGCTTTTCCAGAGGTCCCACAGGCCCGCGAAGGCAAATGGCTTTCCACTTTTTAGCGTAATATACATAGGCGTCTTGAAGCCGTTCTCTTGCTTCCACTCGTAAAAGCCATCGGCGACTATCAGGCAGCGTTTCGAGCGCAATAAACCCTTGAAGCTGGGTTTCTCGGCCAGCGTCTCGGCCCTGGCGTTTATCATGCGCGAGCCAATTGACTCATCTTTAGACCAGGAGGGAATCAATCCCCAGCGTAACCATGCCAGGTGGGATGAGCCATTGCGCATAATAGAAACAACTTCCTGTGTTGGCGCGATGTTGTAGCGCGGCGCAGTGTCAGGGGTGGCTGGCACACCAAATTGTTCAGCGACGGTTTTGATATCAACGGTGAGTGTATAACGACCGCACATAGGGTTTTCTCCTCATTAAGCTTGACTATCCGAATTTGCTTTATACTATACAATTCTTTTTTAGTATTGCGTATGCGGTTAGCCGATGTCAAATACCCTATAGCTAGGAGCAGGGCTTCGCAAAAGTCTTTTTCCTCTTCCCCTCCCCGCCCCAAAAAAGAGGAAAAGAGCATGTTGCCGCTTTGGCGCGGTCGCGCCAAAGCGGCAACATGCTCTTAATTACTCTGGGGTGGGGGGCTTGCTGCCAATCAGAGCGACTTTTGACAAGCCCCTAGCTGCAGGGCTTGTCGCGACGAACTTGAATGAGGAGTCACGGATCCTCAGCTATGAACATGAATGTCAGTTTCTAACATTCGTAAGGTAGTGCCATACCAGGGTACCGTTATCTGCCCGCAACGCGTACACCATACCATTGCCTGCACCGGTATAGACTGTTGTACCGACTAGAAGAGGCTCATTGAACGCATTCCCGTCAATAGGGTAGCTCCAGAGCAAAGTGCCATCACGCGCTCGCAGAGCGTATACGGCACTACTGCTTGCAGCACCTGCACTGGCGTAGATCACTCCGCCAGCAAGCAATACTCCAGATGGAGAGTCATTGATCGTATCCTGCCAGATCACTGCACCATTACTGCTTTGCAGCGCAGAGATAGTGCCTGTATTGCTGCTATTCGCAACAGCAACCACGCTCGTGTAGACGACTCCATGCGCTACCTGGAGCCAGGCGGCGAAGCTATCTCCTCCATTATTCATTGGATGCTGCCAGAGAACAGTTCCGTCGCTGGCCCGTATGGCATATACGGACGACTTCCCTTCTTTCAAAGGCGTCGTTTCCTTGACAGCGCTAGCCTGTCCATTGCTCCAAAATAACGACCCAACAGCCATCGTCTGGGGAAGAAGGCCAGTACTACGAGCAGTAGGAGTCTCGAGAGAGATCTTTGTCGCCATAAAGTAGATCACTCCTGCGAATAGTTGCGGTGACTGGTAAAATGTAGCGTCCATAGGTCGGTTCCAGAGTTGGTGACCGTCGCTGGCTCGTAGCGCGGACAGCTTGTTCTGTGAGAAGACATAGACCTCTCTATTCTGTACCGTGAGCGTGTCCACAGAACCACTTGTCGAGTAGCGCCACAGCACTGTTCCATCGCTTGCTCGCAAAGCATAGACAATACCCGATTGTCCGTCCACGCTTGCATTCACATAGAGTATCCCGTTGACCACCGACGGCGTTTGATAAGCTGACCCCGGAAAATGCCACAGCCGCGCCCCATCGCTTGCTCGTAGCGCAGTTACACCGTCACCTTGTGAAGCGATGTAGACTACGCCGCTATCCAACGCCGGCCTCGAGATATAACTGTTGCTGCTATAGTGCCAGAGCACGGTTCCATCGCTTGCACGCAGGGCATAGAGGTGGGCTGGTCCATTCTGGCCCACAAATGAATCGACATAGATGACGCCATTGACCACGACTGGCAACTCCTCAACTGGTCCATCTATCCCGGTGTGCCAGAGTAAGGAACCATTGCTGGTACGCAGCGCGTACACGGCATCATCAGACGTACCAGCATAGGCTACGCCATCTGCTATCGTCAGGCTCACATTGTGGTCTGACCATACCGGCGCGTTGATCGGTGTTGCTGCCGATGTGGGTATGGATCTGGACATAGCTGTCGGTACGGGCACGAGCCTGGAATGAGAAGGTTGGTGCAACGGTTGGCTGCGTGAAGACAGCATACTGGCGAGAATCACGACAAGCACGAGAAATACTGTTCCTC
>Ga0207646_10003971_pt1 | contig 16403 bp, 12 predicted proteins | sample KBSK5502metaG_FD_184343 | JGI IMG/M metagenome (GOLD analysis project Ga0207646, IMG submission 184343) | Corn, switchgrass and miscanthus rhizosphere microbial communities from Kellogg Biological Station, Michigan, USA - KBS K5-50-2 metaG... | ecosystem: Host-associated > Plants > Roots >... | reverse complement strand
CGAACCGTCACCCAATTCGCGTTTCGCACGCGCCAGCAAATCCAGCGAAAACGCGTCATCGCTCGCCTGCTCAAGTTCAGGAATCGCTTCCTGGTATTTGTGTTGTTCCACCAACCACGTGCCGCGCAATGCGTGCAACTGATCTCCGATAAACTCGTTTTCCGTGGACTCGAATCTCTGCTGCATCACGCGGATACAAACATCCGTCATCGCGGGATTCCCGGCGTGCAGCGACCGTACTCCCCGCCAGCGCCGAATCACCGCCATGTGCTCGTCGCGGGTCAGCGCAGCCAAATCTGCGTCCCTGCGGAGCGCATCTTCCGCGGCATCCAGATGTTTCATGGCCTCAAGATCATCCGTCTGGTATAGAGCCATCGCTTCGAGAAACGCGGCTTGCAGGTCCATGTACTTTTTCGATTTTGCTTCCGCTGCCAGTGCCCCGTATTCCCGGTCAGCAAACCCGAAAAGGTTTTCACGCACGTAACTCAATGCAATTGAGGAGCGATATTCGAGGCTTCGTCGCGGATTCGCCGCCACTCGCGCCGATTTCTCATAAGCTTCCCGCGCCGCTCCTTGATTCCCCAGCATCGCGAACACGTCTCCCAATTCGTGCTGTGAAGGACCGAACGTAGGATCTTTTTTCAGCGCGGATTCAAAATGTGCGCGTGCCTCGCTGTAACGGCCGGCCTTAAAAAGAATATCGCCGTAAGAATCTTCCGGATTCGGATCAGCTGGCATCGCCGCAATGTACCGCTGCATCAGCGCTTCCGCGCGCACCATGTCGCCCATTGCTGCATACGCGTAGCCAAGACGATTCAAGACCGGCGTGAATTCAGGATCGAGCGCCAGAACTTTTTCAAACAGAGGAATCGCGTGCTGTTGGTCGCGCTGGTCCACAAACCAGCGTCCCCCGAGATACAGAACAAATTTGTCGCCGGATTCTCGCTTCACCAGGTCGTTCAGATTGGAAATTGCGCCGATCTGATCATTGTGTTTCAGCGCGGCCACCCAGCGGACGAAAAGCATTTCGCTCGGCGACGATTTTCCAACCAGACTCTGCGCGTGGGCCAGCGCGTCTGCAGCCTCGTGCGAATCCGTTGCGTAATATGCAAGCAAACTCCAGCCCGCGGCAAAATCCGGATCTTCACCAACCGCCGCGCGCAAACTCTTCAAGCATTCGTCCAGCCGGTAATTCCCGCTCAAAACAATCGCCTGGCCAAATAATTCGCGCGCGTGACCGGATTTTGTGGTCAGCCGCATCTGCTCCATGGGATTTTTGGCGGATGACTTTGCGTTCGCGGAGTGCGCGGCTTGCTGCGCGCATAGCCCCGCTGCGGAAAAACCAAAAACCACCATGGCCACCACACTGAGCCCGCGCTTCATCGCAAAGCGTCTCCTTAGCGGCAAACTCCGGCGCTATTTTTCGATGCTAGCAGGCGCGCGGCACAGAACCGCCTGTACCAAGGTACAGCTGAATCGCAACAGTCATAAGCGCGCAGCCATTCCGCGCATATCGGATTTCAGGGTCTCAGGGCTTGTTTTACAAGCCCTGATGTGAAGAAGTTGTACTTCGAAACCCTGAGTGATAATGTCCACGCGCACACACAATGGCGGGAGAGGAACGAATGAAATTTCGACGGTTTGGGCGGACGGGGTGGCAGGTCAGCGAAATTGGATACGGAATGTGGGGCATGGCGGGATGGACTGGTTCGCAGGATGCGGAATCGCTCGCTTCGCTCGAACGCGCGATCGATCTCGGTTGCAATTTTTTCGATACCGCATGGGCCTACGGCGACGGACACAGCGAAGAGCTGCTTGGTAAAGCGCTGCGCGCGAACGCCGGGAAGAAATTGTATGTGGCGACGAAGGTGCCACCAAAGAATCGGCAGTGGCCGTCAAAGCGGGAGTTCACGTTGGATGAATCGTATCCACCGGAATATGTGTTCGAGTACGTCGAAAAAAGTCTGCGCAACATCGGCACGGACACGCTCGATTTAATTCAATACCACACCTGGGAAGATCAATGGCTCGGCGACGAACGCACGATGCGCACCATCGAAAAACTGCGCGAGAGCGGAAAAGTTCGCGCCGTCGGCATCAGCATGAACCGCTGGGAGCCGTGGAACGGAATTCGCGCGGTGAAATCCGGACTCGTAGATGCCGTGCAAGTTATTTACAACATCTTCGACCAGAATCCTGAAGACGAATTATTTCCGGCATGCCGCGCGCATGACGTTGGCGTGATCGCACGTGTACCGTTCGACGAAGGTTCGCTGACGGGCACGCTGACAGCAAAAAGCGCATGGCCAAAAGAAGACTGGCGCAGCACATATTTTGTTCCGGAAAATTTGCAGTCCAGCGTTGAGCACGCCGATGCTTTGAAGCCGCTCGTTCCTGCCGATTCTTCCATGCCGGAGATGGCGTTGCGATTCATCTTGAACAATCCTGATGTGAGTACGATCATTCCGGGCATGCGAAAAATCCGCAACGTCGAAGGGAATATCGCCGCGAGCGACAAAGGTCCGCTGCACCCCGCTCTGCATGCGGAATTGCAAAAACATCGCTGGGTGCGCACTCCCACCGAGTGGAGCCAGTGACGACGAAAGTTTTCTGGCGCCTTGCGGGCTGACCACGGATAACGCAGCGGACGACCAAATCGTTGATGCGCGCTGATACGATCAGGAGTTGCAAAATGCGCTACAGAAAATTTGCGCGGACGGGTTGGGACGTAAGCGAAATCGGCTACGGCATGTGGGGGATGGGCGCGTGGAGCGGTTCAGAAGATGCGGAATCGCTCGGTTCGCTGCAAACGGCAATCGATCTGGGCTGCAATTGTTTTGATACGGCGTGGGTGTACGGAAATGGCCACAGCGAGAAATTGCTAGGGCAAGTGTTGCGCGCAAACTCCGGAAAGAAATTATTTGTTGCGACAAAGGTGCCGCCGAAAAATCAGGCGTGGCCGGCGCCGGCAAATTCCACGTTGCACGAAAACTATCCACCGCAGCACATCACGGAATACGTCGAAAAAAGTTTGCGAAATCTGGGACTCGAATCTTTGGATTTGATCCAGCTGCATACCTGGAACGACAGCTGGCTCGAAGATTCTCGAATTGCGCCGGCGATCGAGAAATTGAAAACGACTGGTAAAGTGCGCGCCGTGGGAATCAGCTTGAATCGCTGGCAGCCGTGGAACGGAGTGAAAGCGGTGCGTGAGGGCCTCGTGGATTCCGTGCAGGTCGTGTACAACATTTTCGACCAGAATCCCGAAGATGAATTGTTTCCCGCATGCCGCGAAAAGAATGTGGCCGTGATTGCTCGAGTTCCGTTTGATGAAGGTTCGCTGACGGGCACGCTGACGGCTTCGAGCAAATGGGCTGACGGAGACTGGCGCAACTCCTATTTTTCCGGCGGAAAGTTGCAGGAAACTTTGAAACGCGTGGATGCGCTGAAGCTGTTGTTGCGTGATACGACGCAGGACAAAATCGCGAACGGTGGAATGACGCTGCCGGAGCTGGCGCTGCGATTTATTTTGAGTAATCCCGATGTCAGTACGACGATCCCCGGAATGCGCAAGACGCGCAACGTGGAAGCAAACCTTCTAGTGAGCGGACGAGGGACATTCTCTCGAAACGCTCCCGCGTATTTGCCCGCTGACTTGCTGGCGGAATTGCGCAAGCATCGCTGGGAGCGCAACTGACCCCCGAACATTTGCCGGTAGAGTGAAAAAGAAGTTGCTGGCTTTTCTCCCGGGCCGCTAAAGGAAAAAAGATCATGGGCTTCTATCAGGAACACATCGTTCCGCACTTGGTGAATCTCGCGATGCGCAATCGCGAATTGTCGCCGTACCGGGAACGGGTGCTTCGAGCGGCGGAAGGTCGCGTCCTCGAGATTGGAATTGGCGCAGGTCCGAATCTGAAATTCTATCCGCCGCGCGTGAAGGAGATTCTTGCGCTGGAGCCGTCCGTAAAATTGATTACCATGGCGCAGCGCGCAGCAGGCAAGTCCTCCGCGGCCGTAGTGTTCATCGAAGCGGCGGCAGAGGCAATTCCCCTGGAGGGCGGCAGCGTGGATACCGTCGTGATGACCTGGACATTGTGCTCCATCGCCGATGCATCGCAGGCTCTCAGTGAAATGCGGCGCGTGCTGAAGCCCAGTGGACAGCTGCTGTTCGTCGAACATGGGCAAGCGCCGGAAGAAAGCGTAAGAAAGTGGCAGGACCGCTTGACGCCGGTGTGGAAGCGCATTGCCGGCGGCTGTCACTTGAACCGGCCAATTCCTGCGTTGCTCGAAACAGCGGGTTTTCACATTACCCACCTCGCGACCGGCTATATGAAGGGTCCTAAGCCGATGACCTTTCTTTATGAAGGCAGTGCGTTGCGCGACTAAGGGTTTGTTTTAGGGTGCACCGATTTGAGCTTATTTCCAGGCCGATAAGTCAGGAACATTTCCATGGAGATTGCCCTCTAAGAAAGAGAACCGGTCGTGACCCAATATGGGTTCCGACAATTGCATGCTGCAGGGAATAAGGGTGTCGGTCTAACCGAGTTTCGTGCTTTTCCGGAGGTGCGATATGCACACGATCTCTCTTCTCTTACTGAGCGTTTTCCTGTCTTGTCCTGCGGTCCCTGGCCAAACGACGCCAACGGACTCAAATACGCTTCGTGCGATTCTCGATGAGGTCCACAAACTTCGCCAGGATTTGCAGGCCACTTCCGCGACCGTCCAGCGGGCGCAAATTCTTCTTTACAGACTACGGATTCAGACCGACGTGGTTGCGCAGGCTTCGCAGCGCCGGGAGGAAGCCAGAGTGATGCTCGCCCAAATGAAATCCAGCCGGGAGCAACTGGCCAACTATAAAAAACGGCAGGAGGATTCGCTGGAGCAAACACAAGATCCAGACAGGCGGAAGTGGATCGAGACGCAAATCGAGTCCCTAAAGAACCAACTTGAAGAGATGGAGAATCAGGAGCCCGAAGCACAAGCCAAAGAAGCGGAATGCGCGAACCAACTTCGAGTGGAACAAGGACAGCTCGGTCAGTTGCAAGATCAACTAGACAGGCTTGACCGAAAACTGGAATACGCGCTGCGGCAGCCGGCAGAGTCGCCGCAGGTAAGCGCTCAGCGCTAAGCGGTTTGTTTGAGGGCGCGTTCGACGAGGGTGAGGCAGCGTTCGGCTTGTTCGCGCAAGAGTTCTTCCTGTTCGCCGCGTTCGCGAAGGCCGCTGTGAAGCTCGTCGGCGATGGCGAGAGCGGCGAGTACGGCGGCTTTCTGCGTGTCCACCGTGCTGGTGACGTCCGAGATGGCGCGCATTTTTTCATCCACATAAGCGGCAAGTTTCTGCACGTAAGCGGGATCGAGATCGCCGGCGATGGAATAGGTCTGGCCGTAAATCTGGACTCTGGTGGGTGATGGCATCGAGTGCGCCGGTTTTGCGGCTAACGGGAAAGTTAGCACAAAAGTTTGCGCTCGGCGACCGTGACCCCTGCCGTTTGTTACGGAATTACGGCGGCGGAGGTGGAGGTTGGGGTGAAGTCGAAGCGGATTATGGCGGAAGGGTTGGCACCGGAAGTGGCGGAAGAGGACGGCGTGGCGAATTGCCATTGGCGTGCGGCTTTTAGGGCGGCGGCGGCGAAGAATTGGCTGGAGGCGGGACTTGCGAGTTCGGAGGTAGAGACGGTGCCGTCGGGATTGATTTGTACGCGGACGTTGATGCGGACGGTGCCGCGAATGGTGGAGCGGGACTTTCCGGAAACTTCGGGGAAAACTTTGCGAAGGACGCCGGGGGAAAGCGGCTGCGATGACGGAGCCGCGGGCGTGACAGCCGAACGCGCCGGTGCGGACTTGCTCGCGCCGGAAGGAGAGCTTGTGGCACCGGAATCGGACGAAGAATTTGTAGTGCTCGGGCGTGAGTTTGCGTTTGGCGATGAAGGAATCGCACTGGACGAGGGAGCGTTTGCACGAGGCGAATTTGAAGTCGAAGAGCCCGACGCGGGAACTTTTGGAGCTGAAGAATTCCCGGATGGCGCGGGACTGGAGGTTGCGGGTGAAGTTGCGGCGGCGCCGGAATTCGGCGACGGCGCCGCTGTGGATGGAGCGGATGTGGGACTAGCCGGAGGAATTTTCGCATCGCGTGCGGCTGGATTTGGAATGGAAGAAGCTGCACCTGGGTTCGCGGAATTCGGCGTCGACGAATTGCGAGAACGGAGAAAATAACGCGGCACGAACAGGCCGAGAAGGATTATAGCGGCAGCTGCGCTGACAAGAAAAAGTTTATTGGAACGGGTAGAAACAGGAAGATTGCTGATGCGGCGCGGGCCGCCGATGGTGGCGTTCACCTGCGGGAGCGAAGAGACGGGAATGCGCGAGCGCGGTACTTGCGGCACGGCATTCGACCCAGATGGCGACCGCGATGGCGGCGAGACAGGAGAGAGCGGAACGGCGAGCGGATCGATTTCGGGAAATGGTTCGCGTTGCGCGGTGCGAGGTGATGACGATGCAGCGGGGGCGGGAGCAGCTTCGACTGCCGCGATAAGAGATTCGGGAGAATCGGGTGACTCGGGCGGACGAACGTAAGGAGAACTCGCCGCGGCGTCAGTGTTCGCGGCTTTGTTTATTGCGGCACTGGCAGCGCTTGCGGATGAAATTGTAGCGGGAGCGTCTTTGCGTTTTGCAACGAATTCTGGATCGAGCAGCGAGCGTACTTGATCGAGCGTGATGCGGAGCGTGGCATCTTCAACCAATGCGGAGCGAACGATTTCCGCAAAAGGTGCGGGAAGTTCTGGCAACGCGAATTGGCCGGAAGGTTCGCGCGCGGGGCAATTTTTGCTGAGCGTTTCGCAGAGCGAGATGCCGAGCGACCAGATGTCGGCCGCGGGGAACAGAACAGATTCAGGCGCGGCAAATGGAGCGGCGAGCGGCCACGCGGAAGAAGATTCGCCCGCAGGCAGAATGCGGTCGGCGGAGAGTTTTACGTTGTCGCCGGTGGCGTGAATGTTGGAAGGCTTGAGCCCGGCGTGAACGAGTCCATTTTCATGCAGAAAATCGAGCGCGGGAAGAACTGCGGCGAGCATGCCGCGAGTTTCGTCTGGTGTGAGCGCGCGGCGCGGAAGAAGCTGGCCGAGGTCTTCGTCGGCGAGCTCGGTTACGAGGTAGAGGCACGGTGAGCCGTCAATCGTGCAGCGGCCAAAATGAAGAATGCGCAGAAGTCCCGGATGCGAGAGAGCAGCAGTGGCGCGCCAGCGTTCGAGTTGAACGTCAGAGTTGGACGGATCTTCGGGGATGAGCTTGATCGCGGCGTCGGATGCGGAATCGCCGGGCCGCGCGGATTCGATGGAAGTCAGAAATACGGCCGAGTTCAGCGAGACGCCGAGAAGTTTGCGGAGCGCGAAGCGGCCGTCCGCGAGCTGGCCTAAAAGATGTTGAGCTGTGGCTGACATGGGCACCTGCCGGTCCGCGCGCGGGGTGGCGTGCGGCAGTAAGTTAAGAAAACAAAATTATACCTGGGCGCACAAGAGCGTTTCAGGGTTTGTATTTGCAAACCCTGAGTTGCAAGGATTTCTTGCGCGATACGGCCGGGGAGGCTTCTAGGGATTGTGACGGGGACGGGCGGGAAAGGAAAGAGGGTTGTGCGAAAGAGATAGCAGGCGCCGAATTTCGTATCGTTTTCGTTTGCGATGGCACGGACAAGGCGCCCGACTCCCGCGAAGTGCGGGGCAGGCGGAAGGTGGCCACTATAAAGGATGAGATGGGGTTAATGGCGGCGATCGCCGTCTGCGTTTACGAGCCCATCAGGAAGAGCGGTTTGTTGGCGAAGCTGGTGTACTGCGGGCGAAGGCGCTCGGTGTTGTATTGTTCCTTCACGTTAACAAACTTTTTCGAAGCGGTAATCGTGGCGATGGGTACGTTGTCATAGCGTCCTTCCTTAAGGACCACCAAGCGGCCAAAGGTTTTGTTGATGATGAGGTCGAGCGCGAGATTGCCGTAGGCCATGGGCACGATGGAATCGAGAGCGTCGGGATCGCCGGAGCGGACGAGGTAGCCAAGCTTTTGGCTGATGACGTCGATTTTTTTACCCTTGTTGAATTTAGCAGAGCGGTTTTTCACTTCTTCGGCGACGATATCGCCGATGCCGCCAAGTTTTTTGTGGCCGTAGGCGTCCGCGGATTCGCCTTCGAAAACCATTTCGCCGCCTTCGAACATAGCGCCTTCGGAGACCAGCACCGTGGCGTAGTGGCTGGGATTTTTGTGGCGGTCAGAGACGAGACGCTCGGTGAGATTGTCGATGTTGAATCTGTGTTCTGGAATCACGCAGCGGTGTGCGGCGCCAGCCATGGTGGGAAGCATGGCGGTGAAGCCGGCGTAGCGGCCAAAAACTTCCAACACGAGGAAGCGTTCGTGCGAGCCGGCGGAAGTGCGCAGATCGTTTGTCAGCTGAATGGTGCGCGTGACGCAGGTGCTGAAGCCGATGCAGTAGTCGGTACCAGGAACGTCATTGTCCATGGTTTTGGGGATAGCAACGACGTGGACGCCTTCCTGATGGAGCCGAACGCCATAACTGAGCGTGTCATCGCCGCCAATCGGCACCATGTAATCGACGCCGAGCCATTCAAGATTTTTCAGGACTTCGGGAGTGAGATCGTTTTTCTCGGCGTTGTACTGGCTTTTGAGATGTTCGGGCACGTTGGCTTTGCTGGTGCGGCCGGGGTTGGTACGAGAAGAATGCAGAAACGTGCCGCCCGTGCGTCCGGCGCGATTGACGATGTCTTCGGTGAGGATCTGGAAATTCTCGGAGTTGTCGTAGGATTTGTCGCGCACGATGTCGATCAGGCCGCCCCATCCGTGGCGGAAGCCGATGACTTGATAGCCTTCCCGGAGCGCACGGAAGGTGACGCCGCGAATCGCGGGATTGAGTCCGGGGACATCGCCGCCTCCGGTGAGGATGCCGATGATTCCTTTGCGGGTGCTGATGTTAGACATGAGTAGCCCTTTTGCGTGAAGTGGAACAGACGATTTTACACGAGACGCGAAGAAACCGGAGAGAAAGTGGGGGCGTCCAAGCAAAACGCGAATTCATGAACTTGTAAGAAGTGTTTGGGGATTCGAAAGCACGATTGCGGTACGGACCGGAGGGTTCATGCGGATGAAAACGAAGGTGCTCGGAGTGGTGTTGGGATTGCTACTTGCGCTGGGCGAGCAGGCATTTGGGTGGAATGAGCGCGGACATATGAGCGTGGCATATGTGGCGTACAAACAATTAAAGCCGGCGACGCGGGACCGGGTGAACCTGCTGTTGAAGCTGAATCCGAAATATAACGATTGGGCGGCGACAGTGAGCCAACAAGTGCCAAACGCATCGGCCGACGACAAAGACCTGATGATCTTCATGATTGCGGCGACATGGGCGGATCAGATCAAGCGGGATTCGACATACACGAAAGACGGAGGCCAGAACGGAAACCGGCCTGCCGGAAGCCCTGATCCCGGCAAGAACACTGGCTACGACGACTTGCTGATGCACAAGTATTGGCACTTCATCGATACACCGTTTACGACGGACGGAACCACATTGCCGGCGATTCCCACCCCGAATGCGCAGGAGCGGATCGCACTGTTTCGTGGAGTGTTGGCGTCGACGACTGCGGCTGACGCGTTGAAATCGTACGATCTGACCTGGCTGCTGCATCTGGTTGGCGACATTCATCAGCCCCTGCATGCTTCAACGCGCGTGAGCAGCACGGATCCGGACGGCGATGCGGGCGGAAATCTGGTGAAACTCGATTGCACGAAGTGCCAGCTCCACGCGTTTTGGGACGATTTACTCGGGAAACAAAACGATTTGAAGACTGTGACGAGGGCGGCCAGAAAGCTGCCGAAACCCAATGCGGCGCTGGCGGCGAAGTCAAACGAAAAAGATTGGATCGCGGAGAGTTTTCAGGAAGCGCAGCAAACCGTTTATTCCGCGCCAATCGCGGAAGGAGACGGACCGTTCACGCTGACGACGCAATACAAGAAAAACGCCGGAAAATTGGCAAAACAACGCGTGGCGCTGGCGGGAACCCGGCTGGCGAATCTGTTGAATACGGAGTTGAAATAAACCAGAAGTGCAAAAGACCGGCCTAATAGGAAGACGGCCCCTAGAAAAGTGAAAACTTCGAAGGGCTACAACGGACGGCGGATGCCGAGCTTGCGAATGCGCGCCTGGAGCGTGGTGCGCTTCATGCCAAGAAGGCTGGCGGCACCGCGCGGACCGGCGATGCGCCACTCTGTCTGACGAAGCGCGCGAAGAATATGTTGGCGTTCCGCTTCTTCCAAGGTGGCAACGGGGGCCGCAGTCGACGCGGCGAGTGGAGATTCTTCCGCCTCAGGCATCACGGGAGCGTTGCGAAGTTCCGAGAGCGGGACGCGAAGTTCCTTGCCGGGCGAAAGAATCACGGCGCGTTCAAGAAGATTTTCGAGTTCGCGAATATTGCCGGGCCAGGAATATGAAACCAGAGCATCCATCGCCTCCGCGGGAACGTACTGAACCGTTTTGTTGAGGCGCCGGCTGAATTTCTGGACGAAGTAACGCACCAGCAGCGAAATATCCTCGCGGCGATCGCGAAGCGGTGGAATCTGAATGGGGAAAACATTGAGCCGGTAGAAGAGATCGCTGCGGAATTTGCGCTCGGCCACGAGGCGGCTCAGGTCAGCGTTGGTGGCAGCGACGACGCGAACATCCACGCGAACCGTGCGAGTCGCGCCCAGGCGCTCGAACTCCTGTTCCTGAAGAACACGGAGCAGCTTAGGCTGAAGCTCCAGCGGAATGTCGCCTACTTCATCGAGGAAAATTGTGCCGCGATCGGCGAGCTCAAAGCGGCCTACTTTCTGACTGACAGCGCCAGTGAAGGCTCCGCGTTCGTGGCCGAAAAGTTCACTTTCGAGCAGCCCGGAAGGAATGGCAGCACAATTTATTTTCACGAACGTGCGTTCGCGGCGCGGACTTAAGTTGTGAATGGCGCGCGCGATAAGCTCTTTGCCGGTGCCGGTTTCGCCGAGGATCAGAACGGTGGTGTTGCCGGGGGCAGCGAGCTCCACTTGCGCCAGAGCGCGTTTGATAACAGGACTCTCGCCGACGATTTCCTCGAAATTGAATTCGCTGCGAATTTCTTCCTCGAGATAAAGTTTTTCGACGGCGAGTTTGTCTTTGAGGGAGTCGATTTCCTTGAAAGCAAGTGCGTTTTCAACGGCAATGGCAATTTGCGCCGCGACGCGGTTAAGAAGATCGGCGTCGTCGTCGGAAAAAGCGTTGAGGCGCCGGCTGGCAAGGTTGAGAGTACCGAACGCGCGCCCCTTGCTGAGTAGAGGAACGCAGCATACCGACGTGAGACCTTTTTCACGGAGCACGCGAACGAGCTCGGCGGGAAACTGATCCAACTCCGCGCCATGAAAAATGGTGGGCTTCCCGGAAAGCATGCATCGGCCGGCGGGAGATTGATCGAGCGCGACGGAGACTTCCTTTCCGGCAAAGAGGGTGTCAGAGCCGTCGAAATCGAGCGCATGCAGCCTCAGTCGATTGGTCGCGACATCGAGCAGGGCCAGGCTCGTGTAGTCATGATGAATCACTCGAGTCAGCGCAGAGACGATGCCGCGAAAAAGGTCGCTAAGCTCGCGGCTGGTGACCAGGACGTTGTTGATGTCGAGCAGGACCTGCAGGCGGTCTCGCTGTTCGGCAAGTTCCCTCTGGTAAGCCTGCGTGGACTCGAAGTTCAGCGCGTTATCCACTGCGACGGCCACCTGAGCCGCGACGCGTTGCATGAATTGAATATCGGAATCGGAAATCGCCTGGGGACGCAATCGGCCGAAGCCCATGGAGCCGAGCCGGCGCTGCGCTGTGGTGAGCGGAAGGGCAGCGAAGGAGCGAACGCCTTCGGCGCGCAGCTTCGTAAGAAATTCTCGAAAGCGCGTTTCTGTCAGGACATCTTCGACGATGAATGGTTGCTGCGTTTGCCAAACCCAGCCGGAAGGACTGCCGTCGACGGGATGTTCCATGCCGAGAGGCTTGTCGGTTTCGAGACGGGTTTCGAGCACATGAAGCCGCATGACATTCCTGGCGGGATCGTGCAACACGAGAGTGAGGAAATCGGAATCGACGACGGAATGCAGGCGCAGGGCAAGCTCATGGAACAGCGTCTTCAGATCGCGATGCTGCGCGATGATTTCGCTGACGTCGAGCAGCGCTTCCAGTTGACGCCGGGAGTGATCAAGCACCGGGGACGGAACTGCCTCCGGCGGAGAAATCGTAGGATCCGCCATGCAGCGAGAATAACACCGCGAGGGAGACCGGCTCAACCGACGCAAACGATTGCGGGAAGGCCCCTCTTTCGAGGGTTTTGAAAGAACGCATTGAGTTTCGAAGGAATGTAGAGAAAATGCCTAAGTCGAGGGCGATAAAAGCTGCTTCCTGAGACAACTGGCGGCCCACGAAATTCGAAAAAAACAAAACAGAAAGAAGGCACGGTCCTGGCGTTTTTGTCGCGATGGACCATGCCTTCTTCCCGCGGGGTGGAGCCGAAGCCGGGCAATGCCGGAGATAATGCTGCCGGATGCTTCAGCGGGTGAGCGTGGCCGCGAGGATGAACTCCTCTGCCGGATTATGATTTTTCGCCAGTTGGACTTCGCTGCGGGACTTCGGGAGCTCCCGGCCCCTGTCGTAGCCTTGCATCCAGACCTGGGACAAGAAATAGCGGCCAGCCAAGGTATGGAAGACCAACTTTGTTTTGTCCGAAGGACGGAAGGACGAGCAAGCCTGTGTGAGTGAAAGGACGGCGGACTTGGTGTCATCCGAGCGGATCACGACTGCCTGGTTGCTGGAGCCTTCGGTGACTACCATGTATTCGCCGGCGGGAAGAACTCGATTCCCCACGACGAAATCAAAGGGGATGTTTGCCTTGACGCGAGTTTCCTGCGCCTGAGCGGCAGAAACTGCGAGAAGCAATCCCAAACCAAGAAAACCAAAGCGTAAACGATTCATAAAACCTCCTCCGAAAAACGGCGAACAGTAGGCCAGGCCGGGCTGCTGCGATAAATGCCGACTGCCGAGGTCTGCTGCTTTCGTCCGTTCTGGTGTTGTCGGTGGCTTTGATAACCAGGGACATACATAGAGAATGCAGGTGGAGTGCCAGCAGAAGGAATCGGTGGAGTGTCCGACCGTCAAAATGTAAGGCATTGACGAATATGGAGGTTACGATGATGGCCGCGGTACCGGAGGCGCTCAGAAACGCTGCTGGAGCAGGTTTCGCTAACCCATTGGTTAACGACAGCCCGCCGAACGGCTAGCTCCTTCAGTAGCGGACCCCGAAGCCCGGAAAGTGTGATAAAGAACAGCGTGGGAATTGAAATGAACCCGCGGTTAATTGGCGTTGCTGGGCCGTTGGAAGGCAGCGTGTTTGTGCTGCCTGAGGGCGAGGTTTCGATCGGACGCGATGCGGCAAATCAGTTGTCGGCGGGGGACGGGTCGCTCTCAAGGCGACATTGCGTGGTAAGGCGGGAAGGCGCCAAATGCAGTGTGCGGGACGCGGGCAGCCGTAACGGGACGCGGGTGAACGGCGTGCCCGTGGACGAGCAGCAACTGATGCACGGCGATCAGCTATCGGTTGGTTCGTCGGTGCTGATGTTTTTGAGCGAAGTGGAGAGCACCGCTTCATGGACCAATCAGGTTTTGTTCGAGGACACTACGGAACTTGATGGCTTAGCGATTCGGTTGAGACAGGACAAGAAGGCAGCGAGGAGGCCGGAAGAAATTTTTGCGGGGCTCCCGGCGACGCCGGAGCTAACGCGTTACCTGCAGTCATTACTGAAAATTGCAACGAGCATTGGAGGCATTCGCGATCGTGAGTCGCTGCAATGGCAGCTGCTCGGGTTTCTCTTCGATGTATTGCCGGCTGAACGCGGCGCCGTTCTGTATTTTGATAAGACAGGCGAGGTGGAATCGACGGCGGCGTGGGATCGCCTGCGCGGGCCAGAGCATTCCGTGGCGATAAGCGAATCGCTGGTGCGGCGCGTGTACACAGAAAAAAGCGGCCTGGTGGCGGGAGAGGCCGCGGTCGAGAGGAGCCCCGAAGAGGGGGTGGGCGAAATATCGCGCGCCCGCTCGGTGTTGTGCGCGCCCATGATGATTTTCGGGGAAGCCCTGGGCGCGATCTATCTCGAAAGGAGCAGCCTCGAAGGGCCATTCGACGATGCTCACTTGCAGGTGATAACGGCGGTCGGCTCGATTGCCGCGCTGGCGCTCGAGAACTTGCGGCACTGGGAACGGCTCAAGGAGGAGAACCAGACGCTGAAGGCGGAAGTAAACCTGCAGCACAACATGATAGGGATAGGCGCCCGGATGAAGGAAGTATTCGAGTTCGTGCGAAGGGTGGCGGCAACGGATGCCACGGTGCTGATCGAGGGTGAGAGCGGAACCGGAAAAGAGTTGGTGGCGCGGGCAATTCACTGCAACAGCGGCCGGGCGGAAAATCCCTTTGTAGCGATTAATTGCGCGGCGATTGCGGAAAATCTGCTGGAGAGCGAATTGTTTGGACATGAAAAAGGTTCTTTCACGGGAGCCTCGGCGCAGAAGAAGGGCAAAATCGAAATGGCGGAGGGCGGAACGCTGTTTCTGGACGAAGTCAGCGAGCTCGCTCCGGAACTACAGGCGAAGCTGCTGCGGGTGTTGCAGGAAAGGGAGTTCGAACGAGTGGGCGGAACGCGAGCTATTCCGCTGGATACACGGCTGATTGCGGCGACCAACAAGAAATTGTCGGCGGCCATCGAGGCGGGAGAATTTCGGAAGGATTTGTACTACCGGCTGAACGTAGTGACGCTCACGATGCCGCCCCTGCGCGATAGACTCGAGGACATACCGCAGCTCGCGGAACATTTTCTGTCGAAGGCTAGTCGGAAATGCAAAACAAAAATGAAGCAACTGTCGGAAGAGGCTATGGCCTGCCTTGTTAAATACGATTGGCCAGGAAACGTGCGAGAGCTGGAAAACGCGATCGAACGCGCAGTGGTGCTGGGGTCAGGCAACGTGGTTTTGCCGGATGACCTTCCAGAGACGGTTCTGGAAGTTGGGTGGACTTCGCCAGACGGACCCGCGAAATATTATCGTTCGGTGAAAGAAATGAAGCGGCAGATGATCCTGCAGGCGCTGCAGCAAGCGCATGGCAGCTATCTTGAAGCGGCGAAGGCGCTGGGGATACATCCGAATTCCCTGCTGCGGTTGATGAGAAATTTGAGCGTGAAAGCATCGACGAAGGCCGGGCAACTCCCGTGAAGAGTAGCATCGTGGACAGTCGAACCTTGGCCGTCGGTTCACTGACGTCGAGCAGCGCCTGCAGTTGACGCCGGGAGTGACGAAGCACCGGGGAGGGAACAGCCTCCGGCGGAGAAATCATGGGGTCCGCCATGAGGCGAGAATAGCGAACCGCGAGGGGGAGTGGCTCAACCGGACGAGACCAGGCACGTGCGGCGCTACGCATTCATGATCGAACGTCAGTCAAATCACGAGGATTTGCCAAACACCAAGGTCTGATTCGTACCGGCGAATCGAATTTCAAGAAGGGTCCGCGAGCCGTCAGCATTTATTTTGTATACAAATGCATTGTTGTCGTGCCATTCAGAGCTCCTTACCAACCTGCCCTCAGTGGTGATAACGACGCTCCCTTGGTCGTCAAATTTCACAACGGCATCCGAGGCGTAGGATTCCCAACTGATGGAGTAATCGCCGAAGGGTATAGGTATGCCGTTCAACGTCAATATGCCGTTCAGCTTTAATCCCGAGCGCAATGAGAATTTCCGTGAGCCCCTTTCGAAAGATCGGGGCTTGAAGCCCCAGGACATCAGACCCTTGTGCGCTGCTTTAACCTCACGGGCATTGCCGTAAGGCCCGACAAGGACGTAGTAGGAACTTATCCAAAGATGGCCCCTTTGTGTGACGATTGCGGGGAACCCCAATTGCCCCAATCTATCCGAGATCTGGTCGGCCCGGAATCTTTCCTTGAATTTACCGACTTCGAGATACCTCTCGGAAGGTAATTCGATGCCCGCTTCCTTAGAAGTTTCAATGCGATTACTAGAGAAGTTCGCTGTTGGCGGAGCGGAGGCGAATACACCCGGGTTGAGGTTTGAAGTAGGCGCGATCGGAATCACCGGCAACGACGCCGGCGGAAGAGCTGGTGAAATTACAGCATCCGCACGAGGGATCGGGGCAGAGCGAACCGGTACCGTGGGCTTAAGCTTCACCGGATCAGACTTAGCCGCTCTTGGCGCAGGCTGCGATACGGGCTCGTCTGAGCGGTAAACCGGGATCGGCGCGGAGTCGGCGGAGAGCGAAGATCCGATGGTGCTCGGTTCCTGTGGCCCAGGATGAGGTTCTGCTGGCA
>Ga0207646_10003969_pt1 | contig 16406 bp, 15 predicted proteins | sample KBSK5502metaG_FD_184343 | JGI IMG/M metagenome (GOLD analysis project Ga0207646, IMG submission 184343) | Corn, switchgrass and miscanthus rhizosphere microbial communities from Kellogg Biological Station, Michigan, USA - KBS K5-50-2 metaG... | ecosystem: Host-associated > Plants > Roots >... | reverse complement strand
GATCCCCGCGGTGCTCGGCAACTTCATCCTGCCGATCATGCTCGGCGCGAAGGACCTCGCCTTTCCGAAGCTCAACCTGCTGAGCTGGTACGTCTACATGGTCGCGGCGGTGGTGGGGCTGTTCGTGATCATCACCGGCGGCGTCGACACCGGTTGGACGTTCTACACGCCGTTCTCGACGCAGTACTCGAACACGCACGTCCTCGGAACGACCTTCGCCGGCTTCCTGGCCGGCTTCTCGTCGATCCTGACCGGACTCAATTTCATGGTCACGGTGCACCGGATGCGCGCGCCGGGACTGACGTGGTATCGCCTCCCGCTCTTCGTCTGGGCGCTTTACGCGACGAGCATCGTGCAGCTCCTGGCCACGCCGGTCCTCGCCATCACGCTCTTCATGCTGATGTTCGAGCGCGTTTTCGGCGTCGGCATCTTCGACCCCGCCCTCGGCGGCGACCCGGTGCTTTACCAGCACATGTTCTGGTTCTACTCGCACCCGGCGGTCTACATCATGATTCTGCCGGCGATGGGCATCGCCTCCGAGGTCGTGGCGGCGTTCACGCGCAAGAAGATCTTCGGCTATCGCTTCGTCGCCTTCTCTTCGCTGGCGATCGCGTTCCTCGGCTTCCTGGTGTGGGCCCACCACATGTTCGTCGCCGGGATCTCGATCTACTCGGCGATGATCTTCGCCTTCCTCAGCTACTTCGTGGCCGTGCCGTCGGCGATCAAGGTCTTCAACTGGACGGCGACGTTGTACAAGTCATCGGTGTCGTGGCAGACGCCGATGCTCTACATCCTCGGCTTCATCGGACTCTTCACCATCGGCGGCGTGACGGGACTCTTCCTCTCCGCGCTCGGCCTCGACATCCACGTCACCGACACTTACTTCGTCGTGGCGCATTTCCACTACGTCATGGTGGGCGGCGTGGTGATGGCCTACCTCGCGGGCATGCATTACTGGTGGCCGAAGATCACCGGCCGGATGTATCCCGAGTGGTGGGCGCGCCTCGCCGCGCTGCTGGTGTTCATCGGCTTCAACCTGACGTTCCTCCCGCAGTTCGTCCTCGGCTACCTCGGCATGCCGCGCCGCTATCACGCCTACGCGCCCGAGTTCCAGGTGCTCAACGTCCTCTCCACCGCCGGCGCCTCGGTGCTCGCCGTCGGCTACGTCCTTCCGCTGATCTACCTCATCTGGTCGCTCTACGGCGGCCGCGTCGCCGGGGCGAACCCATGGGGCGCAGTGGGCTTGGAGTGGACGACGTCGTCGCCGCCGCCAAAAGAAAACTTCCACAAGACGCCGGAAGTGACGTGGGACGCGTACGACTACCCAGCCATGCTGAAGGCTATGGGGGGGACGCAGAATGTGTAGCACCGAGGTTACGAGGTTACGAGGTTACGAGGGTGGCCGCGCAGCCGCGCAGCCACGCAGCCGCGTAGCCGCGGAGCCAAAACCCGCGACCCCGCAACCCCGCAACTCCGCAACCGGAGGTACGCGATGAGCGTGGCCACCACCGAAGAGCACCACGCCCACCACCCCGCCCTCCAGCACCACTTCGAGGACCTCGGGCAGCAGCACGAGGCGTCGACGCTGGGGATGTGGTTCTTCCTCACCACGGAGATCCTCTTCTTCGGCGGGGTGCTGCTGGCGTATTGGATCTACCGGATCATGTACCCCGAGGCGTGGTCGGTGGGGGCGGCGCAGCAGAACACGATGTTCGGCGGCATCAACACCATCGTCCTGATCATCAGCTCCTTCACGATGGCCATGGCCGTGCGCTGCGCGCAGACCAACGCGCAGCGGATGCTCGTCGCCTTCCTCATCCTCACCCTCATCTTCGGCAGCGTCTTCCTCGTGGTGAAGGGCGTCGAGTACCACAAGCACTACGAGGAAGGTCTCCTGATCGGCCAGCACTTCACCTGGCACGAGCACCCCGACCTCGCGCCGAAGGTCGAGCTCTTCATGTGCTTCTACTGGGGGATGACCGGACTGCACGCGCTGCACATGGTCATCGGCGCGGGGCTGCTGATCTGGATCATCTGGCGCGCCGTGCGCCGCGAGTTCAGCCCCGAGTATTACGGACCGGTCGAGGTGATGGGGTTGTACTGGCACTTCGTCGACATCGTCTGGATCTTCCTCTTCCCGTTCCTCTACCTCATTCACAGACATTGAGCGAACCGATGGCCGAAGAACCGATCTCGCATCCCGACCCGCAGCACCACGTGACGTCCGTTGGCGTCTACATCGCGGTCTTCCTCGCCCTCGCCGCCGGCACGCTGCTGACGTGGTGGGTGTCGACGATCGACCTGCACGCCTGGAACACGCCGATCGCCCTCGTCATCGCCGCGATCAAGGCGGTGCTGGTCATCCTCTTCTTCATGCACGTGATCCACTCCACCCGCCTGACGTGGATCGTCGTCATCGCCGCCTTCCTCTGGCTCGGCGTGCTGTTCGTGCTGACCTTCGCGGATTACCTGACGCGAGCCTGGAAGATTTATTGAGGATAATTGCGGTGTGATCCGCGCCGTCGCACGCGAGGCGTCTGTCTGCGCTCTCTTCGTGCTCCTCGCCATTGCGATGACCTGGCCGCTCGCGCCGAATCTCTCCGCGGCGATTGCCGAACCGGACGATCCGTTCCTCTCCGCGTGGACGCTCGACTGGGACTACCACGCCACGACGCACCGGCTTCCGCTCTTCGAGGCGAACATCTTCTATCCCGCGCACCTCTCGCTCGCGTTCAGCGAGAACCTCTACGGCATCGCCCTCCTCTTTTTTCCGCTGTTCGCGGCCGGCGTTGCGCCGCTGACGATCCACAATCTCGCCATCCTTCTCGGCTTCGCGGCGTGCGGCTACGCGATGTACGCGCTGGCGCGTTACGCCACCGGCCGGACTGGCGCCGCGATTCTGGCGGGTATTGCCTACGCGTTCACCGGCTTCCGCTTCCACCACCTCCCGCACCTGCACATCGTCTGGTCGATGTGGCTGCCGCTGACGCTGTTGGCTCTTCTCGCACTCGCCGGCCGTGCCACGCCACTTCGCGCCGTTGCCTTCGCGGCGGCATTCGCGATGAACGGTCTTACTGCGCTGCACTGGCTCGCCTTCGGCTCCGTTGCTGCCGGCGCGACGGCGCTCGTGGTGGGCAGGACGCGCCGCTTCTGGATCTGCTTTGCCGCGGCACTCGCTGCGGCGGCGTTGATTCTCCTGCCGTTCACGCTGCCGTACGTTCGCGTCGCGGCGATGTACGGCATGACGCGGTCGTACGCGGAGACGCTGCCGAACGCCGCGATCGACTGGCGCGACTGGCTGCAGCCCTCGTACCTGAGCAAGGTGTACGGGCGCTGGGCATCGGCGGAGGCGATCGGCCACGAGCGAACGCTTTTCCCCGGCATTGTGACGTATGCGCTGGCGGTGCTCGGCCTCTGGAGTGCGGCGGCCAACTCGCCGGCGTCCGAGGAGCAGCGGCACGGCCGCCGCGCTCCATTCGTCGCGATCATCTGGATTGTCCTCGGTGTCCTCGGCGCGCGCGGTCTCCACGGCTTCTTCCACACGTTCCTCTACGAGCACTTCGCGATGTTTCGCGGAATCCGCATGCCGGTGCGCTGGGCGATGGTCGCCTACGCCGGCCTGGCGCTGCTCGCCGCATGTGGCACGGCATTCCTGGTGCGGAACCGCGGTCTCCTCGCGCGCGCCGCGATCGTCGCCGCGCTCGCCGCGGCCATGCTGATCGAGCTGCGCGTCGCGCCGCTGCGCTGGTACATCGTCCCGCTGTTGCCGCGCCCGATCTACTCGTGGATCGCTTCGCTGCCGCTGCGCGGTGGCGTGCTCGAGCTGCCGATGACCCAGGCGAGGGCGTACGACTATCTCTGGCGCGCCACGATCCACCACAAACCGCTCATCAACGGGACCTCCGGCTATGCGCCGCCGCCGTACGAGCACCTCGAGGCGCTCGCGAACGGCAACCCCATCGCCGGCGAGTTTCTCGATCGCCTTGAGGCCATTCCCTGCTCGCTCGTTGTCGTGCACGCCGGCGTGCTGCGCGAGGCCAATCCGCCGGTGCGCGCGTGGCTCGCACAAGGTTTGGCGAACGGACGCCTCACGTTTGTGCGGCGCTTCGACGCCGGCGCGCGCGGCGACTACGTCTTCGCCCTCACGCGCGTCGAGCCATCAGCCGCCGCGTGGCGCGCTGCCGAGGTGAGGGATCCGGCAGGGCGGACGCCGAGCGAGAACGCGCACATCTTCATCGACCGCGACGACTGGACGTACTCCGCCGCGCCCTTCGCGAACGTGGACGAAGGGCCGTTCCACGACGTGCACGGTCCGCTGCACGTGGGCGGCTGGGCGCTCGCCGCTGACGGCATCGACGCTGTGAACCTTCGCTTTGCCAACGGCCGCTACGTCGTCGCCGCCGGCCGCCTCCCGCGCGAGGACATCGCGGGCACGCTGCCGTGGTACCCGAAGGTCGATCGGCAGGGCTTCATGAAGACCGTCGATCCGCCGCCGGGCATCGACGGCCCCACCGATCTGCAGGTCGAGCTCGTCGACGGCCGCGGCCGCATCGTGCGCAAGGAGCCGTTCTGGTTCCATTGGTATCGGCGATGACGAAGCAACCTCTCGCCACGTTTCTGAGAATCGCGAGCGCCCTTTACGGGCTCGCCATCGCCTACGCGCTGCGGCCGCATTTTGCGGCGGAGAGCGCGCCTCCGGGCCAGGCCGTAGGCTATGCGACAGCCCACGGGCTCGACGCCTTCGCGCCGGTCCGCTTCTACCTCGCCTGCGTCGCTCTGACGGTGCTGATGCCGCTCCTCCTCCGGCCGCTCTTCGCGCGGCTGCGCGGGTCGATCGCCATCGCGGTGTGGGGCGGCGCGCTCTGGTTTGCGACGATCGAGACCGATCCGATCTGGGTGATCGGCATCGGCGTCGCCGGCATCGCGGCGGCACTCGTTCCGTACGACGCTCGGGCGCGCTTTCGTCGCGCCGACGCCATCCTGATCCCGACCTTCGCCACCGTCTACCTGGCGTTGATCGACCTCACTCCGTCGCTGTCGCTGCCGAAACATGTCGTGATCGCCGCGGGGATCGTGCTCACGGTGCGGCTCGTCGTGGGCTCCGCAGACTGCTTTGCGCTCGCACCGCTGGGGCTGGTGTTGCAGGCGCATTTCAACGCGCTCCATCTGCGCCACCTCGGATGGCCTTCGCTGTTGATTGCCGTCGGGACGCCGCTTGTTTGGAAAGCGGTGGTTGGGCGCCGCCGCACTCCGAGGCTCGTCGCGTTCGTGATCTACCCGATCGTCGCGCTCGCGTATGCCAGCGCGTCGAGCAAGCTCGGTGCGGAGGGGAAGCCGCACGGCGATCTCTTCGAAGACGCGCATCACTTCGTCATGGCCTCGGAGATGTTGCGCGGTGAGAAGCCGTACATCGACATCGTTCCGGGACACGGACTCATCGACGACGGGCTGCTCGACTACGTCATCGCGCGAACCGGCCCCGTCACCGAAGGGCGGCTGGCGAAGACGCACGGCGTCATGAGCGCGCTGAACGCCGTCGGCTACTACGCCGTCGCCGCAGCCGCCACCGGCTCGCCTGACGTCGGTCTGCTCACCTATTTTCTGGCGGTGACGCTCGGCCTCGGCGGCGGAATGCTGCGGCTTTTCCCCGCGCTGGCGGCGCTGGCGTTCATGGTTGCGGCAGTCCGCACCGACCGGCCGCGGCTCCTCGCGCCCGCCGGAGCGCTGGTCGTGCTGGCGATCCTCACCAGTTTGGACTTCGGCGCCTATTCGCTCATCACGCTGATCGCGACGGTTGCGATCATGCGCGGCACGTGGCGCCGCGCTGCCATCGCCGCCGCGACCGGCGTCGGCGTCGCCGGGCTGATCACGATGATCGCTATGGCGAGCGCCGGCATCTTCACCGCCTTCCTCCGCACCACGCTCTTCGAGATTGCGCCCGCCAGCAAGATCTTCGACCTCGGCTTGCCGCCGCCGATCACGATCGCGTTTCCGGCGATCCTGCTCGAGATCTTCAACCCCCGAGGATTCGCGTTGCTGGGATTGGCGATGGCTGTGGTCATCCTTGCCACGGTGAGAAAACGTCCGATCGTCGTGATGGCAGTCCTCACCGTCGCCGCGGCGATGTACTACGCCGAGCGGCACCAGTTCTACTTCGCCCACTTCCTGCCGCCGCTCATCGCCGCCTCGATCTTCTACCTCTTCCGCTATTCGCGCGCCGCGGCGATCGCCGCGCTGACCGTGCTACTGCTCGCGGCGAACCTCACCGCCTCGCTGACCACGCTGACGATGATGTGGACCACGCGCGGCCCGCTCGACGATCAATCGATTGAGATCGCCGGCATCCCGCGCGCGCAGGGAGCGTTTTTCAGTCCCGTCGAAGCGGAGATGATCGCCGGCGTCGACCGCTACGCGCGCGAGCGACTCGGCTACGACGACACCTTCTACGACTTCGCCGACGCGCCGAACCTCTTCTTTCTTCTTAATCGCGATTGCCCGATCCGGCAGATCGAGGCGCCCTTCGACCAACCGGAAGCGCTGCAGCGCGACGTTATCGCCCGCCTCGAGCGCAACAAGCACGTGCGCGCGGCGCTCGTGCAGACCTACCCCGGCGTCGGCATCGACGGCGTACCGAACAGCGTCCGCGTGCCGCTCGTCTGGCGCTACCTGCAGGCGAACTTCGAGCCCGACGTCGTCGTCGGCAACATCACCATCTGGCGCCGCGTGCGGTTTTGACGCGCCTGTGATAAAACCCGCCGTTCTCATGCGCTACCTCGTCACCGGCGGTGCCGGTTTCATCGGCTCGAACTTCATCCGCTTCCTCTTTCGCAAGTACGGCGACGACGCCCACGTCGTGAACCTCGACAAGCTGACCTACGCCGGCATCCGCGAGAACCTCGCCGAGTACGAGGGGAAGCCGAACTACCGCTTCCAGCAAGGCGATATCGCCAAACCGGACGACGTCGCCAAAGCGTACGAAGGGGTCGACGGCAGCGGCGTCGACATCGTCGTCAACTTCGCCGCCGAGACGCACGTCGACCGCTCGCTGATGGAGGCGGGGACGTTCATCGAGACCGACGTCCACGGCGTGCTGGTGCTGCTCGAGGAAGCGCGCAAGCACGCGCCGAAACTGAAGCGCTTCGTGCAGATCTCCACCGACGAGGTCTACGGCTCGATCGACAGCGGCTCGTTCACGGAGAGCGATCCGCTGAGCCCGCGCAATCCGTATTCAGCATCGAAGGCCGGCGGCGACCGGATGGCATACGCGTACGCGCAGACGTACGGGCTGCCGGTGATCGTCACGCGCGCCTCGAACAACTTCGGGCCGTGGCAGTACCCCGAGAAACTGATCCCGCTCTTCGTCACCAACGCCATCGATGACGTCCCGCTCCCGCTCTACGGCGACGGCCGCAACGTACGGGACTGGCTGTTCGTCGACGACCACTGCGCCGCGATCGATTTCCTGATTGACCACGGCCAGACCTCCGAGGTCTACAACATCGGAGGTGGCAACGAGCGCGAGAACCGCGAGATCACCTTCACGATCCTGGAGCTCCTCGGCAAGCCGGAGACGCTGATCAAGCGCGTCGCCGACCGCCAGGGCCACGACCGCCGCTACTCGCTCGACACATCGAAGCTCGAGCGCCTCGGCTTCCGCTGCGATACCGACTTCGCCGAAGCCCTCCGCCGCACCGTCCAGTGGTACCGCGAGAACGAGCCGTGGTGGCGCGCCATCAAGGAGCGCAGCGCGGAGTTCCGGGAGTACTACGCGCGGCAGTACGAGAAGCGGTAGTTACACAGTTGCACAGCGGCACAGTTACACAGCGGCACAGCAGCACAGTGTTCCTGTGCGTCGTGCGGGCCACTATCCCAACTGTGCGGCTGTGCGGCTGTGCCGCTGTGCGGCTGTGCCACTGTGCGACTGTGCCACTCGTCACGCGATGGCCCGCGCGATCCCGAACGCGGCCGCTGCCGCCAGCCCGCCCGTGATCGTCGTCTGCAGTGCGCTCTTCCACCGCCCGGCCCCGGTGTAGCGGCCTTTCACGAAACCGAAAATGCCCAGCGCGGCGATCGTCAGGCAGATGGAGACGATCAGCGCTGTGTGCGCCGACTGCAGGAGCATGTACGGTCCGAGCGGGATGAGGCCGCCGATGACGTACGAGAGGGCGATGACGATGGCGCTGTTGCGCGCGCGCTTCGGCTCCGGCTTCTCCAGCCCGAGCTCGAAGCGCATCATGAAATCGACCCACTCCTTCGGTTTCCGGCTCATCGCTTCGACGACCGGGCGGATGTCTTCGTCGGGGATGCCGTAGTGGCGAAAGATGTCGGACACTTCGCGCATCTCCTCGCGCGGCACGTCGCGGACTTCCTGCTCCTCGCGCCGCTTCTCCGCCGCGTAATGCTCGGCGTCGCTCTTCGCGGCGAGATAGCCGCCGAGGCCCATGGCAATCGAGCCGGCGGCAATCTCCGCGAGCCCGGCGGTGACGATGATCCCTGCCTGCGCGATCGCGCCGCTTAGTCCCGCCGCCAGAGCGAACGGCACCGTGAGCCCGTCAGCCATGCCGATGACGACGTCGCGCACGACCTCGCTGGCCTGGAAGTGGCGCTCGGTGTGACGGGTCTGCGGCACGGCGCGAAGTGTAGTGGCAAAGTTGCAGAGTTGAGTTGCAGAGTTGCAGAGTTGCAGAGTGTTCCCTCACCTGGTGCTGTGGAGCACTCTGCAACTCAGCAACTCACCCCTCCCACGCCACCGTCTCTACATCCGCCATCAGCCGATCCAACTCGAACGGCTTCGTGTGGATGGAGAAAACCCGCTGCGGAACGGTGCGCAGGTCGCGCTCGGGGATGGCGGTGGCGATGATCGTGTGCTGCAAAAGGTCGGGGCGGGACTCGCGCATGTGCCGCAGCACCGCGTAGCCGTCGACGCGCGGCATCATCAGGTCGAGCAGCACGACATCGAACCCATCCTTGTCGATCGACTCGATCGCCGCGTCCCCGTCCGCCACCGCCTCCACCTCCAGGCCATGGTGTCGAATGATCGTCGCCAGCAGCGACCGGATCGCCTCGTCGTCGTCGACCACCAAGGCCCTCGGCATGGGGAAATGGAGAGCAAGAGTGTGGCCATCGGGGCAGGACTGAGGACTGTGGACTGAGGACTGAGTGCTTCGCTCAGCGATGCTGCGACCCACGAACAGGCTTCGTGGCGATTCTCACTCAGTCCTCAGTCCTCAGTCCTGTCTCCGAGGCATCCAACGAAGCACCACGTTCGTAATCAACCCGTGCGACGGCTCTTTCTCGTTCTCTTCCTCCTGCTCACTGCCGTGACGGCGCGTGCGCATGATTTCTGGATTGAGCCGTCGTCCTTCCGCCCTGCGGTGGGGAGCTTGGTCTCGGCCAGCCTGCGGGTGGGACAGGATTTCGTCGGCGATCCGGTGCCGCGGAGTGCGCAGCGAATCGAGAAATTCATCGTCCGCGACGGTGCGAACGAGCGGCCTTTGGTCGGACAGGAGAACCGCGATCCGGCCGGTTTGCTCCGGCTCGACACGCCCGGCGTGGCGATCATCGGCTACCGCAGCCGCCCCGAGGCGCTGGAACTGCCGGCGCAGAAATTCGAGGAGTACCTGCGGTCGGAGGGATTGGAGTCGATCATCGCCTTGCGCGCGAAGCGGGGCGAGTCGGCGAAGCCCGACAAAGAGATTTTCTCGCGCTGCGCGAAAGCGATCCTCTTCACCGGCGGTGGCGGAGGCGGCGCGCGCCATGACAAAGAGGTGGCTCAGCCGCTCGGCTTCCGCTTCGAGATCGTGCCGGAGTCGAACCCGTACACCGCCGGCGGTGCGATCGCCTTCCGCCTGCTGTTCGACGGCAAGCCGCTTCGCGACGCGCTCGTCACCGCCATCCGCCAGGACGATCCCGGCAAGCCGATGCGGGCGCGCAGCGACCGCGCCGGCCGCGTGACGCTCGACCTTCGCGCGCGCGGCGTCTGGCTCGTCAAGAGCGTGCAGATCATTCCGGCGCCGCCGTCGAGCGGCGCGGAATGGGAGAGCCTGTGGGCATCCGTCACCTTCGAGCGCTGATCGTCGCCGCGGCCGTCGCCTTTCCCGCGCTCGCGCACGAGATCGGGACGACTCAGGTGACGGCGCGCTTCAATCGCGACCACACCTACGAGATCGACGTCGTCACCGGACCGGCCTCGCTGCTGAGCAAGATCGAGCACCGCCGCGTCGCGCCCGGACCCGATGTGCGCGCGCGCCTCCTCGCGCACGCGCGCGAGCTGCGCGAGGCGGCGGAGATTCGCTTCGGCGGCGTGCGCGTGGAGCCGGAGATCAATGTCATCCCGAGCGCAGCGAGGGACCCCCTCCGCTCAGGCGCTTCCGAGCCGTCGTTGCGGCTCGGAATGACACCGGAGTCGGCCACCATCCGTTTCCACGGTGACATCCCCCGCAACGCCGGCGCGTTCACTTGGCGTTGGCGGCTGACCTACAGCGCCTACGCCCTCGCCATCGGGCCGCGTACCGAGTGGCTCGACGGCGACGGCGTCTCCTCGCCGTTTCCGCTCTCGCGCGAGCTCCTGCCGCCGTCGCGCCTCGACGTCATCCGCCAGTACCTTGTGCTCGGCTTCACGCACATCGTCCCGTACGGCCTCGATCACATCCTCTTCGTCCTCGGCATCTTTCTCTTGACGACGAAGCTAAAGCCGGTGCTCGCGCAGGTGACGGCGTTCACCATCGCCCACTCGATCACACTCGGGCTGACGATCTACGGCGTCGTCTCCGTCTCACCGCGCTTCGTCGAGCCGATGATCGCGCTGTCGATCGCCTACGTCGCCATCGAGAACGTCCTCACCTCGGAGCTGAAGCCGTGGCGCGTGGCGATCGTCTTCGCCTTCGGTCTGCTGCACGGGATGGGCTTCGCCGGCGTGTTGAAGGAGATGGGGCTGCCGCGCTCCGAGTTCCTCACCGCGCTCATCACGTTCAACGTCGGCGTCGAGACCGGACAGCTCGCCGTGATCGCCACCGCGTTCCTCGCCGTCGCCTACTGGCACAGCATGAAGCCGTGGTATCGCCAGCGCTTCGTCGTCCCCGCCTCCGTGGCCATCGCCTGCACCGGACTCTTCTGGACCGTGCAGCGCATCGTCAGCTAGTTTGGAGTGCGGTGGCGGCAGCCACCGCTTTCGCATCACGTGTGTGTTCCAAAGCGGCGGCTAGCTAGCGACGGCGCCGAAAATCAAGACCGGGATCACGATCAACGCCGCCAGCACCACCAGCGGGATGAAGAGCGCCAGCAGGATCGAGCCGAGCGCGACGATCAGCACGAACTTCACCAGCAGGACGACCGCGAGGATCGGCAGGAACAGCAGCTTCAGCGGCAGCAGCGCCAATTTGAAGGTGATCTTGATCGCCGTGGCGATGACCACCAACGCCATCAGCGCCACGATGGCGAAGCCGAACAACGCAAGGAGAAAGCTGAACATCATCCGCCTCCGATGATGGAGATACGAAGGCCGATCCGCCGGGTTGCGCCGCCCCCCATGTCATCCCGAGCGTAGCGAGGGACCTGGGCGGGTGGGAGGCGCACGAATGCCGCAGTTTCGCGCCGCCCGCCCGCCCAGGTCCCTCGCTAACGCTCGGGATGACAACCCGTTACGGCTTGGGCGGGACGGGGTAGTCCTCTTGCGGCGCCGGCGTGAAGAGCTTCTTGATCAGCTTCACGATCTTCGCGAAACGGTCGCGCGGCGAGGGGGCGCGCTCGTCGGCAAGGGCGGTGGGGGCGGTGAGCAAAAGCAAGAGGGTCACGCACGCTGCGGCAGCGGTTCGGCGCATCATTCCTTCCTTTCGGCTGTGGGGAAATGCTACTCCGCGGCGGTGCCGCTCCGCAAACGGTCCCAGGTGCGATCGCGCGGGCCGATGTAGACGCTCTGCGGCCGGATGATCCGGTTGGCGCGGCGCTGCTCGAAGCAGTGAGCGATCCAGCCGGCGGTGCGGCTGATGGCGAACGTCGGCGTGAAGAGGGAGACGTCGAGCCCGAGGCCGTGCAGCAGGAGGGCCGTGTAGAACTCGACGTTCGTCTGCAAACGGCGGCCGGGTTTGTACTCCTCGAGCAGCCGGATGGCAGTGGCCTCGACGCTCTTCGCCAGCTCGTAGAGCCGCATGTCGCCGTCGCGGCGATAGAGGCGCTCGGCGGCGGCGGCGAGGACGTCGGCGCGCGGGTCGCGGACCTTGTAGACGCGGTGGCCGAAGCCCATCAGCTTCTCGCCCGCTTCGATTTTCTTTCGCAACACCTCCTCGGCACGGGAGGCGTCGCCGATCTCGAAGACCATGTCGAGCGCCGGTCCGGGAGCACCGCCGTGCAGCGGCCCTTTGAGCGCGCCGAGGGCGCCGGCGACCGCGGAGATGAGGTCGGAACCGGTGGAGATGATCACGCGCGCGGTGAAGGTCGAAGCGTTGAGGCCGTGATCGACGACGGTGTTGAGGTAGGTCTCGAGCGCGCGCACCCGCTCTACGGACGGTATCTCGCCGTCGAGCATATAGAGGTAGTTCGCCGCATATCCGATATCCGAGCGCGGGTGGATGGGGTCGGCGCCGCGGCGGAGGCGGTGGTGGGCGGCGACGATGGTGGCCATGCTGCCCAGGAGATCGCGCTCGTCTTGCACCAGGCTGACGCCGATCCGGAGCGCGTCCATCGGATTTTCGTAGTCGCGCAGCAGTTTGGAGTGTGGCGGCAAGGCCGCCGCTTTCAACGGTTTGAAAGCGGTGGCCGCGCCACCGCACTCCAAAAGAATCTCGACTGTTTCTTCGAAGGTGGCGTTGAGGGCCAGCTCCGCGACGGGGAAGCCGGCGATGACCAGCTCGCCGCGTTCTCCGTCCACCATGCTCAGCGCCGTTTCCGCGGCGATCACGCCGTCCAGGCCGTTGTTGATCATGCCTTCAACATGCCGCTATGCAAGTCGAGTTGTCAATATTGATTGCACAATCAATGTGAAGATGTTATGGTCCGCTCGTGACCGAATGGCTCAATGCCGTCGATGCGGCGAGCGCGCTCGGCATCAGCCGCGCCACGCTCTACTCCTACGTCAGCCGCGGGCTGATCCGCTCCACGCAAATGTCCGGCAGGAAGGAGCGGCGCTACGCGCGCGAGGACGTCGCGCGCCTTCGCAACCGCAACGAGGAGCGCCGCGAGCCGCGTAAGGTGGCGGAGCGCGCGCTGCATTGGGGCGTGCCGGTCCTGGAGTCGTCGATCACGCTGATCGACAACCGCCGGCTCTACTACCGCGGCCACGACGTGGCGGAGCTGGTGGCGAGCCGCAGCGTCGAGCAGGTGGCCGCGCTGATCTGGACCGGCGACGCGAGCGTCGACTTCTCCGCCACGCCGCTGCACGTCGTCGCCGGCGGGAAGAGCTCCGAGGGATTGCCGTTCATCATGCGCGCGCAGTCGATGCTGCCGCTCGTCGCCGCGCGCGATCCGCTGGCCTTCGACCTCCGCCCGCGCGGCGTGGCCAACACTGGGTGGCGCATCCTCAATCTGCTGACCAGCGTGGCGACGGAGTCGGCCGACCTCGAGGCGAGCATCGAGGAGACGCTGCAGCGCCGCTGGCTTCCCCGCAACGCGCAATCGGCGGAGCTCTTCCGTGCCGCGCTGATCCTCTCCGCCGACCACGAGCTGAACGTCTCCTCTTTCACGGCGCGTTGCGTCGCCTCGGCGGGATCGAATCCGTACTCCGTCGTCGTCGCCGGCCTCGCCGCCATCGAGGGAGCGAAGCACGGCGGCATGAGCGCGCGCGTTGAGACGATGCTCAACGAAGTGCGCCGCGCCCGCGACGTGAAGAAGGCGCTCAGCGATCGCCTGCGCCGCGGCGAGGCGCTCTACGGCTTCGGCCATCCGCTCTACACCGAGGGCGATCCGCGAGCGTTGCTGTTGCTCGAGCTGATCGAGAAGCGCGTGAAGTCGGCGGAGGTGGCGTTCATCAAGAGCGCGGCGAAAGCGGGGGAGGCGATCACCGGCGAGAAGCCGAACATCGACTTCGCCCTCGTCGCGCTGGCCCGCGCGCTCAAGCTCGACGACGGCGCCGCGCTGACGCTCTTCGCCATCGGTCGCAGCATCGGCTGGATCGGCCACGCCATCGAGCAGTACGCGATCGACGACATGATCCGGCCGCGGGCGAGGTACGTGGGGCCCACGCCTTAGTTGTCGAGTTGTCTAGTTGTCGAGTTGTCGAGGGGCTCCGGCTCGACAACTCGACAACTGGACAACTCGACAACTACTTCACCAGGCGTTTGATCCGATTCAGCAGCTCCGACCCGATCAGCGAATCGGCGGCTTTCATCACGCGCTGGATCGTGTCGAGTACGTCGCCGCTGCCGCTCCAGTGCTCGCGCACGATGGCGATGTCGACGTTGTTCATGATCGTGTTCAGCGCGTAGACCCCGAGGACGAGATCGTCGATGAATCCGACCGGCCCGAGGAGGCCCTCGGGGATGAGGTCGAAGGGGAAGACGTAGTACGCCACCGCGCTGGCGACGAGCACTTTGTCCTTCCCGGTGACGCGCGAGTCGTTGAGCAGACGCCAGAGGAGCATGAAGACGTCGGGAACGAGGAGGAGGAACTGGCCCGATTTCTCGGCCACCGTTCCTTTTTTCTCGAGGTAGCCGTGGATCGCGCCGCGGATGCGGTCGTAGAAGCGCTGCGCGCGCGCCGACGTGATCGGTGCGGCCGACTCGGCGGCGTCGCTCATGCTGCTGGCCACTTCGTCGTCGCTGACTTCGGGCGGAGCGGGTGTCTCATCCATGCGAAACCTCCGAATTGGGGAGCGGCAGATCGGCGCCGCCGCGCCCGAGGGTAACCGCCAGACCGCCGTCGACGATCCGGATCTCCCGAACCTCGACATCGACGAAGTTTGGCAAGAAACGATCCAAGGAGAAGACCAGCGTCGCCGGCGATTCGAGCTGCACCAGGTCGGCCGGCAACCGTCCCTTCACCAGCCCGAAGAGAAACTGCGGGATCGGAATCCCGCCAAACGCCGAGGCGGAGTGCAGCGGAACGCGAATAGTCTTGCCGCTGGCTGCGATCGCGCTGATGTCGACCTTGAACGGAATGGAGATGAACTTCCGCAGTGCACCCTCGACACGCAACAGGTCATCGGAGAGACGAAGCGAGATCCGCTCGATCGGCGGCACCAGCGCACGCTCGCGAACGATCGCGGCGAGCTTCGCGCCGTCGACGCGAAGGTGCAAAGAATCCCATTCGACAAAACGATTCATCGCTGTTGTAGGCCTTTGTAGGACAGGCAATCATGCCTGTCCGCGGAGGAAAACGGACAGGCACGATCGGACAGGCAAGATTGCCTGTCCTACGCGGGGTCACTCAGTCCTCAGTCCTGTATTATCCCGGCGCTTCATGCCCAAGCGTACCGACCTGCACTCCATCCTCATCATCGGTTCCGGCCCCATCGTCATCGGGCAGGCGTGCGAATTCGACTATTCCGGCACGCAAGCCTGCAAGGCGCTGAAGGAAGAGGGCTACCGCATCATCCTGGTGAACTCCAATCCGGCCACGATCATGACCGATCCGGAGCTCGCCGACCGGACGTACATCGAGCCGCTGACGCCGGAGACGCTGGAGCGGATCATCGCCGCGGAGAGGCCCGACGCGTTGCTGCCGACCGTGGGCGGGCAGACCGGCATCAACCTCGCCAGCGCGCTGTGGGAGAAGGGCGTGCTGCAGCGTTACGGCGTCGAGCTGATCGGCGCGAGCTACGAGGCCATCCACACCGCCGAGGACCGGCAGCTCTTCAAAGAGTGCATGACGCGGATCGGCGTCGAAGTGCCGCGTAGCGGATACGTCGGCACCGTCGACGAAGCCGAAGGGCTGGCGGTCGACATCGGATATCCGCTGGTCATCCGCCCTTCGTTCACCCTCGGCGGATCGGGCGGCGGCATCGCCTACAACGTCGAAGAGCTGCGCGGCACCGTTGCGCGCGGACTCGAGCTCTCGCCGGTGCACCGCGTCCTCGTCGAGGAGTCGGTGATCGGCTGGAAAGAGTTCGAGCTGGAGGTGATGCGCGACAAAGCGGACAACGTCATCATCGTCTGCTCGATCGAGAACGTCGATCCGATGGGCGTGCACACCGGCGACTCGATCACCGTCGCGCCGCAGCAGACCTTGACCAACGTCGAGTATCAGGCGATGCGCGATGAGTCGAAGCGCATCATCCGGGCCATCGGCGTCGAGACCGGCGGCTCGAACATCCAGTTCGCCGTCCATCCCACCAGCGGGCGGCGGCTGGCCATCGAGATGAACCCGCGCGTCTCGCGCTCGTCGGCGCTGGCGTCGAAAGCGACCGGCTTCCCGATCGCGAAGTTCGCCGCGAAGCTCGCCGCCGGTTACACGCTTGACGAGATTCCAAACGACAT